>Ga0209648_10006384_pt1 | contig 10146 bp, 7 predicted proteins | sample GraSoi2013_115cm_FD_185830 | JGI IMG/M metagenome (GOLD analysis project Ga0209648, IMG submission 185830) | Grasslands soil microbial communities from the Angelo Coastal Reserve, California, USA - Sample 9_17_2013_115cm (SPAdes) (version 2) | ecosystem: Environmental > Terrestrial > Soil >...
GGCAGCCACGCGTACGACATGATCGAGTGGGAGCGCCGCACGGCGGCCATCATCGGTGAGAAGGGCCAGGTCATCTTCGAGCAGAAGGACGTCGAGGTCCCCCGCTCATGGTCGCAGCTGGCCATCAACGTCGTCGCCCAGAAGTACTTCCGCGGCGGCCAGGGCACCCCAGAGCGCGAGACCAGCGTCCGCCAGCTGATCGACCGCGTGGTCGAAACCCTGGCCGTGTGGGGTCGCGATGGCAACTACTTCGCCAGCGACGAGGACGCCGAGAACTGGGCCGAGGAGCTGCGGTACCTCCTGGTCACCCAGCACGCCTCCTTCAACAGCCCGGTCTGGTTCAACCTCGGCGTGCCCGGCCGCGCCCAGCAAGGCTCCGCGTGCTTCATCAACTCGGTCCAGGACTCGATGGAGTCGATCCTCGAGCTGGTCAAGACCGAAGGCATGCTGTTCAAGTTCGGCAGCGGCACCGGCACCAACCTGTCCGTGCTGCGATCCTCGAAGGAGCAGCTCTCCGGCGGCGGCACCGCCTCCGGACCGGTTTCGTTCATGAAGGGATACGACTCGTTCGCGGGTTCGATCAAGTCCGGCGGCACGACTCGGCGGGCGGCGAAGATGGTCATCCTCAACGCCGACCACCCCGACATCCTCGACTTCATCCGCTCCAAGTCAGACGAGGAGAAGAAGGCCTGGGCGCTGATCGAAGCCGGCTACAACGTCGGCTTCAACGTCCCGGGCGGCGCGTACGACTCGGTCCAGTTCCAGAACGCCAACCACTCGGTCCGCGTCACCGACGAGTTCATGCAGGACGTCGCGGACGACAAGCCGTGGACGACGAAGGCCGTCGTCGGCGGCCGGGTCATCGACACCTACAAGGCACGGGACCTCTGGAAGGAGATCGCCGAGGCGGCGTGGGTGTGCGGAGACCCCGGTCTGCAGTTCGACACCACCATCCAGGACTGGAACGTCGTCCCCAATACCGGCCGCATCAACGCCACCAACCCGTGCTCGGAGTTCGTGTTCCTCGACGACACCGCCTGCAACCTCCTGTCGCTGAACCTGATGAAGTTCCAGACCGAGAACGGAACCTTCGACGTCGATCGGTTCCGGCGCGCGGTCGACATCTGCTTCACCGGCCAGGAGATCATCGTCTCCAACGCCTCGTACCCCACTCCAGCAATCGGCGCCAACTCGGAGGCGCTGCGCCCGCTCGGCCTCGGCTACGCCAACCTCGGCGCTTTGCTCATGTCGATGGGCCTGGCCTACGACTCCGATGAAGGACGGCGCTTCGCCGGCGCCATCACCGCGATCATGACCGGCCGCGGGTTCGCGCAGTCGGCGCGCATGGCCCAGGTCAAGGGCCCGTTCACCGAGTTCGCCAAGAACCGCGAGCCCATGCTCCGCGTGATGGAGAAGCACCGCCAGGCGGCGCACCAGCTCAGCACGTCACCAGAGTCGGCGGCAGTGGTCGATGCAGCTCGAGCCACGTGGGACGATGCCGTCAAGCTCGGCCGGCTGCACGGTTACCGCAACGCGCAGGCTACGGTGCTCGCGCCCACCGGAACCATCGGCTTGATGATGGATTGCGACACCACTGGCATCGAGCCCGACCTGGCGTTGGTGAAGTACAAGAAACTCGTCGGCGGCGGCTTGCTCAAGATCGTCAACGGCACGGTGCCGGGCGCCCTGCGCAAACTCGGTTATGACAGCAAAGAGGTGAAGGACATCGTCGAGTACATCGACGAGAACGACACCATCGAAGGCGCTCCGCAGCTGCTGGAGGAGCACCTGAAGGTTTTCGACTGCGCGTTCAAGCCGGTCAAAGGCGTGCGTTCGATCGCGCCGATGGGCCACGTGCGGATGATGGCCGCGGTCCAGCCGTTCATCTCAGGCTCGATGTCCAAGACCGTGAACCTCCCCACCGAGGCCACCGTCGAAGACATCCAGCAGACGTACATGGAGTCCTGGAAGCTCGGCCTCAAGTGCATCGCCATCTACCGCGACGGCTGCAAGCGCTCGCAGCCGCTTTCGACCTCCCTCGACAAGGAGAAGAAGAAAGTCGCACCGGGCGAGGTGGAGTACCGCGCGATGCGGCGCAAGCTGCCCGACGAGCGCAAGGCCGTCACGCACAAGTTCGACATCCAGGGCCACGAGGGCTACCTGACGGTGGGCATGTTCGAGGACGGCCAGCCGGGCGAGCTGTTCGTGACCATGGCCAAGGAAGGCTCAACCATCTCCGGCCTCATGGACGCGTTTGCCACCCAGACGTCCTACGCCCTGCAGTTCGGCGTGCCCCTGAAGTTCATGGTCGACAAGTTCAGCCACATGCGGTTCGAGCCCTCGGGGTTCACGAAGAACAAGGAGATCCCGATCGCCAAGTCGATCGTGGACTACATCTTCCGATGGATGGCCAGCCACTTCATGTCGGTCGAAGACCAGGACGAGGCCGGCGTGGTTCGCCGCGACGCGCCTGCGGCGCCGCAAGCATCTGGCCCTGCATCCACTGCCGAGACCATGCCGTCCAACGAGCTGAAGGTGATCGCCACGCCCGCGAACGGCATCCAGAAGATCGCCTTCATCAACACGGACGCGCCGGCGTGCCCGGATTGTGGCGCGATCACCGTCCGCTCAGGCTCGTGCTACAAGTGCCTGAACTGCGGAGCGACGACCGGCTGCAGCTAATCTGCGCTGAAATCAGCGCGGGATAGCATCACGGACGGCCGACAGCGATTGGCGTTGCCGGCCGCCGGCGTCGAAGTTCTCAGGCGCCAGCCAGGCTTCGAACGCCGAGCGAATTCGTGGCCACTCGCCGTCCAGGATCGAGAACCAGGCACTGTCGCGGTTGCGCCCCTTGACGACCATGTGCTGGCGGAAGACGCCCTCGAAGGTGAAGCCGAAACGCTCCGCGGCGCGCCGCGAAGGCTCGTTGAGTGAATCGCATTTCCATTCGAACCTTCGATACCCGAGGTCGTCGAATACGTGCGTTGCCATCAGGTAGATCGCCTCGGTGGCCTTTCGCGTGCGTTGGAGCCCCGGCGAAAACCAGATGTGGCCGATCTCGATCACGCCATGTTCAGGAGCCATACGTAGGAGGCTGGCCATGCCTTGCGGTGAGCGCGACTCGCGGTCAACGATCGCGAAGAAGAGCGGATCTGTAGAGGCAGCTCGCTCGTCAAGCCATGCACTGAAGTCGTCGAGGTCGACGAACGGACCGTACGACAGGTGCCGGAACAGCACTTCTCCCGCGCCATCGTCGTGCGACGCCGAATAGAGCGGCTGCGCGTGTCTGCCGGGGTCGAGAGGCTCCAGCCGCACGGTCGCGCCGAGGTGGGTCTTGCGCGCGGGCAAGCGCGCCGGCTTCCAGTCAAGGCTCATCTGCTGGATGATGTCGAATAAGGAGCCATCGGCTGCTGTTTTGTCCTCTGTAATGATTGGGGCCAGGGGAGACTTGGGATGAAGATCGCAATGATAGGGGCGGGGAACGTCGTCTAGGCAACGATTGAAGGTCGGGATTGAGGGGAAAGTAATGACCGTGAAGGCCGAAATCGAGACTCAGATCGTCAATGGCGTCACTCCCAGGGAACGCGCCCCGCGCCCAGTCGCATCGGGAACCAGAATCGGCCACGTCCACCTCAAGACCGCGGACATCGATCGCATTCACCACTTCTATGTCGAGATTCTCGGATTCGATGTGATCTTTCGCATGAAGGACGCCTTGTTCCTGTCCGCCGGCGGCTATCACCACCACCTGGGGTTCAACACCTGGGAGTCGAAGGGCGGTTCTCCCCCACCCTCCGGCACCACGGGGCTCTACCACGTCGCGATCAACTACCCCACTCGAGCCGCGCTTGGTGACGCCTTGCGGCGTCTTGCTGAAGCCGGCTGGCCGCTGGACGGCGTCAACGACCACGGTACCCATGAGGCCCTGTATCTCCGAGATCCCGACGGCAACGGCCTCGAGCTGGCCTGGGACCGCCCGGAGGGCGAGTGGCCCAAGGACAAGGATGGCCACCTTTCCTTCAGCGGCAACCGACTCGACCTGGAAGGCCTGCTGAAAGAAGGGCTGGGGACCGAGACTAAGGCGGAGTAGCGCTCTTCGGAGGCGGCTACTTGGTCCCCGTCACCCCGCCATCGATGACCAGGCCCGACGCCATGACGAACTTAGATTCGTCGGATGCCAGGAACAAGGCAGCCGACGCCACATCCTCGGGCCGGCCGAGCTCGCTCGTGAGCTGGCGCTTGCGGATCGAGGCGTAACCTTCTTCGGGATCCTTGTACGACTCCTTGATGTAGCGCTCGACAAACGGCGTGAGGATGGTCCCGGGCAGGAGAGCGTTGACACGAATGCCATGCTGCGCCAGGTCGACCTGCATCGACTTGGTCATCGACAAAACAGCGCCTTTGGAAGCCGCGTAAGACACGCGGCGAGCCAGTCCGATCTCAGCGATGCAGGACGACATGTTGATGATCGAGCCGGACTTCTGCTTGATCATGTAGGGCACGACTGCCCGAGTAGTCAGATAAACGCCGCGGACGTTCACCCTCATCACGCGATCGAACAGGTCGGGTTCCGTCTCCAGCACGTCCCCGACTCCGCTGATGCCGGCGTTGTTGAAGAGCACGTCGATCCGCTTGAAACGTTTGATGATCCTGGCGGCGAGGGCGACCGTGTCCTGCTCGTCGGTGACGTCCACATGCTCGGCGACCGCGTCGCCGCCGCTCTTCCGAATGCCGGCCACCGTGGCCTTGGCGCCGCGATCGTCAACGTCGGCGACGACGACGCGAGCTCCTTCGGCGGCGAACAGGCGCGCGGTCGCCTGGCCGATCCCCGAGCCGGCACCAGTGATGACACAGACCTTGCCCTGGAGCCGCGCTCCGCTCACGCGCGTTCTGTCCCGATGAGGCGAGCGAGGCCGAGCGCGATCAGGATGATCGCTCCATCGACCGCGTCGATCCACGTGGAGCTGATGTTCGAGAGAGTGAGGATGTTGGTGACCAGTGATAGCAGGATCACGCCCGTGAGCGCGCCGATCATCCGTCCTCTTCCCCCGTCGAGCGAGATGCCGCCGATGACCGCGGCGGCGAACACTCCGAAGATGAGATTTGAGCCCTGACCGGCGGTGACGGCGGTGACTCGCCCGGCCTGCATGAGGCCGCCCACCGCGGCGAGCACGCTGGCCACCATGAAGACCCCGATGCGGATGCGGTCGACCTTGATCCCGGCCGCCCTGGCCGCCTCCAGGTTGCCTCCGATCGCGTACATTGCGCGCCCGATCCGGTGATACCTGAGGAACAGGGCCGCGACCACGAACGTTGTCACCGTGACCCATACCGAAACCGGGATTCCGAACCATGACTCGGAGCCCAGATAGATAAAGGCGGCAGGTAAGTCGTAGACGGTCTGGCCACCAAGCCATCCGAGCTGGAGGCCCGTCAACAGGATGCTCATAGCCAGGGTGAAGATGAATGCGTTGAAGTTGGCTTTGATGACCAAGAAACCGTTGAAGGTGCCGACCACAAGGCCGACACCGAGCACTATCAAAAGGCCGACCCATGGACTCCACTGGGTGCCCAGGCCCGAGCTCAACTTGGGCGCGATCAGCCACGCGCCCAGGAGCGGGGCGAGCCCAAAGGTTCCCTGCAACGAGATATCGAACTTCCCGGTGAGCAGGATCAACGATTCCGCCACCACGACCATGCCCAGGTCGGCGCCGCCCTGCGCGACATTGATGAGGTTCGACGTCGTGAAGAAAACCGAGTTGACGATCGCACCGGCGATCATCAGGACGATGATGACCGGCACCAGGGTGAGCTCGCGGAACCAGTTGATCACCACAAACCGCCAGTCGCGGCCCGCGATGCGGGGCCCGGCGGCTGCGGCTTTACGCTCGGCCGTCGATTCAGCCATCAGAGTCCATCATCGCCGCTGCAGCGGGCTCGAGGCCTTCCACCGCGGCAATCAAGCGCTGCCGGTCCCAAGGTGGGCGATCGAACTCGCGGGCAATCCTGCCCCGCACCATGACGAGCAATCGGGTGCAGATGCGTAGGTCCTCGAAGTCGTCAGAGACGAGCAGCACCGCCATCCCGTCGTCGCGCGCCTGGCCAACGGCGTCGAGTAGCGCTTCCTTGGACGCCACGTCGACGCCGACTGTGGGGTTGACGACCACTAGCACCGATGGGTTTGGGGCCAGTGCGCGGCCGACCACGACCTTCTGCTGGTTGCCACCGCTGAGGCTGGCGACCGGCTGCTCGAGGCTGCGAGCGACTATCTGCAGCTTCTGCGCCTGCTCCTGCGCGACACGGTCCCGTTCCTTGAATGAAACCACCCCGATGACCGGCTTCGAGATCCGTTCGAGGATCGAGAGCGTGAGGTTCTCGCCCACGCCGAGCTGGGGGGCGAAACCGCGTGCGTGCCGATCCTGCGGCACATAGCCAACCCCGCGCTGCAGCACAACGTCAACCTTGCCGCGCGGGACTGATTTGCCATTGACTTCGACCGTCCCGGCAAACGGTTTGACGAGGCCAACTATCGCGTCGGCGACAGTGGAGCTACCCGACCCTTCGAGACCGACGAGCCCGAGGCATTCTCCCGCCCGCACATCGAGGTTGAGGTCCGCGACCGAGCCGGATCGCGAGCTGACCGACAGGTTCGTGACCTTCAAACGGAGCTCGCCCAGCGATCCTCGCTTGCTGACGGCCTCGATCTCGCCCGCGCGCCGCGGGGGAGCGCTGCCCACCATGGCGGCGACGAGGTCCTGCTGGCTGATGTCATTCACTTGCCCGCTCAGAACGAGCGCGCCGTCGCGCAGGACGCTCACCCGGTCGCAGATCTCGTAGATCTCCTCAAGGTGGTGCGAGATGTAGAGAACCCCAACTCCGCCGTCACGCAAGCGCCTTACCCGCTCGAAGAGGCGCTCGACTGCGGCCTTCTCGAGAGACGAGGTGGGCTCGTCGAGGATCAGGAAGCGCGCGCCGATCGAGAGGGCTCGTGCAATCTCTACGATCTGGCGCTGCTCGACCGTCAGCCGGCCGGCCTCCTGGTCGACGTCGATGTCGAAGCCCCACTCGAGCATCACGTCATGTGCCTGCTCGCGCATGCGGCGCCAGTTGACGATTTGGCTGTGATCGCCGTTCGTGGGTCGGTTCAAGAACACGTTTTCGGCCACAGTCAACGGCGGCACGACCATGGAGCGCTGGTAGACGCAAGCGACCCTTGCCAGCCATGCGCCCCGATCCGAAAGGCTGGGGGCAGGCAGCTGGGCAAGCCGGATGGTTCCGCGGTCTGGCCGCGCCAGCCCCGTGAGCAGCGTGACCAGGGTCGACTTACCGGCGCCGTTGCGCCCGACCAGGCCGTGGCATTCGCCAGAGAGCACGCGCAGGGATACGTCGATTAGCGCCCTTGTCTCGCCGAAGGTCCTGGAGACGGCCTCGGCCTCTCCCACAGTTTCGGCGCCGACCTCGCCCGACCGGGCACCGGGGAGCCGGCCGCCGGCCGGCCCACCCGGTGAATTCCCCTGCATCAGTTGAGGATTGTCTGCTTCTGGATTACTTGTTGTTGCACCACAGGGTGCTGCTGGTGACGGCCGTCGACCCGTTGTCGCCGGCGAGAGTGACAAGTGGCGCCGCGAGAGCGTCTTCCTGATTGCCCTGGACGTCGACGATGCTGCTTCCGTGGTCGGTTTGCTGTCCGATTGTGTACTTGGTCCCGAGGATCGCCTGCTTCGCGTAGAAGATGGCGTAGTAAGCGTACTTGTCAGCCGGCTGGTCGATCGTTGCGTCGAGCTGCTTGTTGCGGATCAAATCGCACTCGTGCGGCGAGCCGTCGTTGCCAACGAGCAGGACGTGCTTGTTCTTCTGGTTCTCAGCGGCCAGGATTCCGTCCTCTGGCACGCTCCAGTGGACGTAGATGCCGCGTAGATCGTTGATCGCCGTCAGCGCGGTCACTGCGTTCTGGACCGCCGGGTCGGTGCCCCAGTCCTTGGTCTCATACGACTTGACCTTGAAGTTGGGGTACTTCGACGACATCACCTGGTTGCAGCCGGTGGCGCGGTCGCGGGCGTTCAGCGACGTGAGGTCACCCTCCACCATCGCGATGGTGCCCGGGCTGGTGGCGTGCGAAGCGATGTAGTCGCACGACTTGCTTCCATACGCGGTGTTGTCCGCGCGAACGATCATGTACACGCTGCCCTGCGAAGGCGCGACGTCCACGGTGATCACCGGTACGTTCTTGCTCTTAGCGTAATCAAGAGCCGGCTTGATGGCCGCGCTGTCGGCCGGGTTGATGATCAGGGCCTGGACGCCTTGGGCGATCAAGCTGTTGACGTCCGTGATCTGCTGCGCCGCCTCGTTGCCTTTCGCCTCGACATTGGCGACCAGCGGACCGACCAGCTTCACGCCGAGTTGGGTTTCGTACTGCGATTCGTAGCTCAGATAGTTGCCCCAGAACCCGGGCAGGTTGTATGTGAGCACGACCCCGATCTTCGGGAGCGAGCTCGTACCTGAACCGCCGCCGTTGCCACCACAAGCGGCGACCAGGGTCAACGCCACCACCGCCCCCATGACTCGAATCTGACTTCCGTGGGGTCTCAAATCGCTTCCTCCTCCTTGCCGGTTGCGGCGGCATCTGCCGCCAGTAATCCGATGTTTGACGGTTTCACGCACCTTAATTCGCCCTTCGCCAAGTGTCAAGTACCAAATTTGCGCACCCAAGCATCGGATGTCCGATCACTTGGCGATCGCCCTCCATTCGGCGCCATCCGGAAAGCCGTAGACGTTCAACGACTCCGGCCTCATCTCGGCGCTGTAGCCCGGCTTCGTGGGCACCAGGTAACGTCCGCCCTTGACACGCACGGGATCGATGAAGTGCTCGTGGAGGTGGTCGACGTACTCACAAACCCGATCCTCCAGGGAAGCGCCGACCGCGATGTAGTCGAAGATCGCCAAGTGCTGCACGTATTCGCACAGGCCGACCCCACCCGCGTGCGGGCAGACCGGAATGCCGAACTTGGCCGCGAGGATGAGGACGGCCAGCACCTCGTTGACGCCGCCCAGCCGGCAGCTGTCGATCTGGCAGAAATCGATGGCGCCGGCCTGCATCAGCTGCTTGAACATCACCCGGTTCTGGACGTGCTCGCCGGTAGCGACCCTGATCGGAGCAATCGCCTGGCGGATGCGCAGGTGTCCGAGCACGTCGTCTGGGCTGGTGGGTTCTTCGATCCACCAGGGGTTCACCTCCGCCAGTGCGCGCACGGCGTCGATAGCCTCGCCGATGCTCCAGACCTGGTTGGCATCGAGCATGAGATGTGAATCGGGCCCGATTGCCTGCCGGAGCGCGCGCGCTCGCCGGAGATCGGTTGGGGGGTCCGAGCCGACTTTGAGCTTCAGGTGGGAGAAGCCATCGGCAATCGCAGCGCGGGCAAGGTCGACGATTTTGGCGTCGGAGTAGCCCATCCATCCCGCTGACGTCGTGTATGCGGGGAAGCCGTCGCGCAGCATCTCCGCCTCGCGCTCGCGTCGGCTCGATGATTGGCGGCGCAGGATTGCGACCGCTTCATCTGGAGCCAGCGCGTCATCGATATAGCGAAAGTCGATACACGCGACCAGCTCCTCGGGTGACATGTCGGCGAGCAGCTTCCACAGCGGCTTGCCTTCGACTTTCGCGTACAGATCCCACACTGCATTCACAAGCGCCGCGGTGGCCAGGTGGACAACACCCTTCTCAGGTCCGAGCCAGCGGAGCTGGCTGTCGGCGACAAGGCCTCGCCAAAAGGCCGCCATGTCGGAGGCGATGTCCTCGAGGTTGCGCCCGACCACGTGATGGGCGAGCAGGTGGACAGCGGCGACGCACAGCTCGGTCCCCCGCCCGATTGTGAACGTGAGGCCGTGCCCCGCCAGGCCGTCGGGATGGTCGGTCTCGAGGACGACATAGGCCGCGGAATAGTCGGGGTCTGTGTTCATCGCATCCGACCCGTCGAGGGTTCGCGAGGTCGGAAAGCGGATGTCGCGCGCGACGGCCCGCAGGATCCTTGTACCCACCTGGGCTCCGAGTTATATGCTAAAGCTCCGATGTTTGTCAACCCTCGGAAGCAGGTTGCCCTCGCCGAAGCGCCTGGGCTCACGATAACGTCCGACCTCTTGGCAGGATGT
>Ga0209648_10006385_pt1 | contig 10145 bp, 9 predicted proteins | sample GraSoi2013_115cm_FD_185830 | JGI IMG/M metagenome (GOLD analysis project Ga0209648, IMG submission 185830) | Grasslands soil microbial communities from the Angelo Coastal Reserve, California, USA - Sample 9_17_2013_115cm (SPAdes) (version 2) | ecosystem: Environmental > Terrestrial > Soil >...
GGACGGGCGCATGCTTGACAATCTTTTTACAAGCGGAAGCGGTCTTCCGATGTTGCTTTTCAGTCATTTAAGGAGAGCCTGACCAAGTCAGAGCCGTGATCAGATTCTACGACGGACAAGCTGCTGCAGCCTTGCACAATCCAGTCGGCACCTGCCGTCTCCAACTCAGGATCAGTGGCGGTGGTTCTAAAAGCCACCACCAAAGCGCCAGCGGCCTTTCCCGCTCGAATCCCAGCTGGCGCGTCTTCGAAAACCAGGCATTTCGGCGCTGGAACCCCCAGCAGGACTGCGCCTTTGCGGTAAGGTTCGGGATCTGGCTTGCCATTCGTCACATCATCGGAAGTCAGCAGCCGTCGAGGAATGGGGAGGCCCGCGGCTTTCAGTCGCACTTCTGCCAACGGACGCGCGCATGAGGTTACAATCGCCCATCGATCGGGGGGAAGGGAACTAAGCAGTTCACGAGCACCGGGCAGCGGCACCACACCGGAGGTATCCTCAATCTCGCCTCTTAGGACAACTTCGTTTTCTGCCACGAAGTTGGCATTGGGAAGAAGATCGCGAATGGTGGCGAGGCTGGGACGCCCATGCGCCAGTCGCACGGTTTCTTCCGGATCAAAGCCGTGACTGAGGGCCCACTTCGTCCACACGCGTGCGACGGCGGGCGTGGAATCCACCAGCACGCCGTCAAGATCAAATAGCAGACCGCTGCACGTAACCTCAACCATAGATTAAACATATCAGGAGATTGGAGTGGAATGGCACTGCTTGTGTGGGCCCTTGGCTCGACAGCCGAGGACGGCTGTCCCCACACAGTGAATCCGTCTAGCTCATCCGAGCGAAAATCTGCTTCAGGGCAGGGTACAGCTGCCGGTAGTTCTCATACTGCTTCTTGATCGCCTCAGCCGAACGCGCTTCGGGACGCACTTGCGTCTGCACACTTACCACGGCATCGCAGGCTTCTTCGACTGATCCCCAGAATTTCGCTCCTACCCCAGCTAACAACGCCCCACCGTACGCCGCGCCTTCTTCTGCGGTCAGAATTTCCACTTCTTGCTCATACACATCGGCTTGGATCTGCCGCCACAAGTCGGAGCGGGCCCCGCCTCCCCCCAGCCGAACCTTGCTTACCGGAACCTGCATTTCGGCAAAAAGCGAAAATGTGTCTTTGAGGCTGAACGCCACGCCTTCGAGTACCGCCCGCACCACGTGTCCGCGAGTGTGACTGGCGGCAAGCCCGGTCAAAGTCGCGCGCGCGTTCGGATCAAGATGCGGCGTGCGTTCTCCCATGAGGTAAGGCGCCCACAGCACTCCGTCGGACCCTGCCGGAACCGCGGCGGCTTCCCGCGTGAGTTCGTCGAAAGACGGTTCAGCGGAGTCATCCCGGAGGAGATCACGGAGCCAGGTGAATGAGAGTCCGGCGGCCTGGGTGACGCCCATTACGTGCCAGCGGCCGGGGATTGCGTGACAGAATGTGTGCACGCGCCCCTTTGCATCCATGGCGGGGGTGTCGGTCGCGGCAAACACCACGCCTGACGTCCCAATGGTCGCGCTTACCACGCCTGCCCGCACAATTCCCATGCCCACCGCGCCTCCCGCCTGGTCTCCAGCGCCAGCAACGACGGGCGTTCCCGGCTTCAGCCCCGAGTGTGCGGCTCCGGCTTCAGAAATGCGCGCACAAACTTCTGGAGACTCGAACAGCTTCGGCAGACAGCTCATCGCCAAGCCGGCAGCTGACATCATTTCCTCCGACCACCTCCGGTGCGCTACGTCGAGCATCAGAGTACCGCTGGCATCGGCGACATCCATTGCGTGTTCGCCGGTGAGACGGAGGCGAACATAATCTTTCGGAAGCAGCACGCGCCGGAAGCGTTTCCAGATTTCCGGTTCGTTATCCCGCACCCACAGCAGTTTGGTCAGAGTGAAATTGGTGAGCGCAGGATTGCAAGTCAACTCGATGATCCGCTGCTCGCCGAGCTTCGCGTTCAGCCAGTCGCACTGTGCCTGCGTGCGCTGATCACACCAGATGAGCGCCGGCCGGAGTACTTGATTGCGCTCATCAAGCAGCACCGCCCCGTGCATTTGGCCGGCTAGACCAACGCAAATAACGTTTGGATCCCCAGCGTCAGCGAGTACTTGCCGGATCGCCGAACCTGCTGCCTTCCACCAGTCATGCGGATCCTGCTCCGCCCATCCGATCTGCGGCGAAGCAAAGGGAGCATGCTCACAGGTCGCAGAACCGGCGATGGCGCCGGCGCGGTCCACCAGCACTGCGCGCGTGCCGCTGGTGCCAACGTCAATTCCGAAAACGTAGTCCATTGGTTTGAATCCGATTGTTTTATTTGCCCTGATTTTCGGGCGAGCGAGTCAGTGTAGCAGATGAAGCCGGCCGCTCTGAATAGGCGAAGCCGCGGCTTTTCCAGCCGCGTCTGCCATCCAATTCTCTTGCGCGGAGGCTGCTTGCGAAGCATAAGCGTCTTGATGGCCCCGATTATTTCCGGGATGGTGCCGTCGTGGCTTTGCCGACGCCGCTCCAGTTCTTCCATCTTGACCGCGAGTTGACGATCGTTGACCAGTATCTCGCTTAGCCGTACCAAAGCGCGCACCACAAATACGCTCATTTTGACGGCCCGTGCGGAGTTGAGCACGGTCGCAGCCATGATCGCGCCATGTTCGGTGAACGCCTATGGCATATAACGGCGTCCACCTTCGTCTCGTGTTTGAGGTTGCAGTTTGCACCCTCAAGCTCTCGTGCTCCTCTGCGGTGATCTGGAAAATGAAGTCTGCCGGGAATCTTCTGCGGTTCCGGTTGACTTGCTGGTTGAGGCGTTTTACCGACCCCCCATAAAGCTTCGCCAGATGGGTATCCAGAATGACCTTCTGATTACGGAGAGTCAGAACCTGCAATTCCACGGGCACGGTGAGTGCGGTGGCAGAGGTTCGCATGATGACGAAACCCATGCTACTCGTTTGAGGTTGCAAATTGTGGCCTCAAACGCGAAATAAGTTTTCCCGTTTCGGGCAACTACCGGCCATGAGAATAGGACGTTGATCTGAGTCGAGCTTCCTACGTCACGCTCACTTCCGTATACGTCCCATAAACTTCGCGCAACGCTTCGCAAATTTCGCCGACGGTGGCGTAGGCACGGACGGCGTCGATAATGTAAGGCATGGTGTTCGCCGGGGAGATGTTTCCGTTCGACTCGACGCGGACCTCTTGCGCCGCTGCTTTCTTCAGGGCATTGAGGCAGCGCTGTACCTCTTCATTGGACCGCCGCGCGCGAAGCGCTTTCAGCTTTGCCGATTGCTGCTGGGCGATGCTTTCATCTATATAGAGAATGTGCGGCGACGTTTCCTCGACCACAAACTCATTCACTCCGACAATGACTTTTTCTTTCTTTTCTGCCGCGCGTTGATACTGGTATGAAGCTTCAGCGATTTCCTTTTGTGGATATCCGCGCTCGATAGCTTTGACCATTCCGCCCATGGCGTCCAGCTTGTGGAAGTAATCGAGGGCGCCATTCTCCATTTGCAGGGTCAGGTTTTCCAGGAAATAGGACCCGCCCAAAGGATCAACCGTTTGGGTCACGCCGGATTCGTAGGCAATAATCTGCTGGGTACGCAGAGCAATGCGCGCGGCTTCTTCGGTGGGTAAGGCGAGGGCCTCGTCGTAGGCGTCAGTATGCAGCGACTGGGTCCCGCCCAGCACCGCGGCCAGCGCCTGAATCGCCACTCGCGCAATGTTGTTCATCGGCTGCTGGGCAGGCAGTGAGACGCCGGCAGTCTGAGTGTGAAAGCGCATTAGCCAATTGCGCTGGTTCTTGGCGCCGAAGCGGTCTTTCATTACGTGATACCAAATCTTCCGCGCGGCGCGGTATTTCGCGATTTCTTCAAAGAAGTCGTTATGCGCGTTGAAGAAGAAACTCAGACGGGGGCCGAACTCATCGACGTCGAGGCCGCGGCGTTTCGCCCACTCTACGTACTCGACGCCGTCATAAAGGGTGCCTCGCGGATGTGGTAGCCGCTAATGGAAATGGTGTTGAATCGCGGAGTGAATTTCGATCCAAACTCGAAGGTGTCCACCACCAGCCGCATCGAGGGGGCAGGCGGATAAATATATTCCTTCTGCGCGATGTACTCCTTTAGAATGTCGTTCTGAATGGTGCCGGAAATCTTCTTCCAGTCCGCGCCCTGCTTTTCCGCGACCACCAGAAACATTGCCCACAGGACCGAAGCGGGTGAATTGATAGTCATCGAAACCGTTGTCTGCTCAAGGTCAATGCCATCGAACAGAATCTCCATGTCCTCGAGCGAATCAATGGCCACGCCGCACTTGCCGACTTCGCCTTCGCTGGCCGGGTGGTCGGAGTCGTATCCCATCAGAGTGGGAAGATCGAAGGCCACCGATAGACCGCTGCCGCCGTGTTCCAGCAGATATTTGTAGCGCTGATTGGTCTCTTCCGGCGATGCAAATCCCGAAAACTGGCGCATCGTGTACATCTTCCCGCGATACCCGGTGGCGTGAATGCCGCGCGTAAAGGGCGGCTGCCCGGGATAGCCCAGGTACTCCTCGTAATTCCAGTCGTCGGGCAGATCAGCTTGAGTGTAGAGACGCCGGATAGGAACTCCGGAAATCGTGGTGAAGCGCGCGCGTCCGTGCTCGTCAAGGTTAATGCCAGTAGGCGCACCGATTGGTTTTTCAGGATTCTTCTCAAGCGCCGGAAGCAGCGTCTTCTCCGCCCAGCGTTTTTCGGAATCAGACGGATGGCGATTCGCAGTGATGTCTGCGATCGGCGATTCGGGAATCTCGGAACCAACCGGAGAATGCTTCTTGTCCGCCATGCGCACCGCTTTCTAGCTCGATCATAGGAGAGGTACTGCAGCAGGGCAAGCCGCATCGGCGACCACGCGGTCGGTTACGTCTTGTGATCTCGCCCCATCTCCCACGCCTTCGCATACTTCCAGGACACATAGATCGCATGATAGAAGTGGAGCAAGAAACCCTCGCGGCCGTCCAGAAACCCGAGCCGGAAAACGTAGTTATGAATAAAAGTCAGCTTCGGCCGCAGCACAATGTTCATCAGGCTGAAGCCGCGACGGCCCTTTACAACAGCAACCTCCGCTCCGGAAGACGAATAGCTGTTCATGTGGTCAATGTAGCCACGGAGGGTAGGGTAGGCATTGTGGATGAGCGCATGTTGGAGTCTACCGGTCGGCCCGGTCACTTTAATGGTGGGATGCGCGCCGTATTCCTCGAACTTGCCCGCGCCACGCCGGATCAGGCGCAACTTGCGATCCGGATAAAAGCCGCCGTGCTTAATCCAGCGGCCTAGAAAGAAATTCTTACGGGGAATCCAGAAGCCGCTGGCGGCGCTGTTGTGCTCGATTGCGGTATTGATCTCCTCCGCCAGTGCTGGTTCCAGCGCCTCATCTGCGTCCAGTTGCAACAGCCAGTCTGCCGAGGCCTTGTCCATCGCCGAATTTTTCTGCGCCGCAAAACCCTTCCATGGTTCGACGAATGTTCCGGCGCCATACGAGCGCGCGATCTCCATCGTCCGGTCAGTCGAACCAGAGTCCACAACGATGATTTCGCCTTTTCCATCGCGCACCAGCGGCATCACACTGTCGAGCGTGCACGGAAGGTTGGCCTCTTCATTGAGCGTGATCAGAACGACGGAGAATCTCACCAGAAGAGAATAAACCGGAACCCAGCAAGCCTCTAGTCATTGTGAGGATGCGGCAGCGGACCATTCACGTCGAATGGTCCGCCTTCGCGGAGGGCAGAGAACCAGAGGGCAGAGAACTGGGCTAACTGCTACGGCGTGGTCGCCTGAACGTCGGTACGCGGCGCCACAAAGGGAATCTTCGGCGCATGCGTCACTTCGCCCTTTTCCGCATCGCCCATGTCAATGCCCGCGTGCTCGATCAGCAGGCCAGTTGCTCGATCCAGTTCGACTTGGGCCTTTTCGTAGGCCGCCATGGCCGAAACCAGGTTCGATTCCGCCGTAGCCAGTCCGGACTGGTTCTGCAGAACTAAAGTTGAAGTCGAAGCACCCAGGTTGAATTTCTTCTGCTCGGCATCCAGCGATTGCTTCGCCAGTTCCACCGCTGCTTGCGCAGATTGCACCGCTGCACGGTTCTGGGTTACGGAGAATTGAGCATTGCGGACTTCGATCCTTACCTGGTTTTCCAATTGCTGCAACCGCATCTGCGATTGGCGGTATTCAAGTTGCGACCGAACGGACAGAGCCTGAGCTGAGCGATTGCGAATGGGAATGGTCAGCGTCACGCCCACACCTTTATCCGAAGCAGTCGAGTTAACCAGTTGGTCCAAGGTATCCGAATAACCCACTGAGGGCACGGGAGAAGCAACGCAACCAAATCCTTTGCAACCATTCGAAGCGAGGTTCAATGGATTCTGGGTCCCGCCGAGACCAGATCCACCGTAGTAAGCAAACAAATCCAGACTGGGCAGAAGCGCATTCTTGATCGCCTTTTTGCTAATGTCGCGATTGGCAAGATCAATCCGATTTTCCGCCAACTCAGCCCGGTGTTGCAGGGCTTCGTTGATCAAATCCTCGGTAGGTACCACTGGTTCTTGGTCGGGTAGCGCCATGGTTGTGGTTGGTATCACCTCGGCGCTGGCCAGCGTGGGATCTTGCAACGTCCGGCTGAGTGCGTTTTTCATCAACAACTGCTGCAAGTCGAGGTTGGTTTGCGCTTGAATCAAGCTCTGCTGATCGGCGGCCACCGTGTTCTGGGCCCGCACTACTTCGATTGGGGCCAGGCTACCAATCTGCACCTGTTTCTGATTGTCAGATAATGTCTTCTGGGCGAACGCCAGGGACTCCTGTGCGACGCGGACATTTTCATACGCGAACACCAGGTTCCAGTACAGATTTTCGATCTGGTCCACAGTTGTGATGATCTGAAGCCGGAAGGCAACATCGGTGATCTCACGATTGTTCTTGGTGATGCGGATCAAGCGATTATTGGCGTTGAAGCCGAACCCCTGCAATAGATGCTGGGTGAGCCTGAACTGAAAGGAGGAGTTCAAACTTGGGCTATAGGTATTAAAGCTGCTGTTAGAACCCAGACGCGAGTTGTTGAAGCCTACCAGCATGTTCGTCCCCGACTGAAAACCTTGCTGGTAGCTGAAGTTACCCGTTGTTGATCCCTGGCTCAGAATGGGGGCGCCTGTAAACGCGTTCGTGGCAACCGAGTGACCACGATCAAACTGCAATGTTCCGCTGATGATCGGATCGAAACTGCTAATTATTGGTCCCAATCCTTCAGTACTCGTCAGTCCGAGCGATCCAGCGCCAATTCCGCCTGCTCCGGTGCTGGTTCCACCAGGACCTGAACCCACAGATCCGCTTAGGCCGCCAACTCCGCCTCCTGGCGTGTTCTGTACCACGCCAAAGTTGACGCCAAGAAACTGATTCGCTCCCGACTCCGCGCGCAGCACGTCGGTGTCAGCAATGCCGAAGTTGTAGCGTTGGATCGCGATATCCATGTTGTTCTCGAGCGCCAGAGAAACCGCGTCATCCATGGAAAGATAGATCTTTCCATTGCGCATAAGTTGATCAAGCTTGGGCGAATTCGTCAGATCAGGCGAGCTAATCTCACGCGCGGTGTAGGGCGCAAGCGGATTAGGGAAATACCCTCTGGGCTTGGAGTAATTCGTCATCTCAAACCGTTGATGCGGCGCCGGCGCCTGCGGCAGGCTGGCCTGCGGTGATCCGCTGCTCTGGCCGGCGGCAGCCTGGCTGGGAGTAGTTTGGCTTGGTGCAGTCTGGGCGTCTTGCGCCCACATGCCGGCGGGGAAAGCGACCACTAAAACCGTCGCGACTAGGTGCCGAACTGCACCCTTCAAAGATGACAATGACATGCGATCCTCTCCATTTATTGCGTTTTACAAACTAGAATCTGGGCCAAACGAATCTGGTCAGGCGAACCTGCTCAAAGCTGTACTACGCAAAAAGACGCTTTAGGGTTCCCCATATCTGCGACATGGCAGTAACCGAAGACCTGCACAGCAACTCACCCCTAAGGAATTCATCAGTATAGCTGAGGCGTTGGACTCGCGTTCTCATTCCGGATACGGATAAACAATGTAATCTTGGATGCTCATTCTTCCTGCGGGATTCGATTTCTGCATGCGTAATATCAAGCTGATACTGTCCTATGACGGCACTGGTTTTTCGGGTTGGCAAGTCCAGCCCGACGTGCCGACCATTCAGGGAACTCTAGCCTCGGCTATTGGACGGATTACTGGAGAAAAAGTACTGCCTCAGGGTTCCGGACGGACCGACGCTGGAGTTCATGCCATGGCCCAGGTTGCCACGTTTCAGACTGAGTCGCGGGTTCCCGCGCCGAACGTTCTGGTCGCGCTCAATGACATTCTTCCTCCTGCGATTCGAGTGCTGGAAGCGACGGAAGTGCCCGCTGAATTCCACCCCCGAAAGTCGGCCACGGCAAAAAGCTATCGCTACCGGATTTACCGGGAGGCCGTCTGCCCGCCGTTTCTTGCCCACTATGTCTGGCACTATCCTTATCCGCTGGACGAGAACGCCATGCAGGAGGCCGCGCCGCTGATTGAGGGCGAGCATGATTTCACGGCGTTCGCGGCGGTGGACGCGGAGAAAGGTGTTAACCACGAAGATCACCCTTCGCCTTCGCTCAGGGCAGGCTTTGGTGCACGAAGCAACATCCGAACAATTTTTTCTTCGCAGTGGCAGCGCCGGCGAGAAGAACTTGTCTATGAAGTCCGCGGGAACGGATTCCTCCATCACATGGTTCGCAATTTGGTAGGGACTTTCCTGCTGGTCGGAAAGGGAACGCTGAAGCCGCAAGATGTCGTTACAATTCTGGAAGCTAAGAACCGTTCGGTCGCCGGCGCGACCGCTCCCGCAAGGGGGTTGTATCTGGTCAGCGTGGAGTATTCGGAGCTGGAGGAGCCACGACCGGTGAAGCATGGGAATTGAAATTCAAGTGCCGGGGGCAAGGGTAGTCTCAACCAATCCCGCCACCGGCGAAGTCGTACGCGAGTTCGATTGCGCCAGCGCGACCGAAGTACAGGCGGCAGTAGCCCGCGCCCACGCCGCGCAGCCTGCGTGGCGGGTCATTGCTGTGCGCAAGCGTCTGGACATCATTGCGACATTTCAGCAACTCTTGAATGAACGTAAGCAGCATGTTGCGCGTCTCATTACCTCAGAAGCCGGCAAACCCATCGCCGAGGCTCTCCTAACAGAAATCCTTGTGGTGCTCGATGCCGTCCGCTTTCTGCTTGAGGAAACCTACGCTTTCCTGAGAGAAGAGCCGCTGCCGCACGGAAATCTCGCAACCAAAGCCAAGTCCGGCCGCTTGATTCGCGAGCCTTACGGTGTAATCGGAATCATTTCGCCCTGGAATTATCCCTTTTCCATCCCCGCGACCGAGACTTTGGCGGCGCTCGCCACCGGGAATGCTGTTGTCTTGAAGCCGTCGGAACTGACACCGCTCTGCGCGCTTGAACTCGCATCGCTGCTACACCACGCCGGAGTTCCTGAAGGCGTCTTCCAGGTTGTCATCGGGGAAGGCCCGGCCGGCGCGGCGCTCATCGAATCCGCGATCGACAAACTTATCTTCACCGGCAGCGTCTCGACCGGTCGCCGCATTGCCCAGACTGCCGGCGCCCGACTGCTTCCGGTGGTCCTCGAATTGGGCGGGAAAGATCCGATGCTCGTCCTCGACGACGCCGATGTGGACGTTGCCTCTAGCGGCGCGGTTTGGGGCGCGTTCGTCAACGCCGGGCAGGCATGTCTTTCCGTCGAGCGTTGTTATGTTCAGCGAAGTATTTACGAGACATTTGTTTCCGCGTGTGCGGAAAAAAACTAAACGGCTTCGTGTCGGCAACGGAGCCGAACCCAACACTGACATCGGCCCTTTGATCCGCAAACGGCAGCTTCATGCCGTCGAACAGCAGGTCGAGGACGCTCGTTCGCACGGCGCGCTGGTGGTGACCGGCGGAGAACGCCTCACCTCCCTCGGCCCAAACTACTACGCGCCAACGATTCTCGCCGATGTTAGCCATGAAATGCTCATCATGCGCGAAGAGACTTTCGGTCCGGTGCTCCCCATCATGCCCTTCGATTCCGACGCCGAGG
>Ga0209648_10006386_pt1 | contig 10145 bp, 11 predicted proteins | sample GraSoi2013_115cm_FD_185830 | JGI IMG/M metagenome (GOLD analysis project Ga0209648, IMG submission 185830) | Grasslands soil microbial communities from the Angelo Coastal Reserve, California, USA - Sample 9_17_2013_115cm (SPAdes) (version 2) | ecosystem: Environmental > Terrestrial > Soil >...
TAAATGGATGAACACGCGTGAAATCGCTTGGGTCATCGACCAAGCGCTGATTCGAGCTGAGCGCATCGCGAAGGGTAAGGATGAGGAAGGATTATTGTGGGGTGCTGATCCGGAAAGACAGAGCGGTTCGCTTTTCCGGGCGAAACTTGCCTCGAAAAACTTGAAAGCCGCGAAAAACGTTATTCAGCACGCAGCTGAGCTGAATGATAAGAGATTCTTTATCGACTTGGGCAAATGCTTATCGGGCGAAATTGATTCTACGGTTGTGGATCCGTTAGACGGTACAATGGCGGGCCTTCTCACTCGATATCCATCAATCACCGCGAACGATGCCGTCGATTATCTTACAAAGCTCGGATACAAGCTCACGGAAGATGGTTTCCGAATGCGGAAAAAACGATTGAGACTCAAGTTTCTCACCATCCATGATTATTTTGCCCCAAGTCGTGAGCTGCATGCGCTGGCAGCAAGGCTTGGCGTTCCGGCATAACCTGGTACGATTGAAGCTTTAACGCTGCCGCCCACCACATAACAAATTTCCCCCTCTCCCTGTTACGGAGAATCGCGGCTAAGGTTGTTAATATGGGGCATGAACGTTCACCCATGTCCCGCTGTGAAAGTCGGGGAAAAGGAACCCGCCTCACTCATAACAAACACGGACCAGGCGATAACAGCTTCGCTGCCGATCGACCCGGAATTTGTCGATGTTGATGGTCTCCGGCGAGGGTGGGGAATAAAAAGGTCTTTGGCGTACGCGCTATTGGATGAGGGCGCGATCAAAGGGGTTTCGCTGAGACGGCGGGGCCGGAGGCGTGGGAAGCGCCTGTTCAGCGTGGACAGCGTGCGGGCTTTCCTTCGCGAGCAAATGCAGGCTGCGAAATGACCGAGCCGCCAAGAACAAAACGCGGTCCGGCAGCTGTTGGCGACCTGATACAGCGTCCTGTCCCAAAAACGCGCGCTACGGCTGAGGGTGGGGGTAAGAAACGCGACTCCTGTAAGCCGTTACCAAGACGATTCCGGCGCGAGGGTTTCGACTACCGGCAGATCGCCCGCGAAGGAAACGCAGCAATTTACGAGCAGACATGGAGCGGTTGCGCCGAGTCAAGTGTTTGTTACGAGGTAATTCGCATCCGCCGACGCGAGGGTTTTCAAATCGACGGCAGATTTGTAGAACCTGCGGAGGTTTATCCAAAATCGGAAGCCTGGGGCGTTGACGGCTTCACGCTCACAGACAAAGACGCTGCATTCGCGAAACTCCGCGAGCTTGCATGACGCTCGACGAAACTGCGGCAAATGAGTTGGCGGCACAACTCATGATTAGTCCGCACGCAATATGCGAAGCTGTACGGCGCGGTCTGGTTAGTTTCGAAAAGCATCGCGGCGTCGCTTGTTGGCGCTTTGGCGACACGCGCAATGGCTGCTTGCGTCGTCTGGACGGACAGCCGTTCGAAATTAAGGGACAGCGTGTGAAGGCTGAAGCGGAGACGAAAGGTGAGTCATGGCATCGCTTGATTGGACTCGATGACGTGTCGGCAAATGATCGTCACGAGATTTTGCTGACGCCCGAGGGTAGCAAGGACGCGCTAGCGGCCCTTCATTTCGCTGGTGCAGAAGCGAGACTTTCACAAATCGGCGTTGTCGCTGCGCTGGGGGCCGGCGTCAAACCGCTCGCCGATGATGTTGAAAAATTTCGCGGTCGCCGCGTGCGAATTTTCGGAGATGTCGATATTGCCGGTCAACAAACAGTGTCGAGATTTGGGAAGCAGTTCTTGTCTGTGGCGGAGGAGGTTCAAATCTTCAACCTCACCGGCTTGCATTGTAGCGACGGGTCGCCTGTAAAAGACCTTTTTGATCTTAGTCGGATTGACTACGACAGCTTTGAAGCTAACCGCGACCTTTGGTCTATTTCCGACCTTGATAGCAAAGGCGAGCGTGTGAGCGTCCTTACAAAGGAGCATGAATTTCTTTTTTCACCTCTCCCTCTCCCTCATGCGTTTCCTGAGTTTCATGGGTTTCCTGTGTATCCTGTGTCTAACTCTCAGGAATTGGAAAAAGAGCTTGAAGAATTGGCCCTACGCAATGCTTGCACCGAGCGCGACACTGCGAGGGAAAGGCGTTGGCAATTTGAACGCGACTTGCTCGCGGTGCAAAAACGGATCTCCCGAAAACTCAACCTCGACGAACTTATGAAGTCGTTTGACAATTGGCATCGCGCTTCCCAACCACATCTCGATCCAAAAAAGACCCGCGACGATTACTTAGCCGCGTTTCTTGGCGAACTTGGAAAGGTCCGGGTACCTACAGGCGAAGGTGAGGCGTTAAAGAAAGCACTTGAGCACGTTTTGACACTGTCGGTTTCTGAGTTGCCTGTACTGCCGGAAGTAGCTGAGGCACCGGAGAGCTGGCGAAGGCTTGCAGCTCTGCATCGTGAACTGGCTCGCCAATCTGCGAATGGAATTTACTTCTTGAGTTGCCGCGATGCCGCAAAAGCTCATCACTGCTTGAACAAAGACTCCTCGTGGAACATCAATCATGCACTGGCTTCGCGGCTCGGCGTGATTGAGTTTGTGCGCGTTGGCGATGCGCGCCCCGGTGGCAAGGCGTCCGAGTTTCGTTATATCTTACCGCTCTGAAAGTCTTTCCAGCGTCATAGTATCGCGCTAGAATGCGTTTTGAATCACGGACGGCAAACGATCCGGCCAGCATGACATCGAAGATTTCCGCACGTAACGCCCCGCGCGGTCACAAGGTGGAACGCGCGACTTGGCTCCTCGCTATGTTCACGGGCGTCGTAGCGATTTTTACTGCGGCACTGGTAGTTGCTTCATTTTTGACAATTCGTGAGGCCCGCCGGGCATCTTCGGAACAACTAGGCGTGCGGACTTGGTTGTATGTTGATCCTAAGTTCAATTCGAACGAATTAGAGCACGCACGAAAACACCTTGCCGAGCAACTCGATCCGTACGTCCCTGCAAAGAGAACTGAAGTGGACGACGATATCCTCAATTTTTTTCAGTCCGTCGGAGTACTCTACAAGCTCGACCTGCTCAACAAAGAATTGGCTGAATCATCTTTCAGCTATTGGGCAGTTGGTTATTGGGAGGCAGCTAAAGTTTACATCGCTGACGAGCGCCGCGCGGAACACGATGAATCCGTATACGGCGAGTTTGAAGCGTTTGCGAAAGCAATGCAAAAGCACAAGCCATCTCTCAGTGATGCCGATTTGAAACGTTTCTTGGCTGCTGAAAAGACACTCGAGATCAAATAACGTCTGATGCGCATTTACGAAGTGCGACCCCGTCGCGATAAACGCGGTGTCGATCTTAGTTCCGATGCGCTGCCATTCGGTCGGCTGTGGTACGGCGAGCCGGACGCAGGCAGCAATGCAATCGACTACGCTAAGCATCGCAACCGCTCACATGATGCCGTGATTCGCGTTTACGATGAAGCGGGCAATGTGATCGAAACGCATAAGCATGCGGGCGAGTTCAAAGAGTGGTGAGCGAGGCAAAACAAAAAGCCGCCATGCGGTAAAGCCTGACGGCTAATTGTGAAATGAGGGCGCCGCTTTAGGGATTATTGACCACTTGCGGCGCAGGTCCACCACGGCGGATTCGTCCTGTGGCGAATTTGCTCACTTCAAGTCCGTCACCGGACGGACTCGCTGCGGCGAGCTGTGCGCTCACTTTCTGTAGACCTAGGGTAAGCGCATCAATTTGCTTCTGCTGGCGCGCAACCGTTGATTTTAGCTCAGCAACTGCCCCTGCAAGCCCCAATGACTCGCCAATGGATCGCTGATCGGCTAAGAATGGGGAGCGTCAGTTATGTTTCAAATTTGCTCGCCAGTGTCGATAGCTCTGACCCCAATCAGACCCCCTCACAGCCACTGCAATGTCAACCGCTATACCTACGTCAACACCCACTGCCACGCCGAGGGCGACACCGACGCCAAGGCTTTCTCCAACGCCGAGACCGCGACTTACACCGCCGCCGCGACCAGTCGGGGGAACCGCATTAGCCCGTTTCAGTACACCGTAACGCTGAATGGAGCGGATGGGATGCCATTAACAACAACAACAAGAGTGCTGGGGCCACGTTCCTGGCTTGCCGGCACATCGAAACGAGTGGACACCAGATCATTGGAAGCGACGCCCATACTGCTGTGGTCATGCGTGCGGCTATAAAACACGTGCCCTGTTCTATTGTTGGTAATGCGCACAAGCGGATAGTTGGTTGCTGCTTGTTGGTCATCTCCGTAAGCCGCGGCTTGAGACATGCCATTAAAACGATAGCCCGCAATAAGATATGAACCTCCAAGGTTAACCCTGCCAGGCGCAGACTGGATCGTTGGCGCCCAAGCCGGGTTATAGCTGCCAGAAGGATTGTAAACCGACACGAAAAAGAAATCGGTAAAGAGAATTTGGCCGGTAGGCAGAACCAGAAAGTTACCGTAGAACGATGAGTCATCCGATGCGTGCGGAGCCGGAGCAACCTCTGTTAAGCTCAATCCGTCCCATTCGAAGAAAGTCGAAGGAATATTGAAGATCCCCGGGCTTGTCATCATCAGAACCTTAGCATTAGGCTCGAGCGCCGCTGGGCCGTCAGCGATGTCGAGTGAATCGGGAAAATCCGGGCCTACAGTCCAACCACCTGTGTTCGAGTTGTAGATGGCGGTGTGACCGGCGCCGCAACGATTCGCCCCAGTGTAGAACACCGTCCCGTCGGGTCGCAAAACAGCGGGTCCGACTTCAAATGAAGCATGATTCTTGCCGCCGCAATGTGCGGCTGAGTCCCACAGCTGGTTAATTGTGCTGCCGGCGCTGGACCACGAGCCGGTAGCGGGGTCGTAAATTTCCGAGTTCGTACCGCCCGCATCGTACGCAAACACATAGGCGTCCACCGTGAGCACCTTTTGGTTGGGCAACAGCGTCCATCCCTCCTCATCGTTGACGTCGAATTTCCCTGACTCGGTGGCCGTCCACGTCATCGTGTTAAGGTTAAGCAGAGCTGCCTGAGTCGTGCAGCAATTGGCCTGCATGAAAGTTCCGTCGAAAAGAATTACGCTTTGTGCATCGCCAATCGTGGACCAACCCGTTGGAGGATTTATCATCGTCCAGGTGTTGGCTCGCGGATCATAGATAGCGCCCAAATTAGTCCAGACCGCATTGAGAAAGTTGTATTCACCACCCTCGATGATAACCCGGCCATCGGGCAAAACTGCCGACGAGTGATAAAGCGGGCTGTATCCCGCTGGTGTTGATGCCAGTTGCGTCCACGTCCCATTCACATAGCTCCCGAACTGGTCAGGAGTGAGTTTCCACCAATCCTGACAGCCGTCATCTTGCAGCATAACAGTGCCATCAGTGAGTAGGATTGGGTTGCCGGGACCGCAGTCGGTATAGTCAATAACCGGGGGCTGATTTCTTAGCATTTGCCATGGCGAGTTGGGAGCAAGGCTCGGAGGCACGGCAAACGCTTTTGTGTTCTTTTTCGGAGGGAGAGGCTTTAGCGGCCGCAAGGCCTGTGCGTTGACAAAGCCGACACACGTAAGTAAGACGAGCGCGGCTATTATTGTTTTGAATTGAATCAGCGGATTCATGTTTCCCTTTCTTTCCTTTTCCCCGCTGACCTTGATTTCAGAATGCGGGTCCGGAAGAGGCGAAGAACCCAGCGGGGGAAATGTCCAACGCCAGTTTCGAATCCGTTTTAAATGATGGCAGGGTTCACGTTGTGAGTCTATGAGACTTTAGTCGTACGTTTCTGTGCCTGCGCTGTATTGCTTAACACTACGCGGGCGCGTGAAACTGGGAGATCCCCGCGTTGCCGATTCGAGTTCAAGAAACGCGGCCAACTTTTCATCCGCGTGCACAACGTAACGCTTTCCGTTGTCGCGATGCGCGTCTGCAATCCAGATTGTTCGCCCCGCGGAATCAAGAGCTGAGACATAACCCAAACTCCAACCAGCTTTGTTCTCGACAGCTGGCGATCGAATCTAGATGATTGGTGCACAACCTCTTTGTCGCGTCGCGTATGTCCGTTGAGCGTAAACCGGATCTTCATCTCGAAATTGCGCATGTTCTTTTCATCGACGTGGTTGGTTATTCCAAGCTGCTTGCCGATGAACAAAGCGAGACACTCCAGCTCCTGAATCAGATTGTTCGCGGGACGGCCGAGTTTCGCACTGCCGAAGAGAAGGGCGAGTTGATCCGACTCCCCACGGGAGACGGGATGGCATTGGTTTATTTGACCAAGCCTGAAGCCCCGGTGCAATGCGCCCTGCAGATAAGCAAAGCGATTAAAAGTTATCCCGAGCTACAGCTTCGGATGGGAATCCATAGCGGCTCGGTTAATCAAATGAGAGATGTCAATGACCGTTCAAATGTTACCGGCGCCGGAATTAACATCGCGCAACGCGTGATGGATTGCGGCGACGCAGGGCACATTCTTCTCTCCCGGCGTGTAGCGGAAGACCTAGAGCAATACAGGCTGTGGCAACCGTACCTGCACGATCTCGGCGAATGCGAAGTGAAACACGGCGTCCGGGTCCACGTCTTCAACCTCTACACCGAGGAGGTTGGAAATCGCGACGTGCCTGCGAAGCTCAAGTCGACAGCACAGGAGCCGGCTGCAGCGGTCGTGACTTCTGCGGGTGAGAGCGCACGAAGCAAGCACAGGCTGATTGCTGCGACGGTTTTGTTGGTGATTACGCTGGCGCTAGGATTTGTTTTTTGGGTCGTTTCTCACCGCGCAGCGTCGAAATCAACTGGCATTTCCCCAAAGAGGAGTCCAAGCTCGCCGGTTCCGGCGGAGATTGGGACACCGCTTGATTTGCCCGCACTGGCACAGAAAGCGAGGCGCGCAGTTGTCCTGATTGTGGGCTACGACGCAGCCGGCAAAATAATTAAGACGGGTTCTGGCTTTTTTGTTTCCGCCGACGGGCGTCTGGTCACTAACTGCCATGTCATAGAGGGCATCGTAAATGCCCAGGCAAAGCTTGAGAGCGGAGCGATCTACAATATCGATGGGATACTCGCCTGCTCTTCCGCGCTCGATCTTGCCGTGCTAAAGGCGGACGCTCGCGATATGCAATTCCTTCTGGTGGATAGCGCATCAAACCCACCCCAGCCGGGCACCCGCATCGCCGTCATCGGTAGCCCGCTAGCCTTGGAAGGTTCGTTGTCGGAAGGAATTGTCTCGGCAAACCGATCGGGGGAGGATGGGAGTTGGCTACAGATCAGCGCACCCATATCGCCAGGCTCCAGTGGATCGCCAGTCCTCGACCAGCATGGGAGGGTGCTTGGCGTTGCAACCGTGATAGCAAAGGAAGGTCAAAACCTAAACTTTGCTAGATCCTCGCACGACTTGTGGAATTTCCTTCGAACAATTGATCAGGACGCCAAGCCAGAGCGGTTGTCGGAGTGGTCACCAGACGAAGGGATACAAACCTTCATTCAAGCATTTGTGCGGGACATGGCGAGTAGCGACGCCACTTTACAGATGCGTTATTACAACGAGCCGTGCCGGTATTACGATCAGGCCAACATCGCGCTCCCGGCCGTCCGAAAAGACATCGAACAAGATATAACCGCATGGAAGAAGCGTGCTTATTCTCTTCATACGCAACCAGTGATCAGGAAGACAGAAACATTGGAATATACAGTGACTTTTGAGATGGCCTATACATTGGAGGACCCGAACCCTAGAAGCAGCGGAATCCTAGCTATGTCACTCAGGCTAAAGCCAGACAACGGAACATTTCTAATTACCGAAATACAAAAGACAGTAATTTTGGCTCGCAAGCGCACGACCGCGGTCGCTGAATCACCTGCGAGCGCGCCAGCAACACCAGAAATTAGAAAGGCTAAACCTGTTTTATCAGCATCACCGCAGCAGCTCGTCCGGGTATACGTTAAGAAGTATGGCGTATCGGCGCTGCTTCCGACAGATGTCTTTCCAGACGCGAAAAAGTTGAGTAATAGCGATCAATCTTTCTTGCAAGGTAACAGCTGGACCGGACAGACGACTTTGACGTTTTCTTCTGTGCGTGAGCCTTTGGCCAAAGTCTACACGGATTGCGCAACAGAACATTCACCACAGGCTCCGAGCAAGACCGTTCAGTACAAGGTTTTGAAACCGACTTGGTTTGTTGTCTCGGGAGACCTCGGACCCGAAGCAGATTCTAGCTTGGGCTTCTATACCAAAGGAGTGAAAAAAGATAGCTTCGTGGTGATCATGCATTTTCAGTACCGGGAGGACGACTTTCCGTTCAGCCAAGAGATGTTTACAGCGATGTCGCGAGGCTTCGACGGACATTAGAACGCCCTCAATCAGAGACATCAGAGACGCTCCCCTTTTCAGACAGGGGTTAGAAGCGTTGACCATCGCCGCGATGCGCGTCCACAATCCAGATCGTTCGTCCGTTGGAATGAATCGCTGAGACGCAATCCCAACTCCAACCGGCTTTGCTGAGATTGTCAGCGATGATTTCCCAGTATTTCATTCGATCACTTCGATTTTCATGACCGGGTGGACTTCCCACGCGGTCGAGCGCCACGGATTATGAAATCCGTTCGTGTTGAAATGCTCGATGGTCGAACCCACGTCCGCGCTTCCGTTGTGGTCATCGTCCCATAAGAGATACCCAGTCACGCGGACTTTGCACGCGTCGTGTCCTGTCGCTTGATAGCTCATGTCCTGTAGTCGGAAAAACTCAGTCAGCGATTGAATTCGCACGTTGTTTTGGTAGATGGCTCGCTCGGTACGGGGCGTGATCTCACAAATAATCGGAGTCGGATCGCCGATTTGCGGCGCGTGTTCGTTTGGGTTTGCGAAGATTTCAAGGTGCCAGTCATGAAAATTCGCACTGGCACAGTTCGTTGTTTCGGGCGGTCCCGCGTACGCCAGAACAAGCCAACCAGTGAGAGACACAATCTGGTTTTCGTATGAATCGAGTTCGTCTTTCTGCGCCGCAGTCAGTTCGCCACGGCGTTTGCTTTGAAGACGCGAATCGTACTGACCAACCTTTTTAAAGAACGCAGCCGTGTCCAGCGCATCCACTGTAAACGCAGACAGATCGCCGGGCGGCCACCGATTCTTCATGCGATTGCGCTCGATGCCGTCTTGGGTTTTCGCGCTTCCGTCCATTTGATTAGCGCAGTCCCAGCCTGTTACGTCCAAGTCCCTGAGTTCTACGTCCTCAGTACCGATCGGCGCGGTACTTGCGAGAACCGTTGCAGCGGCCAAACAGAGAGACACAGCGGCCTTTATTCTCGACATCCGTGAGCGGTTTTACCTAATCTCATGGCGCCATGAAAACGAAAACATTCCTTGCGCTATTCGTGGGCGCGGTCGCGACTCTGGCTATTGCTCAGGCTCCGCCGACTTATCCGCCCGAGGAAGCGGCGAAGCATGTCGGCGAAACGGCGACGATAACGGGCAGAGTTGACGGCTTTCACCAATCCGGCAAAGGCAACATTTTTCTGAACATGGGCGGCAAATACCCGAATCAAGCCTTCACTGCCTTTATCCCATCTGCTAGCGCCGCGCAGTTTCCGCGTGCTCAAGAATACGAGGGCAAAACCATAGCCGTTTCCGGCAAAATTACACTTTACCACGGTAAGCCGGAGATTGTTGTGAACGCGCCTGGTCAGATTCACTAGGCAGGCTCACCGGATTTAGGAAGGTGATAATCGGACGCATAGTTGTGCCGCTGGTGCTCTATTCCGCCTCCATGGCCTTCATCTGGGCGGGGTGTAAATCCGATTGCAAAGAAGAATTTCAGTCAGAAATCGAGACATGTCACTTAACATACGATAGCCCTGAGGATGCAGAAGATTTGAAAATGTGCGTTGATGCCGCGAAAGAGACGTACGACGACTGCATTCGGGAATGCGATGAATGACATCGTGCTTTGATTGGCGTTCTAGCAATTAGCGCCTGGCCCGTGAACGCCAATAATATGAATAAAACGCATTCAATCGGTCATCCGGCGTGTGAGCGCATTGGCTCTCCCGGACTCTTCGCGCTCATTCTTGTAGGACTGGTCGCCACGCTTCGCGCCATAGATGCGACTCCGGCGGCAGGGAGCATCGCGGCATTGTCGAACAAGATGCACTCTCGGGTCACAGATTTGATCCAGCTTGCCG
>Ga0209648_10006388_pt1 | contig 10145 bp, 9 predicted proteins | sample GraSoi2013_115cm_FD_185830 | JGI IMG/M metagenome (GOLD analysis project Ga0209648, IMG submission 185830) | Grasslands soil microbial communities from the Angelo Coastal Reserve, California, USA - Sample 9_17_2013_115cm (SPAdes) (version 2) | ecosystem: Environmental > Terrestrial > Soil >...
TCCACCACACCCGAGATGAAGTTAAGAGCTTGCCAAGAGCCCCTCAAGAGCCTCCTGAAGCTTGCTGATTCCTTGCGGGAGACGGGGCGGCGTGCCCGGGCTGATGCCCGGGCACGCCGCCCCGGCTGAGACCGCAGGCGCGCCGTGCTATGCGTCGCGGTTGCGGAACAGGACTAGGCCGGCGGCCAGCGCGACCGCAGCGTAGCCGCAGAACAGCGCGAACCCGGTCCACGGGCTGAACATGCTGGTCCCGGACTGGTTCTCCCAGATCGCGCCGCCCGCGTTGAACGGGATCCACTTGTCGATGTGCACGGCCCAGTTGCTGGGCAGGAACCCGCTCAAGACAAAGAGCACGAACAGCACGCCGATCGAGGCCGTGATGGCCCCCGCCGTGTGCCGCAGCACGGCGCCCAGGCCGAACGAGAGCAGGCCGCAGACGGCGAGGAACAGGCCGCCGCCGATCACCGCGCGCAGCACCCCTGGCTGGCCGATCGTCGAGTTGATGTGCTGGCTGGACAGGATGGCCTGCCCGACGAAGTAGCTGGCGAAGGACGTGACCAGCCCGACAATCAGCGCTATCGCGCCGAATACCACGGCCTTGGCCGCGAGCGAGACGCCGCGCCGCGGCATCACCGACAGCGACGCCCTGATCATGCCGGTTGAGTACTCGGACGTGATCGTGAGCGCGCCGAGCACCGCGATAACCAGCTGGCCGAGGATCAGCCCGAACAGGCTGGTCTCGGTGGCCTGCGAGATGTCGCGGGCCCGTTCGAGTGCCTGGCCGCCCGGGGGTATCTGACTGAAGTTCTGCACCCGGCCGAAGGCGAATAGCGCGCCGATCCCGATCGTGATCACGACCACCGCGATCAGCGACCAGTAGGTAGAACGGACCGAGCGGATCTTCGTCAGCTCCGAGCGGAGCGCGCCGCCGAATCCCGCCCGCCCCCGCGCGGCGGGCAGGGCGGCGCGGGTGCTGACCGGGACGGTTGTCGTCGCCATCTCAGGCCACCCTTCCTGCGCTGGCGGGCTGGAGCTCCGGCTCAACCGGCACGCCGGCGTGGAACTGGACGCTGGACGCGGTCAGCTCCATGAACGCCTGCTCGAGAGACGCCTGAGCGGGCGCCAGCTCGTGCAGCCGCACCGAGTTCTCGAACGCCAGGTCCCCGACCTGGCTGACGCCCAGGCCCTGCACGACCATCAGCCCGTCGCCGTCCTCGTGCACCGTGCCCCCGGCCGTGGCCACCACCTTGGACAGCGCCGCCGGCTGCGGGGTGCGCACCCGGACCGACTGCCGGGAGTTAGCCGCGATGAACTCCGGCACCGTGCAGTCCGCAATGAGCCTGCCGCGGCCGATCACCAGGAGATGGTCCGCGGTGTTCTCCATCTCCGACATCAGGTGGCTGGACACGAAAATGGTGCGCCCTTCGGCGGCGAGCGCCTTCATCAGGTTGCGGATCCACAGGATGCCCTCGGGATCCAGGCCGTTCACCGGCTCGTCGAACATCAGGATGCCCGGGTCGCCGAGTAGCGCGGCGGCGATTCCGAGGCGCTGGCCCATGCCCAGGGAGAAGCCCTTGGACCGCTTGCGCGCGACCTCGCTGAGGCCGACCAGCGCGAGCACCTGGTCCACCCGCCACCGGGGCAGGTTGTTGGTCTCGGCCAGGCACAGCAGGTGGTTGTAGGCGCTGCGCCCGCCGTGCACCGCCTTCGCGTCCAGCAGCGCGCCGACCTCGCGCATGGGGTAGGCCAGCTCCGCGAAGGGCCTGCCGTTGACCGTGACGGTGCCGCTGGTCGGGTGGTCCAGGCCGAGGATCAGCCGCATGCTGGTGGTCTTGCCTGCCCCGTTCGGCCCTAGGAAGCCGGTTATCTTTCCCGGCTCGACGCTGAACGACAGGTCGTCGACGGCCAGCGTGTCGCCGTATCGCTTGGTGAGGCCCCTTGCCTCGATCATGTCCTCATTCCTTCCTGCCGGCCACGAAGGAGTGCCTGGCCGGCCCCATCAGTCTCGCCGGATGCCCGCCGATCCCGCGTCGGCCACAGTGCTGATCCTGATGCGACCGCAGGGGGACATTCCTGATGCGACCGCGGGGGGACGTCAGGCCCGCGGGCCTAGCCCCGGAAGGGGAGACGGGCGATGGCGGACCGCACGCTGTCGCCTGTCACCGGGCCCGCGGACCACGCAGCGGCGCACAGTGCCCGCAGGCCGTCGATGGCCGCGCCCCCGCCCGCGAGCTCAAGGCGGGCGGGGCGGTCGGGGCCGTCGCCGCCCGGCTGACCGTCGGCACGGGGCAGGCGATCCGGACTTTCCATAACGGTCGTCAGCCGGGCGGTCCAGCCGCCGCACCGGAACTGGTCCGCGGCCACGGCTATCGCGGGGTGCGGCTCGTTCAGGCCGGTCAGGTCGGGCGCCAGGTAGGTGGGCCGGCGGTGTCGAGGTGCGAGCACGGCCTCGGCGGGCCGGGTGACCCCGGTAAGCACAAGCATGCTGTCCGCCCCGACCCGCACGGCCCCTTCAATGTCGGTGTCTAGCCGGTCCCCCACCACCAGCGGCCGCCTCGCGCCCGCCCGCGCCACCGCCTCGGAGTGCAGCGGCGGCTCCGGCTTGCCGGCCACGACCGGCTTCTGGCCCGTCGCCGTGACGATGACCTGCACCAGGGACCCGTTGCCCGGCTGAATGCCCCGCCCCGTCGGGAGCGTCGCGTCGACGTTGGAGGCCACGTACCAGGCGCCGGCCCCCACCGCGAGCCCGGCCTCGGCCAGGATGGGGTAGCCGACATCCGGCGCGTAGCCCTGCACGACGGCGGCGGGCCGGTCAGCGGCCGTCGACACGGGGCGCAGTCCGCGCTCGCGGAGCGCGATCCGTAGTCCGATGCCGCCCACCACCAGCACCGGCGCTCCCGCCGGGAGACGGTCGGCGATCAGGTGCGCCGCCGCCTGCGCCGAGGTCACCACCTCGGCCGGGGTCGCCGGGACGCCGAGGCCAGTGAGCTGTGCAGCGATGGCGGACGGCGAGCGGGAGGCGTTGTTCGTCACGAACGCGAGCCGCATCCCCCGGCGCCTGGCCTCGGCCAGGGCCTCCGGGGCGCCGGGCACCGCGGCCCGGCTCAGGTAGACGACCCCGTCGAGGTCAAGCAGCGCGACGTCGTAGACCTCGCTGGGCGGCCGCTCGCTGGGACGGGGCATGTCGGCCCGGCCACCGGCCCGGGCCAGGGCGGGCTCAGTCACTCCCGTGACCGCTCTGCTCGTCGGGGTCTTCGCCCTGGTCCCCGGCCCGGGCCCGCAGCGTGGCGCGCACGCCGCGCAGCGCGTCAGCGTAGTGCGTCAGGTCCGGCCGCATCGCGGCCGCCAGGGCTAGGTGCTCCGCCGCGGCCCTGGGATCCCCGGTCCTGGCCAGCGCCAGGCCCAGGCCAAACTGGGCATAGTCGTCGCTCGGGCTCGCCTCCACGATGCGGCGGAAGTTGCCGGCCGCGGCCGCGTACCGCCGGGCGTCGAACTGCGCCCGGGCCAGGGCCTCGAGGACGCTGCGGGACTGCGGCTCCGCTGCCGCGGCCCGCTCGAGCAGCTGCGCGGCGGCGGCCGCGCTGCCTCGCCTCAGGAGGTCCAGCCCGCGCCGGTACAGGTCATAGGTGTCCGCGGAGCTTGCTCCGCGGCGGGGGGTTGAAGGGGGGTCGTCCCCCCTAGGGCCAACACTGTCTTGACCCGGTGCCGCCGGGTCGCCGGCCCGGATATTCACCTCCGTATCTGGTGCATCCCTGGCAAACCGGGCGGGTTCTTGCGCTCGACGGGAATCCCGGCCGTCAGCTGGTCCTTCTGACATGTGTGCAGATCCTTCCGTCCGGCCACGGGCCAGCAGCACCGGAGCAGGCCGCCCTTGAGCTGGCGCCGTTTCGCGGAGTCCGTTACGCGCGGGACCGGGTAAGCGGGCTCGCCGAGGTCACCTCTCCACCGTACGACGTGATCGCCCACGACATAGAGGACCAGCTGATGGCGGCGGACCCGCACAACGTGGTCCGGCTGATCCTGCCGCGGCATGCTCCCGGGCACGGGGGCGACGTCTACGACGACGCCGCCCGCACCCTGCGCCGGTGGCAGGACGAGCGGATCCTCGTGCCGGATCGCGAGCCGGTCCTGTACGTCTACGAGCAGGGGGCCGCGGACCGGGGGCCGGACGCGCAGGTCGCCCAGCGCGGCCTGATTGGCGCCCTGAGACTCCTCCCGCTGGGAGTCGGCGTCATCCGGCCGCATGAGAACGTCGCGCCCGGACCGGTGGCCGGCCGGCTCGCGCTGATGGAGGCTACCCAGGCCAACCTGGAGCCCATCTTCCTGCTGTATGACGGGAGCGACCGCGGTGCGGCGGCCCGCATCGTCGAGGAGGCGGCCGCCCGGGAGCCGCTGCTCGACATCGTGACCCGTGACGGGGTACGGCACCGCCTCTGGGCGGTCACCGATCCCGGCGAGCTGGCCGCGATCGCCGCCGACCTGGGGCCGCGGAACGCGCTGATCGCCGACGGGCATCACCGGTACGCCGCGTACCTCGGGCTGCGGGCCCGGCGGCGGCACGCCGGTAACGGGCCGGGGCCGTGGGACTACGGGCTGGCGCTGCTTGTGGACGCCTCGGCCTACCCGCCGGACATCGGCGCGATCCACCGGGTCATCCCGGGACTCACCCCGGCCAGGGCCGCGGAGCTGGCCAAGGGCGCCTTCACCGTCAGGAAGCTGCCCGGCGGAACGCGCGGGCTGCACGCCGCTCTGCACGACCTCGCGGACGCGAGCCACCAGAACGCGGGCGACCGGGACGGAAGCAGGCAGGCTGCCAGCGGCCATAGCGCAAGCGGGCGGGACGCAGCGTTCCTCGTCGCGGGCGGCGGCGACGTGTACCTGCTCACCGACCCCGACCCGCTGCAGCTCGAGGCCGCGATGCCGCCCGGCCGCTCGTCCCTCTGGCGCGCCCTGGCCGCCTCGGTCCTGCAGGAGCTGCTGATGGGGCGCATCTGGGGGATCAGCGACGACGACCAGGACGTCCGCTTCGTCCACCATGACGCCACGGAGGCGGTCAGGGAAGCCGACGAGATCGGCGGAACCGCGGTGATCTGCCCGGCGATGTCGACCTGGGACGTCTACGCGGTCGCCGCTGCGGGTGAGCGAGTTCCGCGCAAGTCCACCTCATTCGGCCCGAAGCCGCGGACGGGACTGGTGCTCCGGACGTTCGCTGAGAGCTGAACAGCGCGCCGTGACCCGCTACGTTCCGTTGCGCATATAGAGCTGCAGCGGCGCCCAGGGCCCGCTCACGCTGGTGAAGTTCTGCCGGAAATAAGCCCTGAGCTGAGGCGTCCAGGCGATCCGGTAGGTGTTGTACCGGGTGAGCAGGACGTAGCGCGCGGTGCCGAACGCCTGCCGCCACACCGCCGCCACGGCTGGCACGGTGCCCGCCGTCACGGCTGAGCGGCCCTGGCCGAGGGCGTAGCTCGTGCCGGTGCCGTCGACCACGACCGGGCAGCCCGGCGCGGAGGAGGTGAACCGGTCCGCTGAGATGAGCAGTGACACCTGGTCGGTGACCACGCAGGACCCAGGCGGGATGACCCGGTCGATGGCCGTCAAGGCGCCGGCGTACGTGGGGGTCCGGCTGTCCTCGGCCGATCCCGCGGCGACCGGGAGTACCAGCATGACCAGGCCGGCCACCGGGACCGCGAGCCGCCGCAGCCGGGCGGCTCGGGCTGCCCGGGAGGCCCAGGCAGTGGTCGGCGGCCACCCGTCCAGAAGCCGGGCGGCGGGCAGCACGAGCGCCATGGCCAGGAACGGCGCCAGGAACGCCGGGTAGTGGTAGTAGAAGTCGACCGGGACCAGGAACGCCACGACGATTCCCGCGGCGGTCGCCACGGCGAACCATTCCAGGGGCGGCGGCCCGTGGCGGGTCACCCGCCACGCGGCGATCAGCGTTCCCGCGATTGCGGCGGCGACCGCGACGGCCACGACCAGCAGCACGACCAGCCCCGGCTGCCACGCGGTCACCCCGGTCAGGTACTGCAGCCGGAACGCCAGCGGGGTTCGCGTGCCGGTCCGGACGAGCTGGGCGACGACGACGCTCTGGTAGAAGCGCCCGGGCGCGAGGACGGCGAACGGGAGCACCGGGATCAGGAAGCCGGCCGCGACCCCGGCCAGGAAGCGGGCGGAGTTCCTCACCCGGGGCAGGCAGCCCGCCGCGATCACGACTGCCGGGATGACCGCCCATACCTTGATCGCCCCGGCGAAGCCGAGGGCCGCGCCGCCCCAGGCCACCCTCGGGCCGCTGGTGGCCAGGCGGTCACCGTCGAACACCGCCACCGCCCCGGCCAGGCAGAACGCCGTCAGCCACGGTTCCAGCAGGACCGTGTGCGCGGCCTGCACGCTGCCCGGGTAGATCGCGATGATGCCGCAGGTGAGCAGCGTGGCGAGGACGCCGCGATGCCGGACGAGCAGCCCGCTGAACAGCACCGCCGCGGCCCCGGCTAGGGCCGTGAGGATCCGGCCTGCCGCGATCGCCCCGGCCGTGCCCGTCAGGTGGGACAGCAGCGCGGCCGGCACCATCAGCAGGGTGATCCCCGGCGGCTGAACGGTGACGAAGTCGCGGTAAGGCAGGACCCCGTGGATCAGGCGGAGGGCACTGCCGAAGTCGGTGCCGTCGTCGTAGTCACCCACCCCCAGCAGGTGGCCGGGTCGGGCGAGCTGGTAGCCGCGGAGCGCGAGCGCGAGCAGCGTGGTCGCCGCGATGACGCCGCCCACCCGGCTGAGGGACAACGGAAGCCGCCGGAACACGGCCGCGGCGCTGCGTGCGGAGGCGGCGACCGGCCGCACCGTCGTTCCGCTCACAGTTGCTACTTCCCGCAGGCGTCGGGTGACATCAGGGCGGTGATCCCGGGGTGCGTCCGCCAGGGACGTGCAGATCGCCACCAGATACTACAGCTCCTATGCACTGAGCAGAGGTGAGTCCTGCCTGGTGGGTGGCGGCGAGCGGTCTTCCGTCACCTGGTTGCCCGGGGGTGCCCGGTTGGCCGTCGGGGTCTTGCGCCGCGGATACGGCGGCCCGTGGGCCGTGCGGGTTCCGGGTTTCCTTGCTCGCGGCTCGGTCAGGCCAGCGGGTGCAGCTGGCGTGGGCCGCACGGCGGAGTCGGTAGCTCTCTGTCGGCGATCCTCTGGTCGCGTCCAGTCACACCCTTCCCGTCGCCGTGCTCGCTGGCCGAGCTCGCGCCTGCCGATGACCAGGGCCGCCGCGTGGTGGCCGGTGGCGTTCGGCGAGGCTTCTTTGAGGGCGGCGAGCCAGTGCTGCGCGCCCCAGATGCTTCCGGTCGGGATGGGCCGGCTAGAACTGCGCTTTGAGCGCCTCGATCTCGCGCGCCCTCTCCTGCAGCTGCGCGTAGGCCGGGCGTTCGCGGATGCGGGCCAGGGCCCAGCGCACGGCCTCGGCGCGATTGGCCGCGATGCCCTGGGTGATCAGCGTGTCCACGGTCTCCAGGTCCGCGGGCGCGAGCCGGGCTATCACCGCGCCCGCCGCCTCAGCCTCGCTCACCCCGGGCTCTGCGCATCTCCTGGATGGCCGGGGCCTGCCGAACCGTTGGCCGACGCCGGGCTCTCGCTATCGTCCTGCCCCCCGGGTTCCTCCGGGTCGGCCAGATAGTCGAACACCACCGGATCCAGTTCCTCGAACCGCTCCGCGGCATCGGTCTGGCCGTCGACGTCCGCGGCGGCGGCCCTGCCGAACCAGTCCCGGGCCTCGTCCTCACGTCCGGCGTCCAGGACCGCATCGGCGTAGGCGTAGTACAGCCGTGCCGATTCGGGCCCGGTGCGGGGGCGGGTCAGCTCGGGCACCTGCAGCGCCGCCACGGCCGCGTCGGGCAGACCCTGGTCCCGCCGGATCCCTGACTCGACGATTCGCAGCTCGATCGCGGTGGCCCGGTCGACGGCCCGCGACTCGGGGCCAGTGACCAGCTCAAGCGCCCGATCCAGCCGGCCGAGCGCGCGCTCGGAGTCCGCCATCAGCGGCAGGTAGCTTGTCCGGCCGGTCAGCCGCCTTGCCGCCCGCAACTCGGTCAGCGCGTCGGCCCATTCGCCGGCCTGGTACGCGGCGATCCCGGAGGTCTCGCGCACGACGCCGACCCGGGCGGCGAGGCGGCGCGCGGCCTGCGCATGCTGGTAGGCCTGGACGGGGTCTGGTTCGAGGCTCGCGGCGACGAGCCGACGAGCCACGGCGTCGGCGAGGTCGCCGGGCAGGGTCCTGAGCTCCGCGCGCGCCTCCGGGTCCAACTGGTCCGCGGTGATGCTGTCCGGGATCGCAGGCGCCCCGTCACCAGCCGCGCGCGGGCCGGGCCGCGGCGGACGGGAAGGGCGCTCACCGACCGTCCCGGAACTCCGCCCGCCCTGCGCTCCCCCGGACCCAGAACGCGGCCGGCCTGGCGCCCCCCCGGACCTCAACGCTCCACCGGACCCGGACCGCGGCCGGTCTGGCGCTCGACCGGACCCGGACCGCGGCCGGTCTGGTGGCCCCTCGGACCCTCGTACACCTCCGGACCCGGACCGCGGCCGGTCCGTCGCTCCCGCGGACGCTGGCGCTCTCCGCGGACCGGACCCCGGCCTGCCCGTCGCTCCGCCAGCCCGCGTCCCGCCACGTGCACCCGCGCCCGCCCCGGGCTGGGCTGGGCCGTCCCGGCGCGCCGGCCGCTGCGGGTCACGTCGTCGGCCGACCGCGCCGTCGGAACCGGGCTGCCGTCCTGGCCGGTCCCCGCGGGCAGCCCCGCCGCCCCATGACTCGTCCCGCGGCCGAGCCGGGCCTTCCGCAATCTCGTCCGGCTTGCCTCGGCGCCCCGTGCCAGTGAGTCCCCTGCCCGTGCGCCCGCTGTCCGCGGGCTCCGGGCGCGTGCGCCCGCTCCCGGTGCGCCCGCTTCGCGCCCGTGTGGCACCCGAGCGCGAGCTTCCCGCGCGCGCAGCACTCCTGTCCGCGCCCTTGCGAGTTCCGCGCTGATCACCGCTCCCGGCGGCATCGCCCCGGCCGGGGCGGGCATCCGTGCGGCCGCCACCGCCCGCCCCGCCGCTCCTGCGCGGGCGGGGGCTGGTCTCGCCGGGACGCGAGCGGGCGCCGCTGCCGCTCGCCGACCGGGAGCCGCCGGGGCTGGATCCCCGGTTCGCCGATCGGGAGATGGTGCCATCGCCTGACCGGGAGCCGTCACTGCCTGAGCGGCCGCCGCTGCCGCCGCCGACCGGGCGAGCGCCTCGCCGCGCCGGGCCTGAGCCGCCGCCAGCCCGGCCCGTGCCAGTCTGGTCCCTGCCAGTCTGGTCCCTGCCGGCCCGGCCGCTGCTCCCGCGGTTCCCGCCGCCCGACCCGGGCGCGCGGTCACCCTTGTCGGGCCGGCCGGCCGAACCGCCGTCCCAACGCCCGCGCCCGTTCCCGGCCACCGCCAACCTCCCAGCCCACCCAACCCTGCGCGCAGGTATGCCAGCAACACGCCTGCAGACGCGCTGAGGGCCGCTACCAGCACGGTAGCGGCCCTCAGCGCGAAGATGTCCGGCGGCGTCCTACTCTCCCACGCGGTCCCCCACGCAGTACCATCGGCGCTGAAGGGCTTAACTTCCGGGTTCGGAATGGGACCGGGTGTTTCCCCTTCGCCATGGCCGCCGAAACTCTATGGAGATGTCAGCTCCTACAGTCACCCGGATATGGCATCCAGGCGACAGAGGCCGACCGTACCTCGGGAACCGCACAGTGGACGCATGCACCCTGCCGGGCCAGGGGGATGAACCCCCCGGAACCACCGCAGAAGAGTAGAAGCCAAGCCGCTCGGCCTATTAGTACCGGTCAGCTACACACGTTGCCGTGCTTCCACCTCCGGCCTATCAACCCAGTCGTCTAGCTGGGGGCCTTACCGGGTTAACCCCGAGGGAGACCTAATCTTGAGGCGAGCTTCCCGCTTAGATGCTTTCAGCGGTTATCCCTTCCGAACGTAGCCAACCAGCCGTGCTCTTGGCAGAACAACTGGCACACCAGAGGTTCGTCCGTCCCGGTCCTCTCGTACTAGGGACAGCCCCTCTCAAGTCTCCTACGCGCGCAGCGGATAGGGACCGAACTGTCTCACGACGTTCTAAACCCAGCTCGCGTACCGCTTTAATGGGCGAACAGC
>Ga0209648_10006390_pt1 | contig 10142 bp, 7 predicted proteins | sample GraSoi2013_115cm_FD_185830 | JGI IMG/M metagenome (GOLD analysis project Ga0209648, IMG submission 185830) | Grasslands soil microbial communities from the Angelo Coastal Reserve, California, USA - Sample 9_17_2013_115cm (SPAdes) (version 2) | ecosystem: Environmental > Terrestrial > Soil >...
CTTACTTCCTTACTTCCTTACGTCGTTGCGTCGTCTCTACTCCTCTGGCTGCAGCACGCCAGCGATCGCGTCCGAGAGCTGCGACCATTTGGAACGCTCTCTTGTCAGTTGTTTCTTGCCGGTGGCAGTCAGTTGGTAATACTTCGCGCGCTGCCTGTTCTCGGAGACTTTCCACTCCGCCGCAATCCATTTCTGTTTTTCCAGCCGATGTAGCGCGGGATAGAGCGAACCGGTATCCACTTGCAAGATCTCTCCGGAGCGATTGCGGATCGCCACACTAATCCCATAGCCATGCTGCGGCCCCCATTGCAGCGTCTGCAGGATCAGCAGGTCCAGCGTCCCTTGCAATAGCTCGATCCGGTTCTGGTACCGCACTTCCTTTTCTGCCATCATCTTCTCCCTTAGGTCCGCGCTTCCCGGATAGCTCCTCGCGCCAACCTCTCCTGGCACTCAGCCTCGTTTTCGCTCTTCGTAATGACGTCACCAACCTGCCGTTTGTTCCATCCGAGGGTGTTGGCATTCTACCCCTTGGCATGTAGACGCTCTACACCCCTGTCCCGTGCAACTCCTTTGCCGCTCTGTTTGCGGCCCAACTCCTTTTTCCTCAGTGTCTTATCCAGCCTGTCCTCTCCGTGTGCAGGCGCCCAGCGCGCGTTTCCGCTATTGTTCATCCCAATTTCGGACACCAGTTGAGAGGTCGGCGCGTCCCGCGCGTTCCCCCATCTGCGGTATCATGGAAGGAGGACACACGGGGAACTGCCCGCGCAATCTTCTTTGAGTTCTAGGAGAGGGAGTTGATCCCACGCTACACGCGCCAGGAAATGGGCCACGTTTGGAGTGACGCGAACAAGTTCGCAAAGTGGCTGGAAGTCGAGTTGGCCGCCACTGAGACTCTCGCTGAAGCTGGCCAAGTTCCCAAGGATGCCGCAGCTGCGATTCGCACTCGCGCCAAAATCGACGTGACGCAAATCCATCAGATCGAGGCCCGTGTAAAACACGACGTCATCGCCTTCACCATGGCGGTTGGCGAATCCATCGCTGATCCTGCCGCTGCGCGATGGCTGCACTACGGCATGACTTCCAACGACGTTGTGGATACCGCGCAGGCTCTCCAGGTTCGCGATGCCTCAAAACTAATCGAACGCGCCCTGGTGATGTTCGGAGAAATTCTCGATCTACGCGCGCACGAATTCCGCTATACGCCGCAAATCGGCCGCACTCACGGCATTCACGCGGAGCCCATCACGTTTGGCCTGAAAATCACCAATTGGTTCTCGGAAAATCAGCGCAACATCGCGCGCTTCCGCGACGCCGCGGCGCAAATGGCTGTCGGAAAAATCTCCGGCGCGGTCGGCAATGCTTCGCATCTCGGTCCTGAAATGGAAGAGCGCATCTGCAAACGCCTCGGGCTCAGCGTTGCGCCCGTCGCTTCGCAAGTGATTCAGCGCGACCGCCACGCGCAATATCTCAGCGCCCTCGCGCTCATCGCCGCCACGCTCGAAAAAATCGCGCTCGAAATTCGCCACCTCCAGCGCACCGAAGTCCGCGAAGCCGAAGAACCCTTCAGCGGCGAGCAGCGCGGCAGTTCCGCCATGCCTCACAAGCGCAATCCCGTTACCTGCGAACAGATTTGCGGACTCGCGCGTCTCGTGCGTTCCAACATGCTCGCCGCGTTCGAAAACGTCGGCTTATGGCACGAACGCGACATCTCGCACAGCTCCGTGGAACGCGTCATCCTTCCCGATTCCACCATTCTCGTGGACTACATGCTCTCGAAAATGACCATGATCATCGGCCAGATGCGCGTCTTCCCGGAGCGCATGCTTCGAAACCTCGAATCCACGCGCGGCCTCATTTACTCGGGGCAGTTATTGCAGGATTTGGTGGAGAAGGGCATGCCGCGGGATGATGCCTACAAAGCCGTGCAGGAAAATGCCATGGCCGCCTGGGAGTCAGACACCAGCTTCCGCGACCGCGTTTCGAATGATGCTCGCGTCGCGAAGTACCTCGATTCGAAAGCGCTCGCCCATACCTTCGACCTGCAGCGCCAGCTTCGCTACGTCGATGCCATTTACGACCGCGTATTTGGCGCGCATCCTGCCGGCGAGAAGTCCGCGGCGGGCTCGGCGGGGAAGCACTAATGCGAAAACAGAAGGCGCCCCGATTCTGAGAACCGGGGAACCAACTAATCTCCAACTGAAAGCCGAGAACTGAAAACTGAAAACTATTCGACGCGCTGAACGTAACGCGCTTCGGAAGTGTCCACTTTAATTCTGTCACCTTCGTTCACAAACGGCGGCACCTGAACGATCAGCCCAGTCTCAAGCGTGGCCGGCTTCATCACCGCGCTGGCGGTGGCTTTTTGCAAAGTGGGTTCCGTCTGAATCACCTTCAGATCCATGGTGTCCGGCAAGTCCACGCCGATCGGTTTTTCTTCGAAGAATTCGACCTTCACCACCGTGTTGGGAATTAGGTAGTACACGGTTTCGCCGAGCTGTTCGCGCGTGAGGTGCATCTGCTCATAAGTTTCCGTGTTCATGAAATGAAAATCGTCGCCCTCGTGGTACAGGTACTCATACTCGATTTCATCTAGAATCGCGCGATCGACAAATTCTTCGGCGCGGAACCGATAATCAATGATTGCCCCGGTCCTTAAATTTTTCATGCGCGTTTGCATCGAGCCGCGTTTGTTGCCGGGGGTGCGGTGATCTACGCTGAAGATGGTGAATAGCTGGCCCTCGTGCTGTATGACCATGCCGGGGCGGAGTTGTGTCGCTTTGACGCTGCTCATTGTTTTTTGCGGCCACAGAGCGGCCGGCTGCTCCCTAGAACGATTGCGAATTTCGGAAATTCAGGCGGGCCAGGAACGCGGCCGCATCCGGAATGACTCGAGGCACGCCGAAGGGAAATGCGTCTTCAGCGCGAATGCACAGTATAAAGGCCCTCATTCGAGCCGGTCAATCGTTGACTTTCCCGAGAAAAATCCTCTAGGGAAGGAAGCCCAGATCCTGCGCAGTCGCAGGGAAATTTATCAGGTTCGGGAAAATGCCGAGGATATCGGCGCTCGTGAGGCCGAACCACTTTGCCAGCGTGGCGCCGTATTGATCGACCGAAGTGGAGGGAATCCAGCGGCCATTGCCGATGGCGTCATCCGGCCCGCCCAATGTGAGATCTGGGAATTTGCCGTATAGCCCCGTCCCCGCGTTACTCGCTGCGCCACCCTTGACCGCGCCGCCCATGATCATGTGGTGGCTGCCCCAGGCATGGTCGCTTCCGGCGTTCGAAGCGGGTTGCAAAGTGCGGCTGAAATCCGAAAGTGTAAATGTTGTGACGTTGTTCTGAACGCTCAACTCCTGAGTGGCCTTATAAAAAGCACTCATCGCCGGGCTGACCTGGCTTAGCAGGTTTTGCTGAATATTGATCTGATCGCTGTGTGTATCAAATCCGCCCAGCGAGCAGAAAAAGACCTGACGATTCACACCGAGTTGACTCTGCACGGAGATGATTTGCGCCACCTGCTGGAGCTGCTTTCCGATGCCAGTCGTCGGGAATACCGTGGTGAACGAGTGCACACTCTTTAGCGCGTTAGCCAGATACTTGCTCTGCGCCATCGTATTTTGGGTGACGTTGCTTGCGGGTTGTACCAGCGAGATGCCCGCATCCAGAGTCAGAATCTGCTGGAAAGCCGCCAGGCGCACCTGCCCTTGCGGAGACGTATCGCCAAAATCGTACAGCCCCGGAGGAGCGCCTGGAATCATGGCGAAGGGTTGCGTCTGGTTGCCGGTGCAGAAAATCGTTTGGCCGGCTACAGAGAGGATCGGGGGAAATGATGAGTTGTAGCAACCGCTAGCGCTCCCGGCAGCCTTAATAACGTCGGCCATGCGGCCTGCCCAGCCAGTGGACGGAACGCCGCTCAACTGGACCGTCTGCCACTGATCCTGCTGGTCGGAATGCGAGAAGAGATTGTCGGGGGCCTGGACAATTCTGTTGATGTAATCGGTCTTGCTGCTGAAAGGTTTTATCAAGGTGCCGACGTTGGCCAGGAGCGCGAGGTTGTTGGAATTGTAAAGAGTTTGAAGCTCCGGTGCGGCGGGATGCATGCCGTACTGTGGGCCAGTCGCAAAAGACGAATTCAGTGGCAAGAGCGTATTCTGCGCGAGAGTAAGCCCGCCCATCGCAGGGTTGCCGCGGGCCGCCTGATACAGAGAATAGCGGCTGTCTGTGGGCACGATCAGGTTGTTCGAGTCATTTCCGCCAAACAGGAAGATACACACGAGCGCCTTGTAATCGATACAGGTTGGTCCTGCCGCCAGAGCGGACATCATGCCGAAACGGCCGAGGCCGGCGAGCGTGCTCAAGGTCGCCGCCGAACAACAGCTCAAACGGATAAAATCCCGTCTTGTGTGTGCCATGGCCCTCTCTCCTTCGCGCCCGGACTCTTCCTTACCTCTGTACCTGGTATTGCGATGACGAAGCGATCAAGTAGGCAGCCGTCCGCGCGCGGCCCAGCGGATCGCTACTGGGTACCGCGCCCACTGCCGTGAGGATTGCGGCCCTCATCGCTGGAAGCATGGTCCCATGCAAAAGCTGCAAGTTCATGGTGTCCACCATGGTTCCCAGATCACTGTCATTGCCGGCGATGGATGCATACGCACCGAGATCGATTTGCGTGCTGCCATCGAAAGACGGGGAAAAGATCGCGCCTTCAATGTCATTCACTCGTGTGAGACTGCTCGCGGAGGTGAATATCTGGAACTCCGGTCCGGAGAGCGGGGACGCTGGTGGAGTCATAAAGTCCGCCGCGGGAACGTTGTAGAGCGGCGAGAAGAAGTTGAAGACGCTTCCCGAGTTAAACAGGAATTCGCCCCCCATATCCAAAGCTAGATAGACAATGTTGTTGTTGCCGTCCGTGGTGCCATGGAAGGCGCGAAGAACATTTGTCACGTAAAGAATTGGCTCGCGCAAGTGTCCGTCCACCGGATTTTCCGTGGCCGGATCGTCTCCCCTCCGCGCTTCCGGATCAAGCAGCACGGCCGCAATGAGCGCCTGCATGTTGCCCCGAGTGCTGTCGCCAAACGATATGCCGCTGGAGGGAGAGGTAAACTTTCCACTAGCGAATGCATTGGCTACACGCGTCACATACGCCGGGCTGGGATTGCTTGTGACGAGGTGCTGGATCATTCGCCTGCCAACGAAAGGCGGCAGATTCGGATGCATGAAGATGGTATCCAGCGCACCCTTCAGATCCTGCTGAGTCGTCTGCCCAGCATTCAATGTCACGCCGACAATCGTTTTTGAGGCCGTGTCGTGATAGGCGTCGCACGGCGCCATGGGGCTGCCGCCATTGCGAGTGTAGTTAGGATACTGAGCACAGTCTGTCGCAGGAGCAACAGCTGCAAACGTCCAACCAGTAAACGCGCGCGCGAGTGCTTGAATGTCAGCCTGCGCGTACGTAGGAACGAAAGCGCCGTTCTGGATCTGCGGCGTGCCGTCGGGATTCAGCAGGTTGGGACCGATGGTGAAAAGCTGCATGAACTCGCGGGCAAAGTTTTCGTTGGCGTGAATGCCATTAGTGAGATCCGGCTTGGCATTGTTCACCATGTCCAAATAAATGCCCATGGCCGGATTGAGCGTGACGTCTTCCATGAGCTTGCGATAGTTGCCGAACGCGTCGCCGGTGAGCACGCGGAGATAAGGCACATAAAATTCCGGCTGCCCCACTTTATTGTTGGAAACGACCCAAATCTGGTTCAGGGCAAACATCACGCGCTGCCGCAACTGGTCCGAGCCGGCCTGCGCGTCCAGAGCGTTCTGGAAAAATACCGGGAACAGGACGTGAACGTCGTTCATACCCGGCGGGGGGATCGGGTAATTAACATCCGACGTGGGCGCCTGAAATTGCGCCGTAAGAAAATTTTCCATCCCTCCCGTTTCCACCTCAGCAAGTTGAGCATCGTTGGGACCAAAAGTGCTCTGTTCGAGGAAGCGCACTGCCGCTCGTTGGTTCACCATAGTGACGGGCACCGCCAGGGCCGCGGATGGCGTGCCATCCGGCATCGGGTTGACGACCGTCAGGTTGAGCACGCCAGCTCCCGGTGCAGTCCCTATTGCTGTCAAGTGAGAGGAATCCACGAAAGTGGGCGTAAGCGCCGTGGTGCCGAGGAGAATCTGGGCGCCACTAAGGAATTTGCTGCCAATCACGCTGATGGAAAACGGCGCGTTAGAAACCAGCGTCGGGGGATATACAAAATTGACAAGCGCGATCGGGTTCGCCAGCGTCACCGTAGCAGATTGACTCGCACTGGAGTCGGCGGCGCTCGTCGCCGTAACCTGGACTTGATTGGGGCTCGGCGGCTGAGCCGGAGGCGTGTAGAGTCCGGCGGCCGTGATTGTTCCTCTCGTCGCGTCGCCCCCAGCAACTCCGCTTACACTCCAATTCACAGACTGGTTCGTTGTGCCAGTGACAGTTGCGAAGAACTGCTGGGTATCGCCGGTGCGTACGGTGACCGTAGATGGGGTTACATTGACGGCGATTTGTTGCGGCGGCGGTCCCGAGCTGCCGCATCCGCAAACAAACCACACCACTAAAGCGAGAGGAAATGACACACAGCGACTCGACATGAGTCACCTCTTTTTGCTGCATCCGGGGACCGAAAGAGAGGACCTATCCCGTCCGACGATGCCCTTCGAGGGACGCGATACAGTCGCACGATATAACCCGTATAGTCAATTTAGTTGCGTGTTTTGTGGGTTGCTCTCAGGAAAGGTAGCGGTCCAGAGCCATGCTCTCCTTAGAAGCCCTGGCGCTCCGCGGTGACGGGCATCCCGGAATAGTGCACGTGGACCAGTCGCCAGCGGCCTTGCACTTTCTGGTAGAGCTGCGTTTCGCGGCCGTGCGTGGTGACGGGAGAGCCATCTTTTCTGAACTTGGCGGCAAAATCCCAATAGAACTCGGCTCGGGCTGCGTCCCCGTATACATGAACGGAAACATCATGAACGCTCAGTTTACGTTCAGAGAAAGTCTCGCCCATCAAGCGCTGGTAGACATTTTGCTTTATTTGCTCGAAGCTGTGCTCGTGGCCCAACGGATGGATAAAAGACACGTCCGGCGAATCCAACCAGACCTCAGCGGCGAGAGCGGTGTCCGCTCCATCAACGGATTTCGCGTATTTCGCAATGAGGTTCTTGATTGCGTCGATCTCGGCGCTGTCGTCGACCGTGTGTGAGCTCCCTCTGTCCGCGCTCTTCTCCTGCCTGGGCCGTTCCTTTGCGGCGGCCGCCATGATCTTTTCGATCTCATCCGGGTCGCGCGGAAGGCGTGCGCTTAATAGTTTGTAGCCGGATTCCGTGATGAGGACGTCGTCCTCGATGCGGACGCCGAGCTGTTCCTCGGGAATGTAAATGCCCGGCTCGATGGTGATGACCATTCCCGGCTGCAGCGGCCCGCAATATTCGCCGGGGTCGTGGACGTTGAGGCCGATATCATGGCCGAGCCCGTGAATGAAATACTGGCCCAGCGGCTTGCCGTCGCGATCTTTGCCATGCGAATTGATGTAATCACGAGCGATATTCATGAGTCCGTCTTTCTTGCCTTTGCAGAAGAAATGGGCGCCAGGCTTGACGGCGGCGAGGGCGGCATTTTGCGCACCGAGCACGATTTCGTAGATTTCGCGCTGGCGCGGTGTGAATTTGCCGTTAGCGGGGAACGTGCGCGTGATGTCCGACGAGTAGCCGGAATATTGCGCGCCCACGTCGAGAACGACAATGTCACCATCCTGGATTTTGCGCGAAAGCTTGTCGTAGTGCAGCGCGGTTGAGTTCGGACCGGCACCGACGATCGGAGTATAGCCCTCGGCTTCTGAGCCGCCCATGGCATGGATCTCGACCATCTTTGCCCCTATCTGATATTCGTAGAGCCCCGGCCGCATCATCTTCATCGCTTCGAGATGGGCATCGAGGGACAAATCAATAGCTTGTTTCAAAAAGGCGATTTCGCCCGGTGATTTAATCTGCCGCATGGCGCCGATCTGCGCGCGAGTGTCATTCAGTTTGGCCTGCGGCGCAGCGAGCTGCAGCCAATCGACAACCGCCTTTTCGTGCGGGTAACCGCCGAGCTCTTTTTCATAAGGAAGAATGGTGTAGAAGTTCGGAAAGCTTTTCGCAAGAGTCTCGACCAGTGAGCGGAAACCGCTCTCGAACGGCTTTATGGCAACAAATCCGGTGCGAGCCTCGATGCCGGGATCCGAGGGCGACATGCGGATGCCGTTCCATTTCTCTTTCTGCGGATTCTTTGCCGGGAGAAAAAGTATTTCGCGCTCAATATTGGCGATCTCGCCCTCCCGGGCGGCGGGAAGAAGAATTAGCCCCGCGCCTTCTTCATTGTGGCCGGTGAGGTAGTAGAAATTTTCTTCCTGGGCAAATACATAGGCCTCGGAAATTTCTTCGCGGCCGGTGAAACCCCAGAGAATGATGGGTCCGTCAACCTGTGCCGCCAGCTTGGCACGGCGTTCCGCGTAAACGCTATTGGGTTCGCGCTCGCGGCGCTCCTGGGTCTTGCTAGGGCTTGCAAAGCAAGCCAGGCAGAACAATGCTAGGAGCGCGCGCGTTGCCGACTCCGTTAGAACATGCGACCGCACTGACCATGCACAACCACTCATTCGCTCACCTCGGAGCCACCATCTCGTAGTTGATCTCACAGGGGAGGTGGGCTTGCTGCTTATCATTCACGGCCGGGCGATTGTACCCGAATGAAGCGATGCAGCGAAGTGGCTGGTTAGCCATAACAAGCTTCCCTTGGGGGCTTTTGCAGAACTGCGCAGGCCCGGAAACAGACAGATACCATTTTGGCGGCTCAGCGAATCTGACTATGCATGCGAATACGAGGCAGGTTTATCGCGTTTATCGTCGTCATTCAGTCCATTCTGTTCTTGACGCACTTGTTCATCTACAAGACGTGGATGTTTGCGGCAGCAGAGAATGAGATCTCCGCCCCGTGGCTAAAGGTCACCGTGGGAGTCTTGTCGGTCAGCTTTCTGGCTGCAACATTACTCGCGTTTCGATTTACGAATTCGGCGGTAAGATCGCTTTATCGGATTGCCGCGGTGTGGCTCGGAATCGTAAGCTTCCTGTTTCTTGCAGCCGGTGCGTCCTGGCTGGTTTTTGGTTTGGCGCGGATTGCCGATGCGAACTTGAATTTCCACTTGATTGTGCAAGTGCTTTATGCGGCGGCGATATTGAGTGGATTTACCGGAGTGCTGAACGCGGGGTACACCCGCATCCGGCGGATCCCGGTGCGGCTTGAAAATTTGCCGGAAGCATGGCGCGGGCGGAAAGCAGCACTGGTCAGCGACCTGGGGCATGTGCGGAACGGCAGCTTTCTGCGGCGAATCGTAGCGAAGGTGATGAGAGAGAACCCCGACGCGGTATTCCTCGCAGGCGATTTGTACGATGGAACGGCCATTGACGCGGCGAAGGCTGCGGAGCCTTTGCGCGGCCTGCAAGCGCCGCAGGGAACGTATTTTGTTGCCGGAAACCACGAACAATTCGGCGACGATTCCCAATATTTGCAAGCCGTCAGCAACGCGGGAGTGCGCGTTCTGCACAACGAGAAAGTGGAAGCGGATCAACTGCAGATTGTGGGCGTGCCTTACAATCACGCCACGCAGGACGAACACTTCCGGTCCGTGTTGCGAAAGATCGGCGTGGACCGGAATCGAGCCAGCATCTTGCTGACGCATGCGCCGGACCGGCCACACATCGCGGAGCGGGAAGGAATCTCGTTGCAGGTTTCCGGGCACACGCACGTCGGGCAGTTTTTTCCATGGACATGGATGGCGCGGAAAATTTATCGCCAATTCGTCTACGGGCTCAGCCGGATTGGAAAGATGCTGATTTACACCAGCAGCGGTGCAGGAACGTGGGGACCGCCATTGCGGCTCGGGTCAAGTCCTGAGATTGTGCTCTTCCAGTTCGAGTGAGAGCTGTGAGATTCAGCGGGGATGACAAACTGAGCCGGCCATCAACCATGGAAAAAATCAATCAACAATTCAGAGATTCGAGCGGGCTCTTCATGCTGGAGCCAATGCGTGGCGTTAGCGAAGGTGAAAAGCTCGGCGCTCGTGCAGCAGCGCAGGCTTTCACGC
>Ga0209648_10006391_pt1 | contig 10142 bp, 9 predicted proteins | sample GraSoi2013_115cm_FD_185830 | JGI IMG/M metagenome (GOLD analysis project Ga0209648, IMG submission 185830) | Grasslands soil microbial communities from the Angelo Coastal Reserve, California, USA - Sample 9_17_2013_115cm (SPAdes) (version 2) | ecosystem: Environmental > Terrestrial > Soil >...
CTATGCTCCTTCGCGCACGCTCAGGAGCAGCTTCCCCAGGTTCCTGCGGCTTTCGATGCGGCGATGCGCTTCGCCGGCCAGGCTCAGAGGCAGCACGTCGGTGACATCGATGCGTACCCGTCCACGTTCGAGATACTGCAAGGCTCTCAGAGCAATGGCTCTCAAGCGCTGTGGGTCTTGCTGGCTGAGGCTGCCAATGCTAAAGCCGAGGATGGCCTTGTTCGTTCTCTGCAGCGTGTAGACCGGCTGCGCGATGTCGGGACTTCCCGAGGCATTGCCAAAGAGCACCAGCCGCCCCAGAGGCGCGAGCACCTCCAAGCTCAAGCCAAACACCTCGCCGCCGATCGATTCGAGGATCACATCGGCACCGCGCCCGCCGGTCAACTCGCGTACCTGGCTGGCAAAGTCGCTCTGCAACAGAACCTCGTCATACCCGAAGGAGCGTGCATACTCGCGCTTCTCTGCTCGGCTGACGACGCCGATGAGCTTGCCGGCTGCCAGCAGGCGCGCCACCTGGACCGCCACCGTACCGACGCCCCCGCTGGCAGCGTGGATCAGGACGGACTCGCCCGGTTGGAGGCGCGCCACATCGGTGAGCAAGGCCGTCGCGGTTGGCACCACGGTTGGAAAGGCTGCGGCGATGCGCAGATCGAGCGAGGCGGCGAGCGGGAACGTCAGCAGGGCGGAGGCGGCCACATAGTCGGCGTAGCCACCTGTCACGGTGAAAGCCGCTGCCGGCTGTCCGATGCTCAAGCCCTCGACGCCCTCTCCAAGCGCGTGGATATGGCCCGAGACCTCCAATCCCGGCACAAATGGCAGGGTGCTGGCATGGTAGTCCCCGCGCCTGCCCATGATTTCCGCGAAATTCACTCCGGCATACGCCACACGAATCACAACCTGCCCTGGGCCGGGTTGCGGCTCGGGAACTTCTGTGAGCTGCAACACCTCTGGCCCGCCATAGGCAGTGACTGCGATTGCTCTCATTGTCTTCTCTCTCCCTCCATAGATAGATCTGTCTCTAAGGTAATAGACACTGCGCAGACCTCCCGTTATTCCCTGAAAGCAAGTGACTTCGCTGGTTGAGGCATGGACAGATCGTTCCCGTCTCGTTGCACAACCCGTGGGACAACGCACAATCCCTCTCATGGGCAAAATGCGCGACGCTCACACGGAGTACAAAGTAGCCCCATAGCGATTACAGTGACGACGCGTTCTTTCTCACTTGCATTTCCCCGCATTGCTGCCACACTGGCTCAGGGCAACAAGCAGCAATGCTGTACAGGAAACCATTCCACCCCTTGAATCCAACCTCTGTACGTTGTAGATACACTCAGGAGAAGAAGCTGAAGCTTGTCCTCCATAGCGTACCCTAGATGGGTGATCTGATCCAGGCGACCGGGGGGATGTGTAAGAGTCGCAAGAAGCAAGGTGTCGAGCGAGTCTGCCTTCTAGGGCTGCTCCTCTTCTCAGGAAATGGAAGTGGGGGAGGCTGCCTCCAGCAGCGCTTTTAAGCGTCGGAGATCGCCGAGAAACCGCCTGCGCAAAATTGGCACCATCAGTGGGGAAAGCAGCCCGAGAAAACCATGCCCCTCGACGTTTGCCTGATACGTGAAGCGCGCCTGTCCATTCGCCTCCTCGACCGTCCGGCTTCCTGAGACGCGGATTTTATTCGCCATCACTCCCGCGAAGTCGATTGCCCGGCCTGGCTCGTATTTCGTGACCTCGGCCAGGGTCGTCATTGTCCGCCCAAAGAAGCGAGCCACCTCCAGTGTTTGTGTCCCAACTTGGGAACGCCCCGCGGGAGTCTGGCTCATCTCGATGACGCCGGCCCGCCATGCTGGATCACGCGTGTAATCGCCCACGAACGCAAAGACGCTTTCCACCGGACAAGCAATCGCGATGCTGACAATGATCTTCATCTTGGCTCTCTCCTTCCGCGAGGTGAAATTTCATGCGCAAGCATACGCCATTACGGAAGAGAACGCAACGCGATTGCCCTGGACTTTCACCGGGCTACCCTTTGGCGAGTGGCGTTTTCGGCAGCGAAATTAAGGGTCATCCCAGCATTTGGGGAACACAGCCTGCCTGCTGAGAAAGAGGCATGCTCAATGAAAGGAAGGAGAGACCTGGCTCTGACCAGACAGTTCACGAGGGGGGGTCTTCCAGCGAAGACCGCAGGTGACGCTGTTCCCCCACCAGATAGGCCTCAGCTATCCAGGCGGTCAGCTCCGCGTCGATCTCTTCCAGAGAACTGAGCCGGAAAGCATGCACATGATTGCGAGGAGAGATCGATTCAATGCGCCGAAAGCGCGGCGAATCCAAGCGTCGGGCTAGCACGACATGCCCATCGATCCACCGTTGTTTGAGCATCACTGCAGCAAAACTCATCCGTACCTGGAAAGCAATCCGGGTTTTCTCGGGTACAACGATCACCGGCCCCATGCTTTGAATCACGGCTTCCAGGTGGCGATAGAGTGCAATGATCGCAGCTGGTTTCCCCTCCAGATGTTCAGCAAGCGTATGACGAGAGCACGCGTGAGATTGGTGAGCATTGGCAAACGGTCGCCCGCATTGGGGACAGGTCCACATCGGCCTGGATAGCTGCTTCTCACTCATGGTTGACCTCCTCAAGCGTTGTGTCGCCCATTCGACCTCTCGGCTTCACCTCGTCTGACGGGATGAGCTACTCGTAGCATACGGTATTGCTGTCCTGGTTTCAAGATGGGAGTCGGCATGGGATCGATACGAACAGGTATCCCCGGGGGGAGCAAAGCTACACCGCATGAAGCACTTTCACCCGTAGCAGGTCGAGATGAGCACAACCAAACATGTGGCGTTTCAGAAACTTGAGCCGGTTGACATGGCCCTCGGTGATGCCATTACTCCACTGGGAAGAGCAAGCGGCACGAACAGCGGCATCATCTCGACGAATCCCGTTGACACAACTGCCCAGTTCGCTCACATGACAGACTTTAGCTCGCTTGAGCCAGGAGTCCAATGCCTCCGCCTGGCGTTCTTTGAGCATGGTCACAAACTCCTGGCGGAAGCGCGTAGACGGCGCGGAGTTCCTCGTTGCGGTTCACGTGCGCAACCTGGTGCTGGTGCACTTTCGTAAGTTTCGCGGGTGGTAAAATCATCAGGAAGGATGCGCCGCGCCGGGACTTCATGTTTCCTGTGGGAGATCATTCACCGTAGATCGGTTGTGGCACGGCTGGGTGTTGTGCGCATATGGAATAGCTTCCGTATCAAGGTAGGGATGCATCTCGTGGTCACACTGTTGACCGCTTTGAACCTCATCCAATTCAAGTGGGAACTTTCCCCACGGTGGGACCGTCATAGTGGATGAAGTCCTGGAAAGGAAGAACAATCGCCACTGTAAGGAGAATCCACTATGCTCAAGAAGTTGGCCGCTTTAACCATTGCCCTCGGTTTATTCGTAATGCAGGCTCTTCCGGCCTTTGCCTGCGGAGCGCTGATCGCTCCCAACGGCTCCGTCCGCCTCGCTCGTGCCACCACGCTGGTCGCCTGGCATGATGGGGTCGAGCGCTACCTGACCAGCTTTAGCTATCAGGGAAACTTCTCCAACCTGGGATGGATCGTTCCCCTGCCAGCGGTCCCCCTGAAGATTGAAGAGGGTGGAGCATGGACACTGCAACGCCTCGCCCTCGAGACCCATCCTGTTCGATTTGCCTTTGGCGCAGAGAATGCCGCCGTACCCGCAGCTACAGCAGTAGTGCTGCAACAAGTGAAGATTGAAGCACTCAATATCACGGTGATCAAAGGCAGTGGACAGGAGGTGCTCAACTGGGCCGCCAGCAATAACTTCTTTCTGAACACCGAGACAAGGGAACACCTTTTGGCCTACGCAAAAGGAAGCCCGATCTTTTTAGCTGCCAAGTACGATACCTCGGCAGCCAAAGCGCGCGGCCTGTTTCAGGGTGACGGGACGCCCATCCTGATCACAATGAAGACGGCCCATATCTGGGTCCCCCTGGAAGTGCTGGCTATCGAAGGACAGCAAGTGCAGGCTGATCTCTACCTGTTGACGGATCAGCCAGTGTACACCACCGAATTCAATGCCATGGTAGGGCAATCCTCAGTAGGCAGCGAGATACCGGGAGCTTCTGGCTTTGTCGTCTCGTTCCAGGAGAAATTGACTCCCACGCTCTATCATGACCTGTCAACCGACCGCAATATGGGCTGGGTACGCTCAGACGGCTGGTTAACGTACCTGAACCTCGATGCACCTGAACCGACAGTCACGTATGACCTGGGGGTGAGTTCTTCCGGTGTGATACGGTTGGCACCTTATGGAACGCCGCCGATGGCTGTTGTGGATGGTCAATCCTTACAGCAACTGCCCGCGTGGTTGCCACGGTTACCTTTGGGCGCTCCCCAGGTCTTGCTGGCTGTGATAATCCTGTTGAGCATTGGTGGCGAGGTGTTCTGGATTGTTCGAGGAAAAAGACGAGCCAGGGTAAGAGCGCAAGTCTGATCTGCACAATTGCGCCATGCACGCAGGAGGATACCAATGCGTATGCAGCGATCGATCCTGCCCTTTCTGCTGGCTCTCTGTCTCCTCGCTGGCAGCCAATTGGTCGGCTGTGGAACAGGGGACTCAGCGGGAACATCACGTTCTCAGTCCGACATCGGGGCTCCCCCCATTCTCTTGCGTGACCCTTCCCCCGGTCAGTTAGCAGCGTACATCAACGTAACGATCGGTGGATACGAGCGCACGATTCGCCAGACGACGAGCGTTGGCCTCTCCTTCTCGTCGAACGGGCGTCTTGTGCAGTTTGCGGGCCACGAACGCCTGACGTGTAATGGCACAGCCGTGCCGCTCCAGAACCAGATCGCTTCGTTTCAGGTTGCGCAGGCACCGACCAGCACGCTAGAGGGACACCCTTTCAGCTGTACCTATAGCGCGAGCGGCATCTCCGCGGCGCTGATGCTCACCATTCCATCCGCTCCGGTTATTCGCTCTCCTCAGGATTTCGCGCAGGTGCCACGCAGCACAAACACCCTCATTACCTATGAGGTGCGAGGCGGGAAGCTCCTGGGCATCGTGGCCTTGGGACCTGAGGCGAAAGCGATTGCCCACCTCGATACGCCGCGCCTGCTGCAGGCCACCGTCAATACCAGCGCGTTCACAACCGGGGCAGGATCTATCTCGCTCACGCAAATGCTCGACCTCCAGGTAACCCAAGCAGAGACGCCGTTCAAGTCGCTCGGTGCGGGAGGTACCGCAATGACTATGGTCTCCGTGACCTGGGTCTGAACGGGGAGGAGCTAGCGAAGAATGAGGGATACATCACTCTGGAATTTCTGATCATACCAGCTCTGGGGCAGCCGTCAACCCAGAATCTGGATCAGCTGGCCGTCTATCAAATCGCCGCCTCTCAGCTTCCGCCAAAGGCAACCAGCAGCTTTGAGTTCACCTTTACGAAACCTGTGGCGCAGGGACAACTCGAGTTTGCCAGCCTCCTGCCGGGACAGGCGGAAGGGAATGAGGCCATCGCCCGGCAGGCTAAGCCGGGGCGAACCTGGCACATTGGGATCATGAAGCGCTGGAGAGATCAAGCTGGTAACTATTAGAAGAATAGAGCAGAAAGTAGCAACCAGGCGAGTAACTCCTGGCCGCTACTTTCTTTGCGTCTATGGTGCTGTATTTGTACCAGGCAGCTAAGCTCCCGAGAGCGCAGCGAGCAACCTGGCTCCATCGGGCGTGCCGACTCCCGAGCATGCATCCCATCCTTGCCCAGCGCTATAGGCTCCGTTATTGCCACTGGTCACATCTCGCAAGGCCTGGGCCTGGATGAGCCTCTGGTAATTCTGGTAGAGCTTGGGATTCAGGTAGCCAACAGGTTGCCCTCGTTGCTGATTCATAAGCGCGATCAAGCCCGCCCAGAGAGGCGCAACGGCACTTGTTCCACCAAACACGACGCTTTGCCCATCGACATAGACATTGTAACCCGTCTGGGGATCGGCATCCCCTGCGACATCCGGCACCCCGCAACCGACATGATGGCCAGGATTGACCGAAGGAGGGACTCCTGCATTGGCTTGCCAGGTGGGAAGGGTGAAGAAATCACTGACGCCGCCACCGGTGGCTGAGTTGGGGCCATCGTTCCATACGACCTCGCTGTTCACCGTTTCTAGCCGCGTCCCGCCACAGCCCAGGGCATAGGGACTGGAAGCAGGGAAGTCGACATGCGCCAGTTGATCGCTGGTTACACCATCTCCCGAGCCATTATCGCCCGCGGCGCAGCAGACCGTGATTCCCAACGCAGCGGCTGCCTGGAAAGCCTGGTCCATCGCTTGCATTGCCTGGGCTGTCCAGTTGACTTCAGCGGAGCCCCAACTGATCGAGATGACTGATGGGTTATTGGTGGTATCGTGTGTAGCACTGGTGATAGCATCAAGGAAGCCGCGATCGGTATTCGGTGCGAAATAGACGACGATATGCGCGCCTGGGGCAATCGCACCTGCGACTTCAATATCAAGATCGACTTCGCCATCGGCACTGTCTGGTGTTCCCGCAGGATGATTGTGTCCGTGATCGACTGCCACACTTGTAACCTTCGGCAGAGGGATGTTCAACTGCTGGAAGTAGGTCTGGAGGTCTCTACGCTTGTAGCCTCCACCCAGTTCGATGAGGGCTATAGACTGTCCGCTGCCATTAAGGGTGGCACCAGTTGGAAAGTCATACAGTTGGGCAAGTTGTGGTGGAGTATAGGAAATTGTGGCAGCTTTCGCCTCTTTACCACCTGCTACCCGGTCAAAACGTTGGAAGTGTGGGCGAGCCTGGGGGCGATCATCTAGTCCGAAAACGCCCACAATGATCTGATCAAGTTCATTTGGGATATGCAGGGGACCTGTGCGACCCCGGTATGTGCCGCCCAGATATTCATAACGTTGGAGTTCAGTTGCAAAAGCGGCGCTCATCGCGGCTGCTGTACCTGCAAGGACGACCCTTCGACCAACAGGGTCCGTTTCAACGATAGTGAGATCATGTTTGCGTGCGAACTCCACAACTTTCGCCACATCATCCGAGGCCGCGCTATGGCTAGCGCTATATTCTTCTCTGCTCAGAGGTCGGCCTTGCTGCTGGACTTGTTCACTGATTTTGTTGGCCAGATTGCTTGTAGCAGGGGCTCTCAGATAGACAGCGACTTCTACAGGCTCATTGGGATCTACGGGACCGACCCGTCGTGAATTTGGGAGGGGCTTCCTCTCACTGCCAGTAAGCTGCTTGTAGCCTTGGGGTGGTGTGTTAACCATGTAATGCTCCTTTGCTCTTTTAAACCGACTTTGCTTTGCGATAACTACTGCTCCACAGGCGGATGCAGACTAAAAAAGTTACAGCAAAGTGATACCAAATTCAGTTAACCACTGTTAAAACGTTGAGAGTCCGAATTGTTGGGGCATGAGGTTTCTGTTGCAGAAGCACAGTCCCTTTGCCAGCAGGCAGGATTTCATGTTGCCTGTGGGAGATCGTTCACTGTAGATTGGTTGTGGCATGGCTGGGTGTTGTGCACGTATAGATCTTCCTCTGAAGCCCGGCCCACTCGCATTTGAAGTGATTCAAGTTCACCAGGGCGAGAGCAGATCACCCTACCCTGTCTGACGCTCGCCGAACTTGGCTGTCTGTTTACTCCCTCAACTTCTTCTCCACGCCCTTGAGAAGCACAGCATTGGTTGCCACAGTGATCGAGCTGGCGCTCATGGCCAGGGCTCCCACTTCCGGCCTGAGCAGGATACCCAGGGGATACAGTACCCCAGCCGCGACGGGAATGGCGATTACGTTGTAGATTGCCGCCCAGAACAGGTTCTGCTTCATCTTCGTGACCGTCGCTTTGGAGAGGCGAATCGCCGCCAGCACATCCAGCGGGTCGCTGCGCATCAACACCACCTCAGCGGTCTCGATGGCAACGCCAGTTCCCGCCCCGATGGCGATGCCCAGGTCTGCCTGCGCCAGCGCCGGGGCGTCGTTCACCCCGTCGCCCACCATCGCGGTGAACAGCCCTTCGCCCTGGAGTTGCTTCACGTAGTTCGCTTTGTCGGAGGGCAGCACTTCGGCAAACACCCGGTCAATGCCCAGTTCGCGACCGACGGCCTCACCGGTGCGCTGGTTATCTCCAGTCAGCATCGCCACCTGGATGCCCAAGGCCTTGAGTTGCGCAATCGTCTCGCGGGAAGTTGCCCGCACACGATCAGCTACCGCGATCAGGCCAACCGCCTGGCCATTCATTGCCACGAGCATCGCCGTTTTCCCCTCTGCCTGGAGTGCTGCCAGTTCGTCCTGTTCGGCAGGCTGTAACTGGATATGGTTCTCTGCCAGTAGTTTCGGGGTACCGACCAGCACAGTGTCCCCATCAACTTGCGCCTGGACGCCGCCTCCCGCAATTGCTTTAAACTGACTATAGGGCAGCAAGGCCAACGGGCGATCCTTTGCTCCCTCCACAATGGCGCTTGCCAGGGGATGCTCGGAGTCCGCTTCCGCCGTTGCCGCCAGTTGCAGCAGCCGGGCCTCGTCCAGCCCCGCCCGTTTGCCTGCTGCGAAAGCAACGATATTCGTCACGGCCGGTTTGCCCTCGGTCAGCGTTCCGGTCTTATCAAAAATGATGGCCTGAATTTTTGACGTTTGCTCAAGAGCCGTCGCGTTTTTAATCAGAATGCCGTTCCTTGCTCCAATGCCTGTACCAACCGCCACTGCCGTTGGTGTCGCCAGGCCAAGCGCATCGGGACAGGCAATTACAATGACAGTGACCGCCAGCGTCACTGCAAAGAGGGCGGTTTGCCCGATCACGAAGAACCAGATCAGGAAGGTGAGCAGCCCGGCTCCCACTGCTACCAGGACTAACCACTCTGCTGCACGATCCGCCAGGCGCTGGGCGGGCGCTTTGGAGTTCTGCGCGGTCTGCACCAGCTGCACGATCTGAGCCAGGGCTGTCTCGCTGCCCACCTTGGTCGCTTTGAAGCGTAGTGAACCGGACCCGTTGACCGTGCCGCCAATCACCTCATCGCCAGGCTGTTTGCTGACAGGCAGGCTCTCACCAGTCACCATGCTTTCGTCGATGGCGCTCTCCCCCTCCGTCACGATACCGTCAACTGGCACTTTCTCACCGGGGCGCAGCAGGAGCAGGTCGCCTACCTGCACCTGCTCGACTGGCACAGTCTCTACCTCTCCAGTGGGCCGGATGACATTGGCTTGCGAGGGTGCCAGGCGGAGCAGCGCGTTGAGTGCGTCGGAGGAACCCCGCCGACTGCGCATTTCCATCCAGTGACCAAACAGCACGAAGGTCACAAGCATGGCTGCAGCGTCATAGCTCGTCTCTACTTGCGGAGCAAAAAAGGTGACAAAGACGCTGAAGAAGTAGGCCACCAGCACACCCAGGCTCACCAGTACATTCATATCGAGTGTGCGATTACGCAAGGCACGCCATGCCCCGGAGTGAAAGATCCAGCCGCCCCACCAGACGATGGGGGTGGCAAGCACGAGTAGGACCCAGTTGGGGCTGATGCCAAAGGGAGTGGGCAGGTGCAACTTGAAAAGATTGGTGCCCAGCGGCGAGTACAGGATGACAGGGATGGTGAGCACCAGTGACACGAAGAAGCGGTTGCGCATGTCAGCTTCCATGGCCCGCGCCATAGCTGGATCACTCATGTCATGGCCCATCATGCTGTGATCCACGATACCCATATCCATCTTCGCGGGGGCCGAAGCCTCCGCACGATCTTCCATCGCGGGATGTACCATAGTCCGCTGGGCACGAGCCGCTTCCGTTCGTTGTGAAACAGTGCCGCTTGGTCCTGGGAATCTGGTGAGGGGTGCTCCACAGGCAAAGCCACAATCCTTGACCATCTCGCGCAGTTGCGCCTCGCCGAGCCGCGTCTCATCATAGGTAATCGTGACCGTCTGCGAGACATAGCTCGCATGTACCTGTGCGATTGGTGCAAGCTTGCCGAGGTGTTTCTCAATCTCGCGAGCACACCCGGCAAAGTTGAGCCCTTTGACCGGCAACGTGACGGTTTCCATCGTTGTTCTCTTCCTCCTGTTCAGGTTTTTCTTCTTGGGAAGCGCCCATCATACGAAGCATAGCATATACTACATCAGAGGAGGCAATGTTCTCCTGTTCACA
>Ga0209648_10006392_pt1 | contig 10141 bp, 6 predicted proteins | sample GraSoi2013_115cm_FD_185830 | JGI IMG/M metagenome (GOLD analysis project Ga0209648, IMG submission 185830) | Grasslands soil microbial communities from the Angelo Coastal Reserve, California, USA - Sample 9_17_2013_115cm (SPAdes) (version 2) | ecosystem: Environmental > Terrestrial > Soil >...
GATCGCCGAACACAGCGCGCGCGAGGGCGATGCGCTGGCGCTGCCCGCCGGATAGATGGCTTCCACCTTCGCCGATCTCAGTCTCATATCCTCGCGGCAGTTGCAGGATCATCTCGTGGACACCCGCTGCTTGTGCAGCGGCCACGACCGCATCGTCATCGACGAGGCCCATTCGGGCGATGTTCTCGGCCACAGTTCCGCTGAACAGCTCCACATCCTGAGGGATGTATCCGACAAACGGCGCCAGATGCGTTCGGTCGATGAAGGTAATATCCGCCCCATCCAGCCGAACGTGGCCTGCCGAGGGTGGGCGCGTGCCGATGATCAGGCGGCCCAAACTGGATTTGCCGGCGGCCGACGGCCCCATGATCCCCAAGATCTCACCCGGCTTTAGCACGAAGCAAATGTTGTCGACGATTGGCCGGGTCATTCCCCGGATCTTCAAGCCGACTCTCTCCAATTCTATCCGGCCCTGTGGAGGGGGCAGCCGCATACTGGCCGGCCTCAGGATCGGCAACGCCAAATGCTTCAATAGGCGATCATATGCAGTGTGCGCATCTACATAGGCCTTCCAAGCCGAGATGCTCCGCTCCACCGGCGCAAGGGCTCGCGAGAGGATGATCGATCCTGCAATCATCGCGCCGCCTGTAAGCTCCTGTCGCACCGCCAGCCACGCGCCTGCTCCCATCATGACGATTTGGATCGCGAGCCGGAAAAATTTCGAGATGCCCATGATCCAGCCGCTACGCTGGGCAACGGCCTTTTGGGATGTGAGCGCCGCGTCGTTATAATCCGCCCATTGCCGAACCAAATTGTTCGTCATGCCGAGCGCATCCACCACCTCGGCATTGCGGCTGCTGGTCTCAGCCTGCCGAAAGGCGCGCATGCTGGCCTCGTTCGCGCTCTTTACCAAATTCTTCGTCAAGCGGTTGTTGAGGAGCGCCAAGGCAAAGAGGAGAAGGGCCGAGGTTGCGGCGACCACGCCAAGGATCGGGTGAAGCAGGGCGATGGCAACGACGAAGATGGGCACCCAAGGCATGTCGAAAAAGGCCAGTATATTAGGACCAGCAAGGAACCCTCGCACCTGGCCGAGGTCCCTCAGCGCTTCAGTTCGGTAGCCCAGCCCCTGTTGGCTTGCCGCAATCGCGCGAGCGTATGTCTCCGGCCCCAGCCGTCTGTCCAGCCACTGCCCGATGCTCGACAAAAGCCGGTTCTTCGCCACATCTAGGAGGCCAAGTGCCACCAGCCCCACGATGGCGATGATCGTAAGGTAGATGAGGGTCTCGAGGCTGCGCGTGGTAAGAACCCGGTCGTACAGCTGCATTGTGTAAAGTGGCACAATGAGGAGCAGCAGATTGTCAGCGAGGCTGAACAAGGCGATGAGCCAGAAGGATTGCCGGCAAGCCGTCAGTGCCGAGTTCAGCGCGTTTGGCATGCCCGTTGTCTCCTACGGCCCTTCATTTGCCGGACTCTGAAGCAGATGACGTCAGCCTGACGCGATCCGCGGCAAATGAAAAATTCAGGCCCGATAGCGTCGTCACACCAACCGACACTATCGGGCCCTGAGAAATCTCAGCGCGTCAGACCGATCAGCCCGCAGGCTCGTTCTCGGACCGGCAACAGGTTGCCACGCACGCTGTGCCTCGCGTCTCGCCAACAGGCGCCCGATCCCTGCGTTCAGGGGCGCGAGCTGCGAGTTCTAGGTTAGAGCATGGTCGGTGTGTGTGTCGTGGTGGAAGTGGGTGGCGTCATTCTGCGAGAGGCTATGCAACGGCGCCCCCACCACACCCTCAGTATTACCAGCCGCGTCCACGAAAAATCCGACCACGTTGTCGAAGTTGTTAATGCCATTGATCACCGTCATCGTCGCGCCTGGCACGTCTAGCGTCGTGTAGTGCCCGTCGTCATAGCTGAACCCATGCGTATTTCCCTTGGCATCCTGGTAGGCGCCGACAATGTCGTCTTCGTTGTTGACGCCGAATGCTTGCGTGAAAGTCGAACCGGGAAATTGCAGGGTGGTCAGGTGACCGTCCTTCAGAAGGAAGCCATCCGACGTCGTGGCCGTAGGCATGAAGAAGCCAACGACGTCGTGATGGTCGTTGATGCTTGTTGCCTGACTGTTCACGTTGGTCGGGAGCGTAAGATAATTGAAGCTGCCGTCATTCTCATTATGGACGAAGGCCCGCTGATTGACCAATCCTGCGGGATCTGTTGAGCTGTAGCCAGCTTCCTGCTCATGATTGTTAATCCCGAGCAGTTGGGTGAACGCCGTATTCGGCGCGTCGACGGTTTCAAATCTATTGTCTTCGTTGATGAATCCATGGGTGGTGCCGGCATTGTCGACGTAGAATCCCGTCGTCTCGCCTTGGTTCTCGATCCCAACGACTTGGGTTGGGACTGAATTCGGGAAATTTTCAGTGGTGAAAGTATTTGGGAGCGTCAGGGTGAATCCCTGATTTACAGCTTGGTTGTGGTAGCCTGCAATTTCGTTGAAATCATTGATGCCAAGCAACTGAGTGAAGGTGTCGCCTGCGAAGTTCACATCCAAGAACGTATAGATCGGTGCTTGTTCCGTGTGGAAGTGGGTGGTGTCGTTATGGGCCATGGGAGTACTCCTTGCTAGTTCGTGTCCGATGACTAGAAAGTCGCACAAGCAACCGTCTTCGGATTGTAAAAACGCACTTCGGCGTTGTTCAAAACGTGCCTAAAGATCTTCGGCCGTGCCCTTCACCAGACTCTGGGGACGGAGAGGGAATCTCGCGAGCTCTATCCGGATCTGACACATTCCCCGACAGGCAGTCTGATCGTGGCGGGCTACGGGCCGGGGATTGCCGGCTGTGCTCGGCTTATTTCGTCGGCTCAGGGTGACGCGACACGAGCTGCACCCATGATTTCCGATGACGCCCAAGAGAACGCTCCTGCCTTCGTTGTACAATTCGACCCTTGAAGCAGGAGCAGCCATGAGATCCCGTCAGTCCATGTCGGACAGCGCGCGGCCGATGCTTCGCTCGTGCCGCCACTCCCCCGGCGTGTTGCCGGTCGCGCGAACAAATGTCTTCGTGAGATGGCTTTGGTCGACGAAGCCGCAGGCAACGGCAACTTCGGCCAGCGGCGTTTTCGTATTGAGGAGGAGGTCCTTGGCCTTCTCGAGGCGCATCTCGACCAGCCATCGATGCGGCGGTACACCCGTACATTTCTTGAAGGCGCGCGCAAAATAGTTGACGGATAGATCGCAGACCGAAGCGAGCTGCTCAAGAGAAATATTTCCGCTCAAGTGCGCGCGCATGAAATCCATTGCTCGCCGCAACTGCCGAGGCGTCAGACTGCTACTTTGGCCCGCGCCGACCGGCTCCTTCGCGTTCGTCACGCGCACCATGTGGGCGAGCGCCTGCAGCATCCACCCGTCGGCCATGAGCGGAAACACATTGTCCTGGATCGACAATTCCTTCTGAAGCTCGGCGAGTCCGCGAGTCAATGCGTCATGACGAAACCCAAGAACCGGCTCCGTGACCAACGATCGGTATTCCTCGGGGAGCCGATCCCGGATCATGAAGATACTCGCACAGGCATTGATATCCCCGACGTCAAAGGCCCCCTGGAACTCTACCCCCTCCGGAATGATCCAGAGATTGGAGTTCCCCGCCAACGGGACGTCAACACCGCGGCCGTCCATCTTGGCCTTCAGACGTTTGAAGTTGTCACGGAACCAAAAGAGTGTGAGCTTTGGTTGAACAAAATGCCACTCGACCGGCCCGGCAGTCTGCTTGCGCCTGCGCAGAAATTCGGCCCGCATGGCCGTCGTATCAGCCGTCGTTGCACTGACCAGCTCACAACAACCGACGAATCTGATCCCCTTATCCCGGCGCGAATCCTGCTCCATCTCAGACGAGCGCTCTTAAAGCACGACGGATGTCTCCACCGCAGGTCGCGACCACCAAATCTACGGCTTGGCCATGGTGATCAGTGTTAGGCTGCCGTGCTGTGTTGTTCATGACGAAATCCTATGAAGCGGTCGCAACTGCTTGATCTCTTCAACGCCACTTATTGGGCGGCGGCTACCTTTTCCGCCTTGCCTTTGCGCGCGGCGCGCCATTCCTCGAAACGGCGAACGACGACGAAAAACGACGGCACGAACAGCACCGCAAGGCAAGTCGAGGCGAGCATGCCGCTGAACACCGCGATGCCGATCGACTTGCGCGAATTGGCGCCGGCGCCGGTTGCGAGCACCAGCGGCAGCACGCCCAGGATAAACGCGAACGAAGTCATGAGGATGGGGCGGAAGCGAGCGCGCGCCGCCTCGAGCGCCGCCTCGATGATCGGCTTGCCATCGAATATGCGCCGCTCGCGTGCCACTTCTACGATCAAGATCGCGTTCTTGGCCGAGAGCGCAATCAGCAGCACGAGACCAATCTGAGTGTAGAGATTGTTGCCGATACCGAGCCCCTTGAGCAGCACAACCGGCCCCACCAGGGAGAGCGGCACCGCAAGCAGCACCGCGACCGGCATGAACCAGCTTTCGTATTGGCCCGCGAGCACCAGATACACCAGCAGCATCGCGAGCGCGAAAATGTAATAGATCTGGTTGCCGACCAGCTGTTCCTGGTACGACATCGCGCTCCATTCGTACCCCGTGCCGGGGGGCGACGTTTTGCCGGCGATCTGCTCCATCAGCGCCATCGCCTCACCGGAACTGAAACCGGTGGCGGGCAATCCGATCACGGTCGAAGACGGGTAGAGATTGTAGAGGCTCAGCAGCGATGGCCCGACTATCGGGGTAATACGAACCATCGTCCCGAGCGGGATCATGGTGCCCTGCTTGTTGCGGACCGGAAGCAGCTCGACGTCCTCGGGGCGCAGGCGGAACTGCGAATCCGCCTGCACATAGACCTGGAAGACACGTCCGAACTTGTTGAACTGGTCGACAAAGCTCGATCCCAGATAAGCCCCGAGCGTCGCGAACACGTCGTCGATCGACACCTGCAGCGTCTCGGCCTTGGCACGGTCCACGTCCACCTTCAACTGCGGCACCGTTGAGCGATACGAACTCGTCACGCGCTGCAACCCGCTCTGCGTCTGTGCGTCCTTCACCACCGCATTGGTCGTGGTCTGCAATTTGGTGAGATCGAAGCTGCCGTCAAGCAGCTCCAGCTGCATGACAAAGCCACCGGCATTGCCGATGCCCTGGATCGGCGGCGGCGGAAGGACGACGATGCGCGCCTCCGTTATGGCGGTGAAGTCTCGATTGAATTGCTGGAGCAGCGAAAGCAGGTCCTCGCCCTTGCCACGCTCGCTCCAATCCTTGAGCACGACATAGGCGACGCCGGCATTGGCGAGCGTCGAATTGTTGTCGAGCGCGGAAACACCGGAAATCGCAATCACGTTTGCGACCGCGGGATTCTTGCCGGCGATTTCGCTGACTTGATCGAGCACGCGCTTGGTGCGCACGAGCGAAGCGCCATCCGGCAGTTGCGCCGTCACCAGCACGTAGCCCTGGTCTTCGATCGGGAGAAACCCGGTCGCAACGCGAGAAAGGCCGTAGCCCGCGCCCCCGATCACGATCAGCGCGATCGCGCACATGAGCCCGCTGCGCGCGACCATGGCGCCGATCAGCCGCCCATAGGCCCGCTCGAACGGGTCGTAGACGGCGTTGAACGCACGGAAGAACAGGTTGCGCTCACTCGGCGGAACGGGGCGCCGCAGCCACAGCGCGCATTGCGTGGGCTTCAACGTGGCGGCGTTGATGGCGCTGAGCAATGCGGTGGCGGCAATCACCAGCGCGAACTGCGCGAACATCTTGCCGGTCAAGCCCGGGATGAAGGCGGCAGGCAGGAACACCGCCATTAACACGAGCGTGATGCCGATGATCGGACCGAACAGCTCGTCCATGGCCCGGATTGCCGCCTCTTTCGCCGCCACGCCCCGCTCGATGTGGTGTGCTGCGCCCTCCACCACCACGATGGCGTCATCCACGACGATGCCGATCGCAAGCACGATGGCGAACAGAGTCGACATGTTGACAGTGAAGCCGAGCGCGGCCATGGCGGCGAAAGCGCCGATGATGGTGACCGGTACCGTGGTCATGGGCACCAGCATGGCGCGCCAGTCCTGCAGGAACACGACGATCACGATCAGCACCAGGATCGCCGCTTCGAACAGCGTCTTCCACACTTCGTTGATCGAAGCACGGACGAACGTCGTGGTATCAAACGGCATGCTGTAGCTCAGCCCTTGCGGAAAGTTCTTGGAGAGCTGCGCCATTTTGGTCGCAACCTCGCCGGCCACGTCGAGCGCGTTCGCCTCCAGCGTCTGGTAGACGCCGATGCCTGCCGACGGCTTGCCGTTGAGCGTGAAGACCTCACTGTAGGTCTGGGCGCCGAGCTCGACGCGGCCGACGTCGCGCAGGTAGACCATCTGCCCGTTCTGCTCGGTCTTGACCGCGATGTTTTCGAACTGGCTGACGTCGTCGAGGCGGGCCGCGATGTCGAGCGTATATTGGAACGCTTGGGTGTTCGGGGCCGGCGGCATGCCGAGCTGGCCGGCCGTGACTTGTTGGTTCTGGCCTTTAAGCGCGTTGACGACGTCTTCGGTCGTGAGCGAAAGTGCTTGGAGCTTGTTGGGGTCGAGCCATATCCGCATCGAATACTGCCCCGCGCCGAAGATGTTGACTTGGCCCACACCCGGCAACCGGGCAAGTTCCGGCTGCAGATTGATGGTCGCGTAATTGGCGAGGAACAGGCTGTCATACCGGCCATCGGGGGATGTCAGCGCGACGAATTGTAGGATAGCAGTGGATTTCTGCTGAACCGTCACGCCCTGGGCTTGCACCGCCTGCGGCAACTGCGCGAGCGCGCTGGAGACCCGGTTCTGCACCAGCACCTGCGCGAAGTTGATGTCGATCCCGATCTTGAAAGTGACGATGAGCGTATAGCTGCCGTCGGAGGCGCTGTAGGACTGCATATAGATCATGCCGTCGACGCCGTTGACCTGCTGCTCGATCGGCAAAGCGACGGTGTCGACCACAGCGCGAGCGCCCGCCCCGGGGTAGCGGGTCGTCACTGAGATCGTCGGCGGCACCACGTTGGGATATTGCGCGACCGGGAGCTGAAATAGCGCGACGCCGCCGATCACGATCATGAGGACGGCGAGCACATTCGCCAAAACCGGACGCTCGATGAAAAATTTCGAGATCATGGCGCGCCCCTAATTCGATCCGGCCGGCTCGGCCGCCGCGGACTTCGGCGTCTGGAGCTGCGGATCGACCTTCTGACCCGGGACGGCGCCGAGGATGCCGGACACGACGACCCGCTCGTCCGGCTTCAACCCGCTCTCGATCACGCGCATCTCGCCGGTCGTCTGGCCGAGTTGCACACGGCGCTGCTCGACGACGCCGTCGGCATTGACCGTGAGGACGTAACGGCCGGCCTGATCGCTGCCTACCGCAACCTCCGGTACCAGCAGCGCCTGCTCCGCGGGCCTGGGCACCCGTACCCGCACGAAATACCCCGGAAGCAAAGCGCGCTTGGCATTCTCGAAGATGCCGCGCACCTGGAGCGTACCGGTCGACTGGTTGACGTCGGGCGCCGTGTAGTTGAGCACGCCCTTGTGCGGATATCCGGTCTCAGTCTGCAGGCCGGCTTCGACCGGGACCTTGTTGACGAGATCAGCGATGTTCACGCCGCGCTCCACCATTCGGTCGCGGGCGCGCTGCACGTCCCGTTCGCTGGGATTGAACCACACCCAGATCGGGTCGAGCTGGACGATGCTCGCGAGCTCGCTCGTGTGATTGCCCCCGACCAGCTCACCGATCGACACCTTGCGCGCCGTCACCACGCCGTCAAAGGGAGCCACAATCGTGGTGTAGCCGAGATTGATCTCCGCGGTGTGGGTATTGGCTTGAGCCTGGAGCACGCTCGCGCGTGCCGTGTCCCGGTTGGCGCGTGCCCTGTCGAGGCTGGCCTGCGTCGTGACGTCCTTGGCTTCGAGTTGCTGCTGACGGGTGAATTCGGCTTCGTTATTGATCAGCGTTGCCTTGGCGCCCTCCTCCGCCGCTTGTGCCTGCTCAAGCTGGACCTTGTATGGCTGCGGCTCGATCACAAACAAGGGCGTGCCCTTCTTCACCGCAGCGCCGTCCTGATACTTGATCTCTTGCACGTATCCTTGCACGCGCGCCGTCAGCTCGACGGTATTCACCGCCGCGGTGTTGCCGGTCGCTTCCAAATAGGGCGTGACCATCTGTTGCACGGGCAATTCGACCGTCACCTTCGGTGGCGGCGGCGCGATGAAGCGATTTTCTTTGCCGCACGCCGTCAGGAGGGTGAGGATCCCCACGCAGGCGATGCGGGACAACCGATGTCCCGCGCATGCCGGCGCGGTCGACTCACTGCCGCGCCAACGCGCCTCAGCGCGCACCGCATCATGCATGAAAGGCCGAGCCCCAACGGCGCCCAAGAATTCCTCGGCAACACACCTCATGTTCCATTTCTCCAGAGCCTGCGACGGTCACTGCCATGGCCACAGTGCTATTCTGCGGGCGCCGAAGACGGCGGCTTGAGCTGGCAGCTATTAAGCACGGCGTAGTAGCCCTTCTCACCCTTTTGGAAGCTCACCGCGGCGCTGAACACGTAAGCTCCACGCTTCGGCTCCTTGAGTTCATACACCCACCAATTCGTCACTTGACCAGAGCGACTGGAATACTTGACGCAGGTCCCGTCGGACCCGTCCACGATAGGAATGCTTTGCATCTCGTACTCCCTTGGGATTCAGCCAGGCGACGCCAATTGCGAACTTCGGCCGCTCGTAATCCAAAGGAAAAGCCTGCGACAGATTTTTCGGGTCCCCGCAGTTCGGGAAGGTGGAAACGTATACCGCCATGCTGGTGCAGATCATGACCGGCGTTCCGGGCTGTGCCATTGCGCATGGCGCGACCAAAATGATGACTGGCAAGAGAACCACTCGAAGCAGCAAAGAAACGTGCATCGCGTTCCCCTCATGATCAGCGCTGGCCTTCGGACCCGCGCTCTCGTACTTTCAACGCAATGCCCTCACCATCAATCGGCGGTGTTCGTGACACAGCACTCTTCCTTGCGACTGCCTGAGGCTAACTACAGGGAGCGCAATCGCTCAATCGCCCGTGCGTCGGAATCCGTTCAACAGAAGGAGCGAGGTTATTAGACCTTGGACGAGGGCTCTTTCGACTTTGGGTGAGAGAGCTTCAGCTTGTCGGCCATTCTGACCAGCTCGGCCAATGACCTTGCCCGCATCTTTCGCATCACCTGTCCGCGATGGGCTTTCACCGTCGCCTCCGTCAACCCAATTTCGTGGGCGATCTGTTTGTTCTGGAGACCGGCGACAACCAGCGCCATCACCTCGCGTTCACGCAGCGTCAATGTGTCGAGGCTCGCGCGCGGTTCTGCAACAGCTTTCTCGTCCTCGCGACGGATACGGTCCTGATCGAGCGCCCGCTGGATCGCGTCCAGCAAGTCTTGATGGCGGACGGGTTTGGTCAGGAACTCAACTGCGCCGGCCTTCATGGCCCGAACCGACATCGGGATATCGGCGTGGCCGCTGATGAAGATGACGGGCATGTGCACATTTGCCATGGCCAAGTCATCGTGAAAATCCAAGCCACTTCGCCCGGGCAGCCGGACATCGAGCACAAGACAACCGGGACGGTCCGGGCGGGCACTCCCGAGGAATTCCTGAACCGAGCCGAACAACTCGACACGCAAGCCTACCGATCCGAGCAGACCCTGAAGCCCCTCGCGTATCTCTTCATCGTCGTCGATGACGAGGACAGTCGATTCAACCTCGCCAGGTCGCATTGTCTTCATCGTCGTCGATGACGACGACAGTCGGCTCCTCGGCAACCGCGACGAAATAGCGGAGATACCGGAGTCCCATGGTCCCACGCCCGGCGTTGATCGGCTCGGCACACTGCGCCGAACGAGACCGTGACAAGCGTTGGGCTTACTTTCAACGCTATGCCCTCATCATCTGAAGTCACCACTATGCCGTCGGTCCAGTGCCAAGCGAATGCAGGTCAGCAAATCCTCCTTAACGACGGGCTTGCGGAGAAAGCAAATCGCTCCGGCGGCCAACGCCCGCCGATCGTCACCAGGAAAAGCCGTGATGACGATAATCG
>Ga0209648_10006393_pt1 | contig 10140 bp, 11 predicted proteins | sample GraSoi2013_115cm_FD_185830 | JGI IMG/M metagenome (GOLD analysis project Ga0209648, IMG submission 185830) | Grasslands soil microbial communities from the Angelo Coastal Reserve, California, USA - Sample 9_17_2013_115cm (SPAdes) (version 2) | ecosystem: Environmental > Terrestrial > Soil >...
GATGTCCGCGATGAATCCGCCGAAGACGTCCGGATCGTAATCGAGCCGAAATCCCGCGCGGTCGACCCTGAATTGCTGATGGAATCGCTGTTCCGGCTGACCGAGCTGGAAAGCCGGATTCCCCTGAACCTCAACGTGCTGGTGAAGGGCCGCATCCCCAAGGTGCTGGGGCTCGCCGAAGCTTTGCGCGAATGGCTTGACCATCTGCGCGACGTACTGGTGCGCCGGACCAACTATCGAAAAGAACAGATCGAGCATCGGCTGGAAGTGCTCGGCGGCTATCTGATCGCGTATCTGAATATCGACAAGGTGATCAAGATCATCCGCAGCGAGGACGAACCGAAGCCGGCGCTGATCAAGGCGTTCAAGCTCACGGAGGTCCAGGCCGACGCTATCCTCAACATGCGCCTGCGCAGCTTGCGCAAGCTTGAGGAAATGGAAATCCGCACCGAGGACAAAAATCTCCGCAGCGAACTCAAGGGCATCAAGACCCTTCTCGGCTCGGAGGTCGAGCAATGGTCCAAGGTCGGCGAGCAGGTCCGCAAGGTTCGCGACATCTTTGGGCCGAAGACGCCGCTCGGCAAGCGCCGCACCCAATTCGCTGACGCGCCCGAGCACGACCTCGCCGCGATCGAGGAAGCGTTCGTCGAGCGCGAGCCGGTCACCGTCGTCGTCTCCGACAAGGGCTGGGTCCGTACGCTAAAGGGCCACGTCGCCGATCTCTCGGGGCTGACCTTCAAGACCGACGATCAGCTCGGCTCGGCGTTCTTCGCCGAGACCACGTCGAAACTTCTGCTGTTCGCCACCAACGGAAAATTCTATTCGCTCGACGTCGCCAAACTGCCGGGTGGACGCGGCCACGGCGAGCCGATCCGGATGTTCATCGACATGGAGCAGGACGCCGCGATCGTTTCGCTGTTCGTCAACAAGGGCGGACGCAAGTTCCTAATCGCGAGCCATGAAGGGCAGGGCTTTGTCGTCAATGAGGACGACTGCGTCGGCAATACCCGCAAGGGCAAGCAGGTGCTGAACGTCGAGATGCCGAACGAGGCCCGCGCGCTCGCCACCGTTACCGGCGATACTGTCGCCGTGATCGGCGACAACCGCAAGATGCTGTTGTTTCCGATCGACCAGGTGCCGGAGATGGCGCGCGGCCGCGGCGTCCGCCTGCAGAAATACCGCGATGGAGGGCTGTCCGATATCACCACGTTCGACGCCGGGGATGGCCTGGCGTGGAAAGATTCCGCCGGCCGCGACTTCAGCGCCACGATGAAAGAGCTCGCCGAGTGGCGCGGCACCCGCGCCGACGCCGGCCGCCTGCCGCCGAAGGGTTTTCCGAAGTCGAACAAGTTCGGGCGCGAGGTGGAGTAGACTCGTCGTCCCCGCGAACGCAAGCAATACATCGCATTTCCCGTCGGCGAGTGCCCGCTGACAGAGGAGCTGATTGCGGTTTCGCTGTGAGCTTCGTTGGCCCTGGAAATCCTTTGGCGACGACGCGGATCATTATTCCTTCTGAAGTTTCGTAATCGTTTTTGCCCCGTTGATTGTTTCAGCGGTGAACGTGACTTTGTCGCCGGATTGCAGGGCATTGTACATCAGGCCATCTTGGAGCTTGAAGTCCTCGGTATTGCCGGCGCTGCTGGATCCGACGGTACCGTCGGGCAACAACTGGATCGTAATTCTGCCGTTGGCCTCGTCGACTTTGCTGATTGAGCCCTTGAGCATTTGTTGGGCCGAGGCTGCGGTCGCAGCGAGCGTTAGAGCCGTAATGCAGCCGATTGCGAGTCGAATGATTTTCATAGCGTTCTCCCGGAATTCGGTATGTGAGCAACAAACACGCAGTAGATGGGCTATCTGTTCGTCAAGGACGCGCGAGATCGCCGAGGGCAGCCACGCCATAGCGTCGCGGCCGCATTGCGGTCGCCCGTGGCGAGAGCACGCCGGACCAGTAGATAACGTCTGCGGCGCTCTTTCGTTCAGCCTAGAGCCGTTTCCGTTTCGATAGAATCGAAACGGGGCTCTAGATTCTTGATTTGACGCGTTTTCTTGACGCGAACCGGTGTCCACTTCGCTTGAAAACGCGCTAGCGTGACGCTATCGCCGTCTTTTCCAGAGCTGTCCGAATGCCGCGAGCGAGTTTCATGGCGTCGTCATTGGCCCAGAAATGAATGAAGAACATGCGGGGTTGTTCGTCCAGCATGTGGCTGTGGACCGCCGTCACCTCGATATCGCCGGCGCGCAAAGCGCGGATCAGAGGGTTGACCTCATTGCCCGTTACCAGGAAATCGCCGGTGATGGCGGCTTTGCCGTTACCGGTCGGCTGAAAGTTGATGGCGTTGGCGCCGCCGAGCGGGCCGTTCACCTGCATTCCGCTTTCCATGGCGGGATCGCGGCGCGGCACACCGAATTGATAGACGCCGCCGACTGCGTTGCCCTTGACGCCGATGATCTCATCGAGCTTCGCGGTATCGAGATCGACGGCTGGCGCCGGACCTGCGGTGGTTGCCGGCGGGTCGAACGGCGTTTTGCTGGCTGAGAGTGCCGAACGAATGACGGCCGCCAATTTCTCCGGGTCGCCATGGCCGCCGACATGCATGTAAAACGTTGCCGGCGACGCGCGCAGGATGTGATTGTGAATGGCCGTGATATCGAGCCCGCCCTCGATCAGCTTCGTCATCACCGGGGTAATTTCGGTATCCAGCAGCACGAGATCGCCCATCACCATGGCCTCGCCATGAACAGGCGCGAACGCGACCCACCCCCCCAGCGCAAGCGCGGGTTTGATGGCCACGCCGTCAAGCGTTACCTTCAGGTCGGAGCGCGGCAGTCCGTAGCGATGGACCTCTCCGGAGACCGCGGCGGTCTTGCCCAGTGCGGCATCGACCTTTTTCCAATCGATATCAGCGGCTTTGGCAAGCCCAGGAAAAACCATCGCAGCGGCCAGCATCAAAAGCGTCAGGTTTCGTTTCATCGTTTCTCTCCTTGATCTGCCCCAAAGCTTCGATCATTGCCCCTCAAATCACCCCCACGAGCCGCAGCACAACTCCGGCTGCGCAGGACCCGGCCAGCACGGTCAGCATGCCCAGGTTGAAGCGGAAGATCGCGGTCGCGGCGGCAATGGCCAAAACAAGCGCGGGAATATCGACGCTGGATAAGACCGGCATATCGAACGACAGCCCGAACGATCGCACCGGCGAGGTCTCCCGGAACACCGTGTGCAGCGCGAACCAAATCGACAGATTGAGGATCACGCCGACGACCGCGGCGGTAATCGCCGTCAGCGCGCCGGCTAACCCCTTGTTGCCGTGCAGGGTCTCGATGAACGGCGCGCCCAAAAAAATCCAGAGGAAGCAGGGCGTGAAGGTGACCCATGTCGCCAGCAGCCCGCCGAGCGTGCCCGCCAGCATCGGCGACAGCGTGCCGGGATCGCGAAAGGCCGCCATGAAGCCGACGAACTGCAGCACCATGATCAGCGGCCCTGGCGTAGTCTCGGCCATCCCCAGGCCATCGAGCATTTCGCGCGGCTGCACCCAGTGATAATGCTCGACAGCCTGCTGGGCGACGTAAGCCAGCACCGCATAGGCGCCGCCGAACGTCACCATCGCCATCTTGCTGAAGAATAATGCGATCTGGCTGAACACATTAGCCTGGCCGAACGCGATCAACAGCGCGCCGACCGGCACCAGCCACAGCAGCAGCCAGACTGCGCTCACTCGAAGCGCGCGGGGAACGCTCGGGCGGACGTGGTCGGGCAGTTCGTCGACGAGCATGCTGTCAACCACGGCGGCGTTTTTGCCGCCGCCATGGCCGACCGCGGCAAATTCCGGCCGCCCGCTCCGCGCGCCGAAATATCCGATCACGCCCGCACCGATGATGATGACCGGGAAGGGCACGCTGAAAAAGAAGATCGCGATGAAGGCGATGGCAGCGAGCGCGATCATGATCCGGTTGCGCAGCGCGCGTTTGCCGACGCGGACCACGGCCTGGATCACGATCGCCAGCACCGCGGCCTTCAGACCAAAGAACAGCGCCTCGATGAACCCGACATTGCCGAAGGCGGCGTAGATATAGCTTAAGCCCATGATGCAGATGATGCCGGGCAGAATGAACAGGCTGCCGGCCATGATGCCGCCGGCGGTGCGGTGTAAGAGCCAGCCGATATAGGTTGCAAGCTGCTGCGCCTCCGGGCCGGGCAGCAGCATGCAGTAGTTGAGCGCGTGCAGAAAACGGCTTTCGGAAATCCAGTTCTTTTCCTCGACCAGGATACGGTGCATCACCGCGATCTGCCCCGCCGGGCCGCCGAAGCTCAGTAGCGCCACCCGCAGCCAGACCCGAAAGGCCTCGCCGAAGGTAATGGCATGACCGAGCTCCTGGTCGGCGACTTTTTGACCCGCTGGGATATCCGTCATTCTTGGCCTGTTGTTGTCCCTGATACCGAAGATGGCATGTGCCGTTGGTCCCGGTTTATTTCTTGCATGACTTCATGCACATCCGATATTCGGTTTTGCAGGTCGGTCCGGCATAGTTTTTCATGCAAGCCCGCTGCTGATCGCCGCACACCTTGCAACTGTTCGACGCCTGCGCAAGTGCCAGGTTGTTCCCGCAGCTGAGGTAGAGCAGCGACAGCAGCATGACGACGTAAGCCCGCATGGCAAATTCTCCTTGAAATTATGTCGGCTACGCTACCGCTTTCGGCTTTGCCTTCGGGACTGGTTTTGCCGCCGGCCAGTTATGGGTTTCGCCGGTGGCGTCGCGGCACCAGCGGTAGAATGCGTCGTAAAGCGCGATGCCGGCCTCGAGTTGCTCGAGATCGTCGTCATACATCCGCGACAGGCCGAGCGAGGCCGCCAGCAGCCCGGGCGCCTCCGGACTGAGATCGAGTCGCGCGGTATCAGCGGCACGCACGATTGTTGCCAGCCGCAGCAACGGCGGTGTCGCCAGGCCGAACTCCTCGACCATCACGTCGAACGTACAGAGCTCGCCGCGATGGCTCCAGAAAACGTTTTCGATATCGAAGGGAACGGCGTTGAAACGCTCGCCGACCTCGACAACCTCCGGAGGCGCCACGAACAGAAACACCGCGTTCGGATCGATGAACCGCCTGATCAGCCAAGGGCAGGCGATGCGGTCGATCTTCGGCCGGGCGCGCGTCACCCAGACGGTACGCCCCTGCGCGTCGCGGGCGGGCATTTTCGATGCCGGCACCAAGGGCAGCTTAGCGGCCTTCCAGCCTTCGAAGCCGCCCTCCAGCGCTTCGGCTTCGACGTTGACGTATCGGAGCCAGGCCGCGGTGCCCTGGGCGAGTTTTTGGCCGCGCAGGCAGACGACAATGGCCGAACGTCCGGAGAATTCTCTGCCCCAATCGGCGGCCTGCTGATGGTTACGTCTGACGGCACCGGGAATCAGCCGCGGGTCGGCGGCAAAGTCCTCGTCGGTGCGCACGTCGATCAGGACAGGCATATTCGCCGTGCCGATCAGTCGTGCAAGTTTGTCCGGGGATATTAAGGTAAATGATGACATGGATGCGCCCTCGTGAGAGATACGGGACGCGATACTTGGGCATGTCGCCTCATGGGGGGATCGCAGAACCCCCAGAGCGTCATTACAGCGAAACCGGCGCGGGCTGTCAATGCGCTCGCCGGCTTTGCCGCAATCGTGATGGTGGGGTTCCGATATGCATACATTCGCCGCGGCAGGCGCCGGTTTCCTGCTCGCCGTGCTGTGGTTCGATCTGATGTTCGACGTGCAGACGCGGAAGCACACAGGCGATCTGCCGCCGGAAGTGCTGGCCTCGATTTCGGCCTACTACCGCCGCGTCACGACCGAAGCCTACCCGATGAATCGCCTGGTCGCGCTGGTGATGGTGCTGACGCTTGCGGCGATCTGCGCCGAGATCGTGCAGGGCGAAAACCCGTGGTGGATTGGATGGGGGTCGATTGCGCTCGCCGGCAGCGGCTTTGTGCCGACCATGATCCGCACTGTTACCAACGCCGGCCGGCTGGGGAGCGGAAAGGATTCGGCGGAGGAGCAATCGAGGCTGGCGCGCGTGGTCTGCCGCGATCATCTCTTCAGCCTTGCGCGCATGACCGGGGTTCTGGTCCTGCAATTGAGCGCGCGATAGCAGAACGGCCTGAAGGGGCGGCGGCGCGCGGTCTGGATCGGACGGCAGCGATGAACTAATATCCATTCCATCGGCTCGAAATCCGGGTCTGTCGGCGTTGGAGAAATGACATGAACCGAGCAAGCAGTCTCGTAGCCGCATTTCTGGGATTGATTTTGTCGTCCGATTTCGGTCATGCGCAATCAAGCAAGCCTGGCCTCGAAAAGCTTTACGTTCTCAATTGCGGAGAAGGCGTCGCCGGCGATATTTCGCGCTGGTCTCCCGGTGTCAACGAAGGCAAATCCATGGACTTCGTCGACAATTGCTATCTCATCAAACACGCGCAGGGCTGGTTGCTGTGGGACACGGGTATTCCTGACGCGGTCGCGGCCATGCCAAACGGGCTGGCGCCTGCCGATCCGAAGGCTGTTTACTGGCGCCGCCCGAAGACGCTGGCGGCCCAGCTTGATCAACTCGGTGTCGCCCCTTCCGACATCAAGGTGATGGCCGTCTCACACACCCATCCCGATCATATCGGGAATGTCGAGATGTTTCCCGCGGCCATGCTCTACGTCCAGAAGGCCGAATACGAATGGCCCGGCGCCAATGATTCGCCGCGATTCAAGCCGGAGCATCCCGTGACAAAACTGGAGGGCGACCGTGACGTGTTTGGCGACGGCAGCGTGACCATTCTCTCGACGCCGGGACATACACCGGGTCATCAGTCGTTGTTGGTGAAGCTGCCCAGGACGGGCGCGGTCGTCCTTTCCGGCGATGCCGTCCATTTCAAGAGCAATTGGGACAACCGCGGCGTTCCTTCGATCAACTCTAACAAGGACCAGACGCTGGCCTCGATGCAAAAGATCTCGGATGTGCTGACAAAAGAAAAAGCGCAGCTGTGGATCAATCACGACAAGGCCCAGCGCGATGGCCTTAGGATGTCGCCTGAGTTCTACGACTGAGAAGAGCCAGTCACGGTTTGCTTCAGCGGCATCGATTGGCTCTCCGCAAGCCAGCCGCGCAGGATGGCGGCCGTCTCGTCATCCATCGGGAAAAAGCATTCGACCCGAAGCTCCTGCAGCGTGATGTCCTGAGGCGTCCCCAGCGTCGCGATGGTCGTGAACAATCGCAAGCTGGTGTTGCCTTTGCGGAAATGCATAGGGAGCACCGGCGTGATCGCAAGCTCGGTTGGCGCGGCGTTGACGGCTGCCCGCACGCCTTCATAAGCCAGCAGCCTTTCGTGGAGCGCCGCCGTCTCCGGCGTGCCGTCCGCGGCGGCGTCGGCTTCCACGCTGCGGACGAAGTAGCGAACCACGTCAGCCCAGTTCAAAAGATAAGGCCGCAGCACGCCGGGTGAGACCAGGGCATCGGCCAAATTAACCGGCGTATCCGGCGCCAATGGTCCGACCAGGAATTCGACCAGGCGGACCGCGCCCGAATTGCTCCGAAGCAAATTCCAGTGCCGATCGACCGCGACGGCAGGGAACGGCTCTTGTTGGGCCAACATGTAATCGAGCGCGCTGCGGATTTGGCCAAGCTCGGGCGCGGCCAGGTCGGTCTGCCGCCACACCGGAGCAAAACCGGCAGCTATCAGCAGGGCATTGTGCTGGCGCAGTGGCACGTCGAGGGCGACTGCCAGCCGCATCACCATGTCTCGGCTTGGCGATGCGCGGCCCAATTCCATAAAACTCAAATGGCGCTGCGAGATTTCCGTGCGTCCGGCGAGATCGAGCTGCGACAGGCCGCGGTGCCGGCGCCACCAGCGCAGGCTCGATGCAAAGTTTTGATGCCGCGACATGAGTACCTGCCAGGTAGTTGCGCAAACGCTGCCGTCCGGCAAGATGCCACAGGCCGGCGCGGCGAGACACAGGAGATCGGGGGGTGGGTGAATGGATCGGGGTGGCGATCGCGCTTGTCTCGAGCTGCCTCGGCGGTACCGCGGCGGCGATCACCCGCTATCTCGTCGGCAACGCCGACCCGATCACGCTTGCCATTCTGCGATGGGGCATAGGCTTTGCGGTGTTGCTGCCGACCGCGCTTCTCTTACGGGTACGCTGGCCGCCGCGTCGCGACTGGGCCGCCGTTGCCGCCCTGGGGCTTTGTTTCTTCGGCCTGTTTTTCGTCCTCTATAACGTCGCGATCGGCTTTACGACGGCGGCCCGCGCCAGTCTCGCTCTGGCGACGCTGCCGCTCCACACCATGGTGGTCGGGGCTCTGCTCGGCATCGAGCCGCTGACATCCAGGAAATCGATCGGGGTTTGCGTGGCCGTCCTCGGCGTCATCGCCGCGCTCGCCTCCGGGCTATCGACGGCGCCCTCGGGCGCGTGGCGAGGCGAATTGATCATGACCGGCGCGGTGCTGTGCATGGCATTCTATAACGTCTGGTCGCGCCCTTTCATCCAGCGGTCCAGCGCGCTCGGCTTTCTCACCGTCGGCATGGGGGCGGGCGCCGCGGCACTCATCCTGGTGGGATCGCTGACGGGCAGCGTCGCGGTCTTGAGCAGCCTCAGTACCCCGCAATGGATTGCCGGCGTGTATCTCGGTGTCGGCGGCGGTGCGCTCGCGTTTATCCTGTGGGTCATGGCGCTCGAGCGGGCGACGCCGACGCGCGTGGCCAACACCATGACTGTCAACCCGATCGCGGCGGGCCTGCTCGCGACCCAACTGGTCAGCGAGCCGATCACGCTCAATCTTGTCCTTGGGCTGGTCGCGGTCTTCGCCGGGATATGGATCGCGACGACGGAGGTCAAAAGTCGTAAGCGGTGCTTGTTTCTTGTCGGCATGTTTGGCTAGACGATCAGCACGACCCCCGATGCCAGCAGCAGCACCAGCACGATCTTGCGGAATGCGGCCTCGTTGAGGCGGCCGAACAGTTTCAGACCGAGCCAGGTGCCCGCGAACAGCGCCGGCAGCCCGATCAGGAACAGTTTGATGATGTCTGCGGTGATCGCGCCCCCGGCACCAATCCACACCGCGCTCATCAGGAAGATCGCAACCGCCACCGGCTGAAACACCGTGCGCTGCACGTCCTTGGGCCAGCCGCGCAGGCCGCACCAGATGGTGACGAGGATCCCGGCAAGCCCGGTGATGCCGCCGAGCACGCCGTTGAGGAAACCGACGCCGGCGTCGGCGGCGGCGCCGCCGGTCTTGACCGGCGCTATCGCGGGCCGAAACAGCGCGTAGAGGCTGTAGAGACCCAGGAACGCGCCGACGCCCATGCGCACGTGCGCAGGGTTGGCCCAGGTCAGGATGCCGACGCCGACGGGTACCCCGAGCGCCGCGCCCAACACAAACGGCCAGAGCTTTTGCCAGTCCAGCGCGTGGCGAAGCTTCCAGACCGAATAGCCCTGCACGATCAGGCCGTACGCGATGATCAGCGTCGCCGTCTGCAGGGGATCGAGGATGTAGAGCCAGATCGAGGCCGCGACCAGCCCGAAGGCAAAGCCGGACAGGCCCGCGACCAGCGCGCCGGCGAATGTTGCGACAAGAAAAAGCGGAAGTTCGAGGGGAAATCGATCCATGCGCTCGCTCCAAACAGGGGCGAGCAGCGCTTGAATGGGATCGCCATTTCACGGGGAGGCTGCGATGTCCCCAAGACAGGCTACGCCGGCGGAACTCGCAGCCGCAAGGGTTCTCTTTGACGTTCCCTGAACTTTCGCTGGGATCGCTAGTAGCGCGGTGCGGACATCGGCGGGGGACCCAGGCCGACGGGCTTCTTCGGCTTCAGTGACCCGGCATAGAACGACAATCCCGCAACCAGGAAAAGACAGACGAGATAGACCGCGTAGGATTGCGGCGGCGTGATCGCCCATCGCGCAAAAGCTCTGATGCCACTTGCCGGGCCGGTTTGATTTTCCATGCCGCGGTTTTGCTCGAAATGGCGCGGAATTGGAAGGGCAAATACGCCCCAAGCGTATCACGTCGCCGCCGGCTTCTGCTTCAGGAGGGACAGCGCCAGCAGGGCGGAAAGACTGAGCGCGGACGAGACGATCAGGATGCGGCTTCCCATGGTGTCGATCAGCAAACCGAACGCCAAAGGT
>Ga0209648_10006394_pt1 | contig 10139 bp, 9 predicted proteins | sample GraSoi2013_115cm_FD_185830 | JGI IMG/M metagenome (GOLD analysis project Ga0209648, IMG submission 185830) | Grasslands soil microbial communities from the Angelo Coastal Reserve, California, USA - Sample 9_17_2013_115cm (SPAdes) (version 2) | ecosystem: Environmental > Terrestrial > Soil >...
GCACGGTTGCAGCCAGTCCCGCACCCCAGGGCCTGACGAATTGGCCCGTCTTGACGGGGATATTCGCTACGCTGACTCGCACAGGCCTGGCGAGGACATCGGCCGCGACCTGTTTCGGTTGGTCGCCAAGGCCCGCGAGGCGGGCCGTGACCCCGAGATGGAGCTGCGCGCCGCCGCGCGCCGCTACCGCGACCTCGTGCGCGCCTGGGAGCGTTTGTAGCCCGGCGAGTCCTTTTTCGGTTTTCGCGGTTCTTGGTGCTGTCTGGGATGTCAGCCGCGGGCGAGCCGCTGGCACTCGTCACGATAAGTCACGATCTCTAGAGGTAAACCCATGGATATAGGTGCACGTCTCAGTTAATGAGAGAAATTCGGGTTAACTGAGCGGGAACGCGGGAGGCGTCATGCACGCTTGGCCCGCCCGCGAGGGCCGGTGCGCACGTCTGGCCATGCCGCTGCTGGTGGCCGCCAGGATTGTGGAACCGCCTCGGCCGCGACTTGTTCTTGCTGGTCGCGAGGCTCTGCGAGGCGACCAGCGACCCTGAGATCGAGCCGCGCGCCGGGTGCGCTCATATACAACCTCGCATGCGCCCGAACATGTTTCGTAGCATTCTGGGCGCTTTTCGCCCGCCTCCTTGGTTGCCGTTTGGGCGTTTGTTCGGTTTACGTGACGTTTTCTGCTCTTTGAGATGTATGGTGTCCATGGGTGTGCTGGTAGGTGTCACAATAAGTCACGATCTGTACGCGTAAACCCGGAGAGTTGACTACGCGTCCCTAATGTGGGAGAACTCAGGCGGGACGCGAACTGAGTGGGAGCAACGGGAGTGCCAGGCGTGCTTGGTGCTACCCGTGGGGGGTCGGTGCGCATGTTTGGTATTGCCACTCCACGTGGCCGATATGACGGACAAACGGCCAGGCACCTATCCGCCTGGTCCAAGGACTACCTGCGCAAGGCAGCTCTTGCCGACCTCGGCTGTGCCGTAGCCGGGGTGTTCACGGCGGCCCAGCTTCGCTTTGGCAACGACGTCACCGCGACTTACGTGGCCCTGAGCCTGGCGCTGCCAGTGCTCTGGATCACGGCCCTCTGGCTGGCTGGAGGGTACGACGTCCGCTTCATCGGAACCGGTTCTGACGAGTTCCGCAAGGTGCTGAACGCCGGGATTGGCCTTACCGCGGCGATCGCGATCTCCTCATACGCGGTTAACCTCGAGCTGTCTCGTGGCTATTTGGTCATCGCCCTGCCCAGCGTGACGCTGTTCGATCTGGTCGCCAGGTACGCGATTCGCAAACGACTGCACAGGCTGCGCGCATCGGGCCGGTGCCTGCTCAGCGTGGTGGCGGTGGGACATGAGCTGGCGGTAGCCGATCTGGTCACCGAACTCCAGCGCGATCGGTACCACGGGCTGACAGTGGTCGGCGCCTGCGTGGTGCGGCCAGGAGAGTGCGATGAGGTGGTCGGCGTGCCCGTCTACGGAGGGCTCGACGACGTCACAGCCGCGGTCAAGGCCTTCGGCGCTGATACCGTCGCGGTGCTCGCTTGCCCGGAAATGGACGGCATCAGGCTCCGTGCCCTTGCCTGGGAGCTGGAGAAGACCGGTACTGACCTGTGTGTCTCGCCTGCCCTGCTCGACGTCGCAGGCCCGCGGACGACGATCAGGCCGACGGCTGGGCTCACCCTGCTGCACGTGGATCACCCGCAACTGGAGGGCTTCCGCCTAGTGGTCAAGGATCTGTTCGATCGGTGCGCGGCCGCGGCGGCGCTGATCATGCTCGCCCCGCTGATGGGCATCCTGGCCGCGGCCATTTGCCTATCCGACCGTGGGCCGGCGCTGTTCACGCAGGTCAGGGTAGGCAAAGACGGTCATGCGTTTAGGATCTACAAGTTCCGTACCATGGTCGTGGACGCCGAGCAGCGCCGGATGCAGTTGCTCGCCAGCAACGACACCGATGGCGTCTTGTTCAAGCTCCGCAAGGATCCCCGGGTGACCGCGGTGGGAGTGCATCTGAGGCGCTGGTCGATCGATGAGCTGCCGCAGCTTTTCAACGTGTTCCTCGGCCATATGTCTCTGGTGGGGCCGCGCCCCGCTCTTCCCGACGAGGCGGCGAAATACGCCGAGCATGTCCGTCGGCGGCTTGTGGTCAAGCCAGGCCTCACCGGCCTGTGGCAGGTCAACGGGCGATCGGATCTGTCCTGGGACGAATCGGTCCGGCTCGACCTGCGGTACGTGGAGAACTGGTCGTTCGCGCTCGACCTGCAGATCTTGTGGAAGACCATCTCGGTGCTAGTGCGGGGGTCGGGGGCCTATTAGCGCCGCCGGTTTGCCTGCTTTGGCGTATATAAGGAGGGGCTAGTGACGACCATGGCGGAGCATGACCTTGATGCCTCCGACGTCGCACGGCTGGTGCGACGCGCCGCCGAAGGGGACCGGACGGCGTGGGAACGCCTCGTTGATCAGTACGCGAGGCTCATCTGGTCTATCACCGTGGAATTCAAGCTGGTGGAGAGCGACGCCGCCGACGTCGCCCAGACGACCTGGCTGCGGCTGCTCGAGCACATCGACCGCATCCAGTACCCGGATCGCGTGGGCTCATGGCTGGCGGCGACCGCGCGGAACGAGTGCCTGCGCAACTTGGCGGCGCGTAAGAGGGTGGTCCTTGGCCATGATGACGCCGAGCTCGATAGCGCTGTGGCACATGGGCCCGCGATCGACGAGCGTCTTCTCGCTGACGAGCGCGCTCAGGTCGTTCGCGATGCGCTCTCCCGGCTGCCGCGGCGATGGCAGCGGCTGCTCGAGATGCTTATGGCAGATCCGCCGGTGCCCTACGCCGACATATCCGATGAGCTCGGACTACCTATCGGTAGCATCGGGCCCACCCGGGGACGATGCCTAGCCCAGCTACGCGTCCTGCTCCAAGCTTCCTGAGCCAAATGTCTCAACGTCGACCCACTTGCCGCCGGCGGCCTCAACTTCCGGAAAGGCGTCCCGGACCTCAGCCAGCAGGTCTGCCACGAAGAGCAGCACCGCATCTGGCCGCTGTACGGCAAGCTGACCGGTCCCTACGACGGGAATGTCAGTTCCCGGCATCCGCAGGCCCTGCTTGGCCGTCGAGGCGTCAACCACCGCGGGCAGGAGCGTGCGATCCACCTGCGCCTGACGCAAAAGCGCGACGGCCCGAGACGCGGCGCCATAGCCGAGAACGGTGTCTTCAGCAGATCGTTCGGCCAGGAGCCAGTCATGCAAAGCCCTAGCGTGGGCCTGCACGGACCGCTGGAGGTCCGAGAAGGAGCGGGGATCGCTGACACCGACGCGAGCATCATGCGCCAGCAGCGAGCGGACGACGTCGTCCGGTCCGCCGTATCCGTCGCCGTCCCTGCTTGCGGCCAGCAGGACGGTGCCGCCGTAGAGATCGAACGACCAGGCCGTCCACGGGCTGAAGCCGACTGCGGCCAGCATGGCGGTCAGCGCGGTCGTCGAGTAGTACGCGTAGTGCCCGTGCCTGAGCGCGTTCCACTGTCCGCAGCCGATGATCGTGCTCAGCGCATGATACTGCAGCAACAGCACCCCGCCCGGCGCTACCCGGGCCGCGCGCTCGGCGAGGGCCCGGTGCTGGTCCGCGGCATGCATCAGGCCGAAGCAGTCCAGGACCACGTCAGCCTGCCCGCCGGGGCCGGACGGCACGAGCCCGCGGGCGGCCAGCAGCCCCAGCCAGGACCCGCCGTGCGGGCTGCCGTATTCGGCGACCAGGCCCTGTTCCGGCAGGAATCCCGCCGCGGCGACCCGGTCCACGGCGTCCGCGGCCTGAGCGACGAGCGCAGCAGGCTCGGTTCCCCTCGGCTCCTCGGGCACGGTGGGATCGGCCAGCAACTGGGCCAGGCCGCATGATGAGCAAAGCCACATCTGCAGCGGGTAGACAGGGTCGGGGCCCGGGTCGTCGCACCGCGGGAAATAGTCGCAGGCCGGCTGCTCACCAAGGTCCAGTCCGAGGCAACCGGCTGACCCCCGGCACGCCCGGCACGCATGCTTGTCCATTTACGCCCCGTTTTTCTGTATCCAACGCGTTTAGTGCGATTACCGATGTTAGCCTGTCATTGGCCAGCTGGGGAGTTGGGGGTTTATGTCAACGTTGCATCGGTGCCGTCTGTGCGGCGCTCCGCTTACTCATACCTTCGTCGATCTCGGGATGTCTCCGCTATGTGAGAGCTACGTTCCCGAGGAGCGGCTCGACGAGGCCGAGGCCTTCTATCCGCTTCACGTTCGCCTGTGCGACGCCTGCCTGCTCGTGCAGCTCCCCGCTTATGTGTCCGGTGAGCACATTTTTTCCGATTACGCCTACTTTTCTTCGTACTCCGACTCATGGGTCGCGCATGCGAAGCGGTACGCGGAGGCGATGACCGAGCGCCTGGATCTAACCCCCGGCAGCCTGGTCACCGAGGTGGCCAGCAATGACGGCTATCTTCTGCAGCACTTTCAGGCCGCGGGCATCCCGGTGCTCGGTGTCGAGCCGGCCGCGAACGTGGCCGAGGCAGCCCGCGCGCGGGGCATCCGGACGGAGGTTCAGTTCCTGGGCGCTGACACCGGCCACCAGATCGCGCGACAGTACGGCCGGGCCGACCTGGTGGCCGGGAACAATGTATTCGCCCACGTTCCCGATATCCGGGGCTTCGCGGCGGGCCTGCGCGCGCTGGTCAAGGACGAGGGCACGGTGACGCTGGAGTTCCCGCACTTGCTTCGCCTGATCGAGCGGCGGCAATACGACACCATCTACCATGAGCATTTCTCCTACCTGTCCCTGCTGACCTCTTCCCGTGCCCTGGCGACGGCCGGGTTGCGGGTGGTTGACGTGGACGAACTCGACACTCACGGCGGCTCGCTTCGGGTTTACGCTCGCCCGGAGGAAAATGGCGGCGAGCCGACCGAGCGGGTAAAGGCGGTGCTGGCCGCGGAGGAATCCGCCGGCCTGCATACCGTCACGGGTCATGAGGGTTTCGCGCCCGCGGTGCTCAAGATCAAGAGCGACCTGCTCGGCTTCCTGCTCGCGGCCGCGAGGGAAGGCCGGCCAGTGGCCGGATACGGTGCCCCGGGCAAGGGGAACACGCTTCTCAACCACTGCGGCATCCGGTCGGACCTCCTCTCCTACACGGTCGACCGGAGCCCGGCCAAGATAGGAAAGTTCCTCCCCGGCACGCACATCCCGATCCATGCGCCCGAGCGGCTGGCGCAGACCGAACCCGACTACATCCTCGTCCTGCCGTGGAACCTGCGGGAGGAGATAAGCCACCAGCTCAGCTACGCCGGGTCCTGGGGAGGAAAGCTCGTCTTCCCGATTCCCGAGCTCGAAATCGTTTCTTTGGGGGTATGAATCATGAAGGTCGTACTTTTCTGCGGTGGCCTTGGTATGCGGATGCGCGATGGGGTCCACAGCGGCCCCAAGCCGATGGCGATGATCGGGGACCGTCCGCTTATGTGGCATGTCATGCGCTACTACGCGCATTTCGGGCACACCGATTTCGTGCTCTGCCTCGGATACGGCGCCTCGTATGTCAAGGACTTCTTCCTGAATTACGACGAGACGAAGTCTAACGACTTCGTGCTCGAAGGCGGCGCGCGTGAGGTGAAGCTGTTCAGGACCGACATCTCCGACTGGCGGATCACCTTCGTCGATACCGGGCTGAACTCGGCGATCGGCGAGCGGCTGCGCCGGGTGCGCCGTTTCGTCGATGGCGAGCCGATGTTCCTGGCTAACTACGCGGACGTGTTCACCAACGCGTCGCTGCCGGACATGATCGCGCGGTTCGAGGCGAGCAGCGCGGTGGTCAGCCTGCTCGCGGTGCCGCCGCAGTCCTCGCACCACGTGGTGGATGTCGGCGAAGACGGCCTGATCACGCAGGTGACTCCCGTGCGGGACCTGCGTCAGTGGGAGAACGGCGGCTACTTCGTGCTCCGGCCGGAGATCTTCGACTACCTCAACGAGGGCGAAGATCTCGTCGAGGACGCGCTCATGCGGCTGATTCCGCAGCGGCGGGTCCTCGCCTACCCCTACAAGGGGTACTGGTCCCCGGCCGACACGGTGAAGGAGCGCGCCCAGCTCGAGGAGATGTACCACCGGGGCTACTGCCCCTGGATGGTCTGGGATCCGGAACGCTCGGGCGCGGCCACGCCCGGCGGCATGGCGGCGGCTCCGGCCGTTCCGGCCGCGATGGCGCCGTAGCGAGCCGTCATGCTGCCACTGCACCTTCGGGCGCCTTCCGTCGGACCGCTGTCCGTGCTCGCGATCGGCGCGCATCCGGACGACATCGAGATCGGCGCGGGCGGGCTGCTGCTCGGCCTGGCCGGGAGCGGGTTGCGGGCCCGGTACGTCGTACTGACCGGCACCGCGGAGCGCCACCAGGAGGCGCGTCACCCTGCTGCGGTGGCGGCGAGGGGTGCTGCATGTTCGCGGGCGGGTCCATGGGAAGCTGCCAAACGCCGGCATTGTACCGTTCTCTGGCGAGTGGCGCAAGGAGGCGCGGAACGCGGCGCATGCCTTCATGCCGGGCGCGGATCTTGCCGTCGAGCTGTTCGACCTGCCCGAGGGTCGGCTGCCCGCGGTGTGGGGCAGCGTGAAGGAGATCCTCGAAGGCATAGCGCGGTCGTTCTCGCCCGATGTCATCCTCGCGCCGTCCTCCGGCGACGCCCACCAGGATCACCGGACCATCGGCGAGCTCGTGCCCACCGTATTCCGCGACCAGCTCTACCTCTCGTACGAGATCCCGAAATGGGACGGTGACGTTGACCGTCCTTCGGTCTACGTTCCGCTGTCAGCCAGCACCGCGCAGCGCAAGGTGGAACTGCTGCACAAGTCATTCCCGTCGCAGCGCAGCCGTGACTGGTGGGACGACGAAGTCTTCCTCGGCCTGGCCCGGCTGCGCGGCATGGAATGCCGCGCGCGCTACGCCGAGGCATTCAGATGCGCCAAATCAGTGATAGCCATGTCGTCCGCCCCTGATCATGGTGCATAGAACCGGTGACCAGCAGCCATCGGAAGTTGTGGTATCACAGCCGCCCGCTGAGCACTCATATGCACACTAGCCCGAAGATCCCTGCGCGAGCGAAATCAGGTGAGATCACGCGATGAAGGCTGCCGTAGCCGACCTCGGTGGCGCGACCCTCACCGCGCCAAACCCGCTCCCGCGACCTGGAATCCTTCTCGATCGCGACGGCACCATCATCGTTGACCATGGCTACGTTGGCTCGATCGACCGCGTGGAGTTCATCGACGGAGCGGCCGATGCGATCGCCAGGTTCAACCGGGCTGACGTTCCCGTCGCGGTCGTGACGAATCAAGCCGGGGTAGCGAGAGGATTCTACGGAATCGATGATGTCACTCGGGTGCACCAGTACATCGCGGAGCATCTGGCGGAGCATGGAGCGCACATCGACCTGTTCCTGTCCTGCCCTTATCATCCCGAGGGAATCGTGGCAGCCTTCGCTCGCACCAGCGAGGACCGCAAGCCGAGACCAGGCATGGCGAAGGCGGCACAGGCCGCACTCAATCTCGACTTGACTGCGTCCTGGGTCGTGGGCGACGGGCCTGAGGACATCGGCCTCGCGGAAGCCGTGGGAGCATCGGCGATCTACCTGGGACCAGCCGATTGCCAGGGCCCCGGTGTCTGGTCGTTCCCGAGCCTGGCGGCCGCGGCCCCCTTCATTATGGAGCGTATCGCCGTATGAGTTTCGTCTCTGATCCGCCGGCTCCGGTGCGACCTGCCGACGGGAGCCCAGTGAAGTTTCCGGTCGCGCCTCTTGCCAACGCCGGATCGTATTTCGACGCCTACGCGGACGAGTTTTCCCGGGCGGCCAAGACCGTCGAGCCTGCGGCTCTCGATCGCGCGGCCACCCTCCTGCTCGAGGCGTATACCCGAGGTTCACGGGCGTTCTCGTGCGGTAATGGCGGCTCGGCATCGATCGCGAACCATATGCAATGCGACCATGTGAAGGGCGTCCGGACAGCGACCGACCTGACTCCCCGCGTGCAGAGCCTCAGCACCAACGTGGAACTCGTTACCGCGATAGCTAATGACCTGGGTTATGAGAACGTCTTCGTCTATCAGCTCCAGTCCCAGTCGGAGCCCGGCGACGTGCTCGTCGCCGTCTCGTCCTCGGGTCGTTCGCCTAATATCGTTCAGGCGCTTTCCTGGGCCCGGGATCATGGCCTCCGCACCATTGCCATCACCGGCTTCGACGGGGGCGCCTCCAGGAAGGTGGCCGAAGTCAGCATTCATGTCGAGTGCACCAACTACGGCGTCATCGAGGACCTGCATCAGGCCATCATGCACGCCCTTGCCCAGTATTTCCGCCACTCGCGGATGAGCCCGGACCAGATCTCGGCGACTGTGTTCTGAACCATGGCTACTGAAAATGTGAACGCGACGCGGGAGTCGGGCACCCGGATGCCTGCGGGACGGAGCCGGCCGACGCGGATGCGCGTGGCAATCAACCTGCTGTCGGAGGATCCCGGGAACCCGTCGGGTGCTCACTGGTTCTGGACCAGGGTGATCCCTGAGATGGCCAGGCGGCTCGACGCCGGCGAGGAACTGCATCTGCTGGTGAGCCCGAAATCGCGGCCGCTCCACCAGGGGTACGGGCCGGGGGTCTCGTATATCACGTACCCGTGGTCGAATGAGCGACGCAAGCTGCGCACGCTCAGCGAGCATCTTTACTCGCCGCTCCGGCTACCGCTGAGCCGCATTGACGTCTTCAGCACCGGGATAGCGCCGCTGGTGAACCTGTCGTGGTCACCAGTCATTCACATAAAGACGATGCACGCGTTCACCGCCCCGGAATCGGTCGCGCCGCTGACCCGCCTCTACCGTCGGATGGGTTATCCACGTTCGGCCCGGGCGGCGGAGGCCATCATCATCAACTCCGAGAGCCTGCGCTCGGAAATCGAGCACCACCTGAAGGTCGATCCGCGCAAGCTCAAGCTTATCTACGAGGCCGTCGACCATGACCTGTTCAAGCCGGGAGATGCGGCCACTGCTCGCGCGCAGGTAGCGCCGTACGGCGTGACCAAGCCATTCGTGCTGTTCGTCTCGTCGATGTGGCCGTATAAGAACTGCGACGGGCTGCTGCGGGCATGGGCCCTGGCCCGCAGTGAGCTCGGCGACCGTCAGCTCGCTGTCGTCGGTGCAGTGCGTGACGAGAAGTACGGCGGTTTGCTGCACTCCCTGACCGCCGAACTCGGTATCGCCGAAGACGTGGTCTTCGTCGGCGGGATTCCGCTCGAAGAGACCGTACGCTTCTACCAGGCGGCCGACTTGTTCGTGTACCCGTCGTTCAACGAGACCTTCGGGCTTCCCATTCTCGAGGCCATGGCGTGCGGCTGCCCGGTCGTAACCTCGGATACCAGCGCCATGCCGGAGACCGCCGGCGGCGCCGCGGTCTTGTCCGACCCTGGTGATCCGGCATCCATGGCCCGGGCCATCGTGGAGGCAGCAGGACCGGGCCGGGACCGCCTGCGCGACGCAGGACTACGGCGGGCAGGGCAGTTTACGTGGGGGGCGACGGCCGCGTCTACTCTCGGCGTCTACAGAGAAGTCGCCGAGCGGCGGCGTGAAGGGCGGAAATGAAGATTCTCGTCACCGGAGGCGCGGGGTTCATCGGATCCCATACCTGCGACCGGCTCCTAGATCTCGGCCACGAGGTCGTGGTCCTCGATGCGCTTACCCCGCCCGTGCACCGGAACGGCAGGGCCGCGAACCTGAGCCCGGCGGTCGATTTGTACCAGGGTGATACGCGCAACCGTGACCTCCTCACCAACCTGCTCCGCCGGGTTGACGCTGTCTACCACCTGGCTGCCTACCAGGACTACCTGCCCGACTTCTCGCGGTTCTCCGACGTGAACGTGGTCTCGACGGCGCTGCTGTACGAGATCATCGTGGCCGAGGACCTTGACCTCGCGCGGGTCATCGTGGCCTCGTCGCAGGCGGCGATGGGCGAAGGACTGTACTGGTGTCCCGCCGACGGCGAGCAGGTACCGGGCATGCGCCCCCAAAGCGCGCTCGCCGTCGGGCGGTGGGATATCCCCTGCCCGGCGTGCGGAGGCCCGCTCGAGATGCGGGCCACGCCTGAGCGGATCTCGAACCCGCAGAACGCGTACGG
>Ga0209648_10006395_pt1 | contig 10139 bp, 8 predicted proteins | sample GraSoi2013_115cm_FD_185830 | JGI IMG/M metagenome (GOLD analysis project Ga0209648, IMG submission 185830) | Grasslands soil microbial communities from the Angelo Coastal Reserve, California, USA - Sample 9_17_2013_115cm (SPAdes) (version 2) | ecosystem: Environmental > Terrestrial > Soil >...
ATCGGCGACTTGCCGGATCTGTTCCACCTTGAGCCGGCGCAGATCGTCGGGGGTGTGGATGGTGTCGAGAAGCGGCGTTTTGCTAAATACGGTCACGGCGATATTCCAATTTTGCAGGTCGGGACGAACCGCCCGACGTGAGATGGGTTGCACAACATGCGCGCAACGAAAACCCAAACGCCGGATGCAACCCGAGCAGGCCGAAGCCTGCTTTGAAAGACTAGATGCGCTCCGGACCGTTCAATGTGATCTATGTCACCTTCGGCGGATTTACCCTTCTCAGTCATTTCATGAGCTATTTGAAGTACTTACTGCCGCGAAATAGCCGCGGCAGGGCGCTTTCAACAGCCCACAGCCCCAAAGCCTTACACTAAAGCTGCGGTCAAAGCCAACCCGCAGGAACCCGGCGCGCTATGGATCGAGGCCGGCGCAGGGCCCGGCGCTCAACCCCTGCGGCGTGCCGATGGTTCCATCTCGCCTAAATCGTCGGCATCGACGCGGCCGGGAACCGCTGTTTCGAGCCTTTTCCAGCTCCATTCGCGCACCGCGCTGTCCCCGGTCGCGATCGCCAGCGCCGTCTCGGGACGAGCCATGCGTTCGCATAATGGGATTGGGCCGCAGACAATCATGTAAAAATCGTAGGGATGCGGCAGCTCATTGGCCATGACGAACTGGAAATGGACCCGAAAGAACTTCCAGCGGAACAGGTTGTAGTGCTCGGGCTTGATGATTTCACGGAACCGGACCGCCACGATTTTCGGGGTGCATCTGGAGGAACCGGCATCGATGCCGTGGCCGGCGATCGGATCGAACGGATAGAAGTTCATCACATCCTTGCGCGACTGGCAGTCGACCCAATCGATCGAGGGCTCGATCGCCAGCAGGCGAAGGTGATCGCGGAAATCCTTTGTAGCGGCGTGAAATCCGACTATCGGGAAATTGCCGCCGATGGTGAGCAAGGCCACGCGCGGGCCATGCCGCCCGAGAGCCGGGTCGAGCTTCAGCGCGCGCGCCAGAATCTCGGTCCCCAGAAACGATCCCGAACTGTGACCGACGATGACGATTTCCTCGGCGCCGCTCTCGCGTGCCACGTTTACGAGGTATTGCGCGAAACGGTCGATCCGCGCGTCCCATTCCGGCCGCTGGCGGTGCGAGAATTCCCAGGTCCAGATCGTGTCCGAGAGCAGATAGAGCACGTAGGTCATGTTTTCCGTGTACTTCAGCACGGTGCCGAGGCCCGCGACGAACAGGGCCGCCGCCGCGGCAATGCTGAACGGCTCAGGGATGCCCAGCGCTTCCAAACCTCTCGCGAAAGCGAAGGCAATGCCCAGGGTGCACAGGGCTTCGATCAGCAGCAGGAAATGCGGGTAGGTGATGAAGGTCGCGAAGCGCCAATGCGCCTTCCAGAATCGCGCGATCGTGCCGCTGAAGACCAGGCGCCAATAGATCCATATCGCATGGAAAACCGTGCGCCAGATCGGCGCGGCAAGGTCGCGCTGGATCAGGTCTTCCCAGCGCAGGAAATCGTAACGGGTGTGGGTTTGCCAGTCGCTTGCCTTGGTTTCGATGGTCCAGGATGCGGTCTCGCCGTCGGGGGCGGCTTGCGGGCGGCTGATGGTGGCGTTGAGCTGATACAGCCGGCCATATTTCCGCAGCTCGGTCCGGAACATGCGGTAATACTGCGCGAGACCGCGCGGATCGTATCCCTGCACATAGATGATGTGGCGGTTAAGAACGCGCACGTAACGGTGATCCCCGGAATAATGGCGGGACTATATCAGGCGATCTAACTCGCCAAGAGCTATTTCGGCCCTTGCCGGGGTCGTTTGGTGCTGGATTTGCCTAATATTCTCACCTGTGGCCCGGGAACACTTAATTTGCATCCCGGGCGGCCGGGTCACTGCACATCGAGCGGTTCGGTACCGGTTACCTGGCCGGTGGCATCGGTGGTGATCTTGTCGACCCGCGCCTCCGCCTGCCGCAGCAGTTCCTCGCATCGCCGTTTCAAGGCCTCGCCGCGCTCATAGATGGCGACGGATTCTTCCAGCGGCACCTTGCCTTCCTCGAGCCGCTTCACGATCGACTCAAGCTCCTCGATCGCGCGCTCGAAGCTCAGCTTCTTGACGTCCACTTGGGTGTTTTCGGCCATATTGCTTTTTCCGGATGCGCCCTTTCACCGGCGCAGATTTAAACGTATTTATGCGGGCGTATTGTGGCGGGAAATCACGCGCCCATCAACGCGGTGACATGCGCCGCGACCGACTCTTGCAGGCCTTGCAGATCATAGCCGCCCTCGAGCACCGAGACAATTCGGCCACCGGCGCTTGAATCGGCGATCTCCATCAGTTTGCGCGTGACCCAGCCGAAGTCGTCCGCCTTGAGATTGAGCGAGGCCAGCGGATCCCGGTAGTGGGCGTCGAAGCCGGCGGAAATGATGATCAGTTCGGGGCTGAATTTCTGCAACTGGGGCAGGATCACGTTTTCGAATGCGGCGCGGAATTTGGCACTGCCATCTTCCGGCGCCAGCGGCGCGTTGACGATGGTGTCGTGCTCGCCGCGCTCGCCGCGGGCGCCGGTGCCGGGAAACAGCGGCATCTGGTGCGTCGAGCAATACATCACGCTCGGATCGGACCAGAAAATATCCTGGGTGCCATTGCCGTGATGGACGTCGAAATCGACCACGGCGGCGCGGGCGATGCCATATTTGCGCTGGGCGTGACGCGCGGCAATCGCCGCATTGTCGAAAAAGCAGAAGCCCATCGGCTTATTGGTTTCGGCGTGATGGCCCGGAGGCCGCATCGCGACGAACGCGTTATCATGAGTGCGCGACATCACCGCGTCGGTAGCGGCAACCGCGCCGCCGACGCCGCGCATCACCGCTTCCCAGGTGCCCGGAGACATCGAGGTGTCGCCGTCGAGATAGATCAGGCCGCCCTTGGGCGCGATATGCTGGAGTTCTTCGACGTAGTGTTCGTTATGGCAAAGCCTGACCAGATCGAGCGAACCTTCGGGAGCCTGTTCGCGCACCAGCTTGTCGAAGCGGCTTTCGCCGAGAACCTGCTCGATCGCGCGAATCCGGTCGGGACGTTCGGGATGCCCGGGCGGCGTTTGATGGTCGAGGCTTGCCCGATGGCTAAGCAGCAGCGTCGTCATGCAATATCCTGGCGCGTGAACTGCGCTTTTCGAGAAGCGGCTAATCTAGGCGGTCATTACCCGCTCGGAAAGAGCCGGGCGGCGCGATATGGCCCGGCAATTCAGTTCACTCGCACGATGCGGTCGGCGGTCGCGGCTGCGATCGGGCTGTTGGCCTGGAAATATCCGTACAAGGCATCGGCGTCGTAGATGCCGAATTGCGGCGCGGTTCCATCCTTCAACGCGGTAAAACCGTCGCCGCCGACCGCGAGATAATTGTTCACCGTCACCCGATAACTCTTCGCCGGATCGATCGGTTCTCCATTCAGCGACATGCGATCGGCGAGCACACGCTCGCCGTAGGCTTTAGCGCCATCCCATGCGTAGTTGAAACCTTTTGAAACTTGAAGAATCCGCGGCCGCTTCGGATCGAGCCATTGCTGCTCGAGCGCGTTCTTGATCTGCGCTCCGGTCAGCGTCAGCGTGACCAGTTGGTTCCGGAACGGCTGGCTGGAAAATACGTCGGCATAGGTCACCGTCCCGTCCGCCTTTTTCGCAATGTCGGCGCGTATGCCGCCCGGATTGGTGAAGGCGATCACGGCTCTGCCTTTGGCATCGGCGCTGGTCGCGGCTAGTTGCGCATCGGCGATGATATCGCCGAGCGCGCTCTCGCCGGCGTCATTGGGCGTGCGCGACAGCGTTTCGGTGATCGATCCCGCCCGGCGGTTGGCGACCGGCGCGGCAAGCTTGTCGTAGGACTCGATCAGCGCCGTCTGTTCCGCGTCTTTGGCATAGGCGCCGCTGCGCACGATGAAATTGTCGGCCTTGGCGTTGATGACGTCGTGTGTCGCCGGATCGAGCTTCAGATCGATCGCGGTGACGAAGGTGCCGTACTTGTCGCCTGAGGTGACGAGCCGTCCGTCGATCTCGCAGACATAGGCCTGATGGGTGTGGCCGCTGATCACCACGTCAACCGCACGATCGAATTTCTTGACGATGTCGACGATCGGTCCGGATATGCCGGGACATTCATTATAATCGCCGGTCGGAAAACCACCTTCATGGATCAGCACGACGATGGCCTCAACGCCACGCGCCTTTATTTCCGGCACCAGCGCGTTGACCGTGTCAGCCTCATCGCCGAATTCAAGACCGGCGACGCTCACCGGCGAGACGATGCCGGGCGTGCCCTTCAGCGTCAGCCCGATGAAGGCGACCGGAATGCCGCCGAATTCTCGGATCGCGTAGGACGGGAACAGGGTCTTACCGGTGCTTTTCTCGATCGTGCTGGCCGCAAGGTAGCGAAATTTTGCGCCGAGGAACGGGTGCGGCCCCTGACATCCGTCGGTCGGATGGCAGCCGCCATTCTGCATCCGCAGCAGCTCGTCCTTGCCCTCGTCGAATTCGTGGTTGCCGACGGAGGCAACCTCGAGCCCCATCATCGATAGCGATTCGATCGTGGGCTCATCGTGAAACAACGCCGATAGAAAGGGGCTCGCGCCGATCAGGTCGCCGGCCGCGACGAAAATCGCGTTCCTGGCTCCCTGCCGGAGTTGCTTGACCAGCGTCGCCATGTGCTCGGCGCCGCCGGCCTCTACCGCGATCTTTTTTGTCTTGTCGCCGGGATCGGCAATCCTGATTCCGCCCGGCGGCGGCTGCAGGTAGCCGTGAAAATCGTTGATCGCCAGGATTCTCAACTCAACCGGCGCGGCTTGCGCTCTGGCGCGCGAGGAGGGCTCAAGCGCAATCACCAGCATCAAAGCTGTGAGGACCGGGCGAAGCAAATGTCTCATGATTTTACAACAGCGAGGCCGCGCAACGATTTCACGAAGCTTGGTTCACGCCTTCTTGCGCGAGACGAACGCGTTGAATGCGGCCACCGCCTCCTGGGAACGCATCCGTTCGCCGAACAGATGGCCCTCCTGGTCGATCCGGCGGGTCAGATCTTCAGGCGGCAGTCGCAAAAGCTTGCGCGAGATCGCGACCGCTTCGGCCGGCAACGCGCAAATCTCGCGTGCCACCTTGCGTGCCTCGGCCTCGGTGTGACCGGGCGCCACCACCACGTTGACGAAGCCGGCGACGCGGGCGTCCTCCGCGCTCACGGTGCGTCCCATCACCAGCGCGGCAAACGCGCGCTGGTATCCCATGGTGCGCGGCATCAGCAGGCTGGATGCGCCCTCCGGAACCAGTCCCAGATGGATGAACGGCGTGGAGAACGTCGCGGTGGTAGAGGCGAGAACATAATCGCAATGGAACAGCATGGTGGTGCCGATGCCGATCGCGATGCCATCGACCGCGGCGATGATCGGCTTGACGTTGTGCGCGAGCGAATAAAGAAATTTCGTCGCGTTGGATGCGCGCGGCCCGTTGGCGTTGGAGGTGGCGTCCTTGAGGAAGTCCTCGACGTCGTTGCCGGCGGTAAACACGCCCGACCCCCCGGTGATGATGAGGCAGCGGATCTCCGGATTGTTCTGCGCGGTGTCGATCGCATCGCTCATGGCGCGATACATTTCGTGGGTGATGGCGTTCTTTTTTTCCGGCCGCCGCAGCCTGATCACGCGCGTCGCGGCTTCGTCGGTCACAATCAGATGCCCGGTCATGAAGCAATCCCCGAAACAAGCGGCAAAGGTTACCGCTGGCGAGTCTTTGGGGGACATCCTACATCATCTCCACGGCACCCCAAACGGCCGCGCTTACTTTTCAACGGCGACGCAATGACGCGCGAGGGACAGGCGATGCAGTTGACGGGGATTCACCATCTGACCGCGATTTCCGCCAAACCGCGCGAGAATCTGGCGTTTTATACCGGCCTGCTCGGCATGCGTCTGGTCAAGAAGACCGTCAACCAGGACGATGTACGCGCCTACCATCTGTTCTACGCCGACGGGCGCGCCAACCCCGGCACCGACCTCACCTTCTTCGACTTTCCGGCAGCTCCCGAGCGGCGCGGCAGCAACAGCATTTCGCGCACCGGACTGCGCGTCGCCGGCGAGAAAAGCCTCGGGTTTTGGCGGAACCGGCTGAAGCAAGCTGGCGGCCACACCGGCGATATCACCGAAGTCGCCGGCGCCCTGACGCTGCCGTTTGAGGATAAGGAAGGTCAACGCCTGGTACTGGTCGACGACGGCGGTGCGGGTTCGGCCTCGCCCTGGGAGAAGAGCGCGGTGCCGGCGGAGCACCAGATTCGCGGCCTCGGTCCGATCGTGCTCAACGTGCGCGATCTCGCGCGCACGGAAGCGGTGCTAACCGGCGTCATGAACATGCGCCGGGAGCGCAACTACGCCGCGCCGGACGCGCGGGAAGGGGTTCACGTGTTTGCGATGGGCGAGGGCGGCCCGGCGGCGGAGTTGCATGTGATCGAGCAGAAAGATCTGCCCGAAGCGTGGCAGGGCGCGGGCGGCGTGCATCACGTCGCGTTCCGCACGCCCAACGATGAGCAATACCATGCCTGGGCGCGGCGGCTGAATGAACTCGGCATTCGCAACTCCGGCGAGATCGACCGCTTCTATTTTCGCAGCCTTTATTTCCGCGAGCCGAACGGCATCCTGTTCGAGATCGCCACCGACGGACCCGGCTTTGCCACCGACGAGCCGATGGAAACGCTCGGCGAAAAACTCTCGCTGCCGCCATTCCTCGAGCCGCGCCGCGCGCAAATCGAAGCGGGCCTGAAGCCGCTTCAGTGAACTGGCGGTAGCGCGGCTTTGGCCATCCCGCGAAACGCTCACGCGTCATTGCGAGGAGCGAAGCGGACGAAGCAATCCATTCTTCGCGGCGTCAACTCTGGATTAGCTAAGTCGTCATGCCGGGCCTTGTGCCGGGCATCCGCGTCCGGCTGCCCTTAAGCAAGAAAGACGTGGATGGCCGGGACGAGCCCGGCCATGACGGTCATACTCTCAGGATGAGGTCAGTCCTTCACAGACTCGAAGGCGGGCGGTCCAGTATTCCGGGGCGTCGTGATTGTGCGGAAAGCTGCGGCGCCTTCGATACCCACTGCAGCAGCTAAGTCGCATGAACTCAGCATCCCCTGCAGATCGTTGGAACCTTGCCGTCGGTCGGTCGGTCTCGCTCCCGCACCGTTGCCTTCGCCGCGCGGCGGGATCTGGCCGCCGCATATCGCGTTCGCCTGATCTTGACCGCTCGCTGCAGCGGGAACGTCCGGTAAGCAGCAGGAGGGGACACCGTGGTCGGCATAACCGGAGTTATTGTCGGCGGCGGTATCGCAGGCACTCTGGCCGCATTGCCGATGCCGCTCGGATCGTTGATCGAGCCGTTGAGTCCGCGCGCATTTGCAGGCCCGGGAGGAATGCCGCTCACGCCGGCATCCTGGGCCGGCGATCTCGAAGGCGCAGCCAGAAGGGAAAGCATCGCAACGCTCACGAATACCACTCTGCCGATCACACATCGCTGAGAGAAGATCGAAACAAGCTGCGCGCGTTTCATGGATCGGTGACCCTGTCCGGAGCTGTCATATCCTAGGTGTAGAACTTGGAAGGACGTGCCGAAGTTCCCATGGCGCGTGGCCGGTTAGCTTCAAAACCAGCGCCCTTGCTGGCCCAGCCATTTTTCCCTCGGACGGCGCCGCTAGCCGTGGATCGCCGCATTGGCCTTCTCGGCGGCGGTGGTCATTGCACTCTTCGCCGATTTCGCTCCGGAGACCACTTCATTGACGCCGATCATGAAGGCGTCCTGGATCGGTCTCGATTGTGGATGGAAAAGGATCGCCTTGGCGCGGTCGACATCGGCATTTTGCAAGTTGGTCAGCGCCGCCGCGGCGGCTTGCGGGCCGAACGCCTTCTTGAAGCCCTCGCTCGACCAGGCCGACAGGCGTGTCGTCGCCAGCCCCGCCGCGGCGGTCTGCAGCGAGGTCGGCTTGCTTGTCGCCCACAACAGGAACAAGAAAGCTGCCCGCTTGTTTTGTGATTTGGCATTAATGCACGCCTGCCAGTGCGACATGAAGGGAACGGGTGCGCGACCCTCGGCATGGGGGAAGGCGGCAAAGGCAGCCTGACTCGCAACGCGGCTCCTTGCCGGGTTGGAAATGTCCGTGGCAAGGACGCTGCTGTCGATCGCCATTGCCGTCTTGCCCTGAACGAAGTCGTTTAACACGTCGTACCATTCATACCTGCCGACGCCCACCGGCCCGGCTTGGCTGAGCACCTGTCCGTACATCGCGACGGCCTCGATCGCCTCGGGGGTCGCGAAAGCGGCCTTGTTGTCCTTGACCATGGCTCCGCCATAAGAGAACACGAAGCTCATGGCCGCCGGGGACGAGTTGCCGCCGGCCTGGGCCCGCATGGCGATCCCCGACATCTCGCTGGTTTTGACCGCCTTGGCGGTGGCAAGCAGCTCGTCGAAAGTCTGCGGCACCGGCAGGTTCTTGGCTGCCAGGGCATCGCTGTTGACGAACAAGGTCACCGCCTCGGAGGTAATCGGAAAGGCGTAGCGTTCGCCGTCCGACCACACCGGAAAGGCTCGGGCGGTCTTGAGGAGGTCGCTCTCGTCATACCAGCCGGGATCGGTCAGCGACCTGTCGGAATAAGGGGCATTCAGCGGCTCAAGCCATCCCGCCGAGATGCCTTGGCCATAGGTCAGGAACATGAAGACGTCGGGCGTCCTGCTGCCGCCGGCGAGCTTGATCGGCAGCGCCCCGAGGAACGCGGTTTCCAGTTGGAAGTCGGTGACGACGCCGATACCGGTGAGCTTGGTGAACTGCGGCAACAGCGGGGTGATCGCGTTCGACCAGGGATGGATCGCGCCCGCGAGCGTAATCGTCTGGCCGGAGAATTGTTTCCAGTCGATCGCAGCGCTGGCATACATCGCGGCGGCATCCTGCGCGAAGCTCCATCGCGGCAGCATCGCCATGCCCGACAGGGCTGCTCCGGCAGCGCCCAATCCCTTGACGAAGCTGCGCCGGCTAGCCGGCACTCGACTGTTCAGCGACTTTTCCCCTAGCGCCATGTTGGTGCTCCTTTGTGGGCAGTCAATCGCAACGCGCCAGACCGGATGCCCTCGCGAGAAGACTGGACGGACTCCAAAGGCAGCGCAACCTGCTGGCTTGAGACTGTCAGGGCTCCTGTCTCACCTATGCGGACTTGTCCGTGTGTTCTACTATTCTATCAATGCCCGGGCGTCCGCACCAGAAGAAGTGCCGGTCGCGCCAGCATCTGAGGGCCAAAGGCCAATGCCACTCCCCGCGTCATCGCGGTGGTTTGCTCGTCCGCTGATCCTTGGGGTCGCGGTGGCTGTGATGCTGCTTGCGGCGAGCGGCTTCCTGGGCGTGCGGTATTGGCACGAGCGGCAGGCGGCAAGCCACGCGGTCGAGCATAGCCACCAGGTGCTCGATACGCTCGATCGGCTGCGGGCGAACATCGCCGATCTGGAGGCCGAAAGGCGGGCGTATCTGCTGACCCTCGATCCGGTATATCTCAAGCCCTACGGCATCTCTGACGAAAGCGTGCGACGGGAGGGCGAGGCGCTTCAGAGTCTCGTGGCGGACGATCCGTTGCAGAGCCTTCGTGCCGCACATCTGGCGCTGACCGTTGCGGCAAAGCTGCGCGAGATCGACGACATCGTCAAGACGGCGCGTACGTCCAAGGTGGATCCGGCGCTGGCGACGATCGGCACCATGGGCGAGATCCGATCGCAAATCGACCAGATGATGGATCACGAGCGCTTCCTGCTTGCGGATTGGGAGACGCGCGCCGACGCGCTCGAACAAAGCAAGACGTGGGTCATCGCTTCGGCCGTCGCCATTGTCACCGTTTTCGCCGGCGCGGCGTTGGCGCTCGCGCGGCACGAAGCGAGACGGCGGCGGAAAGCGACCGACGAGAACGTCCAGCTCCACAGCGATCTTGAAGAGCGCGAAAACAAGATCCGGCACCTGGTCGACACCAACATCATCGGGATCATCATCTGGAATCTCGAAGGCCGCATTCTTGAGGCCAATGACGCGTTTCTCCGCATGACGGGATACGACCGGGAGGATCTTGCCTCCGGTCGCGTCAACC
>Ga0209648_10006396_pt1 | contig 10138 bp, 6 predicted proteins | sample GraSoi2013_115cm_FD_185830 | JGI IMG/M metagenome (GOLD analysis project Ga0209648, IMG submission 185830) | Grasslands soil microbial communities from the Angelo Coastal Reserve, California, USA - Sample 9_17_2013_115cm (SPAdes) (version 2) | ecosystem: Environmental > Terrestrial > Soil >...
TACGCCACCGTTCGTCCCGGTGCCCGATCAGCCGCATGAGCTGCCGGGAGGTGTGCAAGGTAAACGGGCGGGGTTTCCGCGCCAGTTTCAGCCCGGCCTCTTCCGGCGTCCGGTCGCCCTTGCTGTTATTACACCTGTAGCAGCAGGCCACCAGATTCTCCCAGGTGGATCGTCCGCCGCGCGACCGAGGCACGACGTGGTCCAGCGTCAATTCCGAGCTCGGGAATACCCGCACGCAGAACTGGCAAGTGTTGCGGTCCCGCAGCAGAATATTTTTCCGCGAAAGCGCCCGGCTCTGCTGGGGAATATGCCGGTACGCCAGCAACCGGATTACGGAGGGCACTTTGTGCGCATGCGCCGCGGAGTGCACTTCCGCGTTGTGCATCTCTTCTGCCTGCGCCACGCCCTTCAGCATCAGCACCATCGCGCGCCGCACCGCCGTCACGTTGATCGGCTCGTATGTCGCGTTCAGCACCAGCACCGGCTCCTGCATCAAGGATCCACGGCGCGTCGAAATCAGGTTGTGGGATCTACTGCCAGCGGGACCCTCGGAACCGGGCATAGTCTCGCCTGCCGCTTCAGGGGTATAGCGCCCCCGGGAGTCGACCGACATGTGCCGGTTTGCGCCCATCGCGCCTTCTTAGGTTATCTTACCACTCTCTAGCGCCTGGCAGGGGGTTTCTGAGCGCCCGCGCCACGGTTAGCCCAATCACGGACTTGGCTCCCGCCTCGCGCAGCGCTCGCGCACACGCATCCAGTGTCGCTCCAGTTGTCAGTACATCATCTACCAGTAAGACGCGTAGATTGTCAACCTGGCTGCCTGGACGTGTGGCAAAAGCGCCACGCACCGATTCCCACCGCTCCTCCAAAGTGAGCACTTGTTTGTCAGGCCTCGCTCGCGTACGCATCAGAAGCACGGCCTTATGTGGCAATCGCAGCCTTTTTGCCAACGGCGTGGAGAGCAGCGCTGCTTGATTGTACCCGCGCTCCCGTTCTCTCTCGCGATGCAGCGGTACTGGCACTACGACGTCGGCTGCCAGTCTATCTCCTTCAGTGTTCACTACTTCGGCGAGCCGCTCCGCAAACCAAGCCCCCAGCGGCTCGATCTGCTCGAATTTCAATAGCAAAATCGCTCGCACCACTGCATCTTCGTACACCGCAAAGCTGCGGGCCCTGTCAAAGGCGTAAGTTCTGTCCTGGCAAGCTGGACAGAGGAGCCGCTGCTCCGGTTCCCGAGCTAACCCAGCCAGAGGCCGCCCACAAACCTCGCATACGGGGTCGGGCACCCGTTTAAACGACGACAGGCACTCCTCGCAAAGGGGAACCCGGCTCGCGCTCGTCAGCAGTCTTTCGCAGGCGCGGCATCCGGAGGGGAAAAACACACTGACGGCCGCGTCGCTGATCTCCGTCAGCCAGCCCCGGCCGAGTCGCGCCCAGCCGCGCAAACCTCTCCGTCGTTCTGCCGTCATACCGCTGGATGAGCTTCCGTCCGCCACGCTAGCAGAAATCTACTCTTTCTTACGTTTTAATTAAAGAGGAAGTGTACCCAGGAGTAATCGAGCTTTGTGGAGTGGTCCCGTGCTCGCGATTCGGAATTTGCCGGGCCGGGTCGGGGGGACCCGTCCTTTCAACGGCGCCTTGCCCATCATTGCAGTAATCCCTGCTCCATCTTTTCCTGGCAAGCGATACAATGCTTCGCCCACGGCACCGCCTCCAGCCGCTTCTGCTGCAGCTCCTCCTGGCAGTTCGCGCATACTCCGTATTCGTCGCTCTGGATGCGCTTCAGCGCTGCGTCGATCATGTTCAGGATGGTGCGGTCCGTATTGGTCATTCCAAAAAGAAACTCCTTTGTATAGGAGTTCGCCGCCTTGTCCGCCAGGTCCACCGTCGGATCCTCGTCCGCGGTACGGCCCTCTTCCTGTGTTCGCGCGATAGTCTTCGTCAACTCTTCCCGCCGCGCTAGCAATTTCTTCTTGTAATACTCCAGCCTTTTCTTATCCATGCCTGCCTTGACCTTGTCCGTGCCCTTGTTCATGCTCATCTGCATGCCCCTGTGAGCATGCCGCTGCTCATGCTCTTCCACAATGGTCCTCCTCTATGCGCTTTTCGGGACCACCTAAAAACTCCGTAGTGTAGGCCGAGTCAACCCCACTGTCAAGGCGGCGGGGCCCGAGTGTTGCTGCAAAATCAATCCGCTCATCCCTCGTTACGACAATGGAAGCGCTGATTCAGTGAATCACGGCATTTTGCTCTCAGGTACTTTTGTTCTAAGGAGCCCGCCCTAAGGAATTGTTCTACGCCAAATTATGAAATTCACCCGATTGTCAGTCGGCCAGCGCAGTGTTTAGATTTCCCGCGACGCGCAAAAAGCGCACTTCGTCGTCCCGAAGTGAGCCAGTCATCTTACGGTCCTGGTTACTTCTGCTCGTCATCGGATGTGCGCGTCAGATCTCAATTCAAGGAGGATTGCATGCATCAAACAAAATCTCTGGGGCGCTGCTCCATCGCAGCCGCGCTCGCGGCAGCGCTGTTGATATGGCCCGCGGCTGGCTTTGCACAGCTCCCATTGCCGCTCCCATTGCCCTCTCCGTCACCAACTACCTCATCGACGGTGGTGGGGGACGCGAGCGCGGCACAAGTATCCCTTCTCGGAATTCTCGGAACGGCAACGACAACCGCGCTTGCCGATACCGGGCCTATCGGAAGCAACGACGCCCTGGATGCTTCCATGGTTACGGGTGGCGTCCCTTCGACGCTTACCGCAGAAACCCTGAGTTCAACCGCGATCAGTTATGCCGATGAGGTTGATTCCGCAGCCTCGCTGGGGAACCTGAGTGTGACGGTAGCCGGGATTGGCGTCACCGCCGATTTCGTAATGGCGCAGGCCTCGCAGGTATTGGGTGCTCCGGGAAGCGGCAGCTCGACCCTCACCAATCTTTCGATTAACGGGACTCCGATCGCCGTAAGTGGGGCCCCGAACCAAGCGATCTCCGTTCCCGGAGGTCAGGTCATCATCAACGAGCAGACGATTTCATCAACTGGCACCGCTGTAGTGAACGCCTTGCATGTTGTTGTTACCGGGGTTGCTGACGTGGTGATTGCATCCGCGACTGCGGGTATCTCTTAGCCTCACGACGAGTGAGCCAGATGCGAGAGGAGAAAGCACAAAATGAGCGAAAGAGCAAAAAGAATCTGTAAAGTAACATCCGGACTCGTGGTCGTGGCACTCGCCGTGACTAGCGCAGTGCTGGTGGTTGGGACTGCGACAGCGCCTCCCGTAAAGGCATGGGCAACGCCGCCCTGCGACTTCCTGACTGGCGGAGGATGGATCGTTTACAACGGTAACAAGGCGAACTTCGGCGTCGCGGGCGGATGCAAGCACGGTTCGCCGACCTGGGGCCACCTCGAATACATCGATCACGGCACCGGCCTGAACGTTCACTGGACCAGCATTACGGGGTACTTTTTTTGGGATGATGGCACCGGTACGGATCCGAAGACCGGTCAGCCTACCGGTACCCGGAAAATCTGTGGCACCGCCAGGACCAACAACCCGGCATTCCCGGACGTTAATTTTGCCGTTCGCGCCAAGGATGCTGGGGAACCCGGTGTTAACGACCAGTTCGACATCCGGTTGACGGATTCCACCGGCACAATCGTCTACTACGACACGACCGACAAGACAGCGGGGGGGTGCTTTCCGCACTATTTGGGTTCGTATGCCCCATGCGCGCCTGGAGACGGCGGGGGCGGAAACATCCAGCTCCATAAGCCTAATCCGTCGACTTCGGGGAGCTTCGGAGGCTCGTGCCCCGCGTATCCTTATTGATTTAAGGCATTGATTTAAGGCAATGTCATGACTGCCGTCCGCGGCTCCTGGACTTGCACACGAGTGCAACTGTGCTCGTGGCATTCAGGAGCCGGGCGCGACAGTTATTTTCCTGCCGGACCGTTGCCACCTGAGGAAAATCGCCTATCCTTGAACTTTTCTCATGGCCCAGTCGTCAGACTGTCAAGGAACAATTGGCAATACCAACGCCGACGGATGCGCCTTATCGTGATAAATCACGTTTGTTGCTTTGACCATCCGCGTCGCACGCGCCTGCTCTTCGCCGGTGTTCAGGTTGCGGTCGAACCGCGGAAAATTGCTGCTGGAAACTTCCAGCCGCAGCTTGTGCCCGCCAAGAAATACATTGCTCGTCGCCCACAAATCCACTGTGATGTGATACGTCTCCCCGGGATTCCCCAGCTCCGGCTTCTCCTGCGAATTCCGGTAACGCAGCCTTAGGATTCCGCTCGTCAGGTTCTGCGCAAACCCATTCGGCCAAACATCCACGAGCATCCCCGTAAAGTCCGTATCCACTGCCGAGCTGCTCACGTACAAGTCCAGCGAAACGGGTCCGGTCACTTCGGTGTCCTTCGCAAACGCGGGTGTTGTATACAGCAGCACGTCGCTGCGCGCCTCCGCCGGCCTCTGGTCTTCCGGCCCGATTCCTGTCGGCAGCGCCCCGCAGCACAGCGGCCCGCCAATCGTCGGCACCGCGTCGCTCGGATCGTAGACGTACTGGTCAGCCTTCTCCTCCCCCGGAGCAACCGTACTCAAAGCGCCGTTGCCCGTAATTCCGTTCGCCGCTCCCGCCGAATGCAGGAAATACTTCGTATTTTTCGCGCGCGCCAGGGGCCAGTCGTCTTCCTCACGCCACTCGTTTTTTCCCATCACGAAAATCTTCACCGGTTTTTCTTTCTCGACGCCGTTTGCCTCTCCCTTCAGCAGCCAGTCGTACCACCGCAGCGTCAGTTCATCGCCATCGATTGGTAGTTTTTCTCCAAAGTCAACTGCTCCGACTTTTCTATTGGCCCACCCTCCTGCGTGCCCGCCGACGAACACTAAGAGCCGCTGCCCACGCCGTGCCGCATCCGTCCCCGCCTCCGTCTTCAGCCGCACATAATTCTTCAGCGTGCCGCCTAGGAAGATGTCATACCACGCGCCGCTGTTGTAGACCGGCACCTGGATCTGTGCGTAATGGTCCTCGATGGAAATCTGCTTCCAGTATTCATCGAAATTTGGATGCGCCAGCCAATCCTTGAAATACGGCGCCAGCCCTTCCGCGGAGGGCGGTTCGAGCACCGGATAGGAAATCAGCGGCAACACCTTGATCCCGCCCAGCGCATCGTAGTTTTTTTCCGCGCGCCGCCGCATGGTGTTTTCCGCCAAACCTGTCGCCCACGATTCGTTGAACCACTGCTCGAACGCCCCGCCTTGATACGTCCAGCCGTCGTGGTAATTCGACGCCGTCACGTTCGGGCAAATCCCCGCCAGGTGCGGCGGCTTCGCGATCGCCGTCAGGAATTGCGTCGCTCCCACATACGATCCGCCAAACATCCCCACCTTCCCATTTGCATAGGGGAGCGCCGCCGCCCACTCCACGGTGTCGTACCCGTCCTCCGATTCATGCTTGAAGGTGTACCATTCGCCTTCCGATTCAAACCGCCCCCGCACGTCCTGCGCGATCACCACGTACCCGCGCGCCGCCCCTCTGTGGCCAAAGCCGCTGATCGCCTGTTTGTCGTATGGCGTGCGCACCAACAAGACAGGGTACTTGCCGTCCTCCTTCGGGCGGTAAATATCCGCGCGTAGCGTCACGCCATCGCGCATCTTCGCCGCTACGTTGCGCTCCACTGTTACTTCGTGGTTTTCCGCTGCCGCTAGTCCCGGCGGCACAGAAACCGCTGTGCCCAGTGCCGCCAGAAAAAAAGCAACACACACTCGGACCGAACGATCCCCAACCTTGCTCCCGCCTTGTCTCTTCTTTTCCATGGATCTGCTCTTTCTGTCTTGGCTACTCTTCGTCGCCGCCTTAATTTTCTCGTGCTTCTTTGCGAGTCGTGCGAGCGTAGGCCCAGTCTCCGTCGTTGTCAAGAATGGGAAGCATCACCCTCCGGAAATTGTTCCACCTGCCCCGTAGCTAAAATACACTGCCCAGAAATACGCACTTCACGTGATAGAAACCTTGCCTCCCACATATTATTAGCGCTTCCTGGCCGGTTCTAACGATTTCGGAAACAAGCGGTTTGGCGCCCGTGCCTTAAAGTGCTGAGATGCAAGCCGCTCTCGGTCCGCGCGCGAAAAACCCAGTTGACAAGTAAGTTCTCGAAGAGCATGTTACCGGGCGGGTGGCAGTCCAAAGCGAAAACATCGCTTTTTGCGATATGGAGGGGAGCATGAGGAACGCATGCCGCATGGCCGTTTTTGTGCTTTTCATGAGCTTGGGGGTCTCGGGAATCCTGTTCGCGCAGTCGGACCTTGGCAGGATTTCAGGTTTTATCAAAGACCCTTCGGGCGCCACGATTGCGAACGCCAAGGTCACGGTCCGAAACAACACCGGCGTCGAACGCCAGACAACCACGAACGAATCGGGCTACTACGTTATTACGAACGTCCCGCCCGGACTTTACACCATGGTCGCAGAGGTCGCCGGTTTCCAGAAGTACGAGACTACCAGCAACAAGCTTGACCCCAGCGCCGATCTGGTGATTGATGCGACTCTTACAGTGGGCGCCGCGACGCAAACCGTCGAGGTTTCCGCTTCGGCCGTGCAACTGCAAACAGAATCCGCGTCCGTGCAAAAGCTGATCACACGGGAGCAGATTGACTTGCTCGAGTTGAATGGGCGGAACCCCATCGGCCTCGCGGCGCTGGTGCCCGGGGCGCGCAGCGGAACGGCGGCGAGCCTGACGTTCGCTTTCAGCCAGGGTCCGGCGAATTTCAACGGCTCGCGCAACCCGGAGAATTTGATCACCTACGACGGTGCTCCGGCTACCCGTACGCGATCTAACGGCACTAGTCTCGGCGCAGCAGATGTGGACTCCACGCAGGAGGTCGAGATACTCGGTTTGAATTACCCCGCGGAGTACGGCAGGACATCCGGCGCGCAAATCCGCATCGTTACCAAGACCGGCACGCCGACCTTCCACGGGGCCGCCTATGAATATCTTAAGAACGACGCTTTCAACGCCAACACCTGGACGCGCAACACTAATCCTTTGACAGCGCATGTGGCGCCCCTGAAATACAACCAGTTTGGGTACAACCTCGGCGGCCCGTTCTACATCCCCGGCAAACTCAACACCGATAAGAAAAAGGTCTTCTTCTACTGGGGGGAGGAATGGGTCAAGTACCACTTTCTCGAGTCAGGCTCGACGGTGGGATCGGCTGGTCTGCTGACGGTTCCGACGCTCAAAATGCGCTCTGGTGACTTCAGCGAATTGCTTGACCCGAACAATCCTTTCGTCACTCGCACGGTAACAAATCCAGCGGACCCCACGAAGACAAAGGTCAAAGTTCCCGCCTACATCGCCGATCCACAGTCTGCCTCGGCCTCGCAATGCGGCCAAGTCATTTCCTACGGTCCTCCAGTCGTCCAGAACACCAACGGATGTTTCCCTGGCAATATTATTCCTTCAAATCGGCTCAGCCCCAACGGCATCGGTATTCTGAATGCGTGGCCAATCCCCAACCTCACGACCTTCATCGGCGGCAACGGCAACTGGTTTGCCGCGAAGCTGCACACGTTCGACCAGCGCAAGGATACCGCCGGCGTGGATGTAAACCTCACGGAGAAGCAGCGTCTCAGGTTTCACGCGATGAATTATGCCTATTTGGAGTACCAACCTCTCGACGGCAATACCGACCGCACCCCGAAGTTTTTCCATCGCCCCAACAAGACCGGCTCACTCAACCATACGTGGACGCTGAACCCCAGAATGGTGAACGAGGTTCTGATCAGCGCCAGCGAGGACGTCGTGTTGATACCCGTAGACACGGCGAATTTCTTTAATCGGACCAATGCGTGCGCGCAATCGACAGTGCCATGCAGCCTCAACTATCCCTACATATTTCCGACCGGGAAGCTGCTCCCGAACCGCATCCCAACGGTGAATTTGTCCAACTTCTCGGGACTGAGCGGCGGGCCCTATCCGTCGCACTCCTCGGGCCCCATCTACGACATATCCGACAGCTTCACCTGGATAAAACAAAATCACACGCTGAAATTCGGTGCTCTTTGGGAACGCTCTGGCGAAGACGACAATGACGAGATCAACGTACAGGCTTGCCCGACTTGCACCAACAACCAGAACGGCCAATTCCTGTTCACCGACGGCCGGGCCGGCGGGACGAGCGTCGCGGTCGCAAACGCTGCTTTGGGCCTGTTCGACACCTACTCGGAAATCGGACACCGCGCCTACACCATCTTTCGCGCCAACATGTGGGAGTCCTTCGCGCAAGACTCCTGGAAGACTAGGCAGAATCTGACTCTCACCTTCGGCGTCCGTTATTCCGTCATTGTTCCCTACCATGCCCTGTGGGGGAATATGATCGTTTTTGACCCCCGGTTTTATGATCCGGCCAGGGCGGTTACGATCAGCCCTACAACCGGTCTCATCCAAGGCACCGTTGATCCAAAGACTGGCCTTGTCGTTGGTACCGCCGCAGATACTTATAACGGCATGGTCATCCCCGGCAGTGGGTTCCCTTCTTCCGCCCAAGGTCGCGTTCCCGAGGCCGACCCAGCGCAGTTCGATTTCAGTCGCCTGTTTCGCGGCGTCCCCGACCATTACTCGGACATTCAGTGGGGTGAAATCCAGCCTCGTGTCGGCATTGCTTACCAGTTGCACAAAAAGAATGTGTTTCGCGTTGGCGCGGGGCGTTACACCACCCGTTTAGGCGTGAGCGACTCGATCTTCCTCGGCGGGAATCCGCCGTTCCAACCCAACGCGAGCGTAACCAACGGCTCGGCGGATAACCCTGGAGCAGGCGGCGCGGCCAACATTGCGCGAGTGGTCACAACCCAGAGCCTAGCCTTTAAGCCTCCAGAATCGTGGGCCTGGAATGTTACCTACGAGCGCGAGATGTTCTGGAAGTCGCTCGTGAGTGTGGGATATGTGGCGCGTCGCGGCCTGCATCTGCAGCGCGAGGCGGACATCAACCAGCCGACGACGGCAGTTGTGGCGGCGAATCCTGGCGTCAATATTAATGCGCTGCGGCCTTACAAGGGCTTCGGCTCCATTCGACAAACGGATAATGCGGCCAACTCCATCTATAATTCACTCCAGATTTCTTGGAACCGCCGTTACTCGGGTGGGCTACAGTTTGGCGCGTCCTACACGTTGTCGAAGAGCATGGACAACGGCTCCAACCAGCGCGACGTTGTGCCCAATACTTACGACGTGAGTTCGCTGTGGGGACCCTCGGAGTTTGATGCTCGGCACATCGTTGTGCTTAATTACCTCTATGATTTGCCGTTTTTCAAGGACCACTCGAAGTTGACTGGGAAGCTGATAGGCGGCTGGCAAATCAGCGGCATCACACAGTTCCAGACAGGTTTGCCTTGTGGCGTTACCGAAGCTAAAGACTACGCCGGCGTGGGCCTGGACTCGAACTTCGGGTGCGGCACTAACGGCCAGTATTACACCGTCAACGGCACTCCCAAAATCATCGGGACCTTCGGCACCACTGGCCAGTGGTTCGACACCTCAGTTTTTGCCAAACCTGCCGCCGGAACTTTCAACACGGCGCGCGTTCGCGACCTTATCTACCAGCCCGGATACCAGAACTGGAACCTCGGGCTATTCAAGGCGTTCCCCATTACCGAGAAAACAGGTCTCCAGTTCCGCGCTGAAGCGTTCAACTTCGTCAACCACCCGAATTGGGGCGGAGGCAGCGGCGGCGGCGTGACCTTTAACCCGACTAGCTCGAATTTTGGAAAAGTGACCACCAAGGGGGGCGGCGTCGGAGGCGGTGAGCGCAACTTGCAGCTCTCGCTCCGCGCCTATTTCTAGTACCGCGCCGCGTTTTCGGACGGTGAAGAGTTCACAGAAGCGCGAAGTGTGAGGAATCTCTCTGAGCTTCTGACTAGGATCACGTTCGCCGCTCAGGCCGAACGCAGATTCCATCAGGAAGAAACGGAAGCCGAGCCGAGTTGCCCGCCGCCTTGCGCCAGCCGTTCGTATTCGCTGCCGGAACTCTCCGGCAGCAGCACCCACAGCGTATAAATTCCCAGTGCCGTGCCCAGCGGAAAACGCAGCAGCGCCAGGAATCCCAGGGCTAGCCCGAGGAAGCGCGCCCACGGTTCGCGCT
>Ga0209648_10006397_pt1 | contig 10137 bp, 8 predicted proteins | sample GraSoi2013_115cm_FD_185830 | JGI IMG/M metagenome (GOLD analysis project Ga0209648, IMG submission 185830) | Grasslands soil microbial communities from the Angelo Coastal Reserve, California, USA - Sample 9_17_2013_115cm (SPAdes) (version 2) | ecosystem: Environmental > Terrestrial > Soil >...
CGCGATTTTGCGCGAAGCCATTCATCCCGCCGCCGGACTTCAGCCGTATCAATGCCGCAAGCTGGCCTTTGGCCTGGGACTGTCCGAAGAGGCCGTCAAGAACGCCGTGCCGTTTCTGCAGGCGCTCTACCGCGCGTTTCTCGATACCGACGCCTCGCTCCTCGAGATCAATCCCTGCGTGCTGACCGGCGACGCCCGTCTGGTGGCGCTTGACGCCAAGATGAGCTTCGACGACAGTGCGCTGTTTCGCCACAAAGACCTGCGCGAACTGCGCGACTTCGACGAAGAAGATCCTCTGGAAGTGGAAGCCTCGAAGTTCGGCCTCAACTACATCAAGCTTGAAGGCAGCGTCGGCTGTATGGTGAACGGCGCGGGCCTGGCCATGGCCACCATGGACATCATCAAGCTCTCCGGCGGCGCTCCGGCAAATTTCCTCGATGTCGGGGGCGGCGCCTCCGCCGAGCAGGTGAAAAACGCCTTCAAGATTTTGATCAGCGATTCGAGCGTGCGCGCCGTGTTTATCAACATCTTCGGCGGCATTCTGCGTTGCGACGTGCTCGCCACCGGCGTGGTCGCGGCCGCGAAGGATTTACGGTTGAAGATTCCCGTGGTGGTGCGCATGGAAGGCACCAACGTGGACGCCGGAAAAAAGATTTTGCGCGATTCCGGACTGAACTTTGGCATCGCCGACGGCATGAAAGATGGCGCGGAAAAGGTCGTCGCCCTCGCCGGGGGCGCCCGATGAGCATTTTGGTGAGTGAAAAAACGCGGCTCATTGTGCAGGGCTTCACGGGCCGCGAAGGCACGTTTCATGCGCAACAGATGATCGAGTACGGCACGAATGTAGTCGGCGGCGTAACCCCGGGCAAAGGCGGTACGAACCATCTCGACCGGCCCGTGTTCAACACCGTTGCCGACGCGGTGCGCGAAACCGCCGCGAATGCTTCGGTCATTTTTGTGCCGCCGGCGTTTGCTGCCGACGCCATTCTCGAAGCCGCTGATGCCGCGTTGCCCTTGGTCATTTGCATCACGGAAGGCATTCCCACGCTCGACATGGTGCGCGTCGCCGCGACCGTAGACAACTCGAAGACGCGCCTGATCGGCCCGAATTGTCCCGGCATCATCTCGCCGGGCAAATGCAAAATCGGCATCATGCCCGGACGCATTCACAAGCAGGGCCACGTCGGGCTGGTAAGCCGCAGCGGCACGCTGACCTACGAAGCCGTGGACCAGCTCACGCGTCTCGGTATCGGCCAGTCCACCTGCATCGGCATCGGAGGCGATCCCATCATCGGCACAACTCTTCAACGACGATCCCGATACGCACGCCATCGTGATGATCGGCGAAATCGGCGGCGATGCCGAAGAACGCGCTGCGGAATTCATCAAAGCGCACGTGAGGAAGTCCGTGGTCGGCTTCATCGCCGGCCAGACCGCTCCGCCGGGCCGCCGCATGGGCCACGCCGGCGCGATCATCAGCGGAGGCCAGGGGACGGCAAAAGATAAATACGCCGCCATGAGCGCCGCGGGCATTCACACGGTGCAAAGTCCCGCGGAGATCGGCCATACGCTCGCCGCCGCGCTCGGCACGGCAGCGGCGAAATAATTCTCAGGAGACTCGCTTGGCTACTGAACGCACGCTCGCCATCATCAAGCCCGATGCCGTGGGGCGCGGGCTTGCGCCGGAAATTCTGGCGCGCATTCACAAAGCGGGATTCCAAATCGCCGCTCTCAAGACGATGCGCCTGACCAAGTCCGAAGCGGAGGGTTTTTACGCCGTACACAAAGCCCGCCCGTTTTTCAATGACCTCACCACCTTTATGAGTTCAGGGAAAATCGTTGCGATGGTTTTGGAAGCGCCAGGCGCCATTGCCAAGTGGCGCGAGACGATGGGCGCAACCGATCCCGCGAAGGCTGCGCCCGGCACGATTCGCCGCGACTTCGGGACCGGCATCCAGAACAATTGCACTCACGGTTCTGACGCGCCCGAAACCGCCGCGTTCGAAATCGGCTACTTCTTCGCCGGCTACGAGCTGATCTGACGGGGACCGCTCGGCGCCGCATTCCTGTAGAATTATGGCGTGGAGCCTGTTCGCGAACTCGGCCGCGTTCTGCTCATCCTGGGAGTCGTCATGGTGGCGCTCGGCGCGCTGTTCTATTTCGGCGGGCGCTTGCCGTTTCGTCTCGGACGTTTGCCAGGCGACATCACCGTTCGCGGCGGGCACACCACGTTCTATTTTCCGATTGTCACCTGTATCGTGGTCAGCGTTGTATTGACTTTGCTGTTCTGGATCATCGGCCATTTCCGGCGGTGAAGCGCGATGCCGCAATTCCAACTCAATCTCGCTCCCGAACGCAAAATCTGGTCGGTCACCGAACTGACCGCGCGCATCCGCGATCTTCTCGCGCGGAATTTCACGGACATCTGGGTCCAGGGGGAGATCTCCAACAGCCATGAAGCGCAGTCCGGCCACTTTTACTTCACTCTCAAGGATGCCAAGGCGCAAGTGCGCTGCGTGTGCTTCAAGAGCCAGGTTCGTCTCCTCAAGTTCCATCCCGAAGATGGTCTCAGTGTGACGCTGCGCGGCTCTATCAGCGTCTACGAGCCGCGCGGTGAATATCAAATTTACGTCGAGCACCTCGAGCCCGTCGGCCTGGGTGCTTTGCAACTGGCGTTCGAGCAGCTCAAGCGCAAGCTCGAAGCCGAAGGCCTGTTTGATCCCGCGCGCAAGAAGCTGCTGCCTTTGCTGCCGCAGCGCATTGGCCTGGTGACCTCGCCGCGTGGCGCCGCTGTCCGCGATATTGTGCGCATCCTGCGCCGCCGCTTTCCCAACGTCCGTATAACGCTTTATCCCGTGCGCGTGCAGGGCGAGGGCGCGTCCGCCGAAATCGCCGGAGCTCTGGCCTACTTCAATCGCCAGAAGCTCGCCGATGTTCTGATTCTGGCGCGAGGCGGCGGCTCGCTCGAAGACCTGCAGGCCTTCAACGAAGAATCCGTGGCTCGCGCCATCGCCGCCTCAAAGATCCCGGTCATCTCCGGCGTCGGCCACGAGACCGATTTCACCATCGCCGACTTCGTCGCCGACATGCGCGCCTCGACCCCTTCCGCTGCTGCTGAGCTGGTTGTCCAGACGCGCCGCGAGTTCGACCGGCACATTTCCGAACTCCTCCAAACGCTCGGGCAGCGTTTGCGCTATCTGCTTCTCGAGCGCAAGCACCGCTTGCAGGCGCTTGCAACGCACCGCGCCTTTCGCCGGCCCATCGAGTTGCTGCGTAAAGTCCGCCAGCTTGCCGATGAGCTGACCAGCGAACTCGGCGTGCGCGCCGAGCGCTTGCTCCGCGTCAAACGCGAACGGCTCGAGCGGTTGCGGGTTCAGCTCGAAGAGCGAAGCCCGCTGCGGGTTCTCGAGCGGGGCTATGCAATCGCCTACGACGCCGCCGGGAACGTCGTCCGTTCCGCCGATCAAGTTGCCGTCGGCGATCCTGTCCGCGTTCAATTCCGTCGTGACTGGATCCTTACGGAAGTTAAAGAAAAGAAGCCGTCCTAATCTTCCGTTGTGCTGGCGACCTTGAGGACCGCGAGGAAGGCTTCCTGGGGAATGTCCACGCGGCCGACGCGCTTCATGCGCCGCTTGCCTTCTTTTTGTTTTTCGAGGAGTTTGCGTTTGCGCGTGATGTCGCCGCCATAGCACTTGGCGAGAACGTTCTTGCGCATGGCCGCGACCGTTTCGCGCGCGATGACGCGGCTGCCGATGGCCGCCTGGATGGGCACTTCGAACATCTGCCGCGGGATGAGTTTTCGGAGCCGCGAAACCAGGTCGCGCCCGCGGTCGTAGGCCAGCTCGCGGTGGCAGATCAACGCCAGCGCGTCCACCGGCTCGCCGCCCACCAGCACGTCGAGCTTCACCAGGTCGGATTCCTTGTAGCCGGCCAGGTGATAGTCGAGCGACGCATATCCCCGCGAAACGCTCTTCAGCCGGTCGTAGAAATCAAGAACGATTTCATTGAGCGGCAGGTCGTAAGTCAGCATCACGCGCTGCGGCGAGAGATACTCGAAATTTTTCTGCACGCCGCGCTTTTCTTCGCAGAGCTTGAGAATCGCTCCGACGGAATCCTCGGCGGTGATGATCATCCCGGTGATGATGGGCTCCTCGATCTTGGAAATGGCGCTGGGTGAAGGAAATTTGGTCGGGCTGTCCACTTCCGTGGTCTCGCCGGTGACCGTGGTGATGCGGTAGCGCACGCTCGGCGCGGTGGTGATGAGGTTCAGCCCGAACTCGCGCTCGAGCCGTTCCTGGACGATTTCCATGTGCAGCAGGCCGAGAAAACCGCAGCGAAAACCAAAGCCCAGCGCCACGGAATTTTCCGGCTCGTAGAAAAACGCCGCGTCGTTCAACTGCAATTTGCCCAGGGCGTCGCGCAACGGCTCGTATTCATCGGCCAGCACCGGGTAGAGCCCGGCAAAGACCATGGGCTTGATGGCCTCGAAGCCCGGCAGCGGCGCTGCGGGACGCCCGGCCTCGATAATGGTGTCGCCGACGCGGGCGTCGGCAACGCGCTTGATGTTGGCAATCACGAAGCCGACATCCCCGGCGGCCAACTCCTCGAGCACAACAGGTTTCGGAGTCAGCGCGCCGAGATTTTCCACCTCATAGACTTCGTTGTTCGCGCACAGAACGATTTTCGTGTGCCGCGTCATGCGGCCTTCCATCACGCGCACCAGGACCACCGCGCCGCGATACGCGTCGAACCACGAATCGAAAATAAGCGCCCGCAGCGGCGCCTCGAAGCTCCCTTTGGGCGGAGGGACGCGTTTGACGACTGCTTCGAGGACTTCTTCGACGCCCAAGCCGCTCTTGGCGCTGATCAGCAGCGCGTCGGACGCGGGGATCGCCAGAACATTTTCAATCTGGTGCTTCACTTCTTCGGGCTGCGCGGCCGGCAAATCAATTTTGTTGATCACCGGAATGAGGGTCAGGTTGTGGTGGGCCGCGAGGAAGGCGTTCGCAACGGTCTGCGCCTCGACGCCCTGGCTGGCGTCCACCACCAGCAGCGCGCCTTCGCACGCCGAAAGCGCGCGCGAGACTTCATAGGAAAAATCCACGTGCCCCGGCGTATCAATCAAATTCAATTGATAGGTGTGGCCGTCGCGCGCCGCGTATTGCAGGCGAATGCTTTTGGCCTTGATAGTGATGCCGCGCTCGCGCTCCAGGTCCATGGAATCCAGGACCTGCGCGGTCATCTCGCGCTGGCTGAGCGCGCCGGTCAGCTCCAGCAGGCGGTCAGCCAGGGTGGACTTGCCGTGGTCAATGTGCGCGATGATGCAAAAGTTCCGGATGTACTGGGGATCCATCTGGCCGTCAGTCCGGGCATTCAGATCGGCGGCAGGCGCCGGAAAAAGTGACGCGCCGCTCGATGGAAAATTTCCAATTGCCCCGTTAAGCCATTCAGTGTGCCACAAGTTCACCTGCGCAGCCAGTGAGCTTCCGCTCCTCAGTCGTGCCGTGTGACGAAGGGGCCTTGTCCGATTCCGCACGGGCGAAGCGCGGTTGTTTTGGTGGAGGGAGCGGGTGCGGTATATAGTAGGTAGGTTTCGGCGGGCCTGATACCCCACGCCGGCGGGTGTGATTGTCTTTTGTGTCTTCGAAAGAGTCTTCGATAGGAAAACGTCTCCGAATCCATGGCAGTCGACGTCAGCAGGCATCTGGATCGAGCCAAACGCTTCCTGGAAAGGAACAAAGTCCAGGATGCCATTGAGGCCTATCTGGCGGTGCTGGAAGAGTCGCCCACGCACCAGGAAGCCACTCAGGCGCTGGGTGACCTTTACGCCCGGCTGGATAAGCCCGACCGCGCCGCCGTGTATTACGGCGCTCTCTTCGACCTTCTCACCGAAAGCAAAGATGAACCCAAGGCAGTAGCCATCTACAGCCGGTTTCTGAAGTCCAGCGGGCAGCAGCCGCCGGAGCGTATCGCCCGCTATGCGCTGCTCCTGCAGAAGCAGAACCGCGTGCCGGAAGCCATCGAACAGTACGATCTTGCTGCCGATCTTTTTCCGGGCCGCGGGCGGGAGGAAGACGCGCTGGCCTGTCTGGAACGGATCGCCGAACTGGACCCGGAAACCATCACGCGGCATCTGAAGCTTGCGGAGACGGCCGCGCATCTGGGGAAAAGTACGATGGCGGCTCGCGCGTACTTGCGCGCGGGGCAGCTCGCCACAGCGGGCGACAATCACAAGGGGGCGCTCGATCTTTACGCGCGGGCTCACCGGCTCGTGCCCGACGATCGCAGCGTGTCGATGTTTTACGCGCAATCGAAGCTGCGCGCCGGCGATGCCGCGGGGGCCCGGAAGCTGCTCGAACCCTTCTCCGCGTCGGCAACCGACGCCGCATTTCTCGAAACATACGGCGACGCGCTGATGCGCTCCGGGGATCTCGACCACGCCCGCGCGACGCTGGAGCGCTCGGCGCGGGAGAAGTCGGCCGGATTCGGGAAGCTTTTTGAATTGGCCGATCACTACGCCAAGGCCAAGCAGGACTCCAAAGCGGTCGAAGTGCTCACCTCGGTCAAGAAGCGCATGACTCTGGCCAATCGCGAGAGCGAGTTTGCGTTGCAGATGGACCGCGTCGCCGAAGCCAATCCCGCCTCCATCCTCTTGGCGGAATTCTGGGGAGCGCTCTACGGCGAGCTGAATCGCGAATCGAAATACTTCGAGGTGCTGGTTCGCCTGTTCGATCTCTACTTCGAAGCCGGCGAAGTGCGCAAGGCCTGCGAGACGCTCGAAAAGCTCGTGGACATTGACGCCTATGACTTCCGCAACCAGCAGCGCGTCGAGCGGCTGCGCGGCCGCGTGGACAATACCGTCTTGCAGGGCATCGCGGCGCGCCTGGCCAAGTCCGCTTCGCAATCCGTTCCTGCGGCCTCTTCGACCCGCACTCTGGGCGCCGCGAAGTCCGCGCCGCTGGTCGGCGAGACCGGCGCCCAACAAGCTCTGGAAGACTTGATCGTGCAGACCGAAATCTTCCTCCAATATTCCCTGCAGTCGAAGGCCGTTGAGCGGCTTGAGAAAATTGCGGAAATGTTTCCCGGTGAAGAGCAGAACAACGTCCGGCTGAGCAACCTCTACGAAACGGCGCACTGGTGGCCGCCCGGAGCGAAACGCAAGGAGGAAGCGCCCCTGGTGTCCGCGGAACCCGCGCAGCCCGTCGTCAAGTCGGGGGCATACACCGCGGAGACGCTGCGCGACCTCTCGAAAATCTCCGAGATCAGCCAGACCGTGTATCGCCAGCCCACACCGCGGGCCATGCTCAACATTGCCGTCAACGAAATCGGCACCTACATGCACGCGTCGCGGTGCCTCGCCGTCGTCGGCGCGCCCGGGCGTCCGCCGGAAATGGCGGCGGAATTTTGCGCCCCCGGCGTCAAGCCTGCGCCCGGAACGCAAATTGTTCTGCTCCTGGGGCAGATGGAAAAGGCTTCTCCGGATTCGCTCGGGGGCTTGGTGATGGACGCTGCCGCGGCGCCCGTCTTGCGGGAAATGGGACTCGTGACGGCTCTCGGCGTGGCCCTTACCGATAAAGAAACGCAGGGCCCCGCGGGAATGCTGGTGGCGGCTTACGCGGGGTCGCACCGTTGGAAACCCAACGAAACCTATTTTCTGCAGGCGGTCGGCGACCAGATGCTCCTCAGCGTCAGCCACACGCGGCTCCGGTCGCTGGTCCGGCGCATGGGAGTTTCCGACGAGCGTACCGGCCTGCTGGGCCGCAGCTCCTACCTCGATTGTTTGCTCTCGGAAACCGGCCGCGCCAAGACGCAAGGCACGCCGCTGGCTTTAACCATTCTTCAAATTGATCACGGCAACGAGCTGGTGCACCAACAGGGCGAGGCACAGGTGGAGCGGCACATGGAGCAGCTTGCCAAGTCTCTGCAGCCGGTGCCGTGAAGTACACGGCGTGGTCGCTGGCCTTCATCCTTCCCGACACGACTCTTGCCGGTGCGCGCAACCTCGCGGAAAAATTGCGCAAGGCCGCCGCCGGTGTCCGTCCACCCTGGGATGGCGCGACGCTTACAGTGAGCGCGGGAATCGCCGAGGCCATCGCCCGGCCCGACTTCGACAATGACGACATTGTCACCGACCTGATGAACCGCGCAGAAACCAGTCTGGACGAGGCCCGCAAAAAAGGCGGCAATGCAATCGTCGCCGCCGAAATCGTCAAACGCTAGTGCCACTCCAACTATTTGAGCTGAATATCAGCCGGAGGACGCCATCCGAAGGTGCAAGCCGTTTCGGCGAGACTTGCACCAATGGAAGGCGCTAGGCACCGCCCGGAGCGTCGAGCCACGCAGTAAAAACCTTCTTCAAATCTGATAGACTCGTTCGCTTCCGCCCCGCGCGGCTGCGGCCGGTGCGCGTTCACAGGGGGATTCGCATGCCGATTGAGAAAGTGGGAGTGGCGGGCTGCGGGCTGATGGGCTCGGGCATCGCCCAGGTTTGCGCGCAGGCTGGCTGCCGGGTGGTGGTGCGCGAAGTCAGCGCCGATCTTGTGGACAAAGGCCTGAAGAGCATCGAGAAGAATCTTCAGCGGCTGGTGGACAAGGGGACCATCTCCGATTCCATCCGCGATCAGATTCGCGCCCGGCTTCGCGGGACCACCGACATCAACGATTTCCGCGACGCCGACCTGGTGGTCGAGGCCATCATCGAGCAGGTGCCCGCGAAAAGAGAATTCTTCGCCGCGCTCGATAAAATCTGCCCGCCAAAGACCATTTTCGCCAGCAACACATCCTCGATCTGCATCACGGAAATCGCCACGGCCACGAAGCGCCCCGGCCGTTTTGTCGGCATGCACTTTTTTAATCCAGTGCCGGTGATGAAGCTCGTCGAGGTGATCCGCACGATTGCCACCGACCCCGCGGTGTTCGAGGAGATGGTGGCCTTCGGAACGCGGCTTGGCAAAGTGCCGGTGCGTACCACGGACCGCACCGGATTCATCGTCAACCGCCTGCTGGTGCCGTATTTGCTCGATGCCATCCGCGTCCTGGAAGATGGAACCGCCTCGATTGAGGACATTGATAATTCCATGAAGCTCGGCTGCGGCTACCCCATGGGTCCGCTCACATTGCTCGACTTCGTCGGCCTCGACACCACCTATTACATTGCCAACGTCATGTTCGACGAGTTCAAGGAGAAGCGCTTCGCGCCGCCGGCGCTGTTGAAGCGCATGGTCCTGGCGGGATGGAACGGCCGGAAAGCCGGCCGCGGCTTCTATGATTACGCGGACCCGCAGAAGCCCCGGCCGATGCAGTTGACGTAGGCTCGGAACCACATGGCGAAATGTTTCACGTGAAACATTCCGCGCAAGTCCATTAAACTGAGGTAGATACAGAAACCCGGTGACTAGCCGACTCCAATCCGATGCCATCCGCGGCGAACTGAATGCCGCCGGCCTGCGGTTCGGCATTGTCGTGAGCCGTTTCAACAGCTTCATCACCGAGCGGCTGTTGGCGTCGGCGCTGGAGGCCCTGAAGCAGGCCGGCGCAGCCGGGAAGCAGACCGAAGTCGTGCGCGTGCCCGGCTCGTTTGAAATTCCACTGGCCGCAAAGAAGATGGCTGCTTCCGGCAAATTCGACGCCATCATCGCCGTCGGATGCGTCCTGCGCGGCGAGACTTCGCATTACGACTATGTTTGCTCCGAGGTCGCGCGCGGCGTCCAGCTCGCCCAGATGGATACCGGGGTTCCCATTATTTTTTGCGTGCTGACCTGCGACACCCTCGAGCAGGCCATTGATCGCGCCGGTCTCAAAGGCGGCAATAAAGGCTGCGAGGCGGGTCTGGCGGCCATCGAAATGGCCTGCCTCTCCCGGAAGCTTTCCGGCGCGAAACCCCGCGCGAATTCCTCCCGTCTCACTTCGCGGCAGCGCTAACCGAATGTCGCTTCGTCACAAGGCCCGCGAGTTTGCCCTGCAGATGCTCTTTCAATGGGAAATGGGCCGCCAGGACCCGAAACACATCGAGGCAGGATTCTGGAAGGCCGCCCGCTCCGAGCAGAAAACACGCGACTTCGCCAACCGCCTTTTTGAAGGCGCTGTGGCCGAAGCGGCGGCCCTCGACACGCTGGTCACGCGCCACGCTGAGAACTG
>Ga0209648_10006398_pt1 | contig 10137 bp, 9 predicted proteins | sample GraSoi2013_115cm_FD_185830 | JGI IMG/M metagenome (GOLD analysis project Ga0209648, IMG submission 185830) | Grasslands soil microbial communities from the Angelo Coastal Reserve, California, USA - Sample 9_17_2013_115cm (SPAdes) (version 2) | ecosystem: Environmental > Terrestrial > Soil >...
ATTACAATTGGCGAAAACCTTGTGCTCCTAAATGATCAGGAACTATTTGAACAGGTGAAACCCCATGCAGTAGTTCTTAGCAACTACTTAGGTTCCCGATCTGAAGAAGATCGGCAGCGTTTTCGCGCCCTACGAGGGATCCAAGGCCAAACAGCACGAACAAAACGCTGCCAGCAGGCTATACATGAAAGTATGCCATCCTTTGATCCACCTGGGCTCCGCGAATTTATGGAGACAGAGAAGGCTCAAACGAACATCAAGGCGAAAGCAATTGTTGATAGGGTAGAAAAGATCCTACAAACAACAGTGTTGGAGGAGTTACGGCGAGAATTTGGTCCTGATGAGACACAATGGTGGACTGAAGGGATACCAAAGGCAATCAGAATAAAAGTAACACAGCGGTACGAAGATGACGATGCCAAACGTGGTGGTCGAGAGTACTACTTTGACCTGATAGATTACAGGACTATCATAATAACCAACTGGGATTTGTTTAATAAGTTGTTAGGATATGGAAAGGCGAACAGCAGCAAGGACAAGCGCACTGCATGGATAAACGAAGTCAACGAGTCAAGAAGAATTGTGGCTCACGGATCTTCTGGCAGATCAGTTACCCTTGATCAGCTAGCTCAGCTGGAAGAGTATGAAAAATGGTTAAATAACCAGATAAAGCAGACAAATGAGAGCGAAGATATAGCTCCGGACGAGAGTAATTAAATTGTATTCCCTGTGCAGGAGATTAACAATTTTAAGAGTAAAGCCTGTTCACGCCGACCAACAAATCAGCTTGTTGAAAAACTAAACTGATGAGCTTTGGCGAATGCGAATTACTATGTTTTGCCGCCAAATTACCATGAATAAGCATCATATTTAGGAGGTTTCCGGTGTTTTTCTTCCTCGTAAAGCTCTGCAGTAGAGTTTTTCAACAGTCTGAAACCTTGTGCGAAACGAAAACCTTCACATCCGTTGCCACCAAATCTGAATTAGCTTATAATAAGCGCAACTGCAAACTATAAATAGATTGATGGGCAAAAGTAGGCAAGGTAAGTTCTCATGCCCCTAAAAATCTTCTTTTGTTACGCTCACGAAGATGAACCTCTTTTAAATAAGCTTAAGATGCACTTGAGACCTCTACAGCGAGAGGGTCTCATTGATGTTTGGTATGATCGTGATATTAACGCGGGAACCGAGTGGGAACAGGAGATTAGTGAACAACTGAATGCTGCGCAAATCATTTTACTACTTGTCAGCCCAGATTTCATGAACTCAGATTACTGCTATGGCATTGAAATGAAGCGAGCATTAGAGCGGCATGAGCGTGGTGAGGCAACTGTTATTCCTATCATTCTTCGTCATATTTATTGGCAGGGAGAACCCCTTGGCAAATTTCAAGCTCTGCCAACAGATGCTAGACCTATCACAGACCCAAGTTGGCACAACCTGGATATGGCATTTTACAATGTCACAGAAGGTATCCGTAAGCTAGCCGTGAACTCTCTTACTAAATTGAAGAAGCAAAATCTTGTAGAGCCTAACGTTTCTACTCAGATATCCTACATTGATTCTGCTACAAAAATCCCCAAATTTGGCAACATTTTAAGATATCAGCGAAAATTGCAGGGCTGGTCGCAAGCCGATGTTGCGGCCAGAATTCAAGTTGACATCAAGACCATCGGCCGCTGGGAACGAGGAAAAGCCTTTCCAGGCCCTTACCTGCGTCAAAAGCTAGTTGAACTTTTTGGGAAAAATATCAGCGAGTTAGGATTGATTGACGAATAAGATTAAAAACTTCCTATGTCGCAGAATGCAGCAAAGACGACGCGCCACACTCCCCCTTGAAGCTGGTATTCCCGAAAGATCGCTGCTACAGGCTGGGGTTTTGCGCATTATGGGATGGTTCGGGAATTTCGGTTAACCAACCGACCTGTGATATACTCATCTTAAGTAGTGATCTGCGGGTCTCATATCATCTAATGGGAAAAATTATTTAAGCTTTGCTATGTAGAGTAATTCCTGGGTAATGGTTCTTATGTCGGGAATGATCCTATCTATATCGCCACGATGAGCATTAAATCGCCTGTTGTGTGCCGATAAATCACCGATACTCTTTACATCGGGAAGTGCTTGTAGCGCCTTTCTAGTATTCCGGCTCACATTCCAACTGGTTTCTTTTAAAACACAGCCGATCAGCTCGCTTAATGGGAGCAGCTCACCATTTTGATTTTTGATATTCTCTGCTATATTATTCTGCTCAAAAGCCTCAATGATGAGTGTCTCAACCAACCGGCGTATCATCACCGCACAAGCATCATAACATGCGTATTCATATGTTCCATTGATTTGGTTCACGACTATCTCAATATAACCACGCGTGCCTTTAAAAACAGATAGAGGTAGAACCATTTCCCTGTAAGGCAGCATACCATCAGCAGGAGGACGCCACAGCTTATTCACGTCTTCTTGAATTGCTTTAGACGCCCCCAAAGCCGATTTTATCAATTCATTGCTCATTGCTATCTTTGCTTCTATACAGATGCTTTGCCATGCTAGCGAAAATGTGGTCAACCTGGTCAGCCGAAGCATCTGATGCAATGTGAATTTGGATATCAATGTGGAGAGATGGCCCTACATTATTTGTGTTTCTCTCTATCGCTTTAGGCGCTTCTACGGTACTTTCTGATGCTTCAGCTAAATCAACTGATTTGTCTCTTCTTTCGGCTTTTGCTCTAGAGGCATTCGCTCTCGATTGGGAAGGCGCACTTTTAGCAGCTTTAGACGTTTTTGAAGAAGTGGTGCTGTCTTGCTTTGTATAGTCGGCTTCAGAGAGCAATACGTAGAATGCGGCCATCATTCTTTTTGCACCTGCACCGACGCCCGCTCTGCTAGCGAACCAATTTTCAATGGATGTGCGCGAGGCATCTGAACCAGGTAAAAGATCTAGCAATTCACGCGGATATATTTCCTTACGCATCTCTTCACACACACCAGCGTATTGTTCATTGTCGCGCCATCTATTTGCCCGTTCAGTCGGCCTACCATCATTATCTATCAGTCCTATCCTTTTTAGAGGTGGGAGCAGATTTTTTGCTGATTTTTCCTCCATGTGCAATAGAAGCGCAAGATACGACTCGTTTATCCGCGGAGGCATGCTTTGAATGAATTTCTTACGAATTGCCCACCAAGCACTTGCAGATATCATAGGATAACTGACGTTTTCTTTTATCATAACCATAGCGTGTTTTATCCCTTCCCCAACATTTTACATTGAGGTACTAACAAGCAAGCAGTATTTATCTACTGTGTACCATAAATTAGTTCAGTAGTTTGAAATACTTCTTTTAAGATAACGCATTGTAGATGCATTAGTAACTTTATGTACACTACAACTACTATCAGGTGTTACTACTTTGAACATAGGTTCTATTTTTAAGCTACTTCTACAAAGCACCGCTATCGTGGAATCTTAAACCCCTCCACTGCATCTGAGAAGTCTCCAACCTGCTCCACTCATGAAATCGGCCTATGATATACTCTACTTTAATATGCCCTGCGATCCACGACAAAAACCCTCTGACTCCTTTATGGGATGGTTAATGCCGAGAGGCACAGAGCCAACCAAAGCAAGCAAGCAGTGATGCCATACCGAATTTTGTGTAATGGGACATAGCAGAAAAGTCTAGAAGCTAGGTCTAGACTGGCTTTAACACTTTCTAGCTCGCACCGTTACACAAAATTCGGTATGGCATCTTAATCCATGCCCTGAATCAGATGGAAGCTCTTGAAGAACGGCTCAGAAAAGAGCTGACACCAGAGAACGAGGAATAATCATGTGAAATCATTATAGAAGCGCTGCTTCAAACCACGCTTTCGCAGAAAAAAGGTTGACATCTGATCTGTATCTTGGTAGGATTACCTACGAGAAGCGAAGGACGAACGTCTTAGCATGTATAAGGAGGGTAATATGCCAGAAGAGAAAAAGAGCGAGAGTACGTTATCGCAACAATTAGATGATTTCAAGAAGCAGAACCCTAAAGTAGCTAAGGCAATGGAACTGTTTGGCATCACGTTGACTAAGTACCAGGAGGCCTTACATGCTCTGTATAGTTCCCATCTATACCAGAGCAATTCTACCACAAGATTGGATAAGCCACAGCAGTAGTGAGTAACATTGTAGATTGGATACGTAATAATAGATGAGTAGTTGGAATAGTATACTAGATGAGATTGTCAGCCAAAATCGGCCTGACGCTATTGATTTTGTCCGTCGTCAAAAAATGAAGGCTGTACAGAAGATTACAGACCGCCCTCTCGTTGTCTATGCGAGCGACTTCATTACCCCTAATCCTCTCAAGGCTCAATTTGCTGGCAATGCGATGATGCTTTCGCTTGCTGATAAAGATGGCTTTGATGAGGTAACTCGCAATCTTCCACACGGCACCCCGATTGATATTCTTTTGCATAGTCCAGGGGGATCAGCAGAAGCAACTGAGTCAATTGTTGCGCTTTTACGAGATCGTTTCTCGCATATTCGTTTCATTATTCCCAATGCAGCAAAGAGTGCTGCAACCATGTTAGCGATGTCAGGTGAACAATTGCTCATGGATGAGCGGTCAGAACTAGGGCCAACTGATCCACAAATGATTATCACCACACAGGATGGACGAATCATTGCTGCCCCTGCTCAAGCGATTAAGGATCAGTTTAAGGCTGCACAGGATGATATTAATGCCGACCCCAATAAACTTCCTTCGTGGATACCAATTCTAGGATGGTATGGCCCATCCTTACTAGCTGAGTGTGATAATCACTTAGCCTTAGCAAAAGAACTTGTTTCAAAATGGCTAGAGAGCTATATGTTCGCTGGCAATGCGGAGGCGAAACAAAAGGCTGAAAAAATTGCTGAGCACCTGGCAGATCACAACAACTTTCGCTCCCATACACGAAGGGTAGGGATAGCTGAACTGCAAGACTTAGAGGTTAACATCCTCGATATGCGAACAGAGCCAGCCCTACATGACGCTGTGCGTGATCTGTATACAGCCATCACGCTTACCTTTGCGAATACAGGAGCATATAAGATTGTTGAGAACAGTAATGACGAGGCGCTCATTGGCATGATACAAATGCAAATCGCCGCGCAACAAGTACCTCAACAGCAGGCACCTCAGCAACAAATCCCCCAACCACCTTCTACGCTTTCTCAACAGCAAAACGGGCGGCATCCTGGGCGACGTCCTACCAGGAATATCAAGAAGAAGAAAAGATAACCCCTTCTCACGTCGTACAACGAAGCAGCCTGTTGAAAAAGGGGGTGCAAGAGGATGTTGATGCGTTATCTTTCCATTTGCTTTGAGAAATGATCGCCTCAAAGATCACTCAGCGCCCGCAGTTCGTAACGCTTTCGTAACGTTTTTGAGACGAGCGTATGGTAAAATGCTCTTGTGGAAGGCTCAAACTTTTCCTTATCATGGTACTTCTTTGCGTTTGAAAGCCTGACCTGTGGTGTTCACAGGAGCAGAAGGAACGTAGGTATGAACCTAGAGCATGCAGCAAAACAAGCTAAGGTGAGCCGTGAACGGCATGACGAAGCTCATACACGGTTACATGGGCGCTGGCTCGTCTTTGCACGAGCCATATGGGTAGCGCTGGTCATCCCCTCGCTCGGGCTGTTCGTCATCGCCACCATGCTCTATGCCACCCAACTGATCGGCCCCGACAAAGCCCTACGCGCACTCATGCTGCATCCTGACCATTCAGTCAGTGGGTATATCGTGAGCTATTCCTATCTGTACGGCCAGTTCGGTAGTTACCTCACGCTTATGGTCGTACTCGCGAGCCTCGCTTCACTGGTGTGGATTGCCGTCGGCCTGGTGATTGTCTGGCGCAAGTCCGACGACTGGATGGGCCTCCTCGCCGCGTTCGGGCTCATCATGTTAGGACTGGCTATCTCTCCCCAGTTATACCTTATGCACGTCTTATCCGAGATGCATGCGCTGTGGCGATGGCCGATCATCTTCGTGGATATGCTCGGATGGGGCACCATTGGACTCGTTCTTATTCTTTTTCCCGATGGGCGATTTGTCCCTCGTTGGATGCGCTGGGTACCCCTCGTCTACCTCGTGTTTCTAGTCGCCTGGGGCTTGCCGTCGAACTCCCCTTTTTCAATAGCGCAATGGCCTCCTCTATTAGTCTGGGTGAAGGTGAGCCCCTTCCTTGCTCCGATCTATGTTCAGCTCTACCGTTACCGGCATCCATCAAGCTCGATCGAGCGGCAGCAGACCAAGTTGGTCGTGTTCGCCATCGTGATCACTATGCTGGCAGACGTGGGGTTTTCTTCGCCTCTGTTTTCCTTTTCGAGATCAGTCTACACGATCACCAGCGTAGGTCTGTATTCCATCGCGCTTTACCTCTTCCCGCTCGCCATTGGGGTCGCGGTGTTGCGCTACCGGCTGTGGGACATCGACATCATCATCAACCGCACCCTGGTCTATGGCACGCTCACGGTCATCCTAGCGGTAGTCTACGTTGGTCTGGTGATTGGCCTGCAAGCGCTGCTGCGGGGCATCATTAGCCAGGACAGCAGTGTCGCCATCGTCATCTCCACCCTGGCTATCGCGGCTCTGTTCCAGCCCTTGCGCCATCGTCTTCAACGGGTCATTGATCGTCGCTTCTACCGCAGCAAGTATGATGCAGCCCGTATTCTTGCCGCTTTCAGTTCTACCCTCCGCCAGGAGGTGGACCTGGACCAGTTACGTGAGCACCTGGTGGCAGTGGTAGAGGAGACGATGCAGCCAGCGCATGTCTCGTTGTGGTTACGTCCAACCCAACACGAGGGAGAACGCTCCGCCTGGGGAGCCCATCCTCTTTCTTCCCATCATACAGAAGCGCCAGTGCATGAGTGAGAGCGTCGCACACTGAAGCAGGCTGTTGAGAGACTCTCTTTATCTCACTCGTCCATACTTTCCTTTAGCGCTTTCTCCCTGAAACATAAGGACGTGTGCAGGTAGAAACGTTACGAAAAAGACAAAAAAGGCAATAAATTTGCGCCCTTCGTAACGCTTTCTGTAACGATTTGGTTACGCTTGACCGGTACAATAATTTCCAAAGGCAAGGTTCAATTGTGAAGAAGAGTCCTTGACCATTTGAACAGTCACCCCGTGTCACGCCTCCGCGCAGCGAAGGGTCGGTCGCGAGCGGCAGCGAGATGCTTCGCTGCGCTCAGCATGACAGGGCTGGACCTTGCTGTTGCTGCGGAACTGTCACGTGCATTTGAACCATGCCAAAGATGTTCAAATATTCCTTAAAGGAGAGGGAGAAAACGATGACCAGCCTTCAACTCGCGATTGATACCCTTACACCTTCCGAAGCAGTGGCACTGGTAGAGAAAGTCCACCCGTACATTGATCTCATCGAGGCAGGCACACCCTTCATCAAGCGTTTCGGCCTCGACGCGCTGAAACTCTTCCGCCAGGTCGCACCTGGTAAACTGATCGTCGCCGATATGAAGGCGATGGATGCCGGCGCCTACGAAGCTGCCATCGCTTTTGAAGCGGGAGCGGACATCATGACCGTTTTGGGATGCGCAAACGACGAGACAATTTTAGGAGCCCTGCAAGAGGCAAATAAACGCAATCGCCTCATCGCAGTCGATCTCATCGCTGTACCTAACAAGCTCAGACGGGCGCAGCAACTCGAACATTTTGGCGTCCATTACATCGGCATCCATACAGGTATGGATCAGCAAGTGCTCGGTGCAACACCTCTTTTTGACCTCAAACAGATTCGATTTGCCGTCAACACTCCTCTTGTCGTGGCGGGGGGAATCAATATAAACAGCATTGGCGCAATCGCTGCCCTTGCACCTGCTGTGGTGGTCGTCGGTTCGCATATCACTTCGGCCCTTGATCCCGTAGCAGTCTCTTCTGCCTTACACGATGTACTGGTCCAGCAGGGCGTAGCAGCTCACTAGCAAAAGCGCTTAGCAGAAAAGAGGTGAAACCGTGGTAGCTCTTCAAACGGCTATTGACGACATTCTTCACGAGAATGCTCTCGTCCTCAAGCAAGTAGATACATCCCTCATTGATCTAATCCTCCAGCGACTGCTGTTCTCGCCGCGCATCTTCGTTACCGGAAAGGGGCGGTCCGGGCTGATCGCGCGGTGCTTCGCCATGCGCCTGATGCATTTAGGACTGCCAACTTACGTGGTCGATGAAACAACCACGCCATCCATCCGGCGCAGCGACCTGCTGTTTGCCTGCTCAGGCTCTGGTGAAACCGAGGAAACCTGCCTGACAGCCGAAAAAGCGGACGCGGTAGGCGCGCAGGTCGTTGCAATCACAACAGAACACGATTCACGGTTAGCTCATGCTGCAACGTTAACCGTGGTCTTGCAGGCACCTCATAAGGGTAGCGCTCAGGGACAATGCGGCTCAGTCCAATACGCAGGCTCGCTGTTTGAGCAGAGCACACTACTGTTTTGTGAGGCTGTCATATTGCAGGCGATGCGTACCTGGCATACCAGTTTTACAGACCTGTCTGACCGCCATGCAAACCTGGAATGAAAGGAACAAGGTTTTGAACTGGTAATACCTGAGCAGCTCACCAGGCTATGAAAAATGCTCATGAGTCAGTTTGCCGTAACGTTTTTGAGACGCTCGTAGAGTAATATGGTAATATGCGTAAGCAGAGTATATGAAAGCTTGACCTACCGACTCAATAGGAAGGAGCAGGTATATGCACTCTTCATATAGAGTGGCAGGGAAAATGGCAGGCCCAGGCGCGGGGCAACGGGTGGCCTGGGTAGCCTGGGGCATCTGTGTGTCTTTGATTCTCGCGGCGACTGTGATCTGGTTTCTGGAGGGGGGAAACCTGTTGCAGTATGCCCATATCATCTTTACCGGCATTGCTTTTGGCCTTTTTGGCACCGTTGGTGCTCTGATTGTCTGGCAACGGCCCAGGAACACTATTGGCTGGATCCTTTGCACCGTCGGCATAGGGACAGGGATAACCGATTTTAGCGGAGCTTATGCGGCATACGGCATGGTAAAGGGACACCTGCCGCTGCCAGGAACTGATGTATTTAACTGGCTGGGGAATACCGTCTGGCCTATCAACTGGGTCTTGCTCCTTGTATTTCTACCACTTCTCTTCCCCGATGGTCGCTTGCTCACACAACGCTGGCGCATCGTTGGCTGGCTGGCAGCAGTTCTGGCATTCCTCTCCATGCTGGCGAGCTGGCTCTCTCTCGCGAACCTGGACCTGTTCGGGAAGGTTATCCCCTCCGATTTCTGGAGTTCTCTGAGCGACAATTTCAATCTCTTAGTGTTGCCTCTTACTATTGCAGCCCTGATTTCCCTTGTCCTACGCTTCATCCGCGCAAAGGAACGCGAGCGCCAGCAGATCAAGTGGTTAACCTATGGTACTGCCATAATGGCTGTGCTGATAGTCGGCAGTATTTTTGTCTTGAATGATCCCAACAGTCCAACCTATGCTCTGATCTTTGATCTCGCTATTATGCTCCTACCACTCAGCATTGGGATTTCCATCCTGCGTAACCAGCTCTATGATATAGATCGCCTGATCAATCGCACGCTGGTCTATGGTGCGCTCACGGTCATCCTGGCGGTAGTCTACGTTGGCCTGGTGATTGGCCTGCAAGCGCTGCTGCGGGGCATCATCAGCCAGGACAGTAGTGTGGCTATCGTCATCTCCACCCTGGCAATTGCGGCTCTGTTCCAGCCCTTGCGCCATCGTCTTCAACGAGTCATTGATCGTCGCTTTTACCGCAGCAAATATGACGCTGCCAAGATCGTGGCAGCCTTCAGTGCAACGCTGCGCCAGGAGGTGGACCTGGACCAGTTACGTGAGCACCTGGTGGCAGTGGTGGAAGAGACGATGCAGCCAGCGCATGTCTCGCTGTGGGTGCGTCCAACCCAACACGATGGAAAACGCTCTGCCTGGGGAGCCCATCCTCTTTCTTCCCGTCATACGGAAGCGCCAGTATTGAATGAGTGAGAGCGTCGCACGAAGAATCTTGCGCTATCATAGATGTTTCTCTGCCTCAATGATGCGGTTTAACAACATCATCCGGCAACGAGCGTAGGGCCGATAATGAGGTTTAACAAATGAAGCGGGATA
>Ga0209648_10006399_pt1 | contig 10137 bp, 9 predicted proteins | sample GraSoi2013_115cm_FD_185830 | JGI IMG/M metagenome (GOLD analysis project Ga0209648, IMG submission 185830) | Grasslands soil microbial communities from the Angelo Coastal Reserve, California, USA - Sample 9_17_2013_115cm (SPAdes) (version 2) | ecosystem: Environmental > Terrestrial > Soil >...
GTCAAAGCCAACAAGAACAATATGCACGTAAACCTCACAAAAATTAAAATCTTTAGTAATCTATAGAGATTTTAGCGGATTTTTCTAGAGAGTCAAGAGCAAAAATTGGCTACTGCACCGGGCAAAGTGAAATTTGTAGCATATTGCGGTTCTTCCGTAGGCTCGCTGAAAAAGAAGTGTATCGGTGTGACTAATACCATAATTTGGCGCTTCGCGACCCTTTTTGCTTCAAAATGTATCCTGGGCAAGGAGTCTTGACATGCCTTTCTTGAAAGGCTGCTCCTTCGTCGCGCATTACAAGCTTCTCTATTGTTCTATGCGTAGTACGACTCGTTGGCAAATTATGCTTCTTTGACAACTTTCGGCCACATTATGGTGAATTCAATGACCTTTGACCGAAAACAATTGAGCACGGCCACACGCCAAATTATGCTTCCTTGCGCCAGGATATGCTTTCTTGTAGCGCCATTTTATGCTTCTAGTCACAATCGGTTCAGTGCAAGACACCTGACTCAAGGGGTTCTCTCGCCAGCCTCGTGCTCTCCTCCATCGGAAGGAGGGGCACCATGTCCCTCAAACGAGGCGTTTCTCGCTCTCCCTCTATGAATGAGAACGAGGCCGAGCACTGACACACTCACCAGGAACAGACTGAAGAAGAAGGAAAAACCAAGCACACCACTGATCAAAGCAAAGACCGCACCTTGACCGGGCAGAAAATACAGTCCAATAAAGGCCGCTGTTCCCAGCAGACTAAAGAGAAGAAGCCCTCCCAATGTGCCTCTCACCGTTGGCTGTCTCGTTGGCGGTCTGGTCGTTCTGCGCGCAGGCATGCCAGCGGGACCATCCCTGGCCTGGCGTTGCGCCAAAGAGGCTTGCCTCATCCTCAACACCACTCTTGGTAAAGTCAAGGTGCAGTAGAGCAGTGCGCCAAAGACGCCACTCAAGAGTGCAAACCAGCCACTACGATTGAGGACAATGAGGAGAATCATAATGCAGGCAAGCAAGAAAAACAGGATGAGCACAAACAGGATCATCCCGAACAGACGACAGCCCTGAGCTAACGACATAGTCAGACGTGGCTGGTCTCCTCCTACCTCATGCTCCATAGGTCTTGCTCCTGCTTTCAAGAGGTGCAGAAATGCTCCCTCTCTTTCTAACATCCGTCCTCTCTTCTACGAAGAACTCTCACCAAAGTTGCTTGTTACTGCTTTTCAGAATCTCTCTCCTGAATGTTCTCCTTTGAAGATTGTACGTGGCTCTTCCGCACAAATGGTGCTGCTCGCTTGCTACTTCTGTACCAACAGTTCGTTTCCACAGAAGAGAAGGTCTTTGGTGAATAAAAAGGGAGAAGAGAGATGGCGTTATCTCATCCTCTGGTCGTGATTCAGAGTATCTGTACCATTTGGACGAAAGCTTCACGTGGAGGAGTCGGCGCGTCGGCAAGAAATCGTACCCCTGATGCGCTTGAATTGCCTGCTCTTACCTTTCCATTTCCTGAGCCTGTTTTTCTGCTTCACGAGGTGATTTACACTGAACGTGACCGTTTTCAGCACCCCATGGAAAAGCTCGAGCAGCGAGAGCGAGCCGATCCTTTCTGGTATGATTGTCTCAAACTCGAGCTTCGCGAGCATGCCCTCAGCGTGATGCTCGAATGGGAACGCAGCGAGGGAGTGCCCAGACGCTCCGCCTTTCCGAGAACAGCATGGTCGCTACAAGAGGATCAATGGGGGCGTGTCACCTACAATCTGCGTACCCCAGGGGAGGAGTGTTGGATCTACAAAAAGCGTGTTCTCTCCATTGGCTTCTTTCATGCATACGCTCCCCGAATGTTTCTAGAAGTCGAGCCAGCCCACAGGTATCGGGACATGGCCCAGTTATGGTAAGCACGGTTGGAGAGCTTAGAGCGCATGCAGAACACGCTGGCGCAGCAAGGCAAACCCTGCTCGACCAAACATCATTCGTTTGATGAGCTTAATTCTGGTTACCTGACCTTCCACCTGCCCATTGCTGTGAATGAGCGTTAATCCAGCCACCACAGCCGCTTTGTCTCGCTCCAGGCCAGTGGCAAAACGCTGGAGTTCTGGGATCGCACTGGTTTTCACCTTGCTCATCCAGGAATCGAGTTGCGTTCCTTGACGAGCGCGCACGAGGCGAAAAAACTCCTGCACGAGTTGATAGATAGTCTCGGCTTGGGCACTGGCCTGGCAGAGGGCAAGGAGTTCTTCTTGCTCTTGCTTCAACAGGTCATCAAAGGGGCGAACGAAGAGCCAGACCGCTTTCTTGGCGGAAAAATGGTCCAGGACGCCAGCTTCTTCCAACTCGGCGGGCTTTTTCCCACGCACGGCTTCTAAATGGGCTCGCAGGGCTCGATCAGAATGGGGATAGCCCAAGGCTTTGATTTCACGCCAGAGCTGTTGGATGTTATGAACACCCTCGTCCCAGCGTCGCCTCACATATGCTTCGTATCTATCAAAACTGCTCCGATGCCGATGATGGTAGTTGGTTTCTACGTAGGCTCCATCTTTCAGCCAGCGCTGGACTGTTCGCGCGCCGAGACCTACTCGTTTTGCGATCTCTTTGACTTTGGCCCCTTGTTCCCGTAGTGCCATCACCTGCTGATAGCAATCATACCGTTCTGTTTGATGAGCCGAGTAGGGCCTGCCGTCAGAGGTCAATAAGGCTGGCAGAGGCTCCTCTGGTGGGGTGTCTTCGGCAGGTTTTTTCTTTGCCTTCTGGCTTTTGCGTAGCTCTGCCCGACAACGTGCCAGCGCTTTTTCGACCGCCTCGGTCAGGTTCTTACACAAGTGAAACCGATCGGCTGTCTGAGCCGCTTGAGGAGCACCTTGACTGGCGGCAGCGGCGTAATCCCCACCGCGATCACGGCTGACCAGTTCAATTTCCGCATGTGCCCGCATCCAGGCTTTCGCCGTCTCTGCCTTCCGGTCGGGGAGAAGATCAATAACCTTATTACGTTGTAAATCCACCAGGACCGTGCCATAGCTTCGCCCGCGCCGAAAAGCGAAATCGTCGATGCCAAGATGCGTGACCGGATCGCCTGGGGGAAGGGGCAAGGCCATGATGCGACGAAGAATGGTGGTTGGGGAAGTCGCTATTGCCAGACGATCAGCCAGGCGAGCGCCCCCTTCCCCGCAGGTGGAGAGGCCAATGGCCTCGATAGCATGACGCAGCCGCGTCGTTTTCCGCGCCCAGGCTTCAACAAAGGGGCCAAGACGCTCTGCGAAGATTTTGCGCGGGCAGGACACGGTATCACAGCGAAACTTGCGGACATGTAAGATCAGTTGCACGCGGCGGCCTGCGCAAGGCACATCTGCCACCAGGCGGGTGTAGTAACTCCGGACGTGTGTGGCCTCCTGAGTACACAGCGGACAGGGGCGGCTTTGCGCTGTCGCCGTCACATGGAGGGTGAGCACATTCCCAACGACCGTCAGTGAGGTCAGTTCTAAGCCATCAGGCAGGGAAAACAAGGAAGAGGCTTCTATCTGCATCTGAGCATCCCTCTACAAGGTTCTGTCTCCCTGTAGAACGATTCAACGATGAGATTGTGGCAAGCCAGCAAGCAGCACCATTTGTGCGGAAGAGCCAAACCTTTCTTCAATCTGTACACTCGTTCAGGGCGATGAGAAGCGGATTTCCTCGTTTGCCATCCAGGCCTGTTTTTGCTAGTATAGATGCATGATGCAGATTCACTTTCGTGGTGCTGAAAACCAGTTGCGCTGGGCATGGACAGACGGATTGCGAACGCTGGGACAACGGGAAATCGCTGTCATGGTTCCCTGGCCGGAGCACGACTCGCGTGATAGGCTCATTACCCATTTGCTGAGATTTCTTGAGAACTATCTCATCAGTCAACCGAAGCGCATTCTCCCAGAGCAAACACTCCGCTATGGCTGGACAACATTGCGCTTTGTGGGTGATGAGCACCATCTCAGTGGAGCAGGCACCGATGTTTTGCTCATTGAGGAAATGCAACACCCTTTTTCCCAGGATGATCCCTCATATGGGCCTGGAGTAGCTCGCACAATTGCTCTGCTGCAATTACAGCATGAGGCGATGCGGCGCAATGGTATCACTGGTGATGCTATGTATCCCCATCACTCACAGTATGCTCTTGTTTGTACGCGAGTCACCCCAGAGACCGTTCATCTTCTTCGTCCCTTGATGGTCCATCGACTCTGGCAACCGAATGTCCGGGAAAGCGGCTGGTTTATCGGCTGTTGTAGCCAGGATCACGATCATGGCAATCCTGACGAACTAGCGATGATCCATCTGCATCATCTTATTGGACAATTTCCGGGTCTGTTTCCTTATTTAGCCATGCCAGTTGATACCGCACTGCTCTTTGAACAGAGCCAGGTGATCATCTTCCGTCCAGGCGAGGAAAATGGTCAGGTTGATCCAGGTAGCCTCCTCTCTTCCTTGCCCTAGAAGCAATTGCCTCAGGTTCTCTCCAGCGAAACAGCGACCAGAGCGTGTATCAAATCAGAAGGAAGTTTGGCCGATGGTTGCCAAACCTATCTTCCATTCGCATACTCCTCCATCAGCGAGCCTGCGGAAGAACCTAAATGTGGGTAAAATCACACAAAGACTCTACTAGCGCGAGAATATGCTCTCTTGTGACACTCCGCAGCCACTAGAAGTGGCGCGGCTTCTTCTGGCACTGCTACGTAGTCGGGTATTCGAGTGTATGTAGCGTGGCTACGACTCGTTGAACAACCGTAGTTGGCGAGCAATACCTGACACACTCGCAACCATCCCAGTGAGTGTATCCTGCGCGGTGCCCTGCGCGTTCACTGTTCCGTGCCGAGCAAGGTCGGTAGATGGCCTTCCACTGCCTTTGGCTTCTTGGGAACGGCGAACACCCCCCGTTTTCACGGGCCTCTCTGGTGCCAGAGGAGCTTGAGGCTTTTCCTGAGCGGGAGTCTGTTGATACCGAGCAAGCAGGCGTTTCCCAATGACGATAGAGGCGTTTCTATCGGAGTTGCCGTGCATGAAGCACTGAGGACAGTACACCAGTGGCGCACCAGGGGTATATCCCTCGGCTGGTTTTCCTGCATCGTAACGGGCAACCAGTCCACCACAACGAGCACACGCACGACTCGTATTCCTGGGGCTCACACGACACGTGACGATTTGCTCGTTCCACGCTTTGTATTTACTGTAGTTGTACATCTTCCCCCGTAACCAGTACGAGCGTTTTTCATTGCCTCTATGGCTGTACTTGCCCTTGTGTGGCTTGAAGTGCCCAAGATGTTCAAACACTAGAATAGTTGCTCGATGCTGCTTGGCAAACTCCACAATGCGGTGACTCACCTGATGAGCGCTGTCTTCGTCAAGTGCGCGTATCTTTGCCCACAAGGCTGCATTGTCCTGTTCACCTGCGGCGATGATGCCTGTCTTGCTGCGGTTGCGTGCAATGCGTCCTAACTGTCTCTTCCTAAGACCGTGCAGTTGCTTGCCCCCTTTGATAAAGCGGGTTGCAACCACCGTGCCTTCGACGGTGAGGATCGTACACACTGCCAGATGTGTAGTAATATTCAAGTCAATTGAACAAATACGGGTCTCTGAATTGGTGCTGAGTTGTTGCTTCACTTTACCAGGGCTAGCGAACTTCTTCTGCACAGCTGTGTGCAGGTTCCAGTGCTGACCGTCTTGTACCAGCGTTGGGCTCTCTGCGTCCCATGCACCAGGAAGCTCACGCCCTTGTATGCCGCATTTGATCCACGCCCAACTGCTTCCTGTCCACAACTTGAGCATGATACTCTTTGGGGTGCGTTCTTTCCACTGTCCGGCATACAGAGTGACTGATCTGTTCCAATGGCGCGGCGGGACTGGTGGACGAATAGTGAACTTCTTGCCCTTTGCTTGCGCCTTCGCTTTCTGCTTGCGCCATTTCTCAAGATGGCTGTAGAACGAGCGTGCTGCACCAAGTGCCGCATGAAGAGCGGCGCGACGGAACATGGCCGGAATGTCAGCGGGGATGACGGAAGCCAGTGGCATCACTGGATGAGGATTGGCTTTGGTTGTATGCGTGAGCGTTTCCAGGGCGGTAAGGGCTTCTTCACTGGAAAGCTCAAGGATACCACGGTGTGCCACAAGCACCTCGAAATAGAAGGCGGCAACTTGATTGAACAAGGTCTTCGTCGTTGCAAAATAGGAGCGATGTGCGCTCTTATAGCAAAGCTGTTGCTTGATGGTTTTGGTTGCCTTTGCCATGAGATGACTTGCTGCCTTTCCTGCTTCTTCACTGTTCCTATTCTTTGTGTTGCATGGAAATGTGGTGATGCACGATTGCTCGTCAAGGCAAGGACTCAAGCCAGGGACGCCTCACCACGGATTGCAATACCGTGGCTTGTGGCGGGCTAAAGCCATTTGCTGTTAGCGTGTATCACAGGTGTAGGTTATAACCCGTAAAAAATCATAAGATGAATGTACGATAGATCTTTGGGTAGTTTCGTGTTCACATCCCACGAGGTTGATACCCGCTCGATGCCTGGTAGGGACTGTAACAGGTGCAAGGCGTCTTGTGTGGTTTTGCCTTTTATGAGGTCTTTTATATGTGCCTGAGCTTTGTCACTGAGCGCATATACCCATACGCCATTACAGGAAAAGGCAATGATCGGGCGTGCTCCGGTAACGGTTGCTGCATTGGTGGTCACTTGGACATCTCCCAACATGCTATAGCCTGTTCCAAGTTTTTTGATAGCCTGGGTAGTAAGAAGCTGTGTTGCTTTATTCGCTAGTTCCTGGGTATCGTAGGCAACACCGGAACACGTTTCGGATACGGTAACCTTTACCTGGGTTGCCTCTTGCCCTATCTGGTGATCGGTGGTGATCGTGGGTGTACAGGGTGAAGTAACAAGGGCTTGCCCGCTTTGTACTTGTCCGGTTAATGCTCCCTGCATACTTTGTGCAAGTGCTGTTTTCAATGGTGCGGCTGCATTTGCTATATCTTGCTTTGTGACAGTTTGAAAATTGCGCTCGTCCTGGCCGCCACTAAATGACGTAGTATTGACTGCTTTGACTCCGTTGCAACATCCTTGACTTATATTATACGCGGCTATATTGCCGCTTGAACCTGTATTCATGGCATGTGCGCTAATTGTTACTTGACTCACTTGAGGCAAGTTAGCTGCTGGTATGTTCGCGTCCTGGTCGGTGATTATCTGCACGCCGTCGTTACCAACTAAGATTGTTCCTGCTGGGACGAACACGCTTTGAAGCTGGCCGTTATAAAACGTGATTGAGCCTGTCGCCGCTTTCGCGTCTTGATGTCCTTTTCCTGTGGTTGGTACGGTCTGCGCCTGGCTCAAGGTGGTAGGAGGTAGAACCCGTCCTAGCTGCGCGGTTGCGTTAAGTGAGATGGTTTGTGATTTTGGAATAAGAATAATGGTAGCGATTGGTGGGTTGAGGATGAGGTTTACTTGCATTGCAATCGAGGCTAGACAGAGAAAGACGAAAAGACTCATCAGAAAAAGCCCGACCTGTTTGCTTGTTTGCTCGTCTCGTGCTTGCTCTGGTGTAAGAGGCTGTATGGCGGGTTGTGTTGGTAGGGGTGCTGTGTCAAGTTCGGTGAGTACGCTGTCAACAATATCCTGCTCGTCCTCTTCCTCTTCCCACTCTCTGAGAATAAGGACATAGATATCTTCGATAGGCTCTTGTGTGTCCGGTATCGGTGTTTCTGGCTCTTGCCTGTCGTTTTCTTCTTGGTGTCCTTCAAGTCTTGCCAATAGCCTGTTAACCTCTTCAATGTATCTTGATTGCTTCATCATTATATCCTCTCATTGAGAGGGGGAGTAAACTCCCCCCTTTGTTCTACAAGTGTACGTGCTCGGTTGGCTTGAGCGGCCTAAATTGCCCGTTCTCGTTTATGAACACAATGGTTTGCCCCTGGATGTGGATTTCCATGTCAAGCAATCCATCATTGTTCACATCCTTAAAACTGATGGTGACGGGGGTTAACTCCTGGCCGTTCTCGAACAAGGTCGTGATGTTGTAAATCCGCGCCTTTGAACTGTCTCCCCCTGGCAGTTCAATGACGATAATGTGACGATTTAGGTTGATCGCTTCAAAATGACTCGGATTTTCCGCTGAGTCATTATGACCCACAACCGCGTCTATTTGGAATGTCCGAGGTCGGCCATACGTCGCGTCATCCTGGTGAATAGTCCACCAGGAAATAACCGCATTGCCAACAACAACAAGGGCAAGCATGAAAACCATACCGATACCTAAAATGGCAAGCCAGTGAAGATGTACCCCTTTCTTTCTTCGCTTTGGGAGTCTTTCTGTCTCTAACTCGTCAATCTCGTCTGCATAGCGGGTCTGTTGCTGTGGTGGTGGGAGTTGGGGTTTTGCGCTTGCGCGGGGTGGGATGTCTGCATATTGGACGTGTACCCGTTTATTCCCTGTTTGGTACACTCCTTCAGGTGGCAAATTGTACCGGATCGTGCTTCTGGTTACGACTTGCGGCGGCCATACGTCGCCGTTCCCGTCTATATCTTCGTCGTCATACTCTTCCTCGTCGGGGGTTGCTCTATTCGTGGTTCGGCTCCGTTTTCTTGCTTCTTCCCGCGCTTGATGCCTTGCTTGTCGCGCTAATTCGGCGGTATCATAATTCTTTCGTGGCAATACCTGGGCGGTGCGTGTTGTACCATGACGCTTTGATCTATTGGGAAGTTCCCCGTCAATATATGCATACCCGCGTCTCGTAGGATCAAACTGCATGGTTCGCCTCACTTTCCTCGTGTCGAGGACAAAATACAGGGATCGCATTGCTATCTTGGGGGTGCTCTGGTAAACAACCAGGGCAATAGATGATGACACCGCAATCTAAGCAAACCGTACAGCCTGCTAAGTCCCTGTGACCTTCAGTGTGCCCGATGATCTGACAATCATTCGAGCCTGTTATTGAATAGGGTGTTGCTGGGGTGCTTTGATTGTTGATTCTTCTCCGTCTTTGTCTTCGCCTGGGTACTGTTGAATTTCCCCATAATGTCTGTGCCATGTGTTCCCCCCTCTCAAAGTGTCCGTCCTGCAAGATATTTGCTGGCTTCAAATTCAGTCAGCAGTCCATCTTGTACCCATTGCTGCACACGCTCTATTGCCTCCTTATTCTCGCGGCATGTACACTTCGGGTCATAGCAGAATGGATGATCGGGCGTATGAACGGTCGGGTCGGAGCGTTCAGGAGTATGGCTGGTATAGCTTCTGGTAGTGCCAGGCATCCGTTGCAGATCAAATTCCTGGTCTTCAAATGGATATGGCATGTCTCACCTCGCTTAGATTGACGGCTAAGGCTATTTGTGGCATACTTGTACATAGACCTTAGCTTGTCCTGGCAGCAAAAAGGCATAGTGAGCCGTTCTGCTGCCACTGTGTAAACAACAGCACTACGAGGACGGTACGTTTTATGTTATGAACTGCGGTGCTTGGTCGGCGTGCAGTTCGCAACATCAGTAGAAAAGGTCCAACGGGAGACGCTTAGATCGGAGAGTCTAGGCGTTTTCTGGTTTTTTACATCTCCTTTCGTACGTGGACAATCAAGAAAACTTAGGGATAGATAGCAATTTCGAGGTCTTCAATGGTAAGGGTTATTCCAAGTGCTTCTGATAGCGCGTCGGCTATTTGTGCCGCTTTCACGTCCTGAATGGTTTGCCCCTCTTCAGCACGCCTTACCGTTCTCTCGTCAACCTTCGCTTGTCTTGCCAGTTCGTTTTGTGACCACCTCGCTTTTAAGCGATACTCTCGTACCTTTGACATTCCTTACACTCTCCGATTGCTCCCGTATGCGGTGTCATGAAGCAATCAAGCTCAATATCCCGCGAAATACGGTACTATGATCTAGTATGCAGTGAAGTCCTATAGTTTGTCAATCCTTTTAGTGCCTATTTAAGAAAGAATACGCTTCAAACAAGAAAATTTGTATCTGCTCAGATAGGCGGAACGAAGTCAAAAATAGAGCGCAAATGCGGCAGAAAAAAAGCTAGGGAAATAATCTGATCTCACAGGCGAAAATTTACCGCATAGGCACGTTATAAGCTCTGCCTTATCGACATTCTCATATGGTCTGCATCCCCTTTGCAAGGTCAATGAGACCGTGTATAATGATGGTCAAGC
>Ga0209648_10006401_pt1 | contig 10135 bp, 9 predicted proteins | sample GraSoi2013_115cm_FD_185830 | JGI IMG/M metagenome (GOLD analysis project Ga0209648, IMG submission 185830) | Grasslands soil microbial communities from the Angelo Coastal Reserve, California, USA - Sample 9_17_2013_115cm (SPAdes) (version 2) | ecosystem: Environmental > Terrestrial > Soil >...
ATTCTTTTGTAGGGGAAGCCGTTGGCTTCCCGTTCGGAAAGCGAGACGCTGACAGCGTCTCCTACAGATTCTTGCCGCCGAGCTCTTTTTCGAGCTGTTGTTTGCGCTCGTTCAGCGTTTGCAATCGTAATTGCCAGCGATGCAGTTGAATGGTGAGCTGATTGATGTTGCCGGTGATTTCAGCGCGTTGTGATTCGTTCTCGGTCAGCTTTCCCCGAATTTCGTCCGCGTAAGCCAGCGCGTTCGCTTTTGTCTCTTCCGGTTGTGGCCCCGTTGTGAGCTGGCCGCACTTCTGGCAGGTCAATGTCATTCCTGCGGCCGAGCGATTCGCGACCAGCGCGGCTTTGCAATGCTGGCAGTGAAAGAAAATATCGGGATCGGCTGCGACTTTGCGCAGAGAATGTTTCGCCGTTTCCACAACAAGTGAACGAGCAGCCCCTATGCCCGCGTACAAGAATCAGTGCCGCAGTGACGCTGTTGGCGAAGCCGCCTCAGTTCGAATTGCGCCGACCTGTCCCGCTTTGGACAACTCAAAATTTCCCCGTAATCTGCCTTAAGCGCTCTCTGATAGGACATTAGGTCGACACCCATTGCACTGGCTTATGGTTTGCTAGAGATCGCCTCGGTCGGAATCCCGACCGGAAAGGATTTATTTTATGGCTAAAGTTTTAGGTATCGATTTGGGCACCACCAATTCCTGCATGTCTGTGATGGAAGGTGGCGACCCGGTGGTTTTGGAAAATTCTGAAGGCGCGCGCACGACGCCTTCGGTCGTGGCGTTTACGAAAAGTGGCGAACGGTTGGTCGGCCAGGCCGCAAAGCGTCAGGCGGTGACGAATCCGCAGAACACAGTTTTCTCAATCAAGCGTTTCATGGGCCGCAAGTTTGATGAGGTGCACGAAGAAGAGCACCGCGTTCCTTACAAAATCGTGAAGGCAGCGAACGGCGACGCTCACGTGCAGGTCGAAGTTGCGGGTGAGCGCAAAACTTTTTCGCCGCCGGAGATTTCGGCGATGATCTTGTCGAAGCTGAAGGCCGACGCGGAAGCGAAGCTCGGCGAAAAAATTACGCAGGCGGTCATTACTGTGCCGGCGTATTTCAACGACTCGCAACGCAATGCGACCAAGGACGCGGGCAAAATCGCGGGCCTGGAAGTTTTGCGAATCATCAACGAGCCGACCGCGGCCTCGCTCGCTTACGGTCTCGATAAGAAAAAGGATGAGAAGATTGCCGTTTACGATTTGGGCGGCGGCACGTTCGACATTTCCGTTTTGGAAATCGGCGATGGCGTTTTCGAAGTGAAAGCGACCAACGGCGACACCCACCTCGGCGGTGACGATTGGGACGCGAAAGTAATGGATTGGATCGTGGCCGAATTTAAAAAGGACAGTGGCATCGATCTGACCAAGCAGCCCGACGCGATCCAGCGCATCAAAGAAGAAGCCGAGAAAGCGAAGATCGCCCTTTCGAGCTCGCAGGAGTACGAAATCAATCTGCCGTTCATCACGGCGGACGCGAGCGGACCAAAGCACATCCAGAAGAAACTGACCCGCTCGAAATTGGAACAGTTAACTGACGATTTAATCCAGCGGACGATTCCGCCGGTGAAAGCGTGCTTGAAGGACGCGAAAATTTCCGAGCGCGAAGTGAACGAGCTGGTGCTCGTGGGTGGCATGACCCGCATGCCCAAAGTTGTGGAAACGGCGCGCGGCCTGATTGGCAAGGAACCGCACAAAGGAGTTAATCCGGACGAAGTCGTCGCGGTTGGCGCAGCCATTCAAGGCGGTGTGCTCCGTGGCGACGTCAAAGACGTGCTCTTGCTCGACGTCACGCCGTTGACGCTCGCGATTGAAACCGCGGGCGGCGTGGCCACGCCGATGATTCCGCGCAACACCACCATCCCGACACGGAAGTCGCAGATTTTTTCAACTTACAGCGACAACCAGCCGGGTGTGGAAATCAAAGTGTTGCAGGGTGAGCGCCCGCTTTCGCGCGACAACAAGAATCTGGGCACGTTCCATCTCGATGGAATTCCGCCGGCACCGCGCGGGGTTCCGCAAATTGAAGTCACGTTCGACATCGACGCCAACGGCATCTTGCACGTCTCGGCGAAAGACCTCGGCACCGGCAAGGAGCAGAAAATCTCCATCACCGGCTCGAGCGGCTTGAGCAAGGAGGAAGTCGAGAAGATGCAGCGCGAAGCGGAAGTGCACGCCGAGGAAGACAAGAAGGCGAAGGAAGCGATCGAGATCAAGAACAACGCCGACACCCTCGCGTATCAATCCGAGAAACAATTGAAAGAACTCGGCGACAAAATCCCGGCCGACAAACGCAAACCGGTCGAGGACGCAATCGCCGCGGTGCGCGAAGCGATCAACAAGAACGACACCGACGCGATCAAGCGCGCCTACGACGACTTGCAGAGCAAGTTCCAGGACATTAGCGCCGAGCTTTACAAACGAGCGTCAGCGCAGGCTCAACCGCCACCCGGCTCGGGTCAGACGGGGCCGCAACCCGGACCGGAAGCAGGCGGGCGTCCGAGTGCTGAACAAGGCGGCGCGAAACGCGGCAACGGCGACGTGGTCGACGCCGAATTTGAAGTCGTGGACGAAGACAAGAAAAAGTAACCGAAACAATTTGCCGGCGGCTGTCGAAGCATCGACAGTCGCCGGCTCAACCAAAAAACAAAAACCAAGAAGGAGTTAATTAACTTATGGCAGTTAATGTAAAACCGCTCGGAGATCGGGTGCTGGTGCAACCGCTCGAAGAGCAGGAAACCAAAAAAGGCGGGATCATCATTCCCGATACTGCGAAAGAAAAACCGCAGGAAGGCAAAGTGGTCGCTCTCGGCACCGGTAAGGTGAACGAAGAGGGCAAGAAGGTGGATTTCACCGTGAAGAAAGGGGACAAGGTTCTCATTTCGAAATACGGCGGCACCGAAATCAAAATCGACGGCGATACTTTTCTGATCATGCGCGAGGACGACATCCTCGGCATCATCGGATGAATGAACTCTCAACAATCAACCATCAACTAACAACTTAAAATTATGGCAGCTAAACAATTACAATTCGATGAAGCCGCGCGGCACACCTTGCTGCGCGGAGTCGAGAAACTGGCGAAGGCCGTCAAGGCCACGCTCGGACCGAGCGGTCGCAACGTTATTCTCGACAAGAAATTCGGCAGCCCGACGATCACCAAGGATGGTGTGACGGTCGCGAAAGAGATCGAGCTGGAAGATCCGTATGAAAATATGGGCGCACAGCTCGTTCGTGAAGTCGCTTCCAAAACTTCGGACGTCGCAGGCGACGGCACGACTACGGCGACTGTTCTCGCGGAATCTATTTACCGCGAAGGTCTCCGTAACGTCACCGCCGGCGCGAACCCGACGTCGTTGCAGCGCGGCATCATGAAAGCCGTCGAGGCAATCGTCGAGGAGCTGAAGAAGATCTCCAAGAAAGTAAGCGACCGTACCGAAATTGCGCAGGTCGCGACTGTTTCGGCCAACTGGGACAAAACGATCGGCGAGATCATCGCCGACGCCATGGACAAAGTCGGCAAGGACGGCACGATCACGGTCGAGGAAGCGAAATCGATCGAGACGACCCTCGAAGTGGTCGAGGGAATGCAGTTCGATAAGGGTTATCTCTCGCCTTACTTCGTGACCAACGCGGAGGACATGGAGGCGATCCTCGAGAATCCGTACATCCTCATTTACGAAAAGAAAATCTCGAGCTTGAAGGACATGCTTCCGTTGCTCGAGAAAGTGGCGAAGGCCGGACGTCCGCTGCTCATCATCGCGGAGGACGTGGAAGGCGAAGCGCTCGCGACTTTGGTCGTGAACAAATTGCGCGGCACATTGCAAGTCTGCGCGGTCAAAGCCCCTGGCTTCGGCGATCGTCGCAAGGCGATGCTGGAAGACATCGCGGTGTTGACCGGCGGCAAAATGATCAGCGAAGACCTCGGGATCAAGCTCGAGAACATCAAGCTCGAAGACTTGGGCAAGGCCAAGCGCGTGACCATCGACAAGGAAAACACCACCATCGTCGAAGGTTCGGGCAAGAACTCCGATATTCAGGGCCGGGTCGCTCAAATCCGTCGTCAGATTGAAGAGACGACCAGCGATTACGATCGCGAGAAACTCCAGGAGCGTCTCGCTAAACTCGCGGGCGGTGTTGCCGTCATCAACGTCGGCGCAGCCACCGAGACCGAGATGAAAGAGAAAAAGGCGCGCGTCGAAGACGCGTTGCACGCCACGCGTGCGGCGGTCGAGGAAGGCATCGTCGCGGGCGGCGGTGTCGCGTTCATCCGTGCTCAGAAAGCGCTCGAGAACATGCGGGGCCTCGACGCCGATGAGAAGGTCGGCGTCCAGATCGTGCGTCGCGCGGTCGAAGAGCCGATGCGGCAACTGGCCGACAACGCCGGCGCGGAAGGCGCGCTGATTGTCGAGGAGGTCAAGAAGCGCAAAGGCAACGAAGGCTACGACGTGGCCAAGGGCGAATACACCGACTTGGTGAAGGCCGGGATTGTCGATCCAACCAAGGTCACGCGGAGCGCGTTGCAAAACGCCGCGTCGATCGCGGGCCTGTTGCTCACGACCGAAGCACTCGTGACGGAGATACCTGAAAAGGAAAAAACTCCGGCGATGCCACCGGGCGGAATGGGCGGCATGGATTATTGATCCGAAACCCCGAAGAATTTCGGGGCTAAGAAAGCGAAACAACAATTAACAAACAGCCGAGCTCGAAAGGGCTCGGCTGTTTTGCTTTTCGCTGCTTCGGCTGCGAGTTGCTGACGGGCTAATTTTCTGCCCGCCTTGTATCTCGGCAGCTCCCGCTGCGCTCGACCGCTACCCTCGCGGCTTTGCCGGCCATGTCGCTCGTCCCGCTCGCTCCATTACCTCTTGTTTCGGAGAAGACATGCGACTAAGTTTCGCGTCCATTCGCGGGTAAAATCATGGAAAGTTACGTTTCGAATTTGATGGCCGAGGTGAAGGCCAAGAACCCGAACGAGGTCGAGTTTCACCAGGCGGTGCAGGAAGTGGTCGAGTCGCTCACGCTGGTGATGGATCGAAATCCGCATTATCGGAAAGCGAAAGTTCTCGAGCGCATCATCGAGCCGGAGCGCGTGATCATGTTCCGCGTCCCGTGGCAGGACGACAAGGGCGAGATCCACGTCAATCGCGGGTTCCGGGTCCAAATGAACAGCGCGATCGGCCCGTACAAAGGCGGGCTGCGATTTCATCCCACGGTTAATCTCGGCATTCTCAAGTTCCTCGCGTTCGAACAAGTATTTAAAAACGCGTTGACCACGTTGCCGATGGGCGGCGGCAAAGGCGGCTCTGATTTTGATCCGCACGGAAAAAGCGACGCCGAGGTGACGCGGTTTTGTCAGGCGTTCATGTGCGAACTGTTCCGGCACATCGGCCCGGACACGGACGTGCCGGCGGGCGACATCGGCGTCGGCGCGCGCGAGATCGGGTTTTTGTTCGGAATGTATAAGCGCCTTAAAAACGAATTCACCGGCGTGATGACCGGCAAGGGATTGACCTGGGGCGGCTCGGTCATTCGACCGGAAGCGACTGGTTACGGCGCCGTTTATTTCGCGGAAGAAATGCTCAAAACGCGGAAAGAAGATCTCAAAGGCAAAACCGCGCTCGTGTCGGGTAGCGGGAATGTTTCCCAATACACGGTCGAGAAGTTGATCACGTTAGGCGCGAAGCCGGTGACGATGTCGGATTCGAGCGGTTACATTTTCGATGAGGAAGGAATCACGCGCGAGAAATTGGCGTTCGTGATGGACCTGAAGAATGTCCGGCGCGGTCGAATGTCCGAATACGCGGACAAATTCAAAGGCGCAGTGTTCACGCCGGTGAATCCGACGCTCGATTACAATCCGCTTTGGAATCATAACGCGGAGTGCGCGTTTCCGAGCGCGACCCAGAACGAGATCAACGGCAAAGACGCAGCCAATCTTTTGAAGAACGGCTGTTACGTGGTCTGCGAAGGCGCGAACATGCCGACCACAATCGACGGCATCAACGAGTTCGTGGACGCTAAAATTCTTTTCGGTCCGGGCAAAGCGGCAAACGCCGGCGGCGTCGCGACTTCCGGTTTGGAGATGGCGCAGAACAGCATGCGCGCCTGTTCAACATCATGAAAACGATCCACGAAGTTTGCGCTCGCACCGCCGAAAAATACGGCACGCCCGGCAATTACGTGAACGGCGCGAACATCGCCGGGTTCGTTAAGGTCGCCGACGCGATGCTGGACCAGGGGCTGGTCTGAGCCCTCCTGTCATTCCGAGCGGAGTCGAGGAATGGAGCGAGTGGGACGAGCGACATGGACGGTTGTGCCGCGAGGGTAGCGGCGAGAGAGTCGGGAGACGAACGAGTTCAATCTCTCTAGATTTAGCGGACGAGATTTCCGGAAATATCTAGAGATGTCTCGACTTCGCTCGACATGACAAGTAGCGCACGCGCATCGATGATTGGTGGCCCTATTATTTATGAGCACGAAATATCCAAAGAGCCCGAACGAGAAAACGCAAAACGGCATGGTTTATTTCCCGCGCATGTTGGACAAGATCCGGCTCCACGCGAGCGGCGAGCTGCACGAGGATTACCATAAGAATCTCGGCGCCATGAGGGCCGCGGACGGCGCGTGCTGTAATTTCTTGCGTGTGAATTACGCCGATCTCCGCGAGCGGGTGCTGCAAGGCGGCAGCGATGAAGAAATTCTGGAGTGGTGTTTCGAAAAAGGCCGCCGGCTGAATGAAGGCGACATCGTGGTCTGGAATGGATTCGCATCCAAACTTGGCTGGCGCGATTTCATGTCGCCGCGATTTCAGAAATTAAAGGAAGAACATGGCGTGGCCGATCGTCACGATATCGCCTGTGTCCCCGATTTGATGGATTTCGAAGAAGGGCGAAAAAGCTGAGGAAGTGACGACTGACGAAATGAACCCTCACCTCAATCCTCTCCCTGGCAGGGAGAGGAAGACGCGAAGCGGCAGGTGAGGATTGGTATTCGTTCGGTCTTTCTAATCAAAATGATACGCGTCTTGATCTGCTTTTCGATGTTCGTCGCCTCGCGACTGGTCGCCGGTGACGCAGTCGCAATCGGCTACAACGCCAACGGCGTTTGGACGGACGTGACCTATTTTCGATCGGCGACGCCCAAAGGCGGGAAGGATTACCGAACTTCGGCCCAGGCTCGCGAGTTCGCGTTGCGCGATGTACGCAGGCGAAGCCAGTCTGCTGTCGCGACGACGCACATTCTTTCGTCTTCCGATTCAACGAGCTTTGTCGCCGTTGCCCGCGGCAAAGATAAATCGAGCAAAGATGTAAACGTGGTCGGTCGTGGACAAACGCAAAACCAAGCCGACAAAGAAGCCTTCGCCCAGTTGAGTGCAGCCGGCGCAGGCGCAAAAGAGAAAATCGTTTATCGCTACTTTTCTCACGGCGCTGATTCGAAATGAGATTACCGGTCTGGCTGGTTTCGACGTCGCTGATTTTATTTTCGATTTGTTCGAACGGGCAGAATGAAACGGAGCCGAATCAAGGACCTGCTGGAAACTCCGTCAGGGTATTTGGCGCGAACCTTCATTATGTCGATGCTGGATCAGGCTCGGTGGTGGTGTTGTTACACGGTTTGGCTGACGACGTTGGAGTTTGGGAATCAGTCATGCCGGCGCTGGCGGCGAAGCACCGTGTCATCGCGCTTGATCAAATCGGCTTCGGCCGTTCTGACAAGCCGTTGCTGGGTTATCGAGCCGGCACGTTCGTTGATTTCCTCGATGGGTTTCTTAACGAGCTCAAAATTGATCGCGCATCACTGGTCGGGAATTCACTCGGTGGCTGGATTGCGGCTAATTTCGCCTTGGCGCACCCGGAACGAATCGACCGCCTCGTCCTGTGCGACGCCGCAGGCTACGCGGCCGTGCCAAAAACGATGGATCCGCGCGCTTTGAACGCGCTGCGTTTGGCCAGCCGCGAGGATATTCGTTACCTGGGGCCGCTGACATTTCACAACAAACGATTCTATGAAGATGTCGATCTTGCGTTTAAGCAGCGGGTGACCGCGGGCGACAACTACACCGTCAATCAGCTTCTCGACTCAATGATCCGTGGCGAAGATGTTCTGGACGGCCGACTTGGCGCGATCCATAAACCGACGCTCATTGTGTGGGGCCGCGAAGATAAACTCATCCCGCTCAATTTCGCCGAGCGCTTTCACAAAGAGATAACGGGTTCTCGATTGGAGGTAATCGACGACTGCGGGCACATGCCCCACGTTGAATGTGCCGACAAATTTAACCACGCATTGCTGAAATTTTTCGGTGACGAACAATGAAGATCTGCATCATCTGGACTTTGGCACTTGTTTGCTACGCTCTGCGCTGCGAGGCACAATCCGCAACACCGACTCCTTCCCCAACAGCGACACCCGCCGTGTTTTCTGAACAAACACTGGCCGATCTAAAACGTTTGCAACAAGCCGCGCTGAGCAGCGATTACGCTTATCGACAAGTAGCGCATCTCGCGGACAACATCGGACCGCGCTTGAGCGGGTCGACGCAGGCGGCGAAGGCCGTTGATTACGTCGCGAGCGAATTGAAAGCGATCGGCTGCGACGTGCAGCTCGAGAAAGTGATGGTGCCACATTGGGTCCGCGGCGAAGAAACCGCGACGCTAGTTCAATGGCCGGGTCAGGTGGAGAACACAACGCACAAGATTGTGCTCTGCGCGCTCGGCGCGAGCGTTGCCACGTCCAGCGAAGGAATGACGGCCGAAGTCGTTGCGGTGAAAAATTTCGACGAACTGAAAGCGATGTCGCGCGACAAGGTCGAAGGCAAGATCGTCCTCTTCAATTATCCGTTCGACAAGCAAATGGCGGCCCAGGGGCGTTCCGGCGAAGCGTATGGGGAAGCGGTCGCGTATCGCAGCGACGGACCGAGTGCGGCGGCGCGACAAGGCGCAGTCGCGTGCCTGATTCGTTCCGTCGGCGGCGCGGATTATCGTATCCCGCACACTGGCCAAAGTAAATACGCCGATGATGCGCCGAAAATCCCGGCTGGCGCGCTTACGACCGAGGACGCGGATTTGATTGTCGATCTTGTGAAACAAGGACCGGTGAAAATGAAATTGGTGTTGACGCCGCAAACTTTGCCCGAGGTGGAGAGCGCAAACGTGATCGGTGACGTCAAAGGCAGCGAACACCCGGAACAAGTCGTAATTGTTTCCGGACATCTTGATTCATGGGATTTGGGAACCGGTGCGATCGACGACGGCGCCGGCGTAGCCGTTTCGATGGAAGCGGCGAATTTGATTCAGAAACTGCATTTGAAACCGAAGCGCACCATTCGCGTGATCGCGTGGATGAACGAAGAAAACGGATCGGCCGGCTCCAAGCAGTACGCGAAGGATCATGAGAAAGATTGGGCGAACCATTTCGCGGCGATGGAGACCGACGGTGGCGCCGGACACCCGATCGGGCTCAACATCAAGGCGAAACCGGAAGTGAAAGCGATGTTGAAACCCGTCGCGGCTATTTTGCAGGAATCCGGCGCGGGAATGCTCAGTCTCGCCGAGCATGCTGGCGCCGATATTGAACCGATGGAGAAAGTTGGCGTACCCGCGTTCGCGCCGATCCAGGACAGCCGGTTCTATTTCAATTATCACCACACGCCGGCCGACACGCTGGATAAGATTGTGCCGAAAGAACTGGCGGAAAATTCTGCGGTGGTCGCGGTGTTCGCGTACGCAATGGCGAACTCAGAACAACCGCTGCCAAGGTGAAGATCGACATCGTCACCCTTAAGCGCATCTGTTAAACGTCAGGCGTGAGCCTGGAAACGATTAGCGCAATCGCGCAGTTAATCGCAGCGCTTGGCGTCATTGCATCGCTCTTTTATCTGGCGGCGCAAATCCGGCAAAACACCCGTTCGCAATGGTCAGTGGTTGTTGATTTGCTGACCCAGTCGCTGATCGCTCTCATTGGCCCGCAGCCCTCTGATCTCGATCAGATGCGCGCACTCGTCGCCATTACGGAAGACTGGCATGGCGCGAGTGAAGCAGATCGCCTCCGCGCTGTGTCCATGCTCTTTACCAGTTCAAAGTTTTCGAAAATGCATG
>Ga0209648_10006402_pt1 | contig 10133 bp, 12 predicted proteins | sample GraSoi2013_115cm_FD_185830 | JGI IMG/M metagenome (GOLD analysis project Ga0209648, IMG submission 185830) | Grasslands soil microbial communities from the Angelo Coastal Reserve, California, USA - Sample 9_17_2013_115cm (SPAdes) (version 2) | ecosystem: Environmental > Terrestrial > Soil >...
GAAGATGGGTTGATGTACACTTCGAGGAAGACCATCAAAAGGCATTAGGAGGGAACGATGAAGATTGGCTATATCCGCGTGAGCAAGGATAAGCAGGCGACCATCTTGCAGGAAGACGCCATGAAACGTGAGGAGTGCAAGCGGGTCTTCATCGACAAAATGACCGGCAAGCGCTTTGACCGGCCTGAGTACCTCAAGATGCTGGATCAGGTCCGGCCTGGAGATGTGATTGTGGTGTGGCGGCTTGATCGGTTAGGTCGAAGTCTCAAAGAGTTGATTGCCACCGTAAGCGGTCTGGCTGGGCGTGGAGTTGAGCTGAGGAGCCTCAAGGAAAATATTGACACGACGACGCCTACGGGCAAATTCATGTTTCACATCATGGCGGCTCTCACCGAGTTTGAGCGCGATCTCATCAGCGAGCGTACGCTGGCCGGACTAGAGGCCGCCAGGGCCAGGGGACGCAAGGGAGGCAGACCTGCTGTGACGAAGAACATGAGCGTGGCCAATCTTGAGCAAGCCAGAACGCTCTATGCCAGCCAGAAGATGAGTGTAACGGAAATTATGAAACGAACCGGTTTTCAGAGTAGAACCACCTTTTATAAGTATGTCGTCAACGCAGAAAAGCAAGCGTGAGACCAGAGTGTCCCTGTGGACCTCACCCAGATGATTCTAGCGTCGGAGGAACGGGCCTGGAGAGCAGCCCGCGTCGCGTCTGTTTTCGCCTCCCGCAATGTCGTGATCCCTTTCAGGCCCTGCTGGTATGTGAAGGAGGATGTATGACCAAGCCGGATGTCACCCCACCACCAAAGCGATTGCATATTCTCGATGATGAGGAAATCGAAGCGCTCTACGGCAGACCGTGCTTGAGCGGAGACGATCGCACGAACGTGTTTACCCTGACCCAGCCAGAGAAAGACATCCTCGCATCCTTTACCCACCCCTCTATTCAGCTGTATTTTCTCCTTCAACTGGGCTATTTCAAAGCCAAACAGCTGTTCTTCACCTTTACCTTTGACGACGTGGTCGAGGATGTCACCTACCTGCTTGAGCGGTATTTTCCCGAGACGCCATGGTCAGAACTGCGGATGCTCAATAAACGCACGATCCTGAAACAGCGGCACCGTATTTTGAAACTGTTCAGTTATCGCCTCTGCACGCCGACAGATCGACAGGACTTGTTTCTTCGTGCCCAACAAGCTGCGCGAATCAGTAGCAAGCCCATCTATGTCTTGCGTGAACTCCTCCACTACCTCACCGAACATCGCCTTGTGAAACCCGGCTATACATTCCTGCAAGAAGAACTCGTAGGGCGGGCATTGACGGCAGAAGTGAAGCGCTTGGCGACTATGCTCCACGCGCTTTTGCCCTCTGAAGAATGTGTGGCGCTTGACGCTCTGCTGACGGAAACCGACGAGCTCTATACGATCACCCTGTTGAAACGACAGCCAAAGGACTTCAGCTTCGGCGAAATGCGCCGCGAAATGGCCCGTGGTGAGCACCTCGCCCAACTCTACCCATTGGCCAGACGGATCGTGCCGAAACTCGGTATTTCTCGTGAAGGCATCACGTATTATTCCTCGTTGGTCTCTTACTACTCGGTGTTTCGGCTCAAGCAACTCGACACGTGGACCATCTACCTCTACCTGTTGTGTTTTGTCTTCCATCGCTATCAGCGCTTCAATGACAACCTCCTCACCTGTTTTCTCCATCTGGTGAAGCAGTACGCAGATGAAGCGAAAGCAACAGCCAAAAGAGCGGTGTCTGACTATCGCGGGACGAGCAATCACGATCTGCCCAAAGCTGGGGAAGTGCTCAAGCTCTTTACTGCTGAGTATGAACACCACACGCCGTTTTGTACCGTGCAAGAACAAGCCTTTGCGCTTCTCGATCAGCAACGCTTAACACGCGTTGCTGAGTATCTGGTCAACGAGGCGAGCTGCGATGAAATCGCCTTTGAATGGGAGCATATTGACTCCATGGCCCGGCGCTTCAAGCAACATCTCCGTCCTCTCTTTCGCGCTGTCGATCTCTCTGCCACCCGCGTCAACGCGCCTATCCAGGAAGCCATCCACTTTCTCAAGACGGCCTTTCAACAAGATCGTCCACTCCGCCAGATCGATTCGGGGGATTTTCCTACCGACTTTTTTCCCCTCCGAGAGAAACGGTACCTCTATCAGCGCAATGAAACCAATGAGAAACACATCATCCCTGACCGCTATGAATTTCTGGTCTATCGTCTGGTGCGCCATCGACTCGAAGCCGGTGATCTCTTTTGTCGCGACAGTGTCCGTTTCCGCAGTTTCGAGGAGGATTTAGTGGACGATCAACAGTGGGCCAACAAAGAGGCGTTACTTGCGCAGACGGGTTTAGCAATTCTGACCCAGCCCATTCAAGACCACTTAGACGCGCTGAAGTGCCAATTGGAAGAGCGTCTTGGCACAGTCAATCAGCGCATCGGTGCTGGGGAAAATAGCCACGTGCACCTCACGACCACCGGGAAACGCAAGAGGTGGACGCTGCAGTATCCGACGAGCAACGAGCCAATCAACCATCCGATTTTTGAGACGGTACCTCAGGTGAGCATCAGTCGTGTCCTCCACTTTGTGAATCACCACTGCCACTTCATGACATGCTTCGAGCATGTGCTGGGACGCTACAGCAAACAGGCTGCCGATGAGCGCATTCTGAGCGCCTGTCTCGTTGCCTGGGCAACCAACATGGGCCTGGGACGCATGGGTGATATTTCGGACATCCCCTTCGCCACCCTGGCGAGCACCTCGGACAACTTTCTGCGCCCGGAAACCCTGAAAGCGGCCAATACTTGCATCAGTAATGCGATTGCCGCTCTGACGATGTTTCGGCATTATGATATCGCTAATGTGGTTAACCTAAGCGACAGGGTCGCCCCTGCCGCTCGGCTTCAAAACCGGACGTGCACCTTTCGACGCATCCGGCTCCTCAACTGTTTGGCTGTTGTCATCAGTACCTTTGGGAGGCTTGGGAGATGTGCTTTGAGAGCTTGAATATCTGCCGAAAGAGCAAGATATTCCATCCATACATCGGTGGTACAACCGTGTTCAAGGCGTATTCACTCTGACTTGCGCCTCTTCCTTCCAAACAGTCGTCCGCACGTCAGCCTAGTCTCCGGCGTTACCCTCAGCCTTTGCTTCTTGCGGAATCCTGCCAGCCATTCCATACGGTTGACACCTGCTCCGCTTCCACTGAGAGAAATGGCTGGTTATCTCGTTCCTGAGAATCGTTTTGCGTCACGGTAGGCTGGTTCTCTGCACCGGGTTTGTCGGGAGTGAACCCTGGTCACAAGAGCGTATGCCAGGCCCCTATCCTCTCCCAGTTTGGGCAAGCCATTAACCCACGTCGGCTTGATAGTGCTAACGATGCCTCAATAAACCTTTGCTTGCGCTAGCCATAGCGACCTGCTCCCAGGGATGCTTCAGTTGGGTTCTGAACGGACCTGGTTTTCCTCTCGCTTCAGGGATTGATGGTCGGTCGCTACCCTGGAGAGGACGCATTTCTCGGTTCACACGAGGTTGGGAATTGCGCCCAACATCGATTCTCAAGTTGTAAAGGATGTTCTCCTTCCTCCTCATCCCCAGGTGATGTCACCTGTTTCGAGGAAACGATTCGCACGCTCATGCGCACTTTGGGTGATGCCTAAATCAAGCTCTGGAGAGGACGCGCAAGCGCAGCAGAGGAAAGGATGAAATCTTGCGAAAAACGACTCCCCCGATACTAGCTCGGGGGAGTGAGAACAGTGAGGACAACTCCTACAGTGACGTGGTGATCAGCGCCGATCATGGTTGCCAACCGCAGTGAGCTGTTTGGCTTTCTCTGCCAGATCACTCCCGGTCTGCTTCACCTTATTCATCGCCTGCTCTGTCGTGCCTTTCGCATCACTAGCCAGGTGTGAAACGCGAGTAGCCAGGTGCTGGGCAGATCCCCGGACCTGTTCTGGCCCTGGGAGAACGCCACGCACCTGCTCAAAGCGTGCTTGCAAGAAGCGCCTCGGCTTTTCTAACCGCAGCAGAACGATCAAACTGGTCCCTATAGCGACGACCGCCATGAGGAGTCCTGTGATCCTCCGGTTCATGCTTCTCTCTCCTTTCTGCGTTGAAGCAGTAGAGGTGACCTCTCCTCTCACTCACGCGACTGTACTCCAGTCAGTGAGGACAGGTTATTGCTCCTACCTCTAGCACGCAGCACGCAACCTCTACGTTTCAAACATGCCTCCCAACACTGCTCCCTGGCTCGTTCACGCACCACACACAGTGCGTATGAGTCTGAAAAGTGTACCATTTGATTCCCCCACTGTATTCTCAAATACGCATGAAAAAGGAGTGCGTGAATGACGCTTGAATAGCTTTGGACTATCAAAAATATATGTATTCTAAGGGGAAACGTGGGTCAGTCGCCACTCACCTGGCCGTTGATCGTGGTGTCGAATAAATGCGGCCGAGAAAGCGTTTGTTGAGCTATAGCCAACTCGCCTTGCGATTTCGGTAATGCTCAACTCTCCTGCTTGTAAGAAGTCTCGTGCAAGCGCCATTCTCCAACCAGTTAGGTAACGCATAGGTGGCTCGCCCAGTGCTCGTTCAAAGTTACGCGCAAATGCTGCTCTTGACATCCTACAGAGAGAGGCGAGCTCAGGAACAGTCCATGTGTTCTCTGGCTGTGAGTGAATAACTTGCAGCGCCGCACCCAGTCGCGAATCATTCGCAGCTCTAAACCAAGCCGGAGGTGCTGAACTCTGCTCTAAGCTCGCACGAAGCGCGTACACAATGAGTAGGTCTAATAGCCTATCCAACACCGTTTGATGGCCAGCACTCGGCTGATTAAGCTCGTTCGAGACTAGCTTAATGATTTGGTGTAGCGGCTCGTTCGGGGTTGTCTGTAGTACGAGAATTGGTGGAAGCGTTCTTAGCAGCCCCGATCCGATATCGCCTGAAAACTGGTAAGCTCCACACATAAAGACTGACGCGTCTAGGTTACTCGAGGTATCATTACTGGTACGTTTTGCTAAGAAGTCCTCATGTGAAATACAGGGTGCACCAGGACTATGCGCAAGGTGGTGATTTCGCCCACCAGGAACAAGCGCAAGATTACCAGGTACCAGTTCCTGAGCTTTCGAGTGATCATCAGTCCATATATAGGCTCGGCCCTTCAAAACCATATGAACCGTTAACTGTATGCTCCCTGGTAAAGCAATGCCCCATGGAGGTAAAACCGCAGATTTGGCGAATACGCCGCCAGATGACCGCGCTCTTACTAAGTGTTCTTGCAAGATATCCATTAGACTGTATTTTACAATATCTGACGAGAAAAATCGAGCGTTTTGAGTAGTAGATTGAGCTTTTAAAACATTGACGCTCTCATTTGTTTGATTAATAATTAGGACATGACAAATTCACCTGTAATCCTTGTTTTGGGAGCAACCGGAAAGGCTGGCTCCCGTGTGGCCCGAATTTTGGAAGATAATGGTGTCACTGTACGTCGAGCATCCCAATCGAGCAAAGATGTGTCGTTCGCCTGGGACGACACTAAATCTATTGATGCCACTACGTATTCTCCCCTTACTACACTTTTGGAAAGTATAGCACTAAAAAGTAGGTACTTGTCGAATGTGCACTATGCCTACTATTCTGGTTTTGGACAATTAAAGTAACTTGAGGAGGAATGAATTAATGACTTCGCAGAACACTACTGAGGAAAACAAGCGGATTGTCCGCGAATTTATCGAAGCAGCATTTAACAAGCACCAGCCTGATAAAGCAGGCGAGTACATGACATCTGATATCAAGTGGCATGGCGGAACCCTGGGGACTGTCGAGGGTCGTGATAATTTCGTTGGGCTGATCGGTGCAATCGTGACAGCCCTACCAGACTTGCGGAATGTCGAACTGGATATCATCGCAGAGCGAGATATCGTGTCCGTGCGAGCGACGGTGGATGGAACACACAAAGGTGACCTCCTTGGAATTCCGGCATCGGGTAAACACGTCCAATGGGATGCGATAGATAATTACCGAGTGGTGGACGGAAAGATTTCCGAGGAGTGGGCGGCAGATGACCTACTTGCTTTCGTGTATGGAGTTGGCGCTTACACTCCACCTTGGTTGGCCGGCAAGGCTTAGTATGAGGGTAGAGAGTTAATACAAATGGCTAGCTCCCGCTTAGAAGCCTTTAGTGTTGGGGTCATGGCTGTGATTGTCACTATAATGGTTTTGGGGCTAAAAGCTCCTGCGGGAGCGAGTCTGCATGATCTTCGTACTCTCTTGCCTAACTTCCTGATAGATGCCCTAAGCTTCCAGATGATTGGCGCGTCTTGGAACAACCACCACCATTTACTTAAAGTAGCCAAAACCATCAGTGCAGGAGGTCAAAAAAGATGATTGATCACATATACATTTCTGTTAGTGATGTGAAAAAGTCACTAAAATTCTATCTTGAAGCATTGAAGCCTTTAGGTTGGCGCGAGTTTGGAGCGTACGACTCTAGTACGGGCCCAGAGGGTGTACCTGACCTTTACGGTATAGGTGACGCTCAATATATGAAGAATCCAGGATCAGGTTCTAGCATATGGCTACGACAGCGACAAAAGGGTGAAACTGGTCTTTATGTTGGCATCCACGCAGATAGTACAAAAGAGGTAGAGGCTGCTTATGCTGCTGCGTTGAAAGCGGAAGGCAAAGATGAAGGTGCGCCAGCGGAAAGAACATACTTTGCTCGTGGATATTACGCTGCAAATATAGCAGACTTCGATGGTAATCACGTTGAGTTCGTATACAAAGACTTTTAGGTACAGTGCGGGATAATCTCATCTACAGAGTGGTACACTTTTGGGGCTCATGCGCACATTGTGTGGTGCCTGGATCAAGCTCTGCGTAGGACGCGCGCGCGAAGCACCGCGAAGTGAGCGCGCCCATACATCTGCCTTTTCAGGAATTTTAGGCGTGTAATTTGACCCTCCACCTGCCCCTGACTCCATGGAAGGGACAAGGCCGCTTGGATGGCGGCGTAATCGCGCGTAATGCCAGAAGCAAATCCCCGCAGTTCCACCGAGGAACTCTGGTGAGCCCGAGCCAGCCAGGGGTCCAAGCGGCGTGCTTGTCGCTGCCGGACCATCTGCACAAAGTCTTGTCCCAGTTTGTAGAGTTCCTGAAAGTCGGCATGCTCTTGGCAGAGCCGCTCAATGAGCGCTCGTTGGCCTGCCGTGAGCTGCTGCGGGTCTTTGACGAATAACCAGGATGCGCGTCGGGGTGAGAGACGTCGCCTGGCGGGGGGAGCTGCCTGCCGTTTCTTGCCGCGCACTCGCTCCGGTGGTCCAGGCAAGCGTGCTCGCCAGTCGCCAATGAGGCGACGGACCAGCGAGGCGGATCCGCGAAATCCTTGGGCCTGGAGTTCACGCGCGAGTTGGAGGCCGTTGTGACAGCCCTCTTCCCAGCGCTTGCGCAGGTAGGGCAAGTAGGGAGCGAGTTTGCTCTGACGCCTCCCAGTGGGCGCGCGCTCCGGAAAGGTTCCAGCTCGCACCGAGCGATGGACCACCTTGCGGCTGACGTGCAGAAGCCTCGCGATCGCGCGCTGGCTGAGTCCCTCTCGATGCAAAGTCACAATCTGCTCATAGCGGGCGAAGCGATTGGTGCGGCTGATCTGCCGACGCCTCTCAGCAGCCGTAAGCGTGTGCGGCTCCGCAGTGCGTGCCCCATGGTCTTGCAGGCCCTCTGCTCGCTCATGCTGCTGGGATGCCTCTACAGGCGCGGTTGAGACTTCCAGCAACTCGGTCGAACGCTGGGAGGACGTGAGCGCTCCTTCCAGCACTGGCAACGCTCCTTGGTGACGTGCCAGTGCGTCTTTGAGCGTGTCGCGCAGGTTGACCAACACATGGTAGCGATCAGCGACTTGCCTGGCGCGCGGAGCGCCACGTGTAGCTGCCTCCGCATACGTCCCAGCACGATCCCGACTGATGATCTTCACACCCCGATGCGCACGCAGCCAGCCGACGACGGTGTCCGCTTCCCGATCGGGTAGGACCTCCACCGGGCAATGCGCTTACAAGTCGACCAGCAAGGTGCCGTAGCGGTCGCCTTTTTTCCAGGCGAAATCGTCGAGTCCGAGCACCTGTGGGGTCTTGTGTTGGGGAACAGCCGTGCTGCGGATGAGCCGCAGGAGCGTATCACGGCTGGTGGGCATCGCCAGGCGCTTCGCCAACTGCGCGCCCGCTTTGCCTCCGTTAGCAAACGCGACCTCGGTGAGGGCCTCGGCTTGTCGCAGGGTCCGCCGGGCATAGGCGCGCGAAAGCTGCGGGAAGCGTTCTGCAAAGGTGGTACGTGGGCAGCCCCGGGTGCGGCACACGAAGCGGCGCACCTCCAGGCGCACCCGTACTGCTCGACCCTGGCAAGGCAAATCTGCCAGCGTGCGCGTGTAGCGACCTCGAATGCGGGTAGATGCATGCGAGCACTCAGGACAGACTGCGCTGGTCTGGCTCGATTTCAGCACCAGGGTCAGTGTCTCCTGCTCAAGACAGACACCGGCCACATTCACATCAACAGGCAGAGAAAAAAGGGTAGTTAGTAACATGGTAGTAGCTCTCAATGGGTAGGAGTGGAATCTTGGATGCCTCTATTCTACCATATGGAGCGCCTTCACGCACCACACAATGTGCGCATGAGCCACTTTTCGGTTATCGAAAACACTTTTACGTCGCCAAAGGTAATTTCATCAAGATTAGACATATTGAGATAAGGGAAGTAGGCTATCTGCATAAAATCGACACCACCTTTTCAGGTTAGAAAGATGAATTTGGAATTTCACAACGTTGGGTTGCCATTAGATGATGCGAAGTAGGGATAGCACTAAGCCATCTCAACTTTTCATGAATAGGTCATGATACTTCTGTATTATTTTTATTGTTGGATGTACTCCGTTAGCAATCTCTTCTAAATCCGTCTGGTCTAGCACAACAATATATCGGCCTTTTTTAAAATCGTCTCGTATGACGGTGACAGCATCGTGCCATTTATCACCAGTTATCCCGTTTCGAGCCAAGAGAATTGCAAACTCAATTTTTTTACTCTCCATGATGGAGCTTAGAGTTCGAACTTGATGTGCTGCAACGGGATCACTCCAATTTTTGCACTCTACAATAAATAGATGCCCTACTTTTTGCCAGAAGCTCTCTGTAGAGTTGTTTTCAACCCACAGGTCAATCTCTTCAGAGGCTCCCCTGGTGTCATGTCCAATAACAGTGAGGCCGTCAATTACAGTTATCAAGAAGATAGCTAGATATTCATAACTCATTTTCTTTGCCACATTAGTTTCGGCTGCGTTTGCTTTTTCGATGAACACTCTGAAAACTCGGCGGATCGTGGCATTCCAAGAACCTTCATCTTTTGTTAAAGCTGTCGTCTGGCGTTCACTAGCTTCAATGAGTATCTGTCTTTGGCTAAGAAGGTATGGGGAAAAGTTTTGTTTGTAGGGATAACTCCAAGGCGGAAACATTGCTTTCGCCTTTTCCTCAGCCGATTGGTACAGCAAACTTGGCTCAGTAGGAGCTTCAAGAAATTTCTTGATTTTCGCATTCCAAAAAGAACCTTCGTATGCCTCACGAAATCTATTTTTGAGGTCTTCTGGCAGAGGTGATAAACATTTAGCAAACCATGAATAATAATCATCGGTAAACTTGTTTATTTCCTCTTTTGATAAGCCAACTCTTTCACCGTCCTGTATTTTGCTCGCTCTTTCATCCAGGCTTTGACTTTCAGTGATTAATTGCTCCCAATCGGTCATTTCTTCGTTCCTTCAGTCAGTACCCTACAAGACACACACGCCTCCACCTATGCTACATTGGCATATAATAGTAGCTTGTCTGGAACACTAGTACAAGTTTTGTAGGATAAAAGGGCTACCTCACCCGGTAGATAAGCCAAGTTCTCCCTGTAGTGCCTCTGCCTGCTGGACTCGCTGCGCTTGCTTGAATGTGCCAAATTGTGGCGGTTCCTTTGGTACTATTCAGGCCAGTTCTTCAGTTAAGGAATTCTCAGCCTCCTGTAACGTATCTGATGCTCTCAAATATTCCTCATCGATCTCATAGGACTTACCGTATCAGAACCACTCACTTT
>Ga0209648_10006403_pt1 | contig 10130 bp, 7 predicted proteins | sample GraSoi2013_115cm_FD_185830 | JGI IMG/M metagenome (GOLD analysis project Ga0209648, IMG submission 185830) | Grasslands soil microbial communities from the Angelo Coastal Reserve, California, USA - Sample 9_17_2013_115cm (SPAdes) (version 2) | ecosystem: Environmental > Terrestrial > Soil >...
GCAGGTGCGGCATTTGGGTATGCAGCGGCGCGTTTGGCGGGCAGTTATTTCTTCGAGGTCAAGATGCCAGGCGCCTTGCCCGTGATCCTCTCCGCGTTCGTCCTGCTGGCCGCCGCCGTCGTCGCCTCCTGGCTACCCGCCGCCCGCGCCGCCCGCATCGACGTCATACAAGCCCTCCGCTCCGAATGACCGTTCCTTTGTGGCACAGCCACTCCTGGCTGTGCGCTATGCGCCGATTTTGCGCATGGGGTTGCTTTGTGAGGGCACGATACGACTTGTCCCGGCCGGGTCGGGATCGCGCCCTGTCGGCCCCCTTTCAACCTGTCACTCAAATTCCGCCTTCCCTTAACCATCCTCCGTTGGCGGCCATTTCTGTGCGCCGTGTATGATGTTTACGATTTCCACAACAACTTTCAGCACCCGGTAGACCACCACGAAGGGAAGCGGTGGCAGGGGAAGTTCACGAGTCCCTCCCACGCGGCCCGTTCTACCCTTGTTTGGAAGAAACTTCAACGAACCTGCACTTTCATACATAGATTGTCTTGGCAATGCGTTGAGCGGCAGCCTGATTTTCTTGCCGGATGTATTCGATAATTCGAGAGAGGTCTTCAGCAGCGGCAGGTGACCAGCGCAGCTGCATTTACTTGCGGAACATTTGAGCGATACGGGCGCCGACTTCTTCGTGAGTCAAGAACTCCCCGCGGTCGAGCTGCTCCAAGCCTCTCGTCACCTGCTGGCGGAACCATGCGTCATGGTCGACGTAGTTTTCCACAAGCTGCTTGACGTATTCCTCTGAGCCGCTTTTGTTCTCGGCAGCGGCCCGGTCCACTTTCGCTTGTAGCTCGCGTGAAAGTTTCACTTCCATAGGGTCAGATTAAGAGGTGCTTCGCGCTCTGTCAATGTCTTTCCATTCTGGCTGGCGGCCCGGATGACGAATCCCGGACCTTTCAAACTTCCTTTGATCGCACCAGGCAGCCTTTCGCGCGCTCACAAATCAAAACAACACGGAGGGCGCCCCAGGTTCGTCTTTTGAACACCGGGGTCTTGGGTTTGCTCGCCCCTTTGCAGAATGAGCAACCAAACGCTCGCCGACGATTGACTCCCCCTCGTACCTTTCGTCTATCATTCGGACATGAAATCCCGGTTCATTTTCCACGTACGTCCTTTAACCGAGAGGAGCATTGCCGGATGCCCATTGACTGCAAGAGAATCCAGAAACGGACCCCTGCTACCGTGGCTTTGCAGATCATTAGCGCGAAACAGCCGTTCATCACAGAATTGGCATTCGCTGAAAACGTCAGCTTACACGGCGTCCGCGCTGTAACCGAGCGTGCCTGGAAACCAGGGGAGCGTGTAATCGTGAAGTCCTACCACGGCAGCATCCAATCCGCGGCCAAGGTCATTTATTGTCACCGTTTGGCGGAGACTCGATATGCCGTCGGCTTGGAGCTGCGTTCGGCAGTGGGGACTTGGGTGGACGTTCCGCAATCACCAAGGATACAAGCGTAACCCAGCATCCCCGCGACCGCAGGGGAATGGGCGCATGGCCGGCCTTAAGTTCCGAAAAAAGTCCGTGGGTGGTCCACCCTTGCGGGTTTTGCAAGGATGGGTCTTTCTCTTGCCTCTAGTCGGCTATCCCGAAGCATCTAAACCACTTATAATTAGCTATTGACAAATTACCTAGATATGTTATAATGGTTTCGTTAAGTTGGCCCGCTCCTCAGCCACCCGTGGTAGCAGCGCGCCCCATCAATCATGTGCCTCCGCCACGTGGTCCTTCTTCCCCAAGCAGCATACGTGTGGCTCCCTTCCGTTTACCCTGAGCAGCGAAGGGTAACCCCTCCAGAATCAACACTTGCGGAAGTGTTCATTCTAAACAGCTTAAACCCCTTTAGAATGAACACTTGTCACGGAGAGCCACGTTTTGCACAATTTTTGTGCAATGTAAGTCCCTTTAGAATCAACACTTGCAAAAGTGTATCAAAACAAATGACTTTAACTCCCTTTAGAATCAACACTTATGAAAAAACAGGGGGGTGGGGGGCCCTCCTAGGCTTTGAACGTTCCAACTTGTTTCCGGCGGTCGAGTTCATCTTGCTTTTCAATCGGTTCAGGAATACATGTAAGTCAGCTCAGCGCAACCAGGAATTCGGCGAAGGAGGTACAAATGACAAAAAGAAATCAAGTTCTTTTGAGCGTCGCGATTCTCGGGCTGGGAGCCGCTCTCGCCTCCCGCGCAGCGGGGCCAGCGACCGAAGTCAGCGAGCTCAAAGTCACCATTCGGGAGTGGGACGTTCCCACGAAGGGTGCGCATCCGCATGATCCGGCCGTCGGCACCGACGGTGCTCTGTGGTTCACCGAACAGATGGCCAACAAGCTCGGGCGTCTAGATCCAGCCACCGGAACCTTCAAGGAGTATCCGCTAAAGCTGGAAGACTCTGGCCCGCACGGATTGGTTGCCGATCGCGATGGAAATATCTGGTTCACTGGAAATTTCAAGGGCTACATCGGCAAACTCGACCCCAAGACCGGCGCCGTGACGGAATTCAAGATTCCAGATCCGAAGGGCGAAGACCCCCACACGGCCGTCTTTGATAGCCATGGTTTGCTGTGGTTCACGCTGCAAACCGCCAATATGGTGGGAAGACTTGATCCCGGCACAGGAAAAATCGACTTGAAGCATGTCCTCACGGCGGATTCGCATCCCTATGGGATCGCTATCAACAGCAAGGGCATCCCCATCTTCTGCGAGTTTGCGACCAATAAAATGGCGAAAATCGATCCAGCGACAATGGAGATCACGGAATACGCGCTTCCTGAAGGAGCCAGGCCAAGACGCTTGGCTATCGATGCGAGCGACCGCGTCTATTTCACGGATTTCAGCGGAGGCCACCTGGGCAGGCTCGAATTGAGTTCTGGAGCCGTGAAGATGTGGCCCTCGCCGGGCGGCGCGAAATCCGCTCCGTATGGAATTGCGATTACTCCCGACGGAATGGTTTGGTACAGCGAGTCCGGCGTCAAACCGAATACCATCATCCAATTCGATCCCAAGACGGAACAATTTGCGCGCGCGATGATTCCTTCCGGCGGCGGAACGGTGCGCAACATGGCCGCTACTTCCGACGGACGGGTGTATATTGCTTGCAGCGGCGTGAACAAAGTAGGCGTGGTGGAACGTGCCCGCTGAGTTCCCTTCCCTTCTGCCTCTCTCGTGGCGTGGAGGTTGCCATGAACGCAACAGCAGCAAAACCCAAGGAACAACTTTGCCAGGCAGTTTCGCGCGTCGATGAACCCTGCGACCACAGCGCCCAGCAGCACTGCGAGCGCTGCGGCCAATGGTATTGCCGCGCTCATTTCCCCGATCCTGACTGGCATCCTTGTGCACCCGATCAGGGCGTGGGCTGATTTTTATTTGCGTTCGCCACCGGTGTGGCATTAGCGGTTGCACAGCAACCGTCGCGCGAATTCTTGACGGATGTGCGCGCCTCCGTTAGCGTCAAAGGATACGGAGCGTCGCCCCTTCTGTGTGCGCGCCGTGTGAGAATTGAATCCAGTTGAGAGAATCCATTGGCCAACGCGATCATCACGCTTACGACTGACTACGGCACCAACGACCATCTGGTCGGAACCCTGAAGGGCGTCATCCTGAAGATCAATCCCGATGTAACCATCGTGGACATCACGCATAACATCACGCCCTTTGATCTCCTCGATGGAGCGCTGGCGATTGGCTCTGCCTATTCCTACTTTCCGCCGAAAACGATTCATGTTGTGGTGGTGGACCCCGGCGTGGGAACCGAGCGCCGGCCGCTGCTGGTCAGCGCGCAGAATCAATATTTTATCGCCCCCGACAACGGCGTGCTCTCTGTCATTTTCGAGCGCGAAGCGGAAACTCTCGTCGTGCGCCACGCCAATGTCGAACATTATTATTTGCATCCCGTAAGCAAAACTTTTCATGGGCGGGACGTTTTTGCTCCCGTCGCTTCGTGGCTCTCCAAAGGGTGGCAGACTCCCAGCATGGGAGACGAAATCAGCGACTATAAGAAATTCTCGATTCCTCGTCCCAAGGAAGCGGATGGAACCTTGAAGGGCGCGGTTCTACGAGCCGATGCGTTCGGCAATTTGATTACAAATTTCCGCTCGGAAGATTTACCTGAATCGGTGGTGAACGGCGGCGCGATTAATCTTCAAGTGGGAACACACCAAGTGACGCGAATGGTGGACACGTTCGCGCGCGGCAACAATGGCGAGCCGATCGCATACGTGGGATCGAGCGGATATATCGAGATTGGCGTGAACAAGGGAAGCGCGGCGCGCACTTTGAATCTGGGCCGCGGCACTCCGGTGGTCCTCACGAAATAAATATCCGCCGCGCTCCGACTGCGCATTTCTATACTGCTATTTTCGTTGGACTTTCCTAGGCAGCGGCTGGCGCCGGTTGCTTCCGCCTGTGCCAGTAACCCAATGCCGCGAAGAGAAGGACAGCAGGCACGCCGGTCAGTCCGCAAACTATAAAGAAAATGCCGTAGGCGTGAATGAGGCCGTGCGTGGTGCTCAGGCTTTCGACGGCAGCACCGGAAAATCCCTTCAAGATCTTCCCCAACCAGGCATAGGTTGAGCTCAAGAGCGCATACTGCGTGGCGGTGTATCCCAGATTGGTGAGACTCGACATGTACGCGACAAGCGCAACGCCTGCAAAGCTGAGGCTGAAATTGTCACCTGCCATGACGAGCGCGAAGAGACGAACGCTCAAGCCCGCGAACGCGAGAGTCGCAAACGCGGCGGTCGCAGCTGCCTGTAAAATGCCCCCGATGATGAGCGCCCGCATGTAGCCAAGCTTCACCGAGCAGAATCCGCCCGCAGCGATGCCTGCAAACGTAGCGATGAGCCCGATGGAGCCGCGGATCGCTCCAACCGTTTGCTTCGTTAGACCGAGGTCGTGGTAGTAGGGATTCGCCATTGGACCCATCATAAAGTCCGGCAAGCGGTAGAGGCTGATGGCCGCTAACATCAGAAGCGCAAGCCATCCATGTGCGCGGAAAAAAGCGATGAACGGTCCCACAACGGCGTCGAAGAAACGCCGCCAAAGCGGCGCTTCGCGCTTTTCATCCATCACCGCGTCCGCGCGTTCCGGTTCTTTTGCAAACCAAGTGGCGATCATTCCAACGGCCATACACGCACCGTAGATACCGTAGGACATGCGCCAGCCCACGGCCGCCGCCACAATGAGGATCAGGGAATCTGTAGCCAGAAGCGCCAGGCGGTAGCTGAACTGATAGGCAGACGCGAGGAGGCCTTGTTCTTCTCCGTCGTCCGCCGATTCAATGCGCCAGGCATCAACCACAATATCTTGTGTCGCTGAGGCAAGCGCAACGACGAGCGCAAAAACGACAAGCGGGCCTAGCCCGGTTTTCGTGCCGGTTCCGCCCATGGCAACCAGCGCCAGCCCGACGGCGATCTGCGAGAGCATCATCCATCCGCGCCGGTGTCCAAGCCGCTTAAACAACGGCAAATCGACGCGATCTATCAAGGGCGCCCACAGAAACTTCAGCGAATAGGCAAGACCTACCCAGGAAGAAAAACCGATCCACGTCAGAGAAGTGTGTTCATCGCGCAGCCAGAAGCCGAACGTATTGCCGACCAGATAAAAAGGAAGGCCTGAAGAAAACCCGAGCAACAACATCGACAGCGTTTTGGGCCGCAGGTAATCGGCGAGCCGGTGCTTGTGCGGACTCACGCCTTCATTGTCTACCGGAGCCTTACGAGACTCAACGCTCCGTTGTCCATCCTGACACTCTACCCAGTGTCATCGATCATTCTGAACGAGCACACCCTCCGACAGCGCGGTCGGGGGTTTGACCGCGGCGATAGGAGGCGAGCATTCCTGCGGGAATGGCAATCGCAGCGCAAACAACCAGCGCGAGGAATGGAAGTAATAGCAGGTTGCAGAAAAATTTGACGCAGAGAAACGATTCGTTGTTACGGCGACAATCAGTCGGAGAGATGTATGAGTTTACTTTTCCTGGTAACGTTACCCGCCTAGGAGGCGAGGATCGAAACTGTACGGCTCCGAGGGAACTCTGCGGCGCTATAATTTGGTCATAAGACCCGAGACTCAGGAGGTTGCATGTATGCACTAACGCAAAATCTACAATTTACATTTCGCCAACTGCGAAGAACGCCTGCATTCACACTCACGGTCGTCCTCACCTTGGCCCTGGGCATTGGTGCCACCACTGCGATCTTCTCGCTCGTCGAGGGCGTCCTGCTGCGCCCACTTCCGTTCCAGGACGCCGACCGGCTTGTTTTGTTGGGAGATCATCTGGGAGGCCGGCCAGGCATGTCCGTCAGGGCTCGCGAAATCGAAACGTACACACGTGCAGGCGAGGCGTTTTCCTCTTTGGGCGGCTATATCACGACATCGTTTGAGCTTTCTGGAGGCGCACAGCCAGAACAAATCAATGCCGCACGCCTGAATTCTGAAATGTTTCCGACGCTCGGCGTTCAGCCTATCCTCGGCCGTGTCTTTACCCCGCAAGAAGACGATGCCCGTCAACCGGTCGCAGTGATCAGTTACGCGCTGTGGACCGACCGCTACCACCGCGACCCACACGTCCTCGGCATCTCCATCATGCTCGACCGCAAACCCTACTCCGTTATCGGGGTGATGCCGCGCGGCTTTGAATTTCCGCTACAACTCGGCCGCTTGTACCAAGCGCAGCTTTGGGTTCCTTTGAGTCTGAGCCCCGACGAGCTCTCCGATCAACATTCAGGCTTCTGGGGCTACCAGATGATGGCTCGGCTGAAAGATGGAGTGTCCCTGCCGCAAGCAGCTCAGGATGCCGACCGAGTGGCGCACCAAATCATGAGCGATTTTCCCGCAAGCATGTCGGCGATTCAAATTCAAGGCGACGTCAGGCCATTGCGCGAAACCGTAGTCGCAGACGTCCGCCCGGTGTTGCAGACGCTGTTTTTGGCTGTGGCCATCGTGCTGTTGATTGCCTGCGTGAATGTCTCCAGCCTGCTCTTGGTCCGGGCCATCCGTCAGCGGCGCGAATATGCGGTTCGCGTTGCGATTGGCGCGAGTTCCAGCCGAATCATACGCGAATCCTTGGTGGAAGGACTCCTGCTGAGCATGACTGGTGGCCTGCTCGGTCTGGCGTTCGCCGCAATTGCGATTCGCATCACCTTGCATCTCATGCCTGACTCCATGCCTCGCATCGATTCCGTGTCGATGAACCCCATGGTCGCCGCATTTGCACTTGTCGTCGCCGTTGCGGCCGGCGTTCTCTGCAGTCTTGCGCCCGCCTTCGCAGCCTTGCGCATCAATTTGATAGAAAGCCTCAAAGAGGGCGCGCAAATCGGCGGCGGTGCAAGCCATACGTGGTTACGTTCCGCCTTGGTTGTCTCGGAGGTTGCCATCGCGCTGATGCTGCTCACGCTATCTGGCGTTTTCTTGCGCAGCTTACAGAAGATGCAGGCAGTCGACCCCGGTTTCCGGGCTGACCACGCACTGATTGCAGGCTACCAACTTCCTTTGTCGCAATACCCCACCAAAGCGTCTGTCGGCATGTTTACCCGAGCGGTTGTCGACCAAATGTCGAGCAAGCCGGGAGTGATCGCTGTAGCCATCAGCAACGCGGTCGCCGCATCCGATGTTTCCCCGCAGTCTGCGTTCACCGTCGAGGGCGTTTCGGCAGATCACTGGAAGCTGAAATTCGCCGCGTTTACCAGCGTTTATGGGAACTACTTCGGCGCTATGGGCATCCCTCTGCTCGAGGGCCGAACCTTCACCGTGCACGATGATTCCAACGCGCCGCTCGTGGTAATTGTGAACCAATCGATGGCCAGAGATTGCTGGCCGGGCCAGAGCGCTATCGGCAAGCGTATGCACGTCGGCAACCCGCGGAAGGAACTCCCCTGGGCTGCCGTCATCGGAATTGTCGCCGACACAAAGATGCCTCGCGATGTGCCTAGCATTGATCAGTGGTACACGCCAATGGATCAACCCGCCACTCTGTACGGCTCGGGAACTCCGGGAAACCTCAGCGGCCCGCCGAGCGGATACATCACGATGCGCTCAGCGCTTGATCCTCAGCACATGATCCAGACACTGCGGTCGACCATTGCGGAGATCGATCCGCTCCTGGCTTTGCAGGAGGTGCGGCCAGTGACCGATGCGGTTTCTGCAATTGAGGCACCGCGACATTTCAACACAGAGCTGATCACGGCCTTCGCCGTGGGCGCGCTTCTGTTGGCGATCACTGGGATTTATGCGGTGGTGGCCTTCTCCGTGTCCCAGCGCACGCAAGAGATTGCTATTCGCATGGCTCTGGGGGCGCAGCGTGCCGGCATTGCGAAGCTCGTGCTTCTTTCGGGAGTGAGGCTCACGCTGCTCGGATGCGGCCTCGGTGTTCTCGGCTCGGTAGCCGTCTCGCGACTGGTCAGCTCCTTCCTGTTCGGCGTCAGCGCAACTGACCCTCTGATCTACTTACTGTGCGTCCTGATTATGATGATTATGGCGTTGCTGGCATCGACGCTTCCCGCAGCCCGTGCCTCTTCCGCCGATCCCATTGACGCTCTGCGCTCAAGTTAGGAATTCCGCCTAGGAATAACCATCAGACATATTTCGTCCGGGCTATCAGCCGCTCCTCTTGCCAAGCGGGCCTGCGTCCTGAGCCACTCGCTTCTCCTCTTGACGGAACCCCGGGCATGCTCAACGGATGCCCTCAGAATGACAGTTGCAATTTTTTCACGAACCTCTTAAGAATTCTCCCGCGAGGGTTTCGAATCTCTGGCTGGTTGCAGCACGGCTTCCGGAATCCCTTGCGGCTTGCTTTCATTTTCAGGGGGACGAATGCGCTGAATCTTGACGCGGGCGACGCGCTTACCGTCCATTTCCACGACCGAGAAGCGAAAATTGCCGTGCTCGAAGCTTTCGCCGCCCTTGGGAATGAAGCCCAATTGGTCGAGAACGAAACCACCCACGGTGGCGTAAGCCGGGTCTTCCGGCAAAGTGATGTTGTATTGGGTGTCGAGATCACGCACATTGAGCGCGGCGTCAAAGATCAAGGCTCCATCCGCGAGAGTGAGAGGGCGCTCGACAACGTCAAATTCGTCGTGAATCTCTCCCACCATCTGCTCGAGGATGTCTTCGATGGTGGCCAGCCCGAGGATGCTGCCGAATTCGTCCACCACCAGAGCCATGCCGACGCGGCGGGTGCGCAACTCGAGAAGCAACTCGCTGGCAGGCTTGGTTTCGGGGACGATGAGCACTTCACGCAGAACGCGACGCAAATCGAACGGGGGTGGCGAGAGATTCTCCTCGAGCCGGCGTTCGCGATCGAGAAGGATCCAAATCATGTCTTTGATATGAACGAAGCCGAGGATGTGGTCCGCATCGCCGCGATAGACCGGAATGCGCGAACGCTGGGTGGTGGCGAAAACACGCATCACTTCATCCAGATTCGCTTCCACGGGGAGCGTGTGAATGTCCGGGCGCGGAACCATGATTTCGCGTACCTGGATCTGAGCGAGTTCCATGGCGCTGAGAATGAATTTCTCTTCGCCGGGGGCGATCAGGCCACGTTCACGGGCTTGCTGAATCTGAATTTGAAGTTCCTCGGTGGAATGCGCGACACCGTGAACCTGCGCGGAAGTAACTCCCAGGGCCTTCACAATCGCCCCCGATATGCGGTCGAGCAAATGGATGGCCCAGCGAAAAGTGCCCAGGAACCACCGGAAGGGCATGGCCACCAGTAAGGCCACGCGCTCGGCGCGGGCCAGGCTGATGGTCTTGGGAACCAGTTCCCCGATGACAACGTGCAGTGCGCTGAGGAGAGCAAATGCGCAGGTGAGCGCGATGGCATGAGTAAAGAGCGCGGTACGTGCTCCAAAAGTAGCGGGCCAAATGGTCTGAAACATTTTTGCAAACGTAGCTTCGCCGAGCGCACCAATCGCCAAGCTCGTAAGGGTGATGCCGAGCTGCACGCCGGAAACGACACGATGCAAATCGCCGAGGAGCGCTTCGACAATGCGCGCACGGGCGCTTCCCTTGGCGACGAGTTGGCGGACGCGGGACAAGCGCACGGCAACGAGGGAAAACTCTGTCGCTGCAAAAAAGCCATTAA
>Ga0209648_10006406_pt1 | contig 10124 bp, 6 predicted proteins | sample GraSoi2013_115cm_FD_185830 | JGI IMG/M metagenome (GOLD analysis project Ga0209648, IMG submission 185830) | Grasslands soil microbial communities from the Angelo Coastal Reserve, California, USA - Sample 9_17_2013_115cm (SPAdes) (version 2) | ecosystem: Environmental > Terrestrial > Soil >...
CCGGCAGCCTGTACGATCTTCCCCTCCTTTCCACTTTCCTGTGGTTTGCTTTGGCCGGAGTCATTGCCTATCAATATCGTAACGAGTTGGATGCGCCTTCCGGAAATGCCTATGACTCGGATGCGGACTCGACCCTCGACGAGAGTACCTGGCCGGCGCGCTTTGCCATGGCCGCCGTAATTTCCCTTCCCGTCTTCGCGATCTATACGCTCCGGTTTGGCCACGATGGCCTGGAAGTCCGCGATTTCCGCCTCATGGCAACTTTGATCGCTTCGGTCCCGCTCGCGCTGCTGATTTTTATTCGCACGCACCTGGCCGATAAGGACCGCTCCCGGCTTTTGGCCCGCTCCGAACAATCGATTGAGAATTTGAAGCGCTTGCAGGCGCAGATGGTGCAATCCGAAAAACTCGTTTCTCTCGGGCAGCTCGCCGCCGGCGCGGCGCACGAAATTAACAACCCGCTCGCGGCCATCCTCGGTTTTTCCGACTTGCTTGCCGACGATCCAACGGTTCCAGAGAAAGCGCGCGCCACGGCCGCAAAAATCCGGGACCAGGCGCGGCGCACAAAAACTTTGGTTGGCAATCTCCTGAGCTTCGCGCGCCAGGTTCCGGCCGAACGGACCCTCCTGGATATCAACACCGTGGTGAACAATGCGGTGCAGCTTCGCGCCCTCGATCTTCGCTCCGGCACGTCCCGCGTCGAGCTAAAGCTTGAGTCCGTGCTTCCGGGCGTGCGCGGTGATGGAAATCAGCTGATGCAGGTTTTCTTCAACATTATCAGCAACGCGTTGGAAGCCATGGAAGCAGCCTCGGGCGGTGTTCTGACAATCAAGACAATCCGCGACCGCGGCAACGTTGTCATCCTGTTCTCCGACAGTGGTCCCGGCCTCAAGGACCCGCATCGCGTTTTCGATCCCTTCTATACAACGAAGCCGGTCGGCAAAGGCACGGGCTTGGGCCTCAGCATCTGCTTCGGCATCGTTCAAGAGCACGGCGGAAAAATTCTCTGCTACAACCGGCAGGAAGGCGGGGCGGTTTTCCGCGTGGAATTGCCTGCTGTTTTGGCGGCCTTCCCGGCCAAGGAATTGCACCTGACAAACGTTTTAACGCCCCCGCAAAAGCCCTCCTGACACCTCTTCCTCTCCGGCAATTCTCCCTGCGTTATCCAAACATCAACCCGACTCGTGCTAAAGTTTTTGCTTCTCACTCTTGAGGCCGCAAAGGGAGTCGCGATGCCGGAAATGGCCGTTCAGACGGAAAACCTAACAAGGAGATTCGGGAACCTCATCGCGGTCGACGGCATCGATCTCCAGGTGACCGCCGGACAATTCTTCGGCTTTCTGGGACCGAATGGCGCGGGAAAGTCGACGACGATCAAGATTCTGACCGGCTTGCTCGCGCCGACTTCCGGCAGCATCCAGCTTCTCGGCGTGGACTTTGCCGCGAATCCCGTCGAAGTAAAACGCCAGATCGGGGTCGTTCCGGAAGGCATGGGACTTTTCGAACGCTTGACGGGTTCAGAATATCTGAAGTTCGTCGGCCGGATGTACGGCCTGGACCGCGCGACAACCCAGCGGCGCTCGGAGGAGTTGCTTGATTTCATGCAACTCGCCGATCGGCCCAAGACCATGATTGCGGACTACTCGCACGGGATGCAAAAGAAGCTTGCTCTCGCTGCCGCTGTGATTCACGGACCGCGCATTTTGTTTCTCGACGAACCGTTCGAAGGCGTGGATGCGCTTGCGGCAGGCGCCCTGAAGTCGTTGCTGGCCCGCATGACCGAACGCGGAACGACAATTTTCCTTACCTCGCACGTCCTGGAAATTGTCGAACGGCTATGCAGTCACGTGGCCATCATTCATAAGGGGCGGCTTGTCGCGCAGGGTTCGCTCGAAGAATTGCGCGCGGGGATTTCGGGCGAAGCCGGAAGCAAGACCACGCTCGAACAGATTTTCCTTTCGATCGTTGGCCAGGGAGGTGCGGAACGTCCGCAGCTCGAGGAGCTTTCATGGCTGATGTGAACAAGCCTGTCAGCATGTTCGAGCAGGTCCGCCTGGTTGCAGGGCTTCGCTGGCGAATGCTGCGGAACAGCCTGCGCAAGAAAAATAATCGTCTCGATTTGATCGGCCTGATCTTAACGGGCGCCCTCAGCGGCATCTTCGTGGTCGGGTTGTGTTTTGCCTTCTACGCCGGCGGGTACGCTTTTCTTTCCCAAGGCCACTTAGAGTGGATGGCATTACTTTTCTGGGGAATTTTTCTCTTCTGGCAGATATTCCCGATTTTTGTAACCGGCTTTGGGGCGACTTTCGAGTTTCGCATGCTACTTCGATTTCCGCTGAGCCTCCGCGCGTTCTACATCATTGGGTTGGCGTATGGATTCGCTGATTTCTCGGCGCTCGCTTCGATTTGCTGGCTGCTTTCCATGACCGCCGGCGCCGCAGTCGCCAAGCCGGGCGTGTTGCCGGCCATGCTGTTGGTCGTTGCTATGTTCGCGCTGCTCAACGTAACTCTTGAGCGGCTCATTGGTTCCTGGCTGGAGCGCTTGCTCGCGCGGAGACGGACCCGGGAACTTTTCCTCGGCCTTTTTGTACTCTCGATGATTTCGCTGAATTTTGTTACGCCCCTGATGGAACGCTACGGCGCGTCGGTGCGGCCGGCATTCCTGCGCCTTTTGCGGTACTTTGCGTGGCTCCCACCTTCGCTTGCGGGCCACGCGCTCGCTGCAATTATCCAGCTGCAGCCCGCAAGGTTCCTGCTAAGTTCGGCTCTTCTCCTGCTCTACCTGGTTTTGTTCAGCGCTCTCTTGTGGCGCCGCTTTGCGGCGCAATATCGCGGCGAAGATCTCAGTGAAACCGCGGCGCCGGCCCGTGCCGCCGGCCGTCCAATCGCAGGGAAAGACGATGGTCCCGATCGCTTGAATTTACTTTCGCCCCAGGTGGCAGCGATCCTTCGCAAAGAGTTCCGCTATCTCACTCGCAACAGTTTCGCTTACCTCTCGCTGCTGATGCCCCCGCTGCTGGTCCTTATCTTTAGTTTGAATTTTGGCGGCAGGCATCCGACAGTGGGTGGCAGGGGCGTCTCCGCAGAGATGTTTTTCCCTGGCATGATGGCCTACCTCATCCTGATTTTGATGGCGCCGGCCTACAATAGTTTTGCTTACGAAGGCCGCGGCATTCAGACCTACTTCACCGCGCCATTGCGCTTCCGCGATGTATTTCTCGGCAAGAATCTGATGCTCGTCTCCGTGCTTTCAGTGGAAATCGCGCTCTCCGTGGCGATGCTCGCGTGGCGTGTCGGTTTGCCTTCGGCCCACATGCTCGTTGCTACCTGCGCCGCCGTCATTTTCACCATCGTGGGTCAGCTCACGATCGCAAACTGGTCCTCAATCACCTTTCCTCGCAAGATGGAATTCGGCCAGAAGCGCGGCCAGCGCCAATCCGGCATGGCTGTGCTGGTTGCCTTTGCCTCGCAGATATTGATGGGCGGCATTTCCGCCGTGATACTTTTCACCGGAAACTGGACCGGCAATCTTTGGCTGCCCGCCGAAGCCTTTGCTCTTCTCGCCGCCGCAGCCGTGGGAGGCTACTTCGCCTCGCTCGACGCATTGACGAGGCTCGCCGAGGAAAAAAAGGAAGTCTTGATCGAAACTTTGTGCAGGTGATCCCTTTAGCTCCGCTCGCCGCTTCCAAGGCCGCGCTCGTATTTTTCTTTCCGCATGAATTCCGCGTAGCGCGCGGCAATCGCGTGCCACGAAAAATATAGCCGCTGCGCCAGCCAGCTTCGGTGCGCCAGCGAAGCGGTGATCGGCGCCGCCGTTTCCGGACCTTTGGACGCAATCACGGGCAAGCCACAGGCGATGACGCGCTGCCCACTCGCATCAAAACGGTCATTTCTCGACGAGGAAACTTCCGATCACCAGCGCGTCCATGCCAGAGCTGAAAAATGTTCGTATCGCGTCGGTCGGCGTGTGTACGATTGCTTCGCCGCGAAGATTGAACGACGTGTTCATGATGACGGGCACTCCCGTGCGCTTTCCAAATTCATCGATCAGCCGCCAGTAGAGCGGATTGATCTCTTTCTCGACAGTCTGCGGCCGCGCGCTGCCATCCACGTGCGTGACGGATGGAATTACGCCGCGTTTTTCCGGGCGCACCTGCGCCGTCAGAATCATAAATGGTGAATCCGTTGCGCTTTCCAAGTATTCGCCCGCCGTTTCCTTCTTGAGCGAAGGCGCAAACGGCCGCCACCACTCCCGGAATTTCACCGCATTGTTGACTTTGGCGTTCATTTCCGGGTCTCGCGGATCGGCAAGAATCGATCGGCTTCCCAGCGCCCGAGGGCCAAACTCCATGCGTCCCTGAAACCAACCCAAAATTTTTCCCTGCGAAAGCAGTTCCGCCGCGGTTGACGCCGGGTCTGGCAGCTTCGTGTAGCGCAACTTATACGTGCGCAGCGCGCTTTCGATCGCTTCGTCGTCAAAGCATGGTCCCCAATGCCCGTGTCGCATTGGCTTGTTTGGCAATTTTCCGCCGTCGTCGAGATATGGAGCGAGCGCCGCGCCAAGCGCTACTCCGTCATCGGAAGCCGCGGGCTGCACGAACAGTTTTTCCACCAGGCCGGATGCGGCAATTTTCCCATTCGCTTTCGAATTCAGCGCCACGCCTCCGGCGAGGCAAACGTTCCGGCACCGCGTCTTCTCGATAGCCATCCGCACCACGCTCATCATCGCTGTTTCACAAGCGTCCTGGACGGCGTAAGCGATGTCTTTGTGCCGGTCGTCGATCTCGCTCTCCGCGATGCGGGCCGGTCCGAGGAGCGTCGTCATGCCGGCAAACGGCGTCGCGCCGTTGGCGATCAATTGCTTTGTGTGAACACGATACGGCGCCGCCTTCAAGTCAATGAATGCGGACAAATCCACGCCCGGCCTTCCGTAGGGTGCCAGCCCCATCACTTTCCATTCGTCGCTGTTGCGCTGAAAGCCGAGAAACTGCGTGAATTCGCTGTAGAAATATCCCACCGAATCCGGAAATGGAATCATCAGCACTGGGTCGAGCCTGCCGTTATGCCCGTGCCAGATCGTCGTCGCTTCCCACGCACCGCGGCCGTCCATGACCACGACGGCGGCATCGTCAAATCCCGAGTATGCATACGCGCTGATGGCGTGCGCGAGGTGATGATCGACAAACCGCATCTCCGCGCGTGTTGGCCCGAATTGCTGCGCGAATTTCTTCGCTCCGCTCTCCTGATGCCACATGCTCAGGAAGCGCAGCGTCGAATTCAGCCCGTTGAGATACGTCAGGGGCATTTTCCCCGTGGCATAGCACTTCAAATCGTGCCGGAATACCGGCCCCGCCGCCTGCCAGCCAAAACACACTTCGTCCAACTGCTCCGCTCGCAGCTTCGCGAAGTCCAGACACGCTCCAATGGCGTTTTTCGGAAAGCCGGCATCGTGCTTCAGCCGGCTGATGCGCTCTTCCGCCACGGCAAACAACAGCTCGCCGTCGCGCGCGATGCACGCCGACGAATCATGCATCTGCGAATAGTTAATCCCCAGCGTCAGCATTCTTCGTCAACAGCCTCCGAGGATTTCCCCTGGCCCCGCAACATACCGTCACTTCATTATTGTAATTTCATAGTAACGCGCGCGGCTATGGGAGTCGAATTCTCGCCCAGCAGCTCTAAGACTTTGCCGAGCCGGGGCGATCGTGGTTCTCTCCCACTCGCAATCTCCGCGCCATGCCAACAAAGCACTTGACTAGCTCTACTTCATTTGCTACAATACTTTCTGGGTAATAGTGTGGAATTTTCGAGTGCGGCAGCTTCTCTGCCGCATTTTTCGTTTTCGTCTGGCAAGTCTCGATCAAGTCCCGTGGGACCCATCGACCTTGAAGCCTTGAGCCCCATCCCTTTTATACTCGGTGGCAAAACCTGTGCGCGTTAAGTTATTTAGAATCAACACTTGTAGAAATGCATCCAAAATGCGCCCTTAACTACCTTTACATAAACTATAAGTCCTTTAGATGCAACACTTACAAAAACACAGGGGTGGGTCCGGTTATGCTTAACTAGACATGCGACGAAGCCTGTCTATCCTGAACGACCATCGGAAGTGAAGGATCTCTCTGGTGAAGATAGCTTTCCTGAGCCAGCGAGATCCACGGCACCGCTCTTCCACTCTTCACTGAAAACTGAGCACTGACGGACAACACTAAAAAAGAGGCGCACCGGCCGAAACCAGAGCGCCTCTCTCTGTTTGGGGGTGGAGGAAATTTACTTTTTCGGCTGCGCTTGTGGCTGCGTCCTGGCGTTGTGCTTCTTGTGATAGATGTTCTTCGACGCCGCGTTCTGTTCGTGGTTCACTTGCTTCTTTTCGGAGGCCGTCAGTGTCCCTCCGTTGGCCTTGCGGTCCGCGGCCACTTGTTGGTTGATGCCCTTTTGCTGGTTCTCGAGCTTGGCCGTCTCACCCGCTGTCAGTTGCCCGCTCTTGATGCCCTGAGCGATGCGGTCCTGCTGGTTTTCCTGCCGCTGGCCCACTTTGCTCTTGCCGTAGTTAGCGGTGCTGGCGTTGTGCTTGTCCTTGTAAATCTGCTTGGACACTTGATTCTGTTGCCCGTTGATCTGTTTCTTCTCCGCCGCCGTCAGCTTGCCGCCGTTGGCCGCGCGGTCCGCTTTGGTTTCACCGTTGATGGCCGCTTCTTTCGTTTCCAGGTTCGCCGTTTCTCCGGCTGTCAATTGCCCGCTCTTCACGCCTTGCGCAATGCGGTCCTGCTGATTTTCTTTGCGCTGCGCGATCGTCGGCTTCGGCTTCGCTGCCGGAGTTGGCGCTGTCGCGGGCGTTGCTGGCGCCGAAGGGCTTCCGCTCTGCGCTTGCGGCGCAGGCTGCGAGCTCGGAGCCGGTTGATCCTGCGCCATTGCCATGCTGCCCGCCAACAATACCGCAACGGGCAAGGCGCTCCACTTCATCCAAGTGAATTTCATTTTTGCTCTCCTAATCTTTCTGGCTGAATTTTGCGAGTCCCGGGTCACCCTGTAATTCCCGAGTCTGATGAGAAAGCTGCGGCGCGGCTACTGGTCGGAAGTGCAGGTTTTCCGCGTTGGATGAGTATTTTCCGCTACTCTTTGGACACAATCTTGGAGTGCGGGAGCTCGCTCCCGCTTTTCCGATGGCGTCATCGCAGAAATCGCGCAGCTGATCCAGTTAAGACGGTAGGTGGTGGGAATGCCTGCTCGGAGATAGGACGACATAGGGTGGAAATGCAAAAGGGCGGCCACACAGGCCGCCCCATCTCAATCGCGAGGTATCTTCTGCGCTTCCGCTCTACTTCTTTTCTTCGGCAGGCTTCTCTGCCGGTGGGGGAGCAGGCGCCTGCGCCGGCGGCGCCGGTGTCTGCGTAGCGCCGGACATGCCGTCCTTGAAGCTGCGAATGCCTTCGCCAAATCCCTTCATGATTTCCGGGATTCGCTTACCGCCAAAGAAAATTAGTATAACGGCCAGAACCACTAGCCAGTGAAAAATGCTGAATTCACCCATGAACTGCCTCCACGCGCCGCATGTGGCGGCGCGCTATAGTAACCCTAGCGCAGGTAGCCCCGCGCGGCAAGCCTCTGCCGCTTCTTGCGCCTACAGGATAACACGCTCGTCCCCGGCTCGGCGCGTCGCATGTTCACGGTCGAGGTATTCAAGCAGGGGGATGGCGTACTTCCGCGTAATCCCCGTCAGCTCCTTGAAGGCAGGAACGGAGATTCGGTCGCTCTTTGCTTTTTTGTAAGCCGAGAGTCGCTCCTTCAATTGAGCCAGCGCTTGGCGGTGAAAAACCAGCTCCGGCGAGATGCGCACCAAATTTTTCTCTCTCAAGAGAATCTGCAAAAGTTTTTCTGCTCGCTTGGCTTCGACGGTTAGTTTTGCCAGCACCTCTTTCACCGATGGCACCGCCAGACCCGCGGCGGCAAACGCCGCTTCGATTTGTTCCTTGGCCTTGGCTTCTTCGGGAAGCAGCGCAATTTCAGAACCCGCCTTCTTTACCAGTTCCCCCTGCGCGTCGAGCTTCTTCTGCGCAGCCAGTTCTTCCAGCGCGGCGCGGAAGGTTTCGCTCCGCACGCGCTTTCCCAGGCTGGCGCGCAAATCCTCGCGCGAAATTCCCGGCAGCAGCGGATTCTCTTTCTGAAATCTATCGACTTTTTCGGTAATTTTCTTGCGCACTTCTTCGAACAATTTTCCTGAGACCAGCACCAGCGGTTCCGTCGATACCGTTTTTAGGCGTCCCGTTCCCCGAAGTTTTTCTAAAGCTCCCTGGATTTCTTTTTCCGTCCAGCCCGTTCGCGCCACGATCTCTTCGTACCCCAGCCCCAGCAGCGCGCGCTCCGTCATTGCTGCAAGAGTTTCCTCGCCGTTCTGCCGCTCGAGCGTTTCAAGAAATGCCGAGCGTCCCGTGTCCCGCAGCATCGGCCGCCGCGCCAATGGGTCCAGCACGGCGCCTCCGCCAATCGTCACTACCGGTGAAAACTGCCGCACGATGAAGCGGTCGCCCGGCAGCACCAGCACCTCATCTTGCAGCTTTATGTTTGCGACCGCGCTTTCACCCGGCGGCAGTTCTTTTTCTCCGTGAAAAAATACTTCCGCGATCGTCTCCGCCGTTCCCGCGTGAAAGTGCACGCGCGCACCTTGCTTCATTTTTCTGGCGGATGACAATAGTTCCAGGCGAACATCGATCCGGCGCGTCTTCCGGAATTTTCCCGGCGCCGCCAGCACCATCCCTCGCTTCAGCGCGGTGTGCTCGATTCCTGCAAGATTCACGGCCGTCCGCTGCCCCGGCATGGCGCGCTCCACGCTTTTTCCGCCGGACTGCACGCCGCGCACGCGCGGCCGCTCGCCGCGCGGAAACAATTCCACTTCATCGCCCGGGCCGACGCTTCCGGAAATCAGCGTACCTGTTACCACGGAACCGAATCCTTTCATCGCAAACGCGCGATCAATCGGCAGCCGGAAGTACCGCGTTGCATCCTTCGCGGATGCGTTTGCCGCCGCATCGCTCAGTGCTTTTTTCAGTTCGTCGAGTCCGGCTCCTGTTTTCGCGCTTACCGGCACAATCGGCGCCTGCTCGAGGAACGATCCTCGCAGGAATTCTTCCGCCTCCATTCGCACGAGTTCCAGCGTTTCGCTGTCCACCATGTCGCTCTTTGTCAGCGCCACCACTCCGCGCTTTACTCCCAGCAAACGGCAAATATCGAAATGCTCGCGCGTCTGCGGCTTGATGGATTCGTCCGCCGCGATCACCAGCAGTAGTACGTCAATTCCCGCCGCGCCCGCGAGCATGTTGCTGACAAATCTTTCGTGCCCCGGCACATCTACAAAACCGAAGCGCACGTCATTTTCTTCCAGAAAGGCAAAACCCAAATCAATCGTGATTCCCCGGCGCTTCTCTTCGGCAAGACGATCCGGATGCGTACCGGTCAGCGCTTCGACCAGCGTCGATTTGCCGTGGTCGATGTGCCCGGCCGTGCCAACAATTACGCTCTTCGTCGGAGTAGACATGGATGAAGGTACTCGCAGTCTTGCGCTGCTTTGGATGCTACTGGAGGAAAGAATCGGGGGTCAAACTGTAGAAACTACTTCGCGGCAGCGATTTCGTCGACGATGGCTTGCGCCGCCGCTCGCGGGTCGGAGGCCGCAAGAATTGGCCTGCCGACCACCAAGAAGTCGGCGCCCGCGCGAATCGCTTCGGTAGGTGTAGCTTTCCGGGCCTGATCTTCTGATTTGGATTCCGCTGCTGAATTTTTCGGGCGAACGCCAGGCGTCACGATCAGGAAATCGCGGCCGCAAGCCTTGCGAATCGCTTTGGCTTCCTGCACGGAAGCGACAACGCCATCGACGCCGGCTTTTTTTGCAAGTTGCGCCAGTTTCACAACACGGAGTTTGGGAGCGCCGCCGATCCCAACTTCCTTCATGGTTTTCTGATTCATGCTCGTCAGGATTGTCACCGCCAAGAGGCGAGGCCGATCGGCGCCCATCGGAACGCCTGCGCTGATGGCCTGCACCGCGGCTTCGAGCATGGCTTTGCCGCCAAGTGCGTGCACGTTGACGAGCTGCACCCCTGTCATTGCCGCCGCGGAAAGGACGGCGCCGG
>Ga0209648_10006409_pt1 | contig 10121 bp, 7 predicted proteins | sample GraSoi2013_115cm_FD_185830 | JGI IMG/M metagenome (GOLD analysis project Ga0209648, IMG submission 185830) | Grasslands soil microbial communities from the Angelo Coastal Reserve, California, USA - Sample 9_17_2013_115cm (SPAdes) (version 2) | ecosystem: Environmental > Terrestrial > Soil >...
ATGACGTGGAACTCCGTGTTCACCGACATGGGACGGCTGGGCTTGGGCCGCGGGCTGACGGGTGACTCGGTCGGCCCGGCTTACATTCCCGCGGTGGCCCAGCTGCAGCGCGACGTGCGCTTCGCCAGCGGCGTCGCGGGATTCGTGGCGAGCCTGGGCCAGGGCGTCTTGAGCGTGCGCCAGGAGCGCCGCACGTATCCCGTGACCGCCGAGCTTGGCTTGAGCCAACGCCTCTCGGTGCGGCTCATGGTGCCGATCGTGCGGGTCGGGGTACGCACCGGGCTGCAACTCTCCCCCCAGGGGTCGACCTTGGGCGTCAACCCCAAGCTCAGCGACGCCACCGCCGCGGGGCGCTATCAAGCCTTCTTCCAGCAGTTCGGCGCGGCCTTGGCGCAACTCGACTCCAACATCGCCCGCGGCGTGTACCCGGGGTGCGGCGGGCCGTGCCCGGCGCGCGACAGCTCCAGCTACTGGCACCAGGTGCGCGACGCGCTGGCCCGCTCGGTGAACGGCGTCCCGTTCCTGCCGCGCGACAGCTCGGACGGCGGGAAAGGCATCACGACGACGCTCACCACGATCGAAAGCGACATGGCGAGGTTCAACGTCGCGTTCGCGGGCACGCTGCAACTGCCGAGCGCCGCGGTGGACTACGGGAGCACGGTGCTCGCGGTGTGCCCCGCCTGCTCGCTGCAGCCCGACTCGTTCGGCTTCGGCTACCACGGCTTCCCGTTCCGCAACAGCTTCCGCTACAACCTAGGCGACGCCGAGCTCGGGGCGAAATACCGCTTCGTCGCGGGCGCCCACTACGCCGCCGCGGCGCTCGCGCTCGTGCGCCTGCCCACGGGCGCCAAGGACTCGGCCGACGACTGGATGCGCCCGTCGATCGGCGACCACTTGTGGGGCTTCGAGGCGCAGGTTCAACAGGAGCTGACAGTGGGGCCGCTCTGGCTCAACGTCGCGGTGCGCGGGGGCACCGAGCTCGCGGGCAACCGCGTGGTGCGCGCGGCGCCGTGGGATGCGCTATTCGTCCCGGTGGCGGCGACGACGGCGCTGCGCTGGCAGCCGGGGCGCTACGTCGGCGTCGACGTGGCGCCGCTCGTGCGCCTCGCCCCCGAGTTCGCGGCGGGCTTCACCGCCGCCTACTGGACCAAAGGGCGCGACCACTACAGCTTCGCGAGCCCGCAGGACTCGGTCGCGCTCGCCACGCGGTTGGGCGTCCCCACCCCCGCGAGCATCGTCAATGGCGGCACGTCCGAGCGCGCGGTGCGGTTGGGATTCGCGCTGACCTACGCGGGGCCGCGGGTCGAGGGCGGCTTCTCGATCGAGCAGACCGTCACTGGCGCCGGGGTCGTGCCGGCCGCGACGCTGTTTCGGATCGTGATGCGGGTGTCGCGGCAGCTTTTCTGAGCAGTTCCTCCGCGTGGCGGAGCGCCGTGGCCATGTCGGCGTCGCCCAGCATCCGCGCGAGCTCGCGGGTGCGCGCCGCGCCCCGCGCCACCTGCACGTCGCTCGTCGCCACCCCGCCGGGCGTCGCCTTCGCCACGACTACGTGGTGATCGGCATAGACGGCGATTTGTGGCAGGTGCGTGATCACGAGGGCCTGGCGCGTGGTCGCGCCGTCGCGGCGCGCCACCGCGGCGAGTGCCTCTCCCACGCGCACGCCGACCTCCCCGCCGATCCCCTGGTCCACCTCGTCGAACACGAGCGCGGGCACCGCATCGTGCTGCGCCAGGACCACCTTGAGCGCCAGCATCAGGCGCGACAGCTCGCCCCCCGAGGCGACCTTCGCGAGCGGCCGGGCGTCGAGGCCGACGTTGAGCTGGACTTCGAGGCTGACGTCTTCGGCGCCCTGGGCCCCAGGCGTGGCACGCGGGGCGAGCCGCACCGCGAGCGTGCCGGCGAGCCCGAGGGCCGGCAGCAGCGCGTTCACCGCCTGCTCGAGACGGGTGGCCCCCTGGCGGCGCTTCGCCCCGAGCGCGGCCGCCGCCCGCGCGAAGTCGGCCGCCGCGGCCGCCCGCTCGTCGGCGAGGGTGCGGAGATCCAGGTCGGCAGTGTCGAGCAGCTCCAGCTCGCGAGCCGCTTGATCACGGGTGGCGAGGGCGTCGGGGAGGGCGGGCCCGTATTTCTGCAGCAGGCGAAACAACAGGTCGCGACGCTGCTCAACCGCGGCCAAGCGACCGGGATCGGCCTCCAAGCCCGCGGCGTACTGGCGCGCCGCCTGCGTCAGCTCCTCCACATGCGCGAACGCGCCGTTCAAGAGCTCCTGCCACGCCGCGAGCGCCGCGTCGAGCCGCTCGAGACTCGTGAGCAGCTTCGCGGCTCGCGCCAGCCCGGCGGGGTCGAGCGCCTGCTCGAGCTCGCGCGCCAGCCGGCCGAGCTCGTCGGCGTGGGCGAGTCGCGTCGCCTCCGACTCGAGCGCGTCCACCTCGCCGAGTTGCGGCGCCGCGCGGGCGATCTCATCCACGACGTGCCGCAGGTAGTCGGCCTTGCGGCGCACCTCCTCGCGCTGCGCCACCAGCGCCGCTTCGCGACGCTCCAGCTCGCGCCAGCGCTCATGGCTGTCGCGCACCGCCGCGCGCTCGAGCTGGGCCCCGGCATAGGCGTCGAGGATGTCGCGCTGCGCGTCGGCGCGGAGCAGCGACTGCGTCTCATGCTGGCCGTGCAGATCGACTAACCAGGCCCCCAGCTGGGCCAGCACCCCCACTGTCACGGGACTGCCGTTCACCCAGGCGCGGGAGCGTCCCTCACTCGTGATCTCGCGCTTGAGCACGAGTCGCCCTTCCTCGAGCTCCACCCCGAGGGCCGTGAACGGCGCGCGCAGACGCTCGAGCGCGGCCGCGCCGAACTCAAAGGCGCCTTCGATCACCGTCTTCGCCGCGCCGGGCCGCACCACGTCCGCCGACGCGCGCTCGCCCAAGAGCAGCGCCAACGCGTCCACGAGCATCGACTTCCCCGCCCCCGTCTCGCCCGTGAGCACGTTGAGGCCGGGCTCGAGCGGCAAGGTGACGTCCGCGATCACCGCCAGATCGCGCACGCGGAGCTCCGTGAGCATCAGGGACGCTCGCGATCGGAGAGATCGCCCCACTGGAGCTTCTTGCGCATGCGCGCGAAGAAGCCCTCGGGCCCGAGGCGGACGAGCCGCACCGGGTACTCGGAGCGCCGCACGACGAGCCGCTCCCCCTGACGCATCGTGGTGCCGACCTGCCCGTCGAAGGACACGAGCACCTCGTCCGCCCAGGGGGGCATCGGCTCGACGGCGACGCGGGCCTGCGATGGGACAACGAGCGGCCGCACCGCGAGCGTGTGGGGGCAGATCGCGGTCACCACGATCGCATCCACTCCGGGCACGACGATCGGCCCGCCCGCCGACAGCGAGTAGGCGGTCGAGCCCGTGGGCGTCGCCACCACGATGCCGTCCGCTGAGTACTGCCCCACCTCGTCGCCGTCCACGGACACCCGCAGCCGGATCACCCGCGCCACGCCGCCCTTGTGCACGACGGCGTCATTCAGGACTACCGGCTCGGGGCGGCCCTTGCCGTCCCGGTCCTCGATCGCGGGAGCGAGCGCGAGTCGCGATTCCGTGGCGTAGGCGCCGCGCACCAGCGCGTCCAGCGCCCAATCGAGCGTCTGCGAAGTGGCCGTGGTGAGGAAGCCCACGCGACCGAGGTTCACCCCGAGGATCGGCGCGCCGGCGCCGTCCAAGACGCGGGCCCCGCGCAGCAGTGTGCCGTCGCCGCCGAGCGTCACGAGACAATCGAGCGGCTGCGTGCGGTCGAGCAACGGCGGGGCCGGCGCGGGCCACAGCCCGGCCAGCTGCTCCTCGGTCGCCAGTTTCAGCCCCAGGCGCGGGGCGACCTGCGCGAGGTGGGCGAGGAGGCTCTTGAGGTCGCGGTAGCTTGGGTTGCCGACGACCCCGACGTTCATGAGGGCGCGAGCGAGTCCTCCGCGGCGAGCGCGCGAATGCGGGTGGCGATGCCGGGCCCCGTGAGCCCCACGGCGGCGAGCTGCTGGGCGCGCGGCGCGTGCTCATAGGTGCCGTCGGGCACCCCGAGCGGCACGACGCGCACCTCGGGCGCCAGCGTCGCCACGAGCCCCGCCACATAGGCCCCGAACCCGTTCCCCACCGTGCCGTCCTCCACCGGGACGAGCAGGCGATGATCCCGCATCAGCGCCGCGAGCACGGCACGGTCGATCGGCTTCACGAAACGGCAGTTCACTACCGTCACCTCGAGCCCCTCGGCCGCGAGCGCCTCGGCCGCCGCGAGCGCCGGCTGGCACATCACCCCCACCGCCAACAGCGCGCAGTCCTTCCCCTGGCGCAGCAGCTCCCAGCTGCCGTACGGCACCGGCGCCACCTCCGCCGCCGGCGGCGCCTCGCCGGGCGCCTTGTCGCGCGGGTAGCGCAGCGCAAACGGCCCGTCGGTGCGACCCAGCGCGCAACGCAACAGCCCGATCAGCTCGGCCCCGTCCTTGGGCGCCGTCACCGTCATGTGCGGCACGGCGAGCAGGTAGGCGAGGTCGTACAGTCCCATGTGCGTCTGCCCGTCCTCACCGACCATCCCCGCGCGGTCGAGGCAGAAAATCACGGGCAGGCGCTGGATCGCCACGTCGTGGATGATGCTGTCGTAGGCGCGCTGCAGGAACGTCGAATAGATCGCCACCACCGGACGCATCCCCTGCGTCGCGAGCCCCGCGGCGAACGTCACGGCGTGTGCCTCGGCGATCCCGACGTCGAAAAACCGGTCGGGCCACTTTCTCTGGAACAGATTCGTCCCCGTCCCCGACGGCATCGCCGCCGTGATCGCCACGAGCCGGGGGTACTCGCCACCTAGCGCCGTCAGCGCCTCGCCGAACACCTTGGTCCACTGCGGCGGCCCCGCCACGACGGGCTTCAACTTCCCCGTCACCGGATCGTAGGGCGCGCGCGCGTGGTACTTCTCGAGGTCGGGCTCGGGCAGCGGGAAGCCCTTGCCCTTCTGCGTCAGCACGTGGACGACGCGCGGGCCCCCCAGCGTCTTCACGAGCTCGAAGGTCTGCACCAGCTGCGGGATGTCGTGCCCGTCGATCGGGCCGAAATAGCGGAACCCCAGCTCCTCGAACAACATCCCGGGGGACCACAGGTTCTTCACGCTCTCCTCGACGGTGCGAGCGAAGTCCACGAGCTTCTGGCCGCCCACGATATGCGACACCGACTCGATCAGCCCCTTCACCAACTCGCGCAACCGCACCGTCAGCGGATTGGCGATGACCGAGCCGAGATAGCGACTGATCGCCCCCACGTTCGGCGCGATCGACATGCCCGGCGTTGTTCATCGCCTCGTACGGCAGCCCGCACGTCAGGGCGCCGTCCCCGACCACCGCCACCACGCGGTAGTGCGCCGCTGCGAGGTCCCGCGCCACCGCCATCCCGTACGCCGCCGACAGCGCCGTTCCCGCATGGCCGGCGCCGAACTGGTCGTGCTCGCTTTCGCTGCGCCGCAGAAACCCGGACAGCCCCTCCGCCTGGCGCAGCGTCGCTAGCTGCGCGTTGCGGCCCGTAAGGATCTTCCAGGGGTAGCCCTGGTGCCCCACGTCCCACACGATCTTGTCCTCGGGCGATTCGAAGCAGTGGCACAACGCCACCGTCAACTCCACCACCCCGAGGCCCGCCCCGATGTGGCCCCCCGTTTGCGACACCACCTCGATCAGCCGCTGCCGCACCTCGTCGGCCAAGAGCGGGAGTTGCTCCTTGGAGAGTCGCTTCACGTCCTGCGGGCCGCGAATCTGATCGAGTAAGGGCATGGTCACCTGGGTCGCGTCACGGTGTAGGTCGCCAACGCCGCCAACGTAGGGGAAACTAACCCCGCCGCCCGCAAGCGGTCTACCGCCCGCGCCGCCAATCGCTCGGCGGCCGCGCGCGCCGCGCCCACGCCCAACAGCGTTACGAAGGTGGACTTGGCGAGCACCGCGTCCCGGCCGGCCGTCTTGCCGAGTTGGTCAGACGTCGCCGTGGCGTCGAGCACGTCGTCGCAGATCTGGAAGGCGAGCCCCACGTCGCTGCCGTAATCGCGCAGCGCCTCGCAGAGCGCCGGGGGCGCGCCCGCCGCCAAGCCGCCGATCACGCAGGCGGCGGCGATCAGGGCGCCCGTCTTGCGCCGGTGCACGTCCTCGAGCGCCGCCATGGCCAGGCCCCGCCCCTCGGCCTCCAGGTCCAGGGCCTGGCCCCCGATCATGCCGCCCGCCCCCGCCGCCCGGAACAGCTCCAGGGCGATGGCCCGTCGGCGCTCGGGCTCGAGTGCGAGCGCCTCCAGCCCGCTCGCCAGCACCCGCGCCGCCAGCGCCACCATGTGGTAGCCCGCTACCGTGGCGGTCGCCACGTCGAAGGCGCGGTGCGTCGTGGGTCGGCCGCGCCGCAGGTCGTCGTCATCCATACAGGGGAGGTCGTCGTGCACCAGCGAGTAGGCGTGGACCACCTCGACGGCGGCGGCGAGCTCGGCGACGCCGGGCGCCGCGCCGCCCACCGCCTCGTAGCAGGCAAACACGAGCGTGGGCCGCAGCCGCTTCCCGGTCGAGAGCAGGCTGTAGCGGATGGCGGGGGCGGCCTCCGCGCCCCACCGCCCCAGCACCGCGTCGACCCGCGCCTGGCCGGCGGCGAGATAGGCCGCGAGCGTGCGGTCAGCCGTCGAAGTCTTCAATGCGGAACTTCCCGGCCTCGTCGGCGAGCACCTGCTTCACCTTCGCCTCGGCCGTGAGCAGCCGCTCGCGGGCGTCGCGCAGCCGCTCGACGCCTTCCTCGAACAGCTTGAGCGCCTCGTCCAGGTCGAGGTCCTGGCCCTCGAGTCGGCGCACGATCTCCTCGAGGCGCTCGAGCTGCGCGCTGAAGCTCGGCGGCTCGGGCGCGCGCGCCATCACGCCTCGCGCACTCGCGCCGCCACCTCGCCGTCGCTGACGCGCAGCCGGAACGGGAGCCCTGGGGGGAGCTGGGCCACGCGCTTCAGCACGTGTCCCTCGCCATCGCGGGCGAGCGCGTAGCCGCGCGCCAGGATCTTCAGGGGCGATAACGCATCGAGGCGGCCGCCGCTCGCCGCCAGCGCGTGACGGTCACGCTCCAGGCGGCGTCCTATCGCCCCGGCCAGCCGATCGAGCGTGCGGTCCAACCGCTCGGACCCGCGGCCCGAGCGCGCGGCGAGCCCCCGCGCCAGGCGCGCCGCGAGCTGCGCGAGCACGGCGGCCACGTCGCCCGCGTCGGGCGTGGCGGCCGCCGCGGCCGCCGATGGCGTCGCCGCCCGCAGGTCGGCCACCAGGTCGCACAGCGTAACATCGGTCTCGTGCCCCACCGCCGAGATCACGGGCACGGGGACCGCCGCGACGGCCCGCGCCACGCGCTCGTGATTGAAGGTCCAGAGGTCCTCGCGCGATCCGCCGCCGCGGCCGAGGATGACGAGATCGAGCCCCCCGACCCGGCCCACGAGCGCCAGGGCCGCGCAGATCTCGGCGGCGGCGCCGTCGCCCTGCACCCGGGCCGGGATCACGAGGAGTTCGGCTACGGGCCAGCGGCGCGCGGTGACCGCCATGATGTCGCGTAACGCCGCGCCGTCGGGACTCGTGACGACCGCGATGCGCCGCGGATAGAGCGGCAGCGGCCGCTTGCGCGCGGGGTCGAGCAGGCCGTCGCGCGCCAGCGCCGCCTTGGCCTGCTCGAAGGCGAGCTGCCACAGCCCCCCCGCCTCGGTCGAGAGCAGCTCCAGCACTGTCAGGCGGAACTCGCCCTTCTCCTCCCACAGCGTGGGGCGCGCGAAGACGAACACCTGCATCCCGTCGCGCGGCGCGGCGGGGAGTCGGCGGTTCTCCTTCTGGAACATGACGCAGCGGAGTTGCGCCGCGCGGTCGCGCAGCGTGAAGTACCAATGGCCACTCTGCCACGCTTTGAACCCGGAGACTTCGCCCCGCACCCACAGCGGCACGAGGCCCGCCTCGATCACGGCCCGGGCGCGACGGGTCACGTCGCCCACGCTCCAGGCGCCCTCGGGCGCGATCGCGCTGAAGAGGTCTAGGCCGACGCCCACTGCCGCGCCGCCTGCACGGTGTTGTACAGCAGCATCGTGATCGTCATGGGGCCGACGCCACCCGGCACCGGGGTGAGCGCCCCGGCCACCTGCTCCGCCTCCGCGAAATTGACGTCCCCCACGAGGCGATAGCCTTGCTTCGCCGAAGGGTCGGCCACGCGGTTCGTGCCGACGTCGATCACCACCGCCCCCGGCTTGATCATGTCACCCGTCACGAAGGCCGCCTTGCCCATCGCCACGATCAGGATGTCGGCCAGCCGAGTCACGGTCTTCAAGTCGCGAGTGCGGGAGTGACACACCGTCACGGTCGCGTTGCCGCCGGGGCCGTCCTGCAACAGCAGGGCCGCCATCGGGCGACCCACGATCGTCGACCGACCCACCACGACCGCGTGCTTGCCGGTCGTGTCGACAGCGCTGTGCAGCAGCAGCTGCTGCACCCCGTACGGGGTCGCGGGGCGGAACCCCGTGGGATCGCCCAGCGCGACCTTGCCGACGTTCTCGGGGTGAAACCCGTCCACGTCCTTGCTCGGGAGCACGCGCCGCAGCACCCGCGAGGTCGAGATCTGCGGCGGCAGCGGTAACTGGATCAGAATCCCGTGAATCTTTGCATCCGCGTTGAGGCGGTCCACCAACGCCAGGAGCTCAGGCTCGCCGGTGTCGGCCGGCAAGCGCAGGGTCTCGTGGTACAGGCCCGCGTGCTCGCTGGCCTTTCCCTTCATGCGCACGTACGTGGCCGAGGCAGGGTTGTCGCCCACCAGCACGGCCGCGAGGCCCGGGATCACCCCGCGGCCGCGCAACGCCTGAATCTCCGGGGCGAGCGCCGCGCGCAGCGCGTCGCCCACTGCGGTACCGTCGATCAGCTTAGCGGGCAAAATCCACCGCGCGCGTCTCCCGGATCACCACCACCTTGATCTGCCCCGGATACTGCAGCTCGCGCTCGATGCGGCGCGCGATTTGCTCGGATAGCTCGCTCGCCTTGCCATCGTCGATCGCGCTGGGCGCCACGACCACCCGGACCTCGCGCCCCGCCTGGATGGCGTACACCTTCTCCACCCCGCCGAACTCGCTGGCCAGCTGCTCGAGCTGGGTCAGCCGTTTGACGTAGGTCTCGAACGCCTCGCGTCGGGCGCCAGGCCGGGCGCCGGACACGGCATCCGCCGCCTGCACCAGGACCGAGACCGGCGAGTCGTGCGGCACGTCGTCGTGGTGCGCCGCGATACAGTTGATCACCACCGGATGCTCGCCGTACTTGGTGGCGACCTCGACCCCGAGCTCGACGTGGGTCCCGTCGTGCTCGTGGGTCAGCACCTTGCCGATGTCGTGCAGCAGCGCGCCGCGCTTGGCGAGCTGCACGTCGAGCTTCAGCTCCGCCGCCATCATGCCGGCGAGCCAGGCGACTTCCTTGGAATGCTCGAGAATGTTCTGGCCGTAGGAGGTGCGATAGCGCATGCGCCCGACCAACCTCACGAGCTCGGGGTGCATCCCCTTGATGCCCGTGTCGTACACGGCCTGCTCGCCCGCTTCGGCGATCGCCGCGTCGACTTCCGCGCGCGCCTTGGCGACCACTTCCTCGATCCGCCCCGGATGGATGCGGCCGTCGGCGATCAGCCGCTCGAGGGCGAGCCGGCCCACCTCCCGGCGCACGGGATCGAAACAGGAGACGACGACCGTGTCGGGCGTGTCGTCAATGATGACGTCCACGCCGGTCGCCGCCTCGAACGCGCGAATGTTGCGCCCCTCGCGGCCGATGATACGCCCTTTCATCTCGTCTGAGGGCAGCGCAACGGCCGCGACCGTGGATTCGGCGGTGTGCTCGGCGGCGAGACGCTGGATGGCGAGGGCGAGCACCTTCTGCGCCTCGCGGTCGGCGCTCTTGCGCGCCTGGTCCTTCAGGTCGCGGGCCAGGGCCGCGGCCTCCGTCCGTGCCTCGTCCTCGAGCCGGCGCAGCAGCTCCTGCTTCGCCTCCGCCGCCGTCAGGCCGGCGATGCGCTCGAGCTCGACCCGGGCCTCGACTTCGCGCACGGTCAGGGCACGCTCCCGCGCGTCCAACGCCTGGTCCCGGCGCTCGAGCCCGCG
>Ga0209648_10006410_pt1 | contig 10121 bp, 10 predicted proteins | sample GraSoi2013_115cm_FD_185830 | JGI IMG/M metagenome (GOLD analysis project Ga0209648, IMG submission 185830) | Grasslands soil microbial communities from the Angelo Coastal Reserve, California, USA - Sample 9_17_2013_115cm (SPAdes) (version 2) | ecosystem: Environmental > Terrestrial > Soil >...
CGGATCAGTCCAGCCTGGTACTCCTGCGACTCCTCCACGTAATCGTCGAGGCTCTGGAAAGCGGACGGCAGCCCCACGCCGCGCTCGGCCCAGTTGATGGGCTGGAAACCGGCGTGACGCCAGGCGGGCTCGTCGTCGGCGACGGGCCATCGCTTGCCGATCCTCTCCCACGCCGGCGAATCGGCGTCGGGTAGGGACTGGGCGCCGAACGCGGTGACCATCAATGGCTCGACGTGGCCGATGTCGCGCCATGAGCCATCCGACCAGCCGAGCATCAGGTGGAGGTCGATGTCGCCCGAGGCTGCGATCGAGGGCCGGCTCGAATCAAGTCGGTCGAAGGCTGACTTCAGGTCCTGGTCGACAGAATGGTTCTGCCGCACGGCATGCACTTCGCCGAGGTCGAAATTCGTGGCGAGCCATGGCGGTTCTTCGTGCCCGACCCACAGCGCGACTGAGGGATGGTTGTGCAGCATCGCGACCATCTCAGCCTGCTGCTCGCGCGCCGCGGTCTCGAAGAATCGCGCTTCATCGCTGCGCCCGTGATAGACGTAGGTGCCGATGAGCGGAAGGTCCTGAAAGACAAGCATGCCCGCCTCGTCCGCCTGTCGGTAGAAGTCGGGGGGCAGCACGTTGGCCACGACGCGCAGGGCATCGAGGTTCGCCTGCCTGGCGACCGCAATGTCGGCGGCAAACGTCTCTGGAGTCAGCTCATCGAGCCTGTAAGACGGCACGTAGCAGGCTCCGCGCAGGAACATCGGGCGGCCATTCACAGAAAAGTTCCAGCGCCGCGCCGCGATGTCCCATGACAGCTCGCGAAAGGCGAAGACGTCGTCGACACGCGACGACTCGGCACCGTCGGCGGTGCGAGTGACCACCTCCGCGCGATAGAGCGCCTGCTCGCCGAACCTCCAGGGTTCCCAGCGCTTGACGCCGGGAAACGCGAGCCGAATCGTCACCGTTTCCTCCGTGCCACCCGCAAGGCGCACTTCGCGGCGAAGGCGAACCGGCTCGCGGCCGGGCGATGGAACGACGAGCTCGACCTCGCCGTCCATCTGGCGGCCGTCGAGGTTGCGCAGCCTCGCCTCCACCTCCAGCCGCCCGTCGCCCGCCTCGAAGGTCGGCTTCAGGCGCAGCCAGTCGACAGCGATCGGTCCGACGTATTCGAGCTGCACCGGCTGCCACAGCCCGAGCGGCACCTCGACGGCGTAAGGCTCGGGGAGGCTCGAGTACGCGGACGCGGGGTATGGCTTGAGGTCGCCGTCGTTGAAGAGGCCCATGATGTGGCGCTTCTTCTCGGGCTGAGTCTCGACCGCCGATTCGCAGCAGATCACGAGAAGGTTCTCGGGCTTGAGATAAGGCGTGAGGTCGAAGCCAAACGGCGCGAAATATCCGTAATGCGAGCCGAGCAGGCGGCCGTTCAACCACACGTTGGTGGCCAGGAACGCGCCGCCGACGCGCAGCACGATGCGGCCGGCGTGGTCAGGCCTCGGGAACGCCGTGCGGTACCAGACGGACTGGCGACCCTCATGCGCGGCCAGCTGCCGCGGGACCTCGATCGGTTTCCATCCAGTGCCACGCCCGATGGTCAGGCGCTCCGCCTCGCCTTCGCCGAGCGGCATCCATACCGCCTCCCAGCCGGTGAGCTCGCGCCGGCCGGCGGCGCGCTGCGGCAGAGGCATGAACAGCGAATCGCTCATGAATGATTTACTCAGGATTGCGCCCTGCGCGCGCCCGGCGCAAACGCGCCGTCCGCAGTCGCGCAGACCAGCACGGGCCCGCCCATCGATGCGACGAACTGCGCTGTCTTGCCGCGGTCGACCAGGGCGAGGATGCTGCCCCCGAAACCCGCGCCCATGATGCGCGCGCCGTAGCAACCGTCGATCGAGCTCGCGCGCTCCACCAGCATGTCGACGTTGGGAGTCGAGACCTCGAAGTCGTCGCGCAGGCTCGCGTGCGATTCCCTCAACAGCCGTCCCATGCGGACGAAATCGCGCTCGTGCAGGGCGGCGACGAAGGCACGCACGCGCGCGATCTCCGAGCTGACGTGGCGCATCCGCTTCGGATCCCCGGCCTCGGCTTCGCGCCGTCGCTGGTTGTACGGAGTCGCGGCGAGCGAGCGGTGCTCACCCGAATCGATAACCGCGATCGCCACCTCGTCGGGAAAAGGGACCAACTGGTACTCCAGGGTCGCGCAGTCGAGCAGCAGCGCGTCACCCCTGCGCCCAAGCGCCGAGGCGAACTGGTCCATGACCCCGACCAGCACCCCGGTGGCCTTCTGTTCGGCGCGCTGGCACGCGAGCGCGGCTTCGCTCCCGTCCATGTCAGGTTTCAGTCCGGCCGCAAGCGCGACCAGGAGAGCCGCGGAAGAGCTGATGCCCGCGTTGGGCGGAACCCGGGATGCGACATCCACAGCCTGCGGCGCGACACCGAGCTCTTCGCCGATCGCCTGCACGTACTTCAGACCGCCCGAAACGTCGCTGGAGATCGACCATTCGGCGGCGGGACCGCCCGATACCTCGGTGAAGCGATCCACCGCCGCGGGAAGGACGATGCCCCCGAGATAGTCGACGTGCTCGCCGATGAGGTTCACCCGGCCGGGCGCGCGCCCGTGCCATGACGGCTTAGAGGTCACGAAGCTCCGCTGCGCTGTCCTCGGCGCGCACATCGAGGATGAACGCCCCGGCGCCGAGCTCCGAGCCGGCCAGGTACTTCAGCTTGTCGTTGGTGCGGTTGGGCGGGTAGAACTCGACGTGAAGATGATGCTGACGGCCGCCGCGTCCGGGTGGCCTCTGGTGCATAGCCATCACATAAGGAAGGGGCTTCTGGAACAGACGGTCGTACTTCTGGAGCAGCCCCTTCAGGATCGTCGCGAACGATAGGTCGTCTTCTCCGTCCAGGTCGGCCAGCCCACCGCGATGCCTGGTCGGCGCGAGGTGGACCTCGTAAGGCCAGCGCGCGAAGGGCGGCACGAAGGCGATCCATCGTTCGTCACGCAGCACCGTCCGCACGCCGTCCCTATCGCCATCGATGACGTCGCAGTAGAGGCAATGTCCGGTCTTCCTCATATGACGCGATTCGGCTGCGAGCTCGCGCTGCAGGACCGGAGGGACGAAGGGATACGCGTAGATCTGCCCGTGCGGGTGGCTCAGCGTGACGCCGATCTCCTCGCCGCGGTTCTCGAAGACGAAGACGTACTTCACGTTGGGGAGCCTGCTCAGCTCATTGGTCCGGTCACGCCACACTTCGATCAGGTCTCGGATATGGTCGACACTCTGCTCGCCGAGCGATGAGTCGTGGTCGGGCGTGTAGCACACGACCTCGCAGCGCCCCTGCTCACCCGTATACGAGGGAAACTTGTTCTCGAACACAACGATGTAGTAGTCAGGTTCGGGAATCTCTGTTTCCGGCTGGCCCGGACGAGTTGGGCACAGCGGGCAATGCTCGGCGGTCGGGTGATAGGTGCGGTCCTGCCGCCACGGCGCGACCGTGACCCACTCCTCGAGAAGCGGGTGCCAGCGCAGCTCGCTCACGATTTTTCGAAATAGATGAGGTAGCGCCCGTCGGGCTTCTGGACGGTTCTCTTCCCCACTCGCTGGGGAAGGTGGGCTCGTCGCGGAGCGACCGGGCCGGATGGGCGCGTCCGCATTTGCTCAGCCTTCGATTGCACGTCTCACCGCCTCGGCCGGCGTATCCACGACCTCGAGTCCGTCGACGTCCCAGGTGTCGAGCGCGAACACCGCGCGGCCGAGCCTTTTCGCATGCGCGATCTCGCTGAGCGTCCCCCATCCGCGCCCGATCGCGATCACGCACTCGGCCGCTGTGACGATGAGAAGGTTGCGGCCCTGTCCCAGTCCCGTCGGCAGGGAGACGGTCAGGTGCGGGTTGGCGCCTTTGCGATCGGCCTCGGACAGAAGGCCGACCACCGTGCCACCCTCGCCCGCTGCGCCTTCGCTGGCCGCGGCAGACACGCCGCCGTATCCGCCGTTGATCACGACCGCGCCGGACCGCGCGAGCAGCCTTCCCACCTCACGCGCCGCGTCGAGCTGCGATGGCGTCGCTTCGGTCGCGCCGCACACGGCGACATATCTAAGGGGCATCCGCGGAGAAGTTTATTCGGTACACTTTCGAGCGAAGTTCAACGCCCGTGGGGCAAGGAGGTGAGGCGAAGCTTGGATAAACCGAGTCGTGGTGCCAGCCGCCTCGTTTGCCAGCCGGGAGCTCGGGAGGAAGGCAGCTTCTAGCCTCTAGGGCTTCCAATCCGAATCCGGCTCCTGGAGTCGGAGGCGGTAGCACTGCGAACGTAGACCTGTAAGGGCCGAGTCCTCTCGGCCCTTACTTTTTTCTCTCAGTACGATTGGCAGTCGTGAGTGAAATGCCAGAGGGATGGCTGAAGGCAGAGGGCTGGATCAATGCCATGGGCATCACCATCACGCAGGCGACGAAAGATGAAGTTCGCGCCGAGTTCACGACGGGGACCCAGCATCTCCAGGGTTACGGGATCGTGCACGGCGGCGTCCACAGCGGGCTGATCGAGTCGCTGGCTTCGATCGGCGCGTTCCTTTTCGCTCGCGAACGCGGCCAGCACGTGGTGGGTCTCGAGAACAACACGAGCTTCATTCGCGCCGTCCGCGCGGGACAGAGGCTCCGGGCGGTCGCCACTCCGGTCACCCGCGGCAGGCAGACCCAGGTTTGGGCGGCCAACATCGTGGACGAGGAGGATCGCCTCGTGGCCACCGGACGGGTCCGACTGCTCTGCCTGGCCTCAGAGCAATCCCTGGCCGGCGAACAGATCACGGGAGCTCTGCACTCCGGAGGCTAGCGCCCGGTCGCGTAGCTGAAGATGATCTCGTCGATCAGGCGCTCGACCGGTGCGAGGTCGTCCGTGAAGACCTGGTCGTGGTAGGGCGAGACGCGCAGGCGACCGCCGTCGACCACGCTCTGCGCGACATCCTTCGCCAGGGGCTCTTTCACCAGGCCGAGATTGTGCTCGACATCCGCGATCGTCGTCCGTTCCATGGTCCCGTACACGAGCGTGTTGCTGAAGGCTGGAACGTCGACGAGAAACACGCTGGGGTAGACCGCGGCCATGGTGCTGGCGATCGCGTCGACGAGCCGGTAGTCGGTCGCGGTCCGGCCCGCGTTGACGACGGCGACGCCTCCGGGCCTCAAGTGATCTCGCACCTGGCTGAAGAACTCGCGCGTCGTGAGGTGAAACGGGATGTACGGCTGTCGGTACGCGTCCATCACGATCACGTCGTACTTTCCCGCCTGCGTATCCAGCCAGTAACGTGCGTCTGCAGTCACCGGGTGGACGTTTGGCTCGTCGAGGTGAAAGTAGCGACGCGCGACGTTGAGGATCTCCGGGTCGATCTCCACCCCGGTGATCTGCACATCGGTGCCGTAGGCCGCGGTGTACTGCCGCGCCGCCGTCCCCCCGGCTAGGCCGAGGATCGCGACGTCCTTCGGCAGCACCTCGCTGTCCTGGGCGGGACGGAAAGAGTTGGCGACCAGCATGTAGTCCCACGGTCCTCCGGTCAGCAGCGAGCTGGGGTCGTAGATCGAGTGGATCGCCTGGCCCTCGTTGAGGATCAGCTCTGTCTTCGTCCCGTCCTGCACGACCTGGATGTAGTGGTAGGCCGATTCCTTCTCGTACACGAGCTGACCGACCTGTGGCGGCTTGATGCCCGCTGGCAGGAAGATCCACGCGAGGATGACGGCAGCTGCGAAGGACGCGTACAGGCGGCGGCGGGGCCACAGCCCCACGATCGAGACCCCGACGAGCACCAGGCCGAAAGCCTCGAGCGTCGGCCGCGTGCCGTAGCTGGGGATGAACCAGAACACGGGAAGAAAGGTGCCGAGGATGCTGCCCGCCGTCGAGAGCGCGTACACGCGGCCTGCGGTGTTGCCCCCAGTCTCGACGTCCCTGAGCAGGAGCCGGATCGCGAAAGGGCTGACACAGCCGAGCAGGATCACCGGCGCCGCGAACAGCAGCACCACCGCGAGCAGCGTCCCCAGGACGAGCCCGACGCTCACCTCCTTGAAACCCTGCTGCGAGATGAGAAGGATCGGGTAGCTGACCAGGGGGATGACGCCGATCCACAGGCCCGCCCAGGCGGTGATCTGGTACAGGACCTCGTCGTGCGGATGCCGGTCGGCGAGCCTGCCGCCGATCACGTATCCCGCCGAGAGGTAGATCAGGATCAGGCCGATCAGGACACCCCAGACGTAGAGGCTCGTCCCGAAGTAAGGGGCGAGCAGGCGCGCCGCGCCGAACTCGACGGCGAGCGAGGCCATGCCTGAGATGAAGACGAGAGGCAGGAGAATGCGGCGCGAACGAAGCGTCGCGTTCAGGTCGGTTGCTCTGCCGCCCAATTACGGGTTGCCTCGTCCATCGGGACGGGCAGCTGCACCCGCACCTCCGCGTACATGTCTCCGGCCGGGCCGCCCTTCGGATCGGGCAGGCCGAGGCCCTTCAGCCGGATCTTCGTGCCGTTCTGCGTCTCGGGCGGGATGTTGAACTTTACCTGTCCGCCCTTCAGCGTCGGGCCTGAGACCTCGCCGCCACGCAGGACGACATGCAGCGGGACCGGGACCGCCACGCGCACGTCTTTGCCCTCGCGCGTGAATACGGGATCGGGGGCAACCTGGACGGTGGCGCGGAGACCCGGCACACGCAGGACCGTTCCCTCCTTGACTCCGGCCGGCACCCTGACCTCGACCCGCCGTCCGCCTGGCAGCTCGACGGTTCGGCTCGCGCCGCGATACACCTCTCCCAGGCTCACCGTGATGGGCGCTTCGACGTCGATCGGCTGCGGTCGCGGTCGGCCGCGCGCGTTGCCGAAGATCGAGCCGAAGATGTCGCCGATGCCGCCTCCCTCGCCGAAGAGGTCTTCCATGTCCTCGGGCGTGACCGTGCGGTACTCGACCCGCGGACCCGAATCCGTGCGAAAACCTCCGCCGCCACGTCCGGATCCAGGCTGCGCGCCGGCCGCCTCCGCAGCGGCCCAGTTAGGCCCGAACTCGTCGTAACTCTTTCGTTTCTTGGCGTCGGAGAGGACGCCATGCGCCTCCGAGATCTCCTTGAAGCGCGCCTCCGCCTGCTTGTCGCCGGAGTTGAGGTCAGGGTGAAACTTGCGCGCGAGCTTGCGGAAGGCAGCGGAAATCTCCTTCTGCGTTGCCGTCCGCGGCACGCCGAGCGCTTGGTAGTAATCCTTTGTCTTGGGCACGTTTCTTTGTTACCCGGTTCAGCAAGACTCTAAAGCTCGATCACTTTCGGCATGATTCCGTGCTCGTCGATCTCCAGCACGCCGACCGACGGGGGTTCCCAGCGCCGCAGGTGGCGCGCCACCTGAAGCCAGCACCACTCGAACCAGCCTGGCTTCTGGTGGAGGCGTCGGGTCGCCGTCACCGGGTTCCACTGGTGGACCGCGCCCGGATTGAAAAGCAGGACGCCGTCGACGCGGCGCATGTGCGAGCGGTGGGTGTGCCCGTAGACGATCACGTCGGCGTCGGGAAACCGCCTGCGAAGGCTCCGCGGCAGGCCGCTGTGCGGGCGGAAAAAGCCGAGGCTCAGCGTCCAAAGCAGGGTGTGCGGCTCCTCGATCCAGCGCGAGCGGTTGCCGTGCACCATCACGATCCGCTTGCCGTCCACCGTGAGCTCTCGGGTCAGGGGCAACGACCCCAGAGCGCCGTCGTGGTCGCCGCGGACCGCCTCGACCGGAGCGATCCTGGCCAGCTCGTCCAGGGTCGACTCTTCGTTCACGTCCCCCGCGTGAAGGATCAGCTGCACGCCCCGGAACGCTGTCGCGACCCGATCCGGCAGGCGTTCGATGAACTCCGGGCAGTGCGTATCCGCCACCACGCCAACCCGGGTCGTCACGCCAGCGCCTAGCTTATCTTGCGTCGCTGATCATCATTTTTGATGTTGGACTTGACAGATTGGCAAGTCATAGTTTCTAATTTATGTGATGAATGACCCACGACGTGAAATCTTGAGCCAGGTGGCGGCGGGCACGATCACCGCCGAGGAAGGGGCCGCCCGCCTGGAAGCCCTGGGCGCCGGCCCTTCTCCGGCCCCCGCCACCCCCGCGCAGGCGGGCGTGAAGCAGGTGAAGATCGTCTCCCGCCTCGGCAACACCGACGTGATCGGCGATCCCAGCGTCAGCGTCGCCGTCGCGGACGGCCCGCACAACGTCCGCCAGGACGGCGACACGATGCTGATCGAGCAGTCGGCCTTCACCGACGGGGGCTTCGAGTTCACCCGGCGCATGGGCCGGACGGTGATCGACGCCCTCGACCGAAATCTGACGGTCCGCGTGAATCCGGCGTTGCCCCTCGCCGTCAAGGTCCAGGCCGGAAACGTCCGGATCGAAGGCATCGCCAGCGCGCTCACCGCAGAGGTCCAGGCCGGGAACTGCGTGGTCACCGACTTCCACGCGCCGATCAGCCTGTCCGTCATCGCGGGCAACGTGGAGGCGTCCGGACAGCTCGACTCAGGCGCGAGCTCGATCAAGTGCCGGATGGGAGAGGTGAACGTAAACCTCGACCGCCGGTCGAGCGTCCGCATCAGGACGCGCAACACGATGGGAGAGGTCGCGCTCGACGGCGACGGCATCACCTTCACGGGTAACGAGGCCAGGGTCGGATCTGGGGCGGGCTCACTCGACATCGACTGCACGATGGGCAGCGTCCGCGTGGCGGTGAAATAGAGTGCCCCGCAATCCCACTCGCCGCCCGCCGAACAACTGCCCCGTCTGCAACTCGCGGCTTGCAGTCACGAGGCTGACGTGCCCCTCATGTGACACCGAGCTCTCGGGCGCGTTCACCTCGTGCGAGTTCTGCGTCCTCACCGACGAAGACCGCGAGGTGCTGCGGGTCTTCCTGGCCTCGCGCGGAAACATGAAGGAGCTCGAGCGCCACCTCAACGTCAGCTATCCGACCGCTCGCGCGCGCTTTGATGGGCTGCTCACCAAGCTCGGCATCGAGCGCGGCCCGGCCACCCCGCCGGCGACTCGGGTCGAGCTGATGGAGCAGGTGGCGCGGGGTGAGATCGACATCGACGAGGCGCTGAAGCGCCTCGACAACGGCTAGGGAGGTTTGGAGATGCTGCCCATGGACCCCGACCGGAAGACTTCGTCCGCCACCTGGCGGAGCAGCGCGCCCGGATGGAGGGAGCGCGCGCCATCGTCCACTTCGCACACTCGCGGACCGGGATGATGACGCGCTTCCTGCGCCGGCTTGCCGACCGCATTGACCCGACCGGCGCCGCGCGCCGGACGTCCCGTTAGGAGGCAGGTCGAAATGGAAGAGATGATCCCCGCCCCGGCCGCCGCCGTCACTCCACGGCCCCGTGCTTGGACCGTGTTTTCATCCGGCTCGTTCCGGAAGCTCTGGGTCGCGACCACGCTGTCGCTGTTCGGCGACTTCTTCAGCTACGTCGCGCTGGCCTGGCTCGTCCTCCAGCTGACCGGCTCCAGCCTCGCGCTGGGCGCGGTGCTGGTCGTTCAAGCGATTCCGAGAGCATTTCTCATGCTGGTGGGAGGCGCGCTTGCGGACCGCTTCTCGCCACGTCTCATGTTGATCGGCTCCATGGGCATCCGCGCGATCTTCGTCGCTCCGTTTGCGGTTCTCGTGCTCACGGGTCGCGCCCAGATGTGGGAGGTCTACGCCATCTCGGCGGTCCTGGGCATCGTGGGCGCGTTCTTCATGCCGGCGCGGACTTCGATCCTCCCGGCGGTGGTTGCCGACCACGAGCTCGAGCCGGCCAACGCCGTCATGAACGTGACGGGCCAAGCTTCGGTCATCGTCGGCCCGGTCCTCGGCGGCCTGGTCATTGCCGCCTACGGGAGCGGTTGGGCCTTCGCGTCCGACGCCGCATTCTTTGCGCTCGGGTTCCTGTTCGTGCTCTGGCTGCCCGCGGCGAGAAGTGTTCCGAGCCGGGCCAAGCATCCAGACGGCGGGCTGGGTGGTCAGATCACCGCCGGCTTCCGCTACGCATGGTCCGACGTCGGGATTCGCGTCCTGCTGATCGTGATCGCGGTGGTCGATTTCGCAGCCAATGGCGCGCTTGGCGTCGGCCTTCCGACGCTTGCCCACAGCCGGTTCGGCGCAGGTGCGGCGGG
>Ga0209648_10006415_pt1 | contig 10118 bp, 8 predicted proteins | sample GraSoi2013_115cm_FD_185830 | JGI IMG/M metagenome (GOLD analysis project Ga0209648, IMG submission 185830) | Grasslands soil microbial communities from the Angelo Coastal Reserve, California, USA - Sample 9_17_2013_115cm (SPAdes) (version 2) | ecosystem: Environmental > Terrestrial > Soil >...
GATGGTCAGCGGCCGCCGTCCCTATACTGGCCGTACCCTACCAGAATTGACCCAGGCCATCGTTGGAGTCCCCCTTCGCCCACCCAGCACATTCAATACCGAGCTTGCTCCAGAGTTTGAAAAGATTGTACTTAAGGCGATGGCCCGGAACCGCGATGAACGCTATGGACATGCTACCTTGATGGCACAGGCTTTACGAGAGCTTGGTTTGAGACCGTCCGCTATTCCAGTAGTGCGTGATTCCAGGCCGCCTGCTCCTACAAGGGGGCCGCGCGTTATACATCCTCCCAAACGTCCCAATGTAAAGCGAAGACGGTACCTCGAGCTAGAAGAGACGCAACCACCACCTGGTGAATCCAGGGAACGTTCCCCCTGGCAGCCACAAACAGAGCCAGCACACGAGCGGCCCTCCAGCCTGAACAGGGTAACTGGGTACCAGGATGAAGTTCCCACGAGGCCCCTCGGGCCTATTCCGAATGGAGCTACACACTCCGGGCAAAGTGAGCGGGCCACAACGAGTCAAGATACGCGTCGCACCTTCTGGCGACAGGTGCAGCGGCTATTCAGACCAGGCTCGTAGCGGCCAGGACGAGGTCAACCTCCTCCCCTACAATACAATGTTGCAGAGTTCTCACAAGCACGCTATATTACATGAAGTAGTGAGATGGCTTAGTAGGTAGAGACGTAACTAGCATGAATCCATCGCAACTGACATTTGGCGTTGTTTTTCTGGCAGGGCTGGCTTCTTTTCTCTCTCCCTGCGTGTTGCCACTGGTACCTATCTACCTGGCTCAGCTTGTGGGCCAGGGAGTGTATCAATCAACAGGGGGCCGCCTGGCACGCCTGAACACATTCCTACACGCGTTGCTATTTGTGACTGGTTTCACCCTGGCTTTCGTCGCACTGGGAGCCACAGCCAGTACGCTGGGGGGATTTCTGCGCATTCACCAGTTTCTGCTGCGCCAGGTTGGTGGTATTCTACTGATCATGATTGGATTGTATTTGACAGGACTCTTGAAGTTGCCATTTCTGTACTGGCAAAAGCGTTTTGAATTTCGTCCGAGTCGCCCAAGTTATCCTGCATCCTTTGTGATTGGGCTGATTTTTGCAATTGGCTGGACTCCTTGTATTGGGCTGATCCTGGGGCCAATACTTGTGTTGGCTTCCAGCGCTGCAACGCTGCGCCAGGGGGTGTTCATGCTGCTGGCTTACTCACTAGGCCTGGGTGTACCATTCCTGCTGTTAGGCCTCGGCCTCGATCGCTCTAGCAGGATATTGAAGTGGTTGAAACCCCATACAGGAAAGATTGAAATTGTCACAGGGGTGATCATGATTCTGGTGGGTATAGTGATCTATTTCAACTGGTTGATCTACCTTAACCGGTATTTTACCTTTGGCATTTCTCTCTAGCGAGGCCCCGAGCATGGAAGGTGTGATAGGACGACTGCGTCGCCTATCAGCTATTGCAAGCCACCAACCAACGCCGCTACGCGGCTACTGACTAGCGTCAGTCAGGTTGGTGAAAGGAAGGAAGTTCGAGATCGTCGTTGGTTAAGCAAGCGCGATGTAAAGGGGGGATGTTCCATTCCGCCGGTCTTACCGGCAAGGAGCAAAACACCCCAGCATTTACGAAAATTAATAGCAGTCCTCAACATCTGCTCGAAGCTCCATCTCCAACTCTGGGTCAAGATCGACAGGCTCGCCAATGGGTATGTGAGCCAGGCGCATCACAGCCTCGCGCAGGTGTGCGGGCGCGCGCTGGATTGTACAGCGTTCATGAATCAGCCGCTTGATTTGCATATCGAAATGAAAGCGATCTCCGCAGTCGGGACAGGCGGTGAGGTGTTGCCGTACAACGGTCACTTCTTGAACGCTGAGTTCCCTATCAATATACAGATGAAGACGAGCAACAGCTTCAATGCAATCCATACATTCTTCTTCCATAGCTTGTTGATTTCCTTAAAGCCCAGGACCAGTTGCCTGTGCTAGTTTGTCGTCATACGATGTTCCCTGTCAATTTTAACATAATTTAGGGGGTTTTCATTCCCAACGGTGGTACGAGGGCGTACGGTTATAGAAATTATTTGCGACAGCGTAGAAGGTTTCCTGGACTTTGTGCATTTTGAGATGAGGGACAGATCAATGTCTGAGGTGTGATACCCAGGAGGTCTGTCATGCGATGCCATACCAAATTTTGTGTAATGGTATATAGCAGAAAAGCCCGGAAGCCAGGCCTGGACTGAGTTTAGCGCCTTCTCGTTGTACATCGTTACACAGCATTCGGCATGGCATCGGAGAGAGTCTACAGTTCATGCAAGAAGAGCCGTACCAAAGACTCTGAGGGAGCAATCACTGTGTTCAATCATGTTGAGGCATTACATGTCGGCTTGTATTTCATCCAGGAGTTGTTCCACGATCTCTTCTGGGAGCTTGTTCCACGGGACACCCAGCAGCCCCCCTTGCAATCTGTACAAAGAGGTGAGTGTCGCTTGTTCAGGATGGAGTCGTTTGAGACGTCTCCACGCCTCTACTGGCCCAAATGCTTGAAGCTCCTGCTGCGTGGAGACACCCACCTCTCGAAGGAGTTGCTCGGTTTTCTCCCCTATATTGACCAGATGTGAGAGTCGCGTTGACCTCGTACGCCTCATACCATCCCCCGTATGGAGACCACCTCATAGTGTAATACTGGTTAACGTTTACGTTGCGTAACGCACGTTCTCAAGCCATTTCACACTATGCCATACTCTCCCATAGGTGAGAGCCCTTCTCCGTTGCATTCGTTAACGTTTAACGTTGATCCGGTAAAACATAACATGCTTTACGTAGATGGGCACACCACCTTGGCTCATCTGCCTCCATTTGTTTGTCGCAGATTACTACCTCAGCCCAACCGTAAAATACCCCGTATTCACGCTACACGCATTCGTCCTGCTAGTGCAAAAGTTCCCCTGCAGGTAGTCACCAGCTTGGTGATGTTGAACTGTTCCATAAAAGTAAAGCGGCATCTGACCGCCCGGTTGCTGCACCGTAAAAGAAAAGTTCCCCTGCAGATCCACCTTCCCACTCAGCCGATAGGCCCCATGCGAAGGAGACGTAACCGTAAACGTTCCGCTAAAGTCAGCCCTCCCCTTGCTTTGCTTGATAAACACCGAGATGTGTGTTAGCTGCTGCTTTGTCTCATCATACATCGACCCGTTATACGTCCCAGCAAGAGAGAGACCATGCTGAGGCGGTGTGGTGGGAGTAACAGTCGGAGTATTTGCTGGCGTTTGCCCGGCTAAGGAAGTATAGACAACTAAGCGCAGGGCCGTCTGATGCTGGGTAGGAATCCAGTTCCCTGCACAGGTCGTCAGATTCAGGAAGCTCCCGGCATTATTCCCAAAAATATCTTGCATGGGAGCATCTTGCGGTCGATAGAACATGATAGCTGTGACATGGAAACGGAGTATTTTACCGTGGGCATCAACGACCAGTATGGTGTCGCCGACGTGGAGGTCGCGCAGACGCCAAAATACCGCTGGGTTTCCACCGGGGCGATCCAGGTGTCCGGCAATCACTGCGCTGCCCCGTTCGCCTGGACGCGGACCACCACTGTACCAGCCGACATCGTTCCAGGGATGTTGCCCCGGCGTTTCCATCGCGCCGTCTGGTCGAACTCCCACCGACTCGATAGGGGCATTGACACCGATGGCAGGAATGAGCAAGCGCACGAACCGTGCAGGAGCCGGACTTGCCGTGGTAGGAGCGAGCGACAGTCCGGCCGCCGTGAGGGCTAGAGCCACCATGGCGGTGAGTACAGCCCGGGACAGCCGAGGAGGCGCGGTTCTTTGACGAATGAAGCGCCACAGGCCAGTGAGCACCCCAGCACTCATCCCTCCCAAAGCGAGTACTCCCAATGGTCCGGGAGCCAGCGGGGTGAACGGGGAGGCGTTCATCGCCAGCGCGTTTGGATCGCTGCCAGTTCCGGATATACTTGGCAGGCCCTCGACCTGTACACGGATAAACGTCAGCGGAGGAGTGCCATGGAAGACTCCAACGAGAAAGATACTGGTCACCGTGTTGGTTTTCAGCGTGACCTGATCCAGCAGGCTAAAGGCAGGCCGAGATGCGCTTACCGTGAACGTATGTAGGCCGACCGGTAATTTCAAGTAATTGCTGGCTTGCGTATAGGACAAGGCCCCAGGAATCGTCAGTCCACCTGTGCCGATGTTCAAAGGGCCAGTCCCTGGTGAAAGATGATAGAAACGCACCTTGGCCATGCCACTGGCCATCAGGTTATTGTCGACAAAGACCTGCAGCGAGAAACCCGTGGCCTTGGTCCCGATGGCTGCCACCGTATAGGCGGTACCGGGCTGGACTGAGAGACTCTGTGTAATCACCCTTGCGCCGATCCCTTTGCCAATGAGCGCAACCTCCACCCGATGGTGCCCTGCGGGCAATTGGAGGTAGTCCGTGACGCTTGCAAACAGCGTATTGCCCAAGAACTTTGCACCATCCACGAACACACCCATCGTTCCAACAGCAGGCGAAGCATTCACGAGGCGTACGAATGACAGACTCTCAGCAGAGGCGGGGAGTGGCTGGGTGCCAAGGAGCAGCAGTAAAGCGAGCAGAGCGCATGGCAAAAACACGCGCCGTACCAGGCGTGCATACATAAGCTTCATCAAGGTCTCCTCCTTCTCTCTCTTGGACCTCTTTTTTGTACACGTATTTGCTCGTCTATTAGATACAGGGACATTTACAGGTGCACCACCAGCAGATCAGCTTCATCGTCCTCCAGAGGGAGCCGGCGGATGGCAGTGAACAGGCCAAACTAGAGAAAGCGGTGCTATGAAAGGCTCTACGAAGGATGCCTTTCTCTATGAGGAGGACAGACCTCCGATCGCCAGCAAACCTGACAGCAAAGCTGACGATCATCAGCGCATTTCAGCGAATGGCGACGAAAGATCGTTGCGCTTGTCACTATTCCCATATCTTTGCACTTCTTCTGAAAAGTGAACCCGAGTGGCATGAAGATTGTATGTAAGTTTTGCGCTTTCGGTACATGAGTTTTGCGTATCACTTCTTCATATCTCACTGTTCTAAGCTGAGTTCACGCCGAGCTATATGCCAAGCCGCATCTGCTCCTGGTAGGCGCATTATCCCTGGTGGAAGCATAGCTCTCAGTCTGCGCCTTATCGCCTGGATCCATGCCACCCTGCACGCCACAGCCGTCGTCCCCTGGAACCGGCACTCGGCAGAAGAACCGTTCTTGCTTGCCGCCCACCTAGACTAAAGAGGAACAGGGCCCGCGCACTTCCATCGAACGCTTCTTTGGCCGCGTCTTTCTGTTCTTTCACGAGGCCGCGTCCGCCCCTATGGTGTTCTACTCACCTAAACTCGAAGGAGGAAGCCGAGCGCGTTCTTGCTCCTATCAGGTCAGAGCTTCGGGCCACTCTCCATGACGGGGCTCATTGCGCTTTCATGACACTTGCTCCTTATGCTAGGACCAGAGAGGGCGAGGCGCATCACCTGAGGAGTGGCCCGAAATGCTGCTGGCTGGGCCTTTGCGTGAGGAAATGCCCTCAAAAGGGAGATTGTACCATGACAAGTAGAAGGCGAACTCGAGTCTCTCACGCTCGACGACAGCGACAAGAGGAAGATCGCCTACGAACATGCGACTCGTGTGCTGAAACGTCACATGCAACAACTGTTCCCGTTCACAGAGGTATGATGTATCTTTTTCGACACACGCTGCTTGGTCTAGGAATGGCAGTGTTTGCTCTCGCGCTCGTCAGCACGGCTGCCTGCCTATCCACCGGACCTGAGGAAGCGTCATTTTTAGCCAAGAGCAATGCGGCGATGGCAAGGATGATGGCAGCGATGCAGATCAAGCCGTCCAACGACGTGGACCGCGACTTCGTCGCGATGATGGTGCCCCATCACCAGGATGCCATCGACATGGCCGAAGCCGAGCTGAGCTATGGACACAACGAACTGCTTCGCCGCCTCGCCCAGGAAATCATCGTCACGCAGCAGGAGGAGATCGCTGAGATGCGGCTCGCGCTCGTCAGCGCGGCTGCCTCCCCGTCCAGCGGACCTGAGGAAGCATCGTTCTTAGCTAAGAGCGATACAGCCATGACCAGGATGATGGCTGCAATGCAGATCAAGCCCTCAAACGACGTGGATCGCGACTTAGTCGCGATGATGGTGCCCCATCACCAGGGCGCTATCGACATGGCCGAAGCCGAGCTGAGTTATGGACACAACGAGCCGCTTCGCGGCCTCGCCCAGGAAATCATCGCCACGCAAGAGCAGCAGATCGCGGTGATGCGGCACGCGCTCGGGGAGCCACTCCCTGCGTCCATGCCGTCGTCCCATCAGCCAGCTTCGAGCAGCAGGCACCTGCTGTCGTCTCAGTGGATGCCTCAGCACTCTACTTCTACAACAGGAGGCCTCACATGAAACGCCGTTGCTTCACGGTCTTGCTGACCACCACGGCCCTGATCCTGGCCTGGCTCACGACGACCGCCTTTGTTACCGCCCCAATCGCCTGGGCGGGACAGGTTCCGTTTGGGACAGCTACCTCTCCGGATATCCCTGTCAGCCATCGAGACCGCGTCTATACAGCCGATCAATGGTCAAACACCATCACCGTCACCGATCCAGTCGACAACACGCTCCTGGGCGCCATCCGCCTCGGAGATCCGACACCGGCCAATCTGAGCCCCCTGTATTATGGGCAAGTGCTGGTGCACGGCATGGGCTTCTCGCCCGATCATCGCACCCTGCTGGTCGTCTCGATCGCCTCGAATTCGGTCGCATTCATTGACACGGCAACCAATGCCGTCAAACACATCACCTATGTCGGACGCTCGCCGCATGAAGCGTTCTTCACGCCAGACGGCAAGGAGGTCTGGGTAACCGTCCGTGGCGAGAACTACGTCTCCGTCCTTGATGCTACGACCTATACGGAGAAGACCCGCATCATCGTGCCCAACGGTCCGGGCATGACGATTTTTTCCCCGGATGGGAAATACGGCTATGTCTGCTCCTCCTTCACGCCGGAGACCGTGGTGATCAGCGTCGCCGATCACCAGATTGTCGGGCGGGTCTCCCAGGCAAGCCCGTTCTGCCCCAATATTGCGGCGACGCCGGACGGCAAGCAGGTCTGGTTCACCTTGAAGGACACGGGCAAGACAGAGGTGTTTGATGCCCGTCCGCCCTTCTCGATCTTGAAAACGCTCGATACGGGACCGATTACCAACCACGTCAACATCGTCCACAATGCCCACGGCACATTTGCCTATGTGTCGGTCGGTGGGCTGGGCGAGGTGCAGGTGTTCCGCACCGACAACTTTTCCAAAGTCGCGACCATTCCAGTCGGCGCGCTGCCGCATGGGATCTGGCCGTCCGGGGATGGAACCCGGATCTATACCGGACTGGAGAACGGAGATCGCCTGGTCGCCATCGATACGCTGACCAACCAGGTGATGGCGACGAGCCCGATCGGCCAGGGGTGTCAGGCGATCGCGTATGTGCCCAATGCCGTGCCCAGCGGCGCTGGCACGCAGGGACTCGTGTCGCTCGGCATCGCCGAGCAGGCCACGCATCTCTCGCTCGTGCCGCTGGAGCATGGCAAGCCGATGACCGGGCAGCAGGCGCCCACCAGTGTCGCGCTGTTCGATCAGGGGTTGGTGCAGGTGCTGCAAGCGGCAGTGACCGGGCTGGAGCCTATGCAGTCTTATGTGCTCGCGCTCTCCAACGCTCCTAATGGCAACGGCACCCTGGAGCCGCTGGAGGCATTCACGACGAACCAGGCAGGCGCCCAAATTGTCAACGCCGTCGGCCCGATCCGACAAATCGTGCAGGGAGAGGACAACGTGCCACGCCGCTACCTCGTGATCGTTCCTGGGACCGCCGAGCAGCACGGGACTCCCGTTCAGGTCCAGGAATAATGCGATGAGCTGTCGGTTTTCATAGCCTCACCAGCAGAGCCAGGCGGTAGAGGATCGCGAGTGTTGCGCGAACACTGTGGTGGGCGCGGTTGGCGATTTCCCGGCACGCCGCGTCCACCTGGTCGAGTTGGGTGCGGTAGAACCGCAAGAACACCCAGGCGGCGACGATCAGGGGTTTGAGTACGGGAGGAACCAAAAGGTGGAAGAGGGGGTAGCGCTACGGAACGTGGCACGGCTTATGAGGCCCAGTAGAGAAATTTACAACGTTGAGGGGCGAAATCTTAGCATAAATCGGATTGAAGGATTTTGAGCATGCAATTTCATTCCACTGGACTTTTCTGAAGCGTAACACAATTTTCCTGTAAGGCAAAGCAAACTTGGCTACTGTAGTACTTGTTGCAAATAGAAGGAGAACTTTGCCGCTTTTAGGAAGGAAAGTTTGCCGTGTCCTATCCTCCCTTGTGTGTAAAAAGATTCCTTCTTCCGCCCAATTCAGAAGGAGAACTTTGCCGTGATGTCCGAATAGGATGCAAAACGTCGCCTTCATAGATTCAGTCGCGCAGCGCTTTCACACGCACCTGTGAGTAAAGATGAACACACGCTTTTGCTCTGACCAGGCTCCCATGGCGCTCCTATGAGGCATGAAGCGTATGCAGGAGAAAACACGTTCCACTGTAAAAACGGAAGGAGAACTTTGCCAGGCGGCAAACTTTATCTACAACTTACACTTGTAGCGCAAAACTCATGTACCGAAAGCGCAAAACTTACGTACAATCTTCATGGCAAGTAGGTTAGCCACGCCGGAGTGCCCATCTATGTAAAGCGTGTCGGCTCTTCCAAGCTTTTGATGAATTAAATGGATGAGATTATTTTGTTGCTCTCAGAGAGGTGGAGCGGGTATACTTGAGAGTCTCAGAGAAAGTGGTCCCCTAAGAGAAAGAGTCTGCGATGGCCCGCAAGAAAAGCCCAACCTTATTACCCGATACCTCTTGTTTACAGTTAGTTCGTCTGGAAGCCGATGAGCAGTCACTCATTGCCATCGTGGAGACAACCTCGTCAGAAGCGCTTTGTCCGCTTTGCCACTGTCGTTCCAAGAGTATCCACTCGCGTTACACCCGCGTGGTGGCAGATTTACCCTGGGCGGGTTGGGCGGTGCGGCTCAAACTGCATGTACGACGCTTTTTCTGCCGAAACCCGGAATGTCAGGGCCGGATCTTTACCGAACGCTTGCCCACTGTGGTGGCTCCCTATGCTCGACGCACCACACGTCTGTGTGATCTGCTCACGCTGATTGGCTTTGCCATGGGAGGAGAAGCTGGAAACAGCTTGGTAGAACGGATGGGGTTGGAAGCCAGTCCCCAGACCCTGCTGCGGCTGGTTCGCCAGCAGGAAGAGCGCCAGATACCCACGCCTCGGGTGTTGGGTGTGGATGATTTTTGTTTTTGCCGCCGCAGGAGCTATGGAGCAATTCTCATCGATCTCGAACAGCACCTTCCCATCGACTTGCTTCCCGACCGAGAAGCCGAGACGTTCAAAAAGTGGTTGCTGGCCCATCCTGGTGTAGAAATCATCAGCCGGGATCGCGGAGGCGCATTTGCGGAAGGAGCCAGGCAGGGAGCGCCCAAAGCGAGGCAGGTCGCAGATCGCTGGCACTTACTCAAAAATCTCTCGGAGACGATGCAGAGCTTCTTTCTCAGCAAGCAATCTCTGCTCAAGTCCTTGATCCAGCAATCGGCAGCAGAAGCGCCGCCAGAGGCCAAACCGCCAGAGCTCGCCCCCTGGCATAGCGGGATGACGAAGCGGAAAGCGCGAAAAGAGTCAGCGTCTTCATCAGCAGCGAGTAGAGTTGTACCACCAGATCCAGGATCTGGCAGCAAAAAAGATCGATGTGGCCACCATTGCCCGAAAGCTTGGGGTAAGCCGACAAACGGTGTATACCTATCTCCAAATGAGGCAGCCACCAGAGCGCACGCGGATTCATCAAGGCGGCAAACGGCTCATTGACTCCTACAAGGAGTATCTCGTCGGGAGGTGGAACGAGGGATGTCGCAGTGCGCAGCAGATGTATCGTGAGATCAAAGAGCAAGGATATACCGGTTCGTCTACGGCTGTTGGCCGCTTTGTTGCCCCCTTACGTGCGCACAAAGGCAAAGCCCGCAGCTTCAAGTCGGTCGAACCCGA
>Ga0209648_10006417_pt1 | contig 10117 bp, 7 predicted proteins | sample GraSoi2013_115cm_FD_185830 | JGI IMG/M metagenome (GOLD analysis project Ga0209648, IMG submission 185830) | Grasslands soil microbial communities from the Angelo Coastal Reserve, California, USA - Sample 9_17_2013_115cm (SPAdes) (version 2) | ecosystem: Environmental > Terrestrial > Soil >...
CAGCCAGCAGTGCGCTTGCATCGTTGGCAGCCAACCTGGGTAGATCCCAAAGCGCTCGCGCTGCACCAGCTGTTCCACCTCGTGCAGCGCCTGCTGCGCCGCAGGACGATCTCTTCTGGCCAGTTCGGCCTGTATCAGGTCTGCGTATCCCCACGCAAGCAGCTCGAGCTGCTGCCAGGCTGCGGCGTTGTGAACGACCATCCGCAGCAGATCACGCGCCTCCTCCAACCGGTTCCACTGGTAGCAAACCTGCGCCAGAGCAATCTCAAAATATCCTTTCAGCAGGGCAAATCCCTTCATGTGTTCGATCAGGTTGAGGGCCGCCTGGCCCTCCTCATAGGCCAGATGCAGTTGTCCGGACCTCACCGCCGCCAGCGCGAGCCATTGCCTGACCTTGACGCTCGCATAGCGGCTTGCCGACCGGCTCACCCGCTCTTTGACCTCCAGCAGCCGTGGCAAAAGTTGCGCGCCCTCGCGTCGGACCGTATACTGGATGGTGAAGCTGCCCCCGAGCGGGACTGTCTGCCAGACCGCCTCCTCGTCATGGTCCAGCGCCTCCTCTATCACGTCTTGCATGCTACTCAACCGCTCAAAATCCCCGCTTGCTGTCGCTTCGATCACGGCCATAAACCTGCGGAGCAGGCGCAGACGCCACTGGAGCAAGGCATGTTCAGTGGCGTGGGCCCCCCGATCGACGTCGCCTGCATCTGCGCCTGTGGCTGAGATCTGGGAGCTGGTTTCGTCCGTCTGAGCCTGCAAGGAGGTTTCGACACGCGCCATGAGCTGCCGCGCCTCCTGGTAGCGCCTTTCGCGCTGCTCTCTGGTCGTTTGCACGACCGTGTTGAGCAGGTAGAGCGCCGTGGTAAGCAGCAGGCGCGCATGTTCGCGCACCAGCACCTCGGGCAGCGCCAGCACCCAGTGCGCTATCGTCGCCGCCTCCCCATGCACCCAGAACTGCTCGGCCGTCTGCTCCATCAGCCGCGCCGCCGTGGAGTAGTCAGCAGCTTCCAGGGCATGGGTAATGGCCTCGGTCCACTCTCCTTGTGCCTCATAAAAGCTGGCGGCCCGGCGGTGCAAGACTGATACTCTCTCTGGGTGGGTGGTGTGGAGAGCCGAGAGCAGGGCTTCGCGAAAGAGCTCATGCAGCCGATAGCTGCGCCGCTCCTCGTCCAGGGACACCAGGAAGAGGTTCGCTCGCTCCAGCCATTCCAGCATCTGCTGGCTGACCCGTCGTTCCGGCGCGGCGGTCACCGCCTGGCACACGGAGGCGTCCAGGCGCGAGAGGATGGCGGTGTGCAGTAAAAAGTCGCGCACGTTGTTGGGCAGGCGCGCCAGGATCTCCTGCTGCACATAGTCCAAGAGATAGCGCTGGCTGCCGGTAAACGCCTGCAGAAACGCCGCGCGATCCGCGCGCTTTTGCAGGGTGAGGGCCGCCAGGTGCAAGCCGGCAATCCAGCCCTCCGTGCGACTCACCAGCTGGCGCACCTCCTCTTCCGAGAGCGGAGGGGAGAGCATCTGGCCGAGATACTGGCTCGCCTCGCTCTCTTGGAAGCGCAGATCGGCCGCGCGGATCTCGGTCAGCTGTCCGCGCACCCGCCACCGCGCGAGAGGCAGGTCCGGGTCCATCCGACTGGAGAGGATCAGATGCACCTTCGCGGGCAGATGCTCCAGGAAGAAGCTCATGCCCTCGTGGATAGCCTGCTCTTCGATCACCTGATAATCATCCACCATGAGCACGATGGGGGCAGGATGGGCCTCGCGGCTTTCCAGTTCATGGAGCAGCGCTGACAGGATGGTGGAAAGAGGCGGCGGCTGGGGCGATTGCAGCAGCGCCATCGTCGTTTCCCCAACGTTCGGTGTGCATTTCTCGCAGCATCGCAAAGCGGTGATCAGCGAAACCCAGAAGCGGGTCGGAGTATTGTCCAGCTCATCCAGCGAGAGCCAGGCAATCTGCGCCGTGTGTCGGCTTGCCCAGGCGGAAAGCAGCGTGGTTTTGCCAAAGCCAGCCGGAGCGCAGAGCAGGGTCAGCGGCGTGGCAAGCGCCCCATCGAGCGTGGCAAGCAAGTGCTCGCGCTCCACCAGCGCCTTCGGCAAGCGCGGCGGAGCGAGCCTGCCAGAGAGCACCAGCATCCCCTGGTCGAGCGCCTGCGCGGGCTTCTGCTCGCGCAAGAGCGTCTGCGCCGTCTCCTCTAACCGAGCCAGCGAGAGGTTCTCCGTCCGTCCGAGATAGCGCTTGCGGGTGCGCCCCTGGCTGGTATGGTAGGCATACCAATACGCTCCCCCACGTGGCCTCCGCTCCTGGTAGACATTGAGAGAGCCTCTTGCGCCGTGGAAAGCAAAGGAGGATACCTCGCGCAGCCAGGCCAGCCACGCGGCTTCCTCAGCCGGTCGAAACCGCTGCCCCAGCTGGCCCTGGGTGTACAGCTCATACAGGCGTTGCTCTCTGGACCAGATAAGTGCATGAAGAGGTGCTCTGGACATCAGGCCCTCCCTGTGTCTGCCTTGTTCCCAACGGCCCCTCAATTCCTCCCAACACCAAAAAGTATAGCAGAGACCCATGGAATGTGCAAGGAGATGGGAACAGGAGCGGAAAAGTGAACCTCTTCCTCTGGCAGCAGAGCTTACCGTTGTAAATTTCGTCTGTGGGCCTAATAGGGGTTTGCCCATGGTAGGAACAGCGCGCCCTTTAACGAGACAAGGTGTAGCTCTTGAGGAGTCATGTTTGAGCAATGACATGAGGGGAAAACAGCCTGCGTAGGAGAGCGGCACTCTCCTGGGTGGGAAGCCTGTGGATAGCAGACAGCGTCTCCGAGCCAACCAAGGAGACGACTGGACTCCCCCTGAACTCTATGCTGACGCAAGAAACCTCTGCTTGAAGCGTCGTGACCATGACGTGGTGAAAATTGGCTGAGACACCACCTCCAAAATGGAGAGGATGGAGGACTGAAGGGCTTGTTCCCCCTTCAGGATTGCTTCCGTATTCCATCCGGCGTACAGGAGGCAGCTACGGGGTTCTATCACACCTTGCCTTGGAACTGGGGAACTCTGACACCGCTACACCCGCAAGGGGTGCGAGAATGCCAGCACGCGGGACAGAGGACGGAGGCGGCATAGTAGCCAAATGCCAGCCTGTAATGGGCTGGAAAGGACGAAGGTCCGCCAGGAAAGCCACCGATCTCAGTAGACCTTAAAAACGGAAAGCACCAAGCATGATATGAGACAGTCTCTGGGCGGTTGGCCATGAAAAAACGCTCGTTGATGAGTGCTCAACGAGCGTTTTGTAGAGGTCTTGTAGAGTGTTATGCTTGCTCTACTTCGGGCGCGTTCTCAGTGTTCGCCTGCTGAGGATGCTGGCTGCTTCCGTAGATGAACTCGGAAAGCTCTTTGCGGGAGCGTTCAAGGAACGCACGCAGTTGGCCCTGTTTCTCTGTATTGCCGTGTGCAGCACGCGCTGCAATCACGAAGAGCCGTGCTACTTCTGCCGCAGTGCTGCGCAATGCTTGCTGCTCTGCTGTTGGCTGTTGCCAGCGACCACTAAATCTGTGGTAGCCAGGACGAGCGTAGAAGAATGCAGGGCGCCGATACCCGCGAAAGAAGCGGGGACCAGACCAGTTGCCTCTGTCAAACCGTGGTCCAACGTGTCTGCTATAGTGACCGATCATATGCAATCACCTCCTTGCCTGTTTTTCTTTTATAACGATATATCGTTATCTATGTATATCAACAATACGATATATCGTTATTATTCCCGGTTATCTGTATTGGATCCATTCGTACCGACTTAAGCGTTGAACAAGCGATTGCCCGGCACCACCGCAGGGCGGGCCGGGCTCACTGTCGTTATAAACCATAGATGGGCGGCCTGCTTAGAGCACCACGGTGACCTTGCGCAGAGTCCCTCCCCTCAAGAAACTCAGCGTCACGGTTTCTCCTCCCTGGTGGCGGCGCACAATCCGTTGTACATCTGCCGGTTCTGTCACAGGCTCGCCCGAAGCCGCAATCACGATATCCAAACGCTTGAGTTCAGCATGATCTGCTGGCCCACCGGGGCGTATCTCAAGCAGTTCCATGCCAAATTGCTGTGTGAGATGCAGCCGTTGTCGCAGTGCCGGGTCGAGTGGCACGCGCATCCCACCAACACCCAGTGAGATCCCTGCCGGTGGTGCCTCGCGTCTCTGATAAATGCGAGCAAGAGCCGACTTGATCGTCTCCAACGGAATCGAGAACCCAAGTCCTTGTGCCATCGGCATCATCGCCGTCGTGATACCAACAACGCGCCCGCTGCTATCGACAAGGGGACCACCAGAGTTTCCAGGGTTGATCGATGTATCTGTCTGGATGAGGTCAGTCATTTTCCGTGTGCCCGCTGCTTGCAGCGTCCGACCAAGCGCACTGACTACTCCGGCCGTGACCGTCCAGTTCAAGCCATACGGATTCCCGACGGCGATGACTAGCTGCCCGACTCGCAGCGGTCCGCGGCCTAATTCTGCCACGGGCAAGTGATCGGCGCCAATCCGCAGCAGAGCGATATCGACGTCTGGCTCACTGCCAACGAGACTGGCGTCAAACGTGCGCCCATCCACCAGCGTCACCTTCACCCGCCGTGCATTGGCAACCACGTGGGCATTGGTCAGAATCTGTCCATCAGAGGCAAAGATGAAACCCGAGCCTACACCACCATATTCCCCAGGTATATTGTATGGGCCAGAGCGCCGCCCCTCATGCTCCAGGTCTATACGTACGACCGCAGGCCCAACGCGTTGCGCCGCCGTCATGACCGAACGTGAATAGGCATCGAGCGCCTGCGCATCCTTTTCATTCGAATCTATATCTAGCATGATGCTTTCACTTCTCTCCCAAAGGGAACGGGTGACACGCCTCTGATGATGCTGATGATGCAACCTCAGGAGAGAACGGCCAGCTTGTGGTTCCCTTGTGCTCTTTTCCTACTTATAACGATATATCGTTATCTATGCATATCAACAATACGAGAGAACGTTCTTATTCCCACTCGTGTTGTCATTTACTCAATTAAATGCCTGTTACTAATGCTAGATGTAACTCTCCGTTCTTCCACGCTTGCTTGCCAATTGCTATCAGTTCGGCAATAGTATTGGTGACACCTCTCCTCCTCCGCCCCTACGCGATAGGGGATCAATTCTTGGTGGAACCACAAATGAATTTAAGAGGAAAGTGGTAAGATGTAGATAGATTTTGCTGATAAGATTTTTGGAAGGAGCATATTGGTAGCAATGGCTGAGACTGTGATAGGGGTCTTTGAGGATCATAACCATGCTGAACAGGCTATACATAATTTGAAACAGGCTGGATTTAGAGATGACCAGGTGGGGTTTGTGGTGCGCCACAGGGGAGAAGAGAAGACGGAAACTAGGGAGGGGAGGGGTGTAGTGGCAGGCGGTATTATTTCCGGCTTGCTTGGCGCGGCCAGTGCGCTGCTACTACCTATTATTGGCCCGACGGATGCGAGCAATGTGGTGACAAGCGGGGTACCGGCGGCGGAAAGGGCTATAGATAGGATGAGGGGCGAGAGAGAGAAGAAAACTGAAGAGGAAGAAAGTAAAGCCCCAGTCACTGGGGAGCCTGTTACGGCAGCTGATGAAGAGGCCGAAATGGCTGAGGAAAAGAGGAGGAGGGAGATTGATGAAGGCACTGATGCTGTGAGCGGGGCTGTCCTTGGAGGGTTCCTTGGGGCGGCTGCTGCACTCTTGATCCCCGGAATCGGTCCCGTGGTTGCAGGCGGAATCCTGGTAACGGCCCTGGGGGGTGCGGCAATAGGAGCCACGACTGGCGGGGTTATCGGCGCTTTCGTCAGTATGGGTCTGCCGGAACACGATGCGCACCATTATGCACGGGAGTTCGAGGCCGGACGAACGATAGTGACGGTTAAAACTGATGGCCGCCAGCAGGAGGCGTTTGATATTCTGCGTCGCGACAAAGCGCGTGAAGTTCAAGCGCACTAGGTCAAATCTTGATAACAGCACAAGTTCATATGCAGTCATTTCCAAAAAATACTGCCAACCGTTGTTACCGAATCGTCGTACCACGCATCGACTGGCGCGGCTCGATGTGCCAGTGCCGACGACCATGCGTGCCCCTGGCGCCCGCTCGCAACTCCTGGGTGAGATGACAATGGGCCTATCGATGGCGCTGCACGAGGCGAGCGTCCTGGACCCGCACTTCGGCGACTACGTGAACCATGACTTCGCGGAATACCACATCGCGACCAACGCTGATGTCGGCACGGTTGACGTGACGTGGATCGATGAGGATGACCCGCATTTCAACCCAATGGGCGCGAAGGGGGTTGGCGAGATTGGGATTGTTGGTACTGCTGCGGCAATCGCAAATGCGGTCTATCACGCGACCGGCATCCGCGTCCTAGACCTTGTACTGGCTACTTGGGTCATCCGTTCAAAAATATGCCGCTTCTCATCAGCCGAAGATAGCTGCAGAAACCGTCGCCTTGATCAGGGAGATGGCGGCAAAGAATCGACTCTGGGGCGCTGAGCGGATTCGTGGTGAATTACTGAAACTGGACATTCATGTGTGCAAGCGGACCATTCAGAAATACATGAGGCACGTTCGCCTCCTGAAGCCGAGAGGACAGAGGTGGGCTACCTTTCTGCACAATCACGCGGCAGCTATCTGGGCCTGCGATTTCTTGCAGGTGAGCGATCTCTTCTTTCGACCGCTCTTCGCGTTCTTCCTCATCGAGCTCAAGACACGGCGGGTGATCCATGTCGGAGTGACAGGATCACCTACCGATCCCTGGGTAGCACAACAACTGCGAGAAGCCACCCCATACGGGCAAGCGCCGAAGTATCTGATCTGTGATAACGATGGCAAATTTGGGTCCTGTTTTGCCCGAGTGGCGGCGACAAGTGCTATTAAGATTCTCAAAACGCCTTATCATGCTCCTCGAGCCAATGCGATCTGTGAGCGTTTCTTGAGGAGTGTGTGGCAAGAATGCCTTGACCATCTGTTGATCCTCCATGAGAAGCAGCTCCAACGCGTGCTCAATCGGTATGTGGTGTATTTCAATCGGGCACGGCCGCATCAAGGGATTATGCAACAGATCCCATAACCGAAGATGGGACCTCTTTCACCAGGTCATGAATGTGGCAAGGTCATCTCCTTCTCAGTCCTGGGTGGATTACACCACGACTACCAACGAGTAGCATAAAGGCTGGAAAACACGCTGAGAGATGGCGGGACGAGGCACATGTCAATCTTCACCTGGTTTCGTCCGGACGATTCCGTGTTTTTGGAGCATGTGAAAAGGAGACCGGAATTCTGCTCCACTGTCGAGCTTTTTTATCGTTGCTTGCTGTAGCGCGGAAATTGACACTTGCTTCTTCCTCTATTTGAATTGTGTCTCTTCAGGAGTAAAGAGATCAGAACGCTCACAGTTGCAACGGCAAACGATCCATTCTTCGAACGGATGTGCCAAGTAGCCAATACAGGCCAACAAGATAGTCGGGTGATTGCACCAGCCTGTTGTAATACTCCTGTTTGCGGTGGATTTCCTCCACGGTATCGTCGCCTATTTCTTCCAGGTGCCTCGTGTCGCGTGTAGAGATACCCTAATCCTTCCGGGCTTTCTCTTCTTCGAGCATATTCGCTGAAAGGAGGGTCGATTCTGTCCTCCTTTCAGGATATACTTGAAGGAGAAGAAGAGTCAAGCACCAAGAAAGAGGAAAGCAACCATGACTCCCATGCAGATGAAACTCGAACTGATACCGGTACCTGTCACAGACGTTGACCGCGCAAAGGCTTTTTATACCGAGAAGATCGGCTTTCACGCTGATTTTGACCAACAGGTCCGGGAGGACCTGCGCTTTGTCCAGTTGACCCCTCCCGGTTCGGCCTGCTCCATCGTGATTGGGATGGGCATCACCACCATGCAGCCCGGATCGCTCGCAGGGCTTCTGATGGTGGTCCCGGACGTGAAAGCCATCCGCGAGGAACTGGTCAAACGAGGCGTTGACATCAGTGAGATCGATGTGCAGGAGTGGGGATCTTTTGCCTATTTTCGTGATCCTGATGGCAATGGCTGGTCCTTGCAGCAACTCCCCAGTCGCACTTAGGGCGCCCGCTGAAATAACCAGACCTTTTTTTGCACGATGGATGATACAGCGTGCAGAACAAAAGAGCATTTCGCTGGTCATGTTGTTTGCGCGAGTTCCCTTAGCTTCCACGCAGACGCTCGTTCGGCAGCTTCAGGCGTGGAAGATGACAGCACTGCTGCTCTCTCGCCGATGAAGGCCTATGAGGAACACCGGAGCGGGAATGCACACTGCGGTGTTCCTCATAGCCCAATCTTTTGTGAGTAAGCAAGCGGGCGCACTTAATGTGATATTGGTGGCGAAGTCAATTTTCACGCTTGAGACCTGCCATATTCAAGCTCAAAATGAACACCCTTTCTGACTTCGCCACCAATATCAATGTGAGGATGAGCCAGACAAACAAACCACCGTATTGCAAGAAGATGCCATGCAAAATGAACAATGCGCGCGCGTCTTTACGGACAAAATGAGTGGGAAACGCTTAGATCGACCCGAGTTTCTCCGCATGCTTGATATCGCTCGGCCAGGAGATGTGATCGTGGTTTGGAGACTGGACCGCTTAGTGCTTTCTCTCAGAACCTTTTAGGAAATCACCCCGCGTAGCTACAACCCTTGTGGTTGTCGAGGGTGGCAGGGGGAATACTAAGAGGTTTCGTTTTTCTGCACCAGGAACAGAAGGTCATGTCTTTTCTCAATCAATAAGCATGAAGGATATGGAGCAGGTAATCTTTTCTGTTGAGCGGGTTATAGTCCATGCGCTTCCTCGTCGGGAAGCCGTTTTCTATTTTGCTAAACCCCCATGGCTTTGCCATAAAAATGCCCTCGCCTTTTGTCAAAGAGTTAAGATCTCGCTTGAAGTCCTCAGTCGGCGCCATTGGCAGCGTTCCCGTGAGCAGAAACGTATCGTTATGTAGCACTGGTTTCTCAAACTCCGCCTTGACAAGTGACAATTTGAACATGACCTTGCTGATGGTGTCTGCGGGAACACTCAACTCAAAATGGTTGATAGGCTCATAGACATCTGTGCCCGCGCGGGAGATGGCCTCCATCAAAACAAGCGGCACCAGTTTGCGAAAATCCCCTGCTACCGTTACCGGACTTGAGTAGCCAGTGTGAGTAAGCGTCACCACAGTATCGGTGACCTCCCAGCCGTAGATACCCTGTTTGAAGGTAGCAAACACCATCTCTTCAATGGCCCTGTGGAATGCGAGGGGCAGCGAACCAAGTTTTACCTCTAAGCGATACGTTACGCCGCTGCCAACTGCGCCAGGCTCAATCCGAAAGCCTACCGTCGCAGGAAATGGATTACCCTCCGCGCCCATCATCTCTACCGCCTGACCTGCTCGCCCGGGCTTCTCGATACACACCACTCTCGTCTCTGAAAACCAGACATCCAGGCTGTAATCTTCTTTGAGCATGGTCTCGATGACTTCTTTTTGCACTTCCCCGAAAATGCGAAGGTAGATCTCGTTGTGAAAGGTATCTTCCAGCACCTTTATCAGCGGATCTTCTTCTGACATTTCCTTCAGCGCTTGATACAACTCATGCTTCTTCTCTTTTTGTTGGACTTCGATGCGCGTCTCCATCTGAGGCTCTGCAAAATGGATGCTCTTGATGTTGTCGGACCACTCGCCCACAACATCTCCAATTTTCACCTCTTTTAACCCCCAGACTTTGCAAAACTCGCCTGCCTCCACTGTTTGCACCTGAACGGTCTTCCCCTCACTGAACAGGTGCAGCTTTTTGACCTTCTCGATGCGCGTTTCCATTTCGCCATCCTGCCTTTTCCTGTGAACGGCAACAGGTTCCCGCACGTTCAAACTGCCTGCGAAGACCCTTACATAAGCGATTTTTTCGCCTGTCGCCTCTTTTTCAATTTTAAAGACCACCCCGGAGAGAGGCGCATCCTCTGGCACGGTATTCACCGGAAAGAGCGCGGTAACACCCGCAAGCAGCTCACTGACCCCCACTCCAGTCATTGCTGAGCCAAAAAAGACTGGATAAATCTTTGCGCTCCTTATTTGATCTAT
>Ga0209648_10006418_pt1 | contig 10117 bp, 12 predicted proteins | sample GraSoi2013_115cm_FD_185830 | JGI IMG/M metagenome (GOLD analysis project Ga0209648, IMG submission 185830) | Grasslands soil microbial communities from the Angelo Coastal Reserve, California, USA - Sample 9_17_2013_115cm (SPAdes) (version 2) | ecosystem: Environmental > Terrestrial > Soil >...
GGGCATGCCAAACGAGTGGCCAAATGGGAACTCCACCCCGACGATGCGCGGCGCCCTGCGCTCCTGGGCGACTGCCGGCATCATCGTGACGACCACTGTCGGGATTCCGGCCGCTTCGATCCACCGTGCCAGCACGGGCACGTTCGAGCAGCAGTCAGGTCAAGCCGGCGCGAGGATCAGGCCGTCCGCCTGCTGGTCCCGAAGCTTCGCGACGAGCTCAGGCAGCGTCTGGTCGCGCCAGCCTTCCAGGCTGCGGTCCTGGTAGCCCATCACAGAAAAATGCTCGGTGGGCGCGCTCCCGACCACGCCTTCGGCCACCAACTGGTCGAGCAGGCGTGCCGGCAGCGCGATCTCCGGGTCGGCCTTGATGTCCTCGTCGTTGATGTGCAAGTGCGCTACACCGATCTCCGCCACGTCCGTATGGCTGGGGATCGAACGCCATGAAGGGTCGCCCCATTCGGGATGGTTCTGCTCTCGCTCGAGGTCGAACGATCGCTGCGAGCTCTTGACGTAGAGGCCGGCCGAGGTGAGGAGGGCGATGCGCGACGCGGCCAACCGCTTTTCGAATGGCGCCCACACCGGCGCTTCCTCTCCGGGGAACGGGCCGCGTCCTTCGTACATCGGGCGGAAGCTGCGCGGCAGGAACCTGTAGCTGTCGACGATCACCTGTCTGTGGCCACCAGCGTGCCCGTGACCACCGGCATCACCGCACCGCCGACCTCGATCTTGGTCGGAATGTCTCTGTCCGCGCTGTATTCGAGCCGGATGTGGATAAGGCTCTGGCGGCCCATCTTCGTGCCCTGTTCGCTGGTGATCGACACGCTCGGCGAGCGTGGCACCAGCCCGTACTTCACGGCGAACGCGCCCAGTGGTCCGCTCGCCGACCCGGTGGCGGGGTCCTCGTCGATTCCGCTCCCCGGGGGCGCGAACATCCGGCTGTACAGGCGGCTCGCACCGGTCGGCGCAAACAAGAACACCGGTAGCGGTTCGCGCCCGGCGAACGCTTCGCGAAGGCGGGTTTGCTCGGACACCGCGGCATCGACTGCTCGCGCATCTCTCAGGGCAACGTAGAGAAAATCCAGTCCAGTGGTTGCGACCTGCAGTGGGACATCAGCGATCAGGTAGCTCTCGTCGAGCCCGAGACCCGTCGCGATGCGCCGCCGATCTGTGATCACCTCACCGAAGCGGAGCGGCGGATGGGTCATCCAGAATGTGAAGCCGTTCGGCCCGCGCTCGCCGCGCACGGCCACGGGCCCAACCCCTTCTTCGAGCGTGAAGTCTTCCCCTCCGCCCGGGACCAAACCCTGCGTCGCCAGCACCCATGCGGTCCCGATGGTCGGGTGGCCGGCAAACGGCAGCTCGGTTCCGGGAGTGAAGATTCGGACCTTCGCGGCACATCCAGGTTGTGTGGGCGCCATGACGAACGTCGTCTCTGAGAAGTTCATTTCTCGGGCCACGCGCTGCATGACGTCCGGGGCGATATCGCCGGCGTCCAGCACCACCGCCAGCTGGTTGCCGGTGAGCGCACGATCAGTGAACACGTCGACGATATGAATCGGGTATCCCATTTGATTTACGTACCCACCGAGGATACGAGCGCAGCCAGGCCCAGGACGATGATGGCCAGGCCGCTGGCGGTGCTGATGCCCCGTACGACGCGCCGCGTGATCCGCGTGCGCAGGCCCGCGGCGAGGGCCGCGAGCACGCACCACCAGGTCACCGATCCCAGCAAGACACCGACCACGAGCAGCGCCGGTCGCAGGAAGCCGCCGCTGATGCCGGCGCCCAACGTCGCGGCGAGCGCCGCGAAAGAGATGATGGTGGCGGGGTTGGTGATCGTCAGGCCGAGCGTCGAGACGTAAGCCCAGGCGAGGCCGCCGCCATTCGTCGACGCGGCCTCGGTTGTCGTCGGCCGGTCGAGGACTATGCGGGCGCCAAGCAGGATGAGCAGAGCGCCGCCGCCGAGCGCCAGCCAGCGGCGCTCGCCGGTGAGCAAGGTCGTGATCGCGCCAACGCCGAACACACCGACTGCCGCATAGAAGCCATCCGCGGTGGCCACGCCGAAACCGGAGAAGAGGCCGTTGAGCCAGCCCTTGACGAGGGTGCGCCTAAGACAGAGAAAGAAGATCGGGCCCGGCGACGCCGCAATGGCCAACCCGAGGGCGAAGCCCCGAACCACCACGCTGGACACCCGGACCTTTCATGGCCGGCAAATTGTATTAGCTCGGCCTATCCGAAAAAGGGGACTGACTCTCCCGTCTCGACGTGCTTCTTCAGCCGGCCAACGACACGGCCCCATGTGTAGTTGACCGAGGCCAGCTCTGCCGCTGGCAGTGCGGCCGGCCATTACCCGCCGTTAACTGTCCCGTTTCCGGGCTGAGCTAATCTGCTTGGTCTCATGGAGATGCTTCGTAACATCGCGCGTCGCAAGCTGCGTAGCGTCCTCACGATCTCGGGCATCGTCATCGGCATCCTCGCACTGACCACCATGGGGGCGATCGCCGAGAATTTCAACGCGCTCCTGGATGGCGGCGTCAAGTTCTACAGCTCGAACATATTGGTCGGACCGCCGGACGGCCAATCAGCGTCCCTCCTGCCGACATCGAAGATCGACGAGATCAAGCAGGTGCACGGCGTGGCCGCAGCCTTCCCCGGGTATCAGTTTCCGGCCAAGCCCGGAGCTGTATCCGTAGTCAGCTTCGGTCTACCCGATGAGATCCTCGCCGGAGACCCCGCGGAGAACGACTGGGGCCAACTGAAGCTGACCACATCGGCGGGCCACTACCTGACGGGCGCAGCCGGTGAGGTGGTCCTCGGAGATACGATCGATAAGGAGTTCCACAAGAAGGTGGGAGACACCATCGAACTGCCAGTCAGGCCCTCCGATGCCAAGCCCGACTTCGTGAATCACACATTCACCGTGGCGGGCATCCTCAACGTGACCCGGACGGCGCCGGATACGTTCGCCTACATCAACATCGCTGACGGGCAGATGCTGCTGAAGGACAGCCTGCCGATCGCCATCCGGAGTCAGATCGACACCTCGCAGATCACTGAGGCCATCGACGTCTACGGAGCGCGAGGCACGTCGATCAGCCAGCTCGACGCGCTCGCCGACCGCATCAACGCCCAGGTCACCGGAGTCAAAGCTATACGGCCGAGCGTTATCGTCAACAGCTTCAAGTCCGGAGGCGCCATCTTCACGGCGATCACCACCGCAGCCGCGCTGCTGGCCCTCATCATCGGCGGACTCTCGGTGGTCAATACGATGTTCATGGCGGTGGCCGAGCGGGTCCGTGAGATCGGGCTCAAGAAGGCGGTCGGCGCAACCACGCGCAACATCATGGGTGAGTTTCTGCTGGAGGCGACCTTCATCGGCGCGCTGGGTGGCGTGATCGGTTATGGCCTCGGGGTGCTGATCACAGTCATTGCCAACGGCACCACTCCGCCCGGCCAGTCAACGCTGTTTCTGATCACGATCCGGTTGACTGCTCTCTCCTTGGGATTTGCGATTGCGCTGGGGGCAGTGGCCGGCATCCTCCCTGCCTGGCGCGCGGCCACGCTCGACCCTGTAACTGCGTTGAGGAACGAGTAAGTGGTCGCGATCAGGCTCGAGGAGCTCTGCAAGTACTACAAGCGGGGCAGCGAGATCATCCGCGCCCTCGACGGCGTCACGCTCGACATCGACAGGGGCGAGTTCGTGGCCGTGGTCGGCCGGTCCGGTAGCGGCAAGACGACGATGCTCGACCTGATCGGGCTGCTGCTCCGCCCCACCTCGGGACGGTTGATCATCGATGACGTCGACACGGCCAAGCTGAGCGACGCCGACCGCGCGCACATGCGGGCGCTCAAGGTCGGCTTCGTGTTCCAGGAGTACAACCTCCTGCCGGGGCTGAACGTGCTCGAAAACGTGATGCTGCCGCTTCGTTACGTGAAGAAGACCGATGACGGTCGCGCGCACGCGCTGGAGCTTCTCGAGCGCGTCGATCTGACCGATCGCATCAAGCACCGACCCTCGGAGCTCTCTGGCGGGCAGCAACAGCGCGTAGCCATCGCGCGCTCGATGATCAATCGACCTTCGCTCATCTTGCTCGACGAGCCGACCGGGGCGGTCGACACCGAGACCGCCGAGCAGCTGGTGGCGCTGCTTAAGCGCTTGAACAGGGAAGACCAGGTCACGATCATCGTGGTCACGCACGACCTCGACCTGGCCGCCCACGCGAGCCGCCAAATCAGGTTGAAAGACGGCAAGGTCCTCGCCGACGAACGGGTGGGGGCAGTCCCTGTCGCGTAATCGCGCCGCCGGAACGCCGATGCGCCGTCGCCTGCTCACGTATGGCGCGATAGCCGCCGGGTTGGCCGCGGTGGTCCTGATCGGGGCGGCCGCGTATGGGTCCTTGCAGGTCCCGTTCCAGGCACCCACCGTCAGCCGTCCGGTCCCGGCGCTGGGATGCATGCCTGCTCCGTGTGCCGACCTGCGCGGCTACACGCTCTGGGTGACGAACCTCGGCGTGCAAGGCAACCTGGTGAGCATGCAGATCACGTTTCTCAACTCGAGCAATTCCACACATGCGGCGCCCCAAGACCTGCTCCTCATCGACTCGCAGCGCAACTCGTCGAGACCGACCTTTGATGCGCCTTCATGCACTACCTGGTCGCGCCACGAGTTCAATCACGGGGCCACATACGGACCGATCGTCGTCTGCTTCAAGGCGGGCACGGCGGCGCCTCCACTTGTTCTCCGTTGGTCGCCGGACTTCGGCCTCCTCTGCTGCCAGACCGACATCAAGCTGACCTGATCCTCAACGCGAGGTCGGGACGGTTCGTGATCAGGACTGCCACCCGTGGGTCGCGCATGAACCGCGCGATGCTCGCCTCGTCGTCGACCGTCCACACCCAGGCCGGCATATGCGCGCGAGCGCAATAGTCGAGCACCCGAAGGCCGGCAAGCCGTTGGTGCACGGCCGCGAAGTCCGCGTGGCAGCGCCGCAGCCGCACGCCGGGAAACAGCTCGCTCCATCGGACGCGGAGGTAGCGCCAGGGCGGCGCGCCCTCCAGATCGTCGCCCAGGGTCAGTCCAGCGCGCGCCGTCGGAAAGGTCGCCTTGATCGCGCGAATCGAACCGTCACCGCCGGTGAAGAAGACCGGACTGTGCGCACACCCCACCTGGATGAGGCGAACGGTGGCCGCCTCGTCTCCGGCTTGCTTCACGTCTACATGCAGGCCGACTCTCCCGTCGACCAGCTCCATTACCTCGTCGACCTTCAGGAGCTCCGACCCAAGCTCTTGCTTTAGCGCGGCATACGACACCTCGCCCACAGCGCGGCCTGAAGGCGTGCGGTCGTCGTGGTAATTGACGTAGACACCATCCGCGCTCCGCCGCACGTCGATCTCGACATAGTCGACGCCCAGGGCGATGGCGCGGTCATAGCGCTCGGCAGCCGGCAGGCCAGGAATGCCGCATTCGCCGCGGTGAGCATCGATCAGAGTTCGCACGGTGACTTGCCATCCCCAGCTTGATGCATTGAAACTGAGGTGATGGCAGGGCTGCACCCGGTGGTGGTGATCACTGGGGCGACTGGCGCGATCGGCTCCGCGACGGCGTCTTTGCTGGCGCGGCGTGGCGCCCGCCTCCTGCTGCTGGGCCGGCCCTCGGACCGCCTGGACACGATGGTGGAGCGTCTTGACCGCGACAACAGGGTCTCCAGCGTCGAGGTCGACCTGTCGTCGCTCGCCTCAGTGCGTCTCGCGGCGCGGCAGATCTCCCGCACCGTGGCGCACGTGGACGCGCTGCTGAACGTGGCCGCGGTGTTCACCTCCGAATACCTGCAAACCGACGATGGTTTCGAGCTGATGCTCGCCACCAACCACCTGGGCCCTTTCCTTTTGACCAACCAGCTCCGAGATCGGCTGTCCGGCGCCGGGCGCGTGATCACGGTGACGGCGCCCTCCTCCACCCGGGTCGACCTCGATCAGCTTGTCTCGAAGGACCAATTCAGCCCCTTGCGGACGTTCGGCGCCACCAAGGCCGCCAATCTGCTGTTCACGTTCGAGCTCGCGCGCCGCGCGAAGAGATGGGACGTGCGCGCTTGCGCCTACCACCCGGGACTGGTCCGCTCCGACCTCATGCGAGAGGCGCCTCGGCCGATCCGACTGCTGACGCGAATCGTGTCCGGGTCGCCGACTCGGGCCGCCGAGGACCTGGCGGAGCTGGCCATTTCGCCGGCGTTTCAGAGCACGACGGGCTGGTTGTTCAAGGGCACCCGCCGCATCGATCCGCCGAAGTCGACCCTGGAACTCGAAGCCCAACACAGCCTGTGGAAGCGCACCGCCGAGCTGGTGGAGATGGACAACCTTAGCTTCTGAACCTCCATACGAGGCTCGCCGCTGCTTCACATCGCATTCACAACCTCGCGGAAGGATGAGAGGCATCAAACCACTCGTGACAAAGGAGCAACGGCAATGAGACGCGGTTTCGGTTTTCTGTGGGTGGCCCTGACGGGCATCCTGCTCGCGGCGGTGGGCACCATCGCTTATCAGGCAGGCTGGGCGGCGGGTGCGGCGACGCAGCTGCCGGCGGGAGCGGCGGCGGCGGCCCCGTATTACTACGGTCCGCATTTCGACGGCTTCGGATTCTTCGGTTTCTTCTGGTTCCTGTTCATCCTGTTCCTCCTGTTCATGCTCTTCCGCATCGCGCGGTTCGGCCGCGGCTGGGGGTACGGTGGCTGGGGTTACCGCGGCGGTTACGGGGGCCACGGCTACGGCGGCGGGAAGGGCGCCATTCCGCCGGCGATCGACGAGCGGATGAAGGAATGGCACCAGCGAGCGCACGGCGAGCCTGCGCCCGCGCCACCGTCAGACACCAAGACCGTCTGAGTTAAGGAACAACGGCACCGGGGGCGGCGAGCCCTCGGTGCTGTTCCGGATCCTTACGATGGACGCGGTGACGACCATCCTGGTCGTGGACGATGAGCCACGCATCGTCCAGCTCGTTCGCGACTACCTCGAGCATGGTGGGTTCACCGTGCTCGTTGCTTCTGATGGCCCAACCGCCCTGCGGACGGCGCGCACCGGCCGCCCCGACCTCATCATCCTCGACCTTGCGCTACCGGGGCGAGACGGACTCGATGTGACGCGCGCCCTTCGGCGCGACGGCGAGGTGCCGATCATCATGCTGACCGCGCGGACCGAGGAATCGGACAAGCTCGTCGGCCTCGAGCTCGGCGCCGACGACTACATGACCAAGCCGTTCAGCCCCAAGGAGCTGGTCGCTCGCGTACGCGCAGTTTTGCGGCGGGCCGAGGGGATGCGCCGGCCTTCGGATGTGATCCGAGTCGGCTCGGACGTCGAGCTCGACGTCCCGCGAATGGACGTGAAGATCGCGGGTCGCCGCGCGGATCTCACCAAGACCGAATTTCAGATCCTGGCGACGATGGCGAGGCAGCCCGGCCGAATCTTCACGCGCGCTCAGCTGCTCGACGCGGTGAAAGGCGTGGCCTTCGAGTCATACGAGCGGGCGATCGACGCCCACATCAAGAACATCCGGCGGAAGATCGAGCCGCAGCTGGGCAGGCCCAAATACGTGCTGACTGTGTTCGGAGTCGGTTACCGTTTCGCGGAGCCTCCAGACCGATGAGAACCGCATGGGGACCGCCTCCCCGCCGCCGGCCGCCCTGGTGGCCGGAGAACCAGCCGTGGCCGCCACCGCGCCGTTGGCGCCGCGGAGGCCTGCCTTTTTTCTGGCGCATGGGTTGCTTGATCCTCGGCGTGATCGGGCTGGTCGCCGTGGTCGGCGCCCTGGTGACAGCCCTGGTGATCACACTGCTGAGCTGGCTGCTGGGTCCGACTGCGCTCAGCCAGAGCACGGCCGAGGTCGTGCTGGTGATCACATTCCTGCTCCTCGGCGCCTCAGCGGTCGTGGCCCAGCGCGGTATCCGGCGCTTCTCGCAGCCGATGGACAACCTGATCGAGGCGGCGGGCAGGATCGAGAAGGGAGACTACTCGGCCCACCTGTCCGAGACCGGCCCGAGGGAGTTGAGGTCGGTCGCCCGAGCCTTCAACGCGATGTCTGCTCGCCTCAAGGTCAGCGACGAGCAGCGCCGGAGCTTCCTGGCCGACGTCGCGCACGAGCTGCGCACGCCGCTGTCGATCATCCGCGGGCAGGCTGAAGCGATTGCCGACGGCGTGTACCCGGGGGATCCCGATCACGTGATGCCCATCCTCGATGCGACCCGCACGCTCGAGGTCCTGGTCGAGGACCTGCGCACGCTTGTGCTCACCGACGCGGGCAGCCTGGTGCTGAATCGAGAGCACATCGAGCCCGGCGCGCTGGTGCTAGACGTGCTGGCGTCGTTCGAGACCCAGAGTGAAGCCTTCGGCGTGAGCATGGCGTCGGCGATCGACTCTACTGTCCCTCCGGTCGACGTCGATCCGGCGCGCATTCGCAGCGCCCTTGCCAACGTAGTCTCGAATGCGATCCGCCACACGCCCGCGGGGGGGTCGATTCGGATCGAGGTGCATACGGCGGGCGACCAGGTGGCGATCACTGTCCAGGACACCGGGGAGGGCATCTCGCCGGAGATCCTCCCGCGCGTTTTTCAGCGCTTCGTCAAGGGGCCTGGTTCGACGGGTTCCGGCCTGGGCCTGGCGATCACCCACGACATCATCACGGCCCACGGGGGCACGATCGACATTCAGAGCACTCTCGGCTCAGGCACGACGGTCCGGATCATCCTGCCACCCGCAACCTGACAAGCCGCGGCGTAGCGCAAAACGCCTCCATCTGAAATGATCTACGTGCTTGGCCAAGAAGAAGGGGAAGAGCTCGACCAGGACGGTGGCCGCTCAGACGATCGACCGCCGGCGTCCGTCACGACCGCTCGAGGGGGAAGACCTTCGCACCACGCGGTGGGAAGACGCGCGCCACTGGATGAGCATCTACGCCGATCTCCTCGAGTTCAAGCGCGGGATCCTGGACCGGGTGCGCCAGGACATGGCCAACCTGAAGCCGGTCGCCCAGAAGGCGGCGTCCATCGACCTGGAAATCATCGAGGCCCAGATGTATGGATACGAGGAGCGCCTGGATCTCTGGTACCGCCGGCTCTGGGAGCTCCACGGGCTGTGGCTGGATCCGGCCGGCCGGATGGTGAAGCACAAAGGTCGTGAGGTGGCCCTGACCAAGCGAGAGTTTCAGCTCCTGCAGTTCCTTCTCGACCACCCCCACCGGTTCTTCACCACGGTGCAGATCCTGGGTCAGGCATGGGCCGACCCGGCCCTTTTCCCGGAGGAGGTCCGCAATTACGTCCGTCGGCTCCGAAAGATCCTCAACGATCTTGCGATCCCGGCCGACCTCGTCAACAAGCCGGGCAAGGGTTACTCGCTGGTATTCCGCGCCAACTGAGCGGAGCTCGCAGGTCGGATTGCAAATGTTGCTGATCTTTTTACGCCGGGCCCCGTATCTCTGTCGCTGTGGATAAGGTCCAGCCCAAGAAAGCGCGTCCCGACATCGATGCGGCAGTGCGCGGCGGGGATTGGGCCCAGGCCATGGATGGCGAGGGCCTTCCGGAAAACTCAACGCTCGAGCACGCGCTTTATTGGAGGCAGATCTACGCCGAGATCCTTGCCATGGAGGAAAAGGTGCTGGCCCGCATCCGCCAGCTTATGAGCACGCAGTCTGACGAGGGCCGCCGCGAGGTCGAGCTGACGAACGTCCCTGTTGTCGTCGCCCAGGCCGAGAGATTCCGGCAGCGCCTGAGCTATTGGGACGCGCGGGTGGCGCAGCTCAACGGCCACCCTCGCCTGGAGACAGAGACAGGCCTGCCTGACCTGTAAAGCAAATTTGCATTCCGGCAAAAAGTTGCTGACTTTATTACGCCGAGGAGCCGAACGTCCATGCCGTGGATCCTGGGTCCTGGGGGAAGAACTGGAATGAAGCCGCCCTTCGGCGCATCGTGCAGCTGCGTCGGCAGTCGCCGTCTCGCCCGTGGCCGCTGCTGGGCATGCTTGCGCTCGGGTTGGTTGCCGGCGTGGCGATCGGCGGCTATGCCGCATCGCAACGGTTGCAGATGAAACGACTCGTGAATTACGCCCATCGCCTGGGGGATGAGCTGGCTGGTGT
>Ga0209648_10006419_pt1 | contig 10116 bp, 8 predicted proteins | sample GraSoi2013_115cm_FD_185830 | JGI IMG/M metagenome (GOLD analysis project Ga0209648, IMG submission 185830) | Grasslands soil microbial communities from the Angelo Coastal Reserve, California, USA - Sample 9_17_2013_115cm (SPAdes) (version 2) | ecosystem: Environmental > Terrestrial > Soil >...
CGAATCGTGCTTGTACAATCGGCCGACTTCGGGGTCGCGAAAGAGCACGCAGCCGCACCCGTATGGTTGCAATCCATGCTTGTGCGGATCGATCACAATCGAGTCCGCTTCTCCGACCCGCGCAAGCGCTCGCCCTGCCTCTTCCCCGAGGTTCTCTGCCAGCACGAAATAGCCGCCATACGCGGCATCCGCGTGAATCCTGAATCCGTGCTTTGTACGCAACGCGAGAATCTCCGGCAGTGGATCCACCGAACCTGTCGCCGTCGTACCCATTGTCGCTACAACCGTCCCGACGTCGCCGCGCTCCACCCGCTTCGCCAGCGCATCCAAGTCCATCCGGCCCTGCGCATCGCACGGCACGCTTTCGAATGGCAATTGCAGAACACCGCTGATCCGCCCGTGCGTATAGTGAGCCTGTTCGCTGGCGAGAATCTTCTTTCCCGAATGCAATTGGCCCGCCACCCATAAGGCCTCAAGATTCGCCATCGTTCCGCCGCCGCACAAGTGGCCAAGACAATTTTTCCAACCGTACATGCCGGCGATCTCTGCGACCGCTTCTTTTTCCATCGCCGACGTAGCTCGCCCGCCATCCAGCGCGTGATTGTTCGGATTGATCCACATGGCCAGCGCATACGCGAGCCGGGCCACCGCGTGCGGCGGCTTCAACATCTGTCCCGCGTATAACGGATGAAAATAGGGATAGTTGTCTTGCAGCCGTTCGGCCGTCGCCGCGAGGACTTCCGCGAGACGTGCCATCTCTGGCGATCGATCTTGAAAAGCAGGCAGTCTTGCGAATTCGTTGTCGAGCTTCCTCGCTGCCTCCGAGAACACGCCCAGACTCTCCCGATCGAGCATCACCAGTCACCAGTCACGAATCACCAGTCACTTCTTCACTGCCACACCTTGTCCAACTGCCCCGCCGTCTTCAGCAATTCCAGCTGTGCCTGCTGCTTCTGAAAGTTTGCATCCAGATAGAACATCCATCTTTCGTTCTCTTCCAGCCTGGCCTTCTCGACCTCCCGGAGATTCAACTTCCCTTCGCCAAATTGCGCTTGCAGTACCGCCACGTCTTGCTGCGCGAGCTGCAATTCCAGCCGCGCCACCTCTTTCGCCGCATCCCTCTCGCGCACTCGCCGCGTTTTCTGTCTGACATCCGCGCTCAATTCATTTTTTTTGTTTGCCAGGTTGACCTTGGCCGCCTCCAGATTTACCCGCGCCAGCCCTATTGCTGCTTTTGTCTGCGCGCTGAAAATCGGCACGCGCATGTCGATCCCTGCGTTGAAATTGTTGCGCTGAAACGTCCGGAAAAACTGAGTGTAATTGTTGAACTGCGCCAGCACGCTGTAGATGCTGACGAATTCCAGCGTCGGTAAGTTGCCGCGCTTTTCACCCTTCAGCCGGAACTCTTTCGCGCGCACGTCAGACTCCGCAAGCTGCAATCCTGCATTGTGCGTCATCGCCATCGCCACGAGATTGTCGCCCGCCTGCTCGGCTTCCCCCGGCAGCTCTTCAGGCGTGACTTCGATGGCCTGCGCCTCTGAAAATCCGAGCTGATATCTCAGGAAAACTTCCAGCTCATCCTCCCGGCCCTCAAGTTGCAATATTCGCTGGATCACCTGCGCCTTGGTGAGCTGCGCTTTCGTCACATCCACCGGCAGTTCATATCCTTCTCCCTGCCGCTCCTGCGTCACTTGCAGAATCTTTTCCGCGCTCTCCTGCTCCTTGCGCAAGAGCTCGAGGGAGTGCCGCACCTTTCCCAATTCCAGGTAGGCCATCGCCGTTCGCGTGATAACGCTGTTCTTTGTATCTTCGAGCGCAATCTTCTGTGCTTTGGACTGCTCCTGCGTCTCCTTCGCCTGGCCCCGCAGCGGTTCGTTGAAAACCTGCTCCGTGTATGTCACGTTGAAGATCGATGGCGCGCGTCCACCCGGCGTTTCCGGTATGCCGAACGTATACCCCGCGCCGGAGCCCGCATAGAGATTCGGCATGAACTGTGCCTTCGTGACTTGCGCGGCGTGATCCGCAACGCTCGCTTGAATCTTGGCCACTTGAATCTCTTTGCTGTTCTGCAGGGCCAGCTCAATCGCGCGTTTTAGCGTCAGCGCCACCGGCGTTCCATCCTTCGACGCGTCCTGTGCCGCGGGCTGACTCTCTTTCGGCGCGGACGGCTCTTGCGCACCCGCAACGCCGCCGCACAACACCAGCAACGCAGTCATCCCCGCAACACGCCCCAGTAATTGCATTTTCAGACTCCTTCGCCGCCGTTCCATATTCACGGCCTAGCCTCAACAAAAACTTTCAAAGTTTCCGTTAACGCATTTCCGGAATCTTCAGCGAAACTCATGCTCCCGAAAAAGAAAAAGGGCCGCCAATTGCCGCCCCTGAGTTCACTCTCCATGCCTATTCCCTGTTCCGCATTCCTGTTCCCTTCCCTCATTCATATCTCAACGACTCGACCGGTTGCAGGCTCGCCGCCTGGTTCGCCGGAAGGTACCCGAAGAAAAGCCCCGTGGAGCACGACACCACGAACGCGATCACCACGCTGAGACCCGAAACCGGAACGCGCAGATTTCCCGGCAGGAAAAACTGCGCGCCCACCGGTATGGCTATCCCGATCAATATCCCGATGACCGCGCCTCCTCCGCTGATCACGAACGATTCGATCAAAAACTGATACATGATCTCGCGCCGCGCCGCTCCAATCGCCTTGCGGATCCCGATCTCCCGCGTCCGTTCTGTCACCGTCACCAGCATGATGTTCATGATCCCGATTCCGCTGATCACCAGTGCGATGAACGCAATGATGATGAGCACGATCGTCAACGCCAGCGAAATATTCCTCGCCGCACCCAGAATCGCCGTCAGCGATTGCACCTTGTATTCCGCTTCTGCCGGATGCCGGCTCCGCAGCAGTTGGCCCACCTGCCGCTCGACGGATGGCACGTCTTCGGCCCGCGCGGCCTGCGCGTCCAGCAGCCGCACAACCTCCATGCCCGTGTAATATTTCATGAGCGAAAAGGGAATGAGTACGGTGTTTTCCTGAATATCCGAGAGTCCGAAAGTCTCGACGCGCTCGCGGAAAACGCCGATCACCGTGAACGTCAGCTCTCCCATGCGCATCGATCTGCCGATCGGATTCTCCTGTCCGAAAGTCCGCTCCGCGAGTTGCGTCGCCATCAGGCAGACTTTGCTGCGCATCTCCATGTCCGCGGCGTCGAAATACCGTCCCCGCAGGATGAGCAGCCGGCGAATTGTCTGGTAACCCTCCGTTACTCCGACCAGGTGCACCGGACGCTCCACGCCGTCCATCACCACGGCCGTCTCTAATTCACGCGTTCCCGCCACTTCGATCACGTTGGGTATGGCTTTGACAGTTTCCAGGTCCTCCAGTGTCATTTCATAACTAAGAGGCTGCGGCTTGTCGGGCCTCTGGACCAACTCCACCCACACCAGGTTGGAGCCGATACTTTCGATCTGGGAAAGCACGAATTTCTTGCTGGTCAGGGCCACCGTGACGACCAGAACGATGGAAGCGCTCCCGATAATCACGCCCAACGATGTCAGGATCGCGCGCAGTTTATTCGCTCGCAGCGCGTCGATCGCCACCGATATCGTCTCTCGGATGTCCATCATCGCCCTTTGTCCGGAATTTTCCGGCGGATTTTTCCGGCAGCCACTGCTGAAACTCTCAGCCCTTCTTCAGCCGTTTCAAAGCTTCCTGCGCCATTTTGTTCTTTGGATCCAATTTCAATGCGCCCTCAAATTCCTTCACTGCGTCTTCCATGTGGCTCTGGTCTTCGAAGAGCCGCCCGAGCCACGCGTGTGCCGCGGCCGGCCGCGGATATCCCGCTCGCGTCGGCGCTTTCTTCGGGTATTCCTTCAGCAACCGCTCTGCTTCCTCCGGGTTTTCTTTTTTCAAGACCAGCGCCACGCCCCGGTAAAACATTCCCCGCGGGTCGCCGGGCGCCACGCGCTCTCCCATGTCCGCGACCGCCAGCAGCCGCTCCGGCTGGCTGCGTTTCACGCTGTAATCCCCGATGTCGTAAATCAGCTCCGCTGATTTCGGATCGCTTTCCAGCGCTTTCGCAAATTCCTCGTCCGTCGCGGCGTAATCTTTCTTCTGCCGCCGGCAATTCCCCGTCGCGTAATGCCCTTCGGCGGCGTCCATTGCCGCCAATTGCTTGATCTCCGGCAGCGCTTTCTCTTCGCCTCCTCCCACGATGCCCGGAGCGCTGCAATCGTATTCGATCAGCGCCTGCCGCGCCGAAAAGTTCTTCCCGTCGAGTTGTACCGCCGTCTCGAATTCCCTGCGCGTCTTCTTCGCGAGCGACATCGCCGAAAACCAAATCGCATGGCTGGCCTTTTCTCCGTACGCTCTCCCCAGCCACTCGTGGTAGATCGAATTCTGCGGGTCGATGGCCACTGCTTTCTCCGCGCTATTGATCGCCGGATCATTCTCCCGCAGCTCGAGGTAACTTTTCGCAAGTAGCAATTGCACGTCGCCATTCCGCGGATCTTTGGCCGCGGCCGCCTGCAGCACCAGGATGGCCTTCGCATAATCGCTGGCCTCGTAAGCGCGCCGCCCCGCGTCGAGACCCGCTTCCTGCTTCACATTTGCCGCCGCAATCACTGTGCTTGCGATGCAAAAGACCGCAAGCATCCACTTCATCCGGCTAGCCATTCCAGTGTTCCTGAAAATTGAAAACTTCGGTGATAATCACGGTGACCGTCATCCCATCCCGTAAATCAACGTCCCCGGGCAATGCCACCAACTCTCCCTCTTGCAGCCCGCTCACGACTTCGTAGTTAACGGCGTCCGCTATGCCCACGTGAATCTCGCGTTTCTCCAGCGTGGATTTGCTCACGCTGAGCTGGTTCCTTTTCACCACAAAAACGTACCGCCTTCCGCCCTCCGCGGCCACCGCGCCCCGCGGTACCGACAGCACTCCGATCCGTTCGCGCGAATTGATGCGCACGTTCACGTTGATATTTGGCAGCAGCTCCAGCTTGTCGTTGTTGATTGCGCAGAGCAGTTCACCGACGCTTCGCGTTCCATGCGGCACCACCTGCTTCGGAATAATCTCCGTTCTCCCCACCCACGTCCTGCTCGGCAACGCATCCCAAGTGATCTTCACCGGCTCATTCGCTTCCAACCCGCCCAGCTCCGGCTCGTCGATGAACGCCCGCACGCGAACCTTGTGCAGGTCCGCCATTTCCGCCAGCAGATCCCCCAGTTTCACGTAATCCCCGGCTTTCACCGGCAACGAGTACAGCGTTCCATCCGCCGGCGCGGTGATTCGTCCTTGCCGCACCTTTTCATCGAGCGCCGCTACTTCGTTCTGGATCTGCTGCACGTGCAACTCTGCTTGATTCGAATCCAACCTCACGCCCCGCTCAAACTCCCGTTTCGCCGCCTCCAGCCGTGTCAGTTCCGCTTGCACTTTCGTCAGGGCTAGGTCGTTCGCCGCGAGCTCATCCCGCGTCGCGGCTTGCACTGCGATCAGCCGCTGCAGCACTTCGCGCCCCTTCTGCAGCCGGTCGCGCTCGGCTTGCGCTTTTGCCAAGTCCCCCGCTACTCTCGCCACATCGTCCGTTCTGCCTCCCGCCTGGGCTGCCCGCAAATCGTCTTCCGCCCGCAGCAGCCTTCCCTTCGCCTCGGAGAGTTTCGCCGCCACATCCTTTACATCCAGTTCCAGGATCACTTGCCCTTTCTTGACGCCCTGTCCCTCTGTCGCGCGCACCTTCTCCACAAACGTATCCAGTTCCGCTCGCATCACGTACGGCGAGATCGGCTCTACCTTTCCATTGCTGCTGATCGATGACACCAGGTTTTCCCGCATTGGCGTCACCGCCGAAACCTTCGGCACCGGCTTTCGCCCGCTCAACTGCACCAGCGCGTACGCCAGCACTCCCGCCAGCAGCAGGTAGAGCAAGATTCGGTTTCGCAGCCTGCGATCCATACTTTCCTATTCTGCGCGGTCCCGCACTCCGCGAGGCGCACGGAAACGTCCTTCCAGCGCAGCGTCCCCCTTACTTGTCCGTGGCTTGCTGGACGCCCGTCAAGAAGGCGTCAAGGCACTTCATTCTAACAAGAGCAGTGCAGCTTTCTCTAGGTTCCTTGCAGGTGTTGTCAATCCTTCGTACTGTGCTCTCTTCACTCATTCCCGGCATCGAGCAGCTCTCTCCTTTAACGGATGCGTCTTTGCCATTCCAAGGATGCCGTCTGCTCCCTAGGGACGCGAGGCCTGATCGTGCTAAAATCCGCCCATGTCTGCTGAGAGCATCCCTCAGAAAGCGGCCGCTCCTCCTTTAGGGGGCTTGGACAAACCAACCCAACCCGCGGCCGTCGTAAGTCCTGTCATCCACCGCGTCTGCATCCAGTGCAATAATATGTTCCGCGTCTCGCCCGATAGGTTTGATGCCAAGCAGTGCCCAATCTGTCACAAAGGCTGAACTCCCATAGCCAATTTATGCTTTCCGAAGCCGCCAGATCGGACTGCAATTCGCTTTTTCTTCTTTTCCCCTAATCCCTTTCCGTCCCCGTAACATTTCCGAACTCTCCGCGTAGTACACTGTCAGCGCTCCGTGACCTGTCTTTCGAACTCCCAGCGAGGGTCCCTCGATGATCGAAGCTTGCGGCCTGTCCAAACGCTTCCAAGACAAGAAGCGCGGTGAAATCCGCGCCGTCGATAACGTCAGCTTCACCTGCCAGCCCGGCAAGATTTACGGCCTCCTCGGCGCCAACGGCGCCGGCAAAACCACCACCCTTCGAATGCTCGCTACCATCCTCGAACCCACCGACGGCACCGCTGTAGTCTGCGGCCATGACATCGTTGAGCAACCGGAAAAAGTCCGCGCCAATGTCGGTTTCCTCTCCACGGCCACTGCTCTCTATCGCAGGCTCACCGCTCAGGAATTTGTGGAATACTTTGGCCGCCTCAATGGTTTAGACGAAGCCACCCTCAAAATGCGTGTTGCTGCCATTTTCAGCCGGCTCGACATGAACGGTTTCCGCGACCGCCGCTGTGATCAGCTTTCCACCGGCATGAAACAGAAAACTTCCATCGCCCGCACCCTCGTTCATGATCCCCCGGTGATGATCTTCGACGAGCCCACCAACGGCCTCGACATCATGACCGCTCGCACCATCACCGCTTTCATCCGCGAGTGCCGCGACGGCGGCAAAACCGTCATCTTCTCGACCCACATCATGAGCGAAGTCGAAAAGCTCTGCGACATCATCGGCATCATCCAGAGCGGCAAACTCCTCGCCGAAGGCACCCTCGCGCAACTCCGCGATAAATACGCCGAGCACGATCTCGAGGAAATCTTCATCAAAGTCGTCACGCCCCACTACGTTGCCGAGGAGGCCAGCTGACATGTCCCTGCGCAACATAGGCATCGTCTATCGCAAAGAGCTCACCGAAGCCCTCCGCGACCGCCGCACCCTCATCTCCACGATACTCGTGCCTCTCTTGCTCTTCCCCGTTCTTAGTGTGGGCTTTGGCTCTCTCGCCGTCGCCCTCGTCGGCGAGGCCAAGGAAGAGACACCCAAAGTTATGCTCCGCGGCGGCGAGGATTCTCCTGCCGTTGTCGAAGGGCTCAGGAAGCTCGATAAGATCGAGATTGTTTCCGAGACGCCCAACTGGAAAGACCAGATCATCAACAAGGAAATTCGCGCCGCCGTGGAGGTTCCCCCGGGGTTCCAGACGGATGTCGCTCAACAAAAATCGGACACCGTCAACATCTACAATTACGAAGGGGAATTGAAGTCTGAATTCGCCACCGACAAGATCGAAAAGTATATGAAGGACTACCGCGACAAAGTCGTGAAGGAACGTTTGGCAGCCAAGAACCTGCCCGAGACCGTCCTGAAGCCCTTTGAGGTAAAGCGCGAAAACGTCGCTCCTCCCGAGAAAGTGAGCGGCGCGGCGTTCGGCGGCATCATCGGTTATATGGTCATCCTTCTCTGCATGACCGGCGCGATGTATCCCGCCATGGACCTGACTGCCGGCGAAAAAGAGCGCGGCACTATGGAAACCATCCTTTCCAGTCCCATCTCCCGCATGCACCTCGTCCTTGGCAAATTTTTCCTGGTCCTCACGGCGGCACTGGGCACAGCCGCTCTTTCCGTTTTGTCGATGGGCGTTTCTTTCTCAGTCTTAGGTCACTACACTGCACAAACTGCGGGCGGGCGCGCTGCTGCTGCTGGTTTTCTCCTCAAGCTCGGTCCCAAGACGGTTATATCCGTGTTTCTCATGGCTCTCCCCGTGGCCGTCCTATTCTCCGCCACCCTTATGACCATCGCACTCTTTGCCAAAACCTACAAAGAAGCTCAGAGCTATCTCACGCCGATGACCTTCGTCGTCATCTTTCCCGCCATTGCGGCCATGCTTCCCGGCGTGGAACTCACCCCCAAACTTTCGCTCATCCCTATCCTCAACGTCAGCCTTCTCTGCAAGGAACTCGTCACCGGCACCTACCACTGGAATTACATCGGGGTGATCTTCGCCTCCACCTGCGTCTACGCCGCCATCGCGCTTTTCCTCGCCGTCAAAATGTTCCAGCGCGAATCCGTCCTCTTCCGCTCCTAGCTTTTTTCCTGTGTACGAGCGGACTTCAGTCCGCCCTGCCTTGCGTCGCCCGCCAGCGAAGAAACGCTGCGTCCTCTTTTGCTGCTGGTGGCACAGCCAATCCTGGCTGTGCGCTTCTCCATCCAATCTCGTCTCAACGCAACCAGAAAATCCCCAGTGTTCGAATCGAGGCACATCGATTTATGCCCCTATCGCCCAACCATAAAAAGGCGCACACTCATTCCGGAGTTAAACCATGGTTGCTTCTACAAGTGTCTGGAAGAAGAAACACGATAACCTGAAAGCCAGAAGGAACTCGCTCTTCGCCGCGTACACAAAGGACCCGCAAAATTTTCACCTAGCCCGCGAAATCAAATCCATCGACGACGAAATCGCCGATTGCACCCAGCACGTCGAACAAGAACGCCGCGCCGAGCAGCGCGCCGCCTCCCCCGCCCCCAAGGCCGTCACAACTTCAAAGTAATTCTCAACGAGCTGCAGTTCTTCGGATGGTCCACGCCCTCCCCATTTATCGGGTGAAACAACACGCATTTTTCCTCTTTCGGCATGCCTTTTCGGTGTATGCTGTCGCCATATTCCCGCCTAATGCAGGAGCCAAAAATGTCTACCGCCCCACTGGTGCCCCAGCGCCTCGCGTGGCTGCGCCCAAAATATATTTTGTTTGCAGTCATCGGCGTCATGGCCGCCTACGTTCTTCGCCATAACGAGCATTTCCTCATTGACGCCAAGGATCCTGAATGGCCGCACATCCAGCCTTTCAAATGGTGGCTTCTGCCGCACGGCTTGATGGGCGCCTGCGCTCTCTTGCTCGGCCCGATGCAGTTCTCTGATCGCCTGCGCCAGCGATTCGCCAAGTTCCATCGCGTCGTCGGACGCTTCTATGTCGCCGGTGTTTTCGTCGCGGCTCCCCTCGGCTTCTACATCCAGTACTTCGAGGAACGCTTGGGCGGTGCGCGTTCCTTTAGCGCCGCCGCTGCCACCGATGCCATCTTGTGGATGCTCACCACCGCCATCGCCTTCGCGTTCATTCTCAACGGCAAAGTCCAGCAGCATCGCCAGTGGATGACCCGCAGTTTTGCGGTTGCCATCGTCTTTCTTGAAGTCCGCGTAGTGCTCGGCGTCACTGGCCTGGAAAAGGTTGCCGGCGGTGCCTTCGACGAAACCGTCGTATGGGCTTGCGTCGCCTTCTCCCTGCTCTTCGCCGACGTCGTCCTTCAGTGGCAGGAACTTCGTCGCGCCCGCCCCGCTCCTGCCAGGGCTCCGACCGCTGCTGCAGTCTCTGCCCCGTCAGCCGTCCTCACCGGCGACTAAAATCCGCCGCGCGCTGATCTTCGGCGCGGCATACTGGCCGATAGGCCGGTGCTGGGAAGGAAACCCGCGCCGGAAATGCACAGCCACTCCACCTACCGGACTCTGTACGATTTAGGGTAGGTAGGGGATACCCATCGTTCGCAGTCGATCTGTAAGTTTCTATCGGTGAAGGGTCCAACCAGCCACCTCATCCCATTCACCCCAAGGGTGC
>Ga0209648_10006420_pt1 | contig 10116 bp, 2 predicted proteins | sample GraSoi2013_115cm_FD_185830 | JGI IMG/M metagenome (GOLD analysis project Ga0209648, IMG submission 185830) | Grasslands soil microbial communities from the Angelo Coastal Reserve, California, USA - Sample 9_17_2013_115cm (SPAdes) (version 2) | ecosystem: Environmental > Terrestrial > Soil >...
GCACTACGGCCGCATCTGCCCGATTGAGACACCTGAAGGTCCGAACATCGGTCTGATCAGCTCGCTGAGCTGCTACGCCCGCATCAACGACTACGGCTTCATCGAGTCGCCCTACCGGCGCGTGCGTGAAGCACGCGTGATCGATTTCGTTAGCGTGGTCAACGCCGGCGATAGCGATTATCGCGTGGGCGACCACATCGAGCTCAAAGAAGCCGACAAAGCCAACGCCGATCTCAAAGAGCGCCGCAAGAAGGCCATTGATTGCGAGCCGTTCTCCTTCTATCTGTCGGCTTGGGAAGAAGACCGCCACGTGATCGCGCAAGCCAACGTCGAACTCGACGACAAGGGACGCATTACCTCCGAGCTGGTGAACGCCCGCAAAGCTGGTAACTTCGTGCTGGTTCCGCGCGAGGATGTCGACTACATCGACGTCAGCCCCAAGCAGCTGGTTTCAGTCGCGGCTTCGCTCGTGCCGTTCCTGGAGCACGATGACGCAAACCGAGCTCTGATGGGCGCCAACATGCAACGCCAGTCGGTTCCGCTACTCCGCGCCGCTGCGCCGATCGTGGGCACCGGTATGGAAGGCGTGACTGCGCGCGACTCCGGCGCTGTGGTTTTGGCGCGTCGCAACGGGCTCGTTGACTCGGTCGATTCTGAGCGCATCATCGTGCGCGTGGAAGGTGAGCATCATCCAACGCAGCTCTCGCGCGAGGTCGGTAGCGACATCTACCAGCTCACAAAGTTCAAGCGTTCCAACCAGAACACGTGCATCAACCAGAAGCCCGTGGTCCAGAAGGGTGACCGCGTGCTCAAAGGGCAGGTGATCGCCGACGGTCCCTGCACGGATAAAGGCGAGTTGGCCCTCGGGCGTAACGTCCTGGTGGCCTTCATGCCCTGGCGCGGTTACAACTTTGAGGACGCAATCCTCGTCTCCGAAAAGCTGGTGAAGGAGGATTACTACACCTCGGTCCACATCGAAGAGTTCGAGATCGAGGCGCGCGACACCAAGCTGGGGCCGGAGGAAATCACTCGCGACATCCCCAACGTGAGCGAATCCGCTCTCCGCGATCTGGATGAAAGCGGCGTGATCCGCATCGGCGCCACTGTGAAGCAGGGCGACATCATGGTGGGCAAGGTCACGCCGAAGGGCGAGACCCAGCTTACGCCTGAAGAGAAACTGCTGCGCGCCATCTTCGGCGAAAAAGCCGGCGATGTCCGCGACGCTTCCCTTACCTGTCCGCCGGGAATCGAAGGCACAGTGGTCGACGTGAAGATCTTTTCTCGCAAAGGCCAGGAGAAAGACGAGCGGGCCAAAGCGATTGAAGGTCATCAGATTGAGCGTCTGGAAAAGAACCTGGCCGATGAAATCCGAATCCTCACGGACGAGCGCCTCAAACGTCTGGAAGCAATCTTGGGCGGCAAGGAGGTTCAAGCTGACTTGCACGATGAGCGCACCAACAAGCGTCTCTTGACCAAGGGTGCGATGCTGGACCGCGAGACCATCGAGCGCATCTCCACGCGCAACCTGAAACGCATCAAGTACGCGGACAAAGACCCGCGCGTGAACGAGCAGATCGATGAGATCGAAGAGATGACCTCGCGCCAGATCGATGTGCTACGCAAAATCACGAACGAGCGCATCGGCAAGCTGCAAAAGGGCGACGAACTCCCTCCCGGCGTAATCAAGCTGGTGAAGGTCTACATCGCCATGAAGCGCAAGCTCAGCGTGGGCGACAAGATGGCGGGACGTCACGGTAACAAGGGCGTCATCGCCCGCATTCTGCCGGAAGAAGACATGCCCTATTTGGCCGATGGCACGCCGGTGGAGATCGTCCTGAATCCCCTGGGCGTACCCAGCCGTATGAACGTGGGGCAGATCCTGGAAACCCACCTGGGCTGGGCCGGATATCACCTCGGCCAGCGTATCGGTGAGTTCTTGAAAGAAAACTCGCGCGAGGAAGTCATTCGCCGCGAGCTGAAGAGCATTTTCAAGGACACTCCGTTCACCGAGAAAATCGCCGAGATGGACGAGGACGAGCTGGTGAGTGTAGCTAAGACCCTCACCAACGGCGTTTACTTCTCGTCGCCGGTGTTTGACGGCTCGCGCGAGGTTGAGATCAAGTCCATGCTGAGGGAGGCGGGCCTACCGGAATCGGGCAAGACCGACCTCTACGACGGTATGACTGGAGACAAGTTCGAACAGCCTGTCACCGTCGGCTACATCTACATGCTGAAGCTCTCGCACCTAGTCGACGACAAGATTCATGCTCGCTCGATCGGGCCCTACTCGCTCATCACTCAGCAGCCGCTGGGGGGTAAAGCACAGTTTGGTGGCCAGCGCTTTGGAGAAATGGAAGTCTGGGCGCTGGAGGCCTATGGTGCGGCTTACATCCTGCAGGAGTTGCTCACGGCGAAGTCAGACGACGTGTTTGGCCGTACCAAGATTTATGAGGCCATCGTGAAAGGCGAGGCTGCCATTGAACCGGGCGTGCCTGAGTCGTTCAACGTGCTGATTCGCGAATTGCAGTCGCTCTGTCTGGACGTCGAGCTGATCAAGACACTGGAAGGCGCCCGCAAGCAGGTTGCCGCCGCGGCCGACTAATCGGCTGCACGTCTCAACTCCGAAGCGCTTCCCGGATGGAGTTGAGACTGACGAAAGGAATTTAGAAAAACCGGGAGCCGCCGCGGTGGCGTGACAACCGCAGGAGGACACCTTGTACCGTTCAAGTCCATTTGATCTTGGCACTTCGATTGCTGACTTTGATTCCATCCGGATCAGCCTGGCTTCGCCGGAAAAGATCCGGAGCTGGTCGCATGGCGAAGTGACCAAACCCGAGACCATCAACTACCGCACCTTCAAGCCGGAGCGTGACGGCCTGTTCTGCGCCCGAATTTTCGGACCGGTCACGGATTGGGAGTGTCTGTGCGGTAAGTACAAGCGGATGAAACATCGCGGCGTGATCTGCGACAAGTGCGGCGTCGAGGTTACCCTGTCAAAGGTCCGGCGCGAACGACTGGGCCACATTGAGCTGGCTTCGCCCTGCTCGCACGTATGGTTCTTTAAGGGCCTGCCTTCACGCATCGGCCACCTGTTGGATATCTCGTTGCGCGACCTGGAGTCGGTGCTGTACTTCGAATCCTACGTCGTTATTGAGCCCGGCGAAGCCCCGGTCAAAGACCGCGAGGTCATCAAGGAAGAAAACCGCTTCCGTGAGCTCGACCAGCAGTTCCGCGCCACCGGCTTCAAAGCCATGATGGGCGCCGAGGCCATCAAAGAACTCCTCAAGCGCGTGGACGTGGAAGAACTCTCCGTCGACTTGCGCGAGAAGATGAAGCACGAAACCTCGCTGCAGAAGCGCCTCAAGTATTCCAAGCGGCTCAAAGTTGTTGAGGCCTTCCGCAAGAGCGGCAACAAACCGCAGTGGATGATCCTGGACGTGCTGCCGGTGATTCCACCGGAGCTGCGCCCCCTGGTTCCGTTGGATGGCGGCCGCTTCGCGACCTCCGATCTCAACGACCTGTACCGGCGCGTGATCAACCGCAACAACCGCCTGAAGAAGCTGATGGACCTGCACGCCCCTGAAGTCATCGTGCGCAACGAAAAGCGCATGCTGCAGGAGTCGGTGGACGCATTGTTTGACAATGGGCGCCGCGGACGCGTACTGCGTGGCGCCAACAACCGTCCGCTCAAGTCGCTGTCCGATACACTCAAGGGCAAGCAGGGACGCTTCCGCCAAAACCTCCTGGGCAAGCGCGTGGACTACTCGGGCCGCTCGGTCATCGTGGTAGGCCCCGAACTCAAGCTGCACCAGTGCGGACTGCCGAAGAAGATGGCGCTCGAGCTGTTCAAGCCCTTTATCTATCACCGCCTGGAGCAGACCGGCCACTGCACCACCATCAAGCAAGCAAAGGAAATGGTAGAGCAGCAAGAATCGATCGTGTGGGACATTCTGGAAGAGGTCATCAAAGACCATCCGGTGTTGCTGAACCGCGCTCCCACGCTGCACCGTCTGGGTATCCAGGCATTCGAGCCGGTGTTGGTGGAAGGCAAGGCCATCAAGATCCACCCGCTGGTTTGCACGGCCTTCAACGCCGATTTTGACGGCGACCAAATGGCGGTTCACATTCCGCTCTCGCCGGAAGCTCAGGTTGAAGCCAGTGTGCTGATGCTGGCTTCGCACAACATCCTGTCCCCGGCGTCGGGCCAGCCGATCACCGTGCCCACGCAGGATATGGTGTTGGGCCTCTACTACTTGACCAAAGGCAAGCCCGGAGCCAAGGGCGAGGGCCGCGCCTTTGCCAACATCGAAGAAGTTCTGCTGGCTCTGGAAGCTGGCGAAGTCGAAACGCTGACTCCGATCCGTCTCCGCTATACCGGCCAGGTCATCGATCTGACCCAGGCGTATGACGATCAGGACATCGTGCACACCGAGCCGGTGCAGTTTGAGCGCCAGTTCATCAACACGACCGTCGGCCGGACCATCCTCAACGACCATCTGCCCGAAGGCATGCCGTACATTAACGGCCTGCTGAAAAAGAAAGGGATCGGCCTGCTGGTCAACTATACGTACTTGCGGTTTGGTCTCGAAACCACAGTTCGGATGCTCGATGAAGTAAAAGAACTCGGCTTCCGCTTTGCTACGCGCGCCGGCCTGTCGATCGGTATCGACGACATGGTGATTCCCGAAGACAAGAAGGGTCTGGTTCGCGAAGCTGAAAAGCAGCAGAGCAGCGTCCAGCAACAGTACCTCGACGGCGCGATCACCAACGGCGAGCGTTACAACAAAGTGATCGAAATCTGGTCGAACGTGACCGAAAAAGTCGCCGACGAGATGTTCGCTAACATGCAAGAGCTGGATAAGTCCGGGCAGTTGAACCCGATTTACGTCATGGCCGACTCCGGCGCCCGCGGCTCGAAACAGCAGATTCGCCAGCTCTCCGGTATGCGCGGTCTGATGGCCAAGCCGTCTGGTGAGATCATCGAAACGCCGATCACCGCCAACTTCCGTGAAGGGCTGACGGTGCTCGAATACTTCATTTCCACGCACGGCGCCCGCAAGGGCTTGGCGGATACGGCGCTCAAGACCGCCGACTCCGGCTATCTGACCCGCCGTCTGGTTGACGTTGCCCAGGACGTGATCGTCAGCGAGCAGGACTGCGGCACCGTCGATGGGATCTACGTCGGCTCCATCGTGGAAGCTGGCGATATCATCGAACCGTTGCGCGACCGCATCGTCGGCCGCGTCTCGCTCGAGAAGATCAAGGACTACGAAGGTAACGTCATCGTCGACGTGAACCAGGAGATCACCGAAGAGCTGGCTAACGCCATTCAGGCTGCCGGAATCGAGCGGGTAAAGATTCGCTCGGTGCTCACCTGCGAATCCAAGCGTGGCGTCTGCATCGCTTGCTACGGCCGCAATCTTGCATCGGGACGCACAGTCGAACTGGGCGAGGCGACGGGCGTGATCGCAGCGCAGTCGATCGGCGAACCGGGTACGCAGCTCACCATGCGTACCTTCCACATCGGTGGAACAGCGTCACGGGTCTCTGAGCAGTCGCGCTTGGAAGCCCGCAGCCAGGGCATGGCTCGCTTCATCAACCTGCAGACGGTCAAATCCAAGACCGGCGATCTCGTAGTGATGAACCGCGCCGGCTCGATCGCCGTGGTCGACGAGAAAGGGCGTGAGAAAGAACGCTACGTCGTGGTGTACGGCGCCAAGCTGAAGGTCCAGGACGGACAACAAGTCAATCTGGGCCACGTGCTGGTGGAGTGGGATCCTTACACCTTCGCCATCCTGACCGAGATCGGCGGAACCGCGCAGTTTAAGGACCTTCAGGAAGGCGTGACACTGCACGAAGAAGTCGACGAAGTGACCGGACTGTCGCGTCACGTGGTCGGCGAATCACCGGACGAGAAACGTCAGCCCGCTCTGATGATCAAAGGCAAGACGACGCGGCGTTACCTGATGCCGTCTCGCGCTCACCTGATGATCCAGGACGGAGATGAAGTTCATCCGGGCGACGTGCTGGCCAAAATCCCGCGCGAAACCACCAAGACCAAGGACATCACCGGTGGTCTGCCTCGCGTGGTCGAGTTGTTCGAAGCCCGCAAGCCGCGCGAGACCGCGATCATCAGCGAGATCGATGGCGTGGTGAAGTTCGGCGAGGTCTCCAAAGGCCAGCGCAAGATTTATGTCGTGGCCGACAACGGCGCGGAGAAGGAATACTCCGTGCCCAAGGGCGTTCACATCAACGTGCAGGAAGGCGAGCGAGTGCGCGCCGGCGAGCCGCTGATGGATGGCCCGCTCAACCCGCATGACATCCTCGCCGTTCTCGGCGAGAAGGAACTCCAGTCCTACCTGGTGAACGAAATCCAGGAAGTTTACCGGTTGCAGGGTGTGACCATCAGTGACAAGCACATTGAGGTCATCGTCCGGCAGATGATGCGCTGGGTGAAAGTGGAAGACGTAGGCGACACCGCCTTCCTGCTCGAGCAGCAAGTGGATCGCTTCCGCTTCCGCGAAGAGAACGAACGGATAATCGCCAGCGGCGGGCGCCCGGCTACGGGACGTCCGCTGTTGCTGGGAATCACCAAGGCCTCGCTCTCGACCGAGTCCTTCATCTCCGCGGCGTCGTTCCAGGAGACCACCCGCGTGCTCACCGAAGCCTCGATCCAGGGCGCGGTTGATCACCTGCGCGGCCTCAAGGAAAACGTGATCGTGGGCCGTCTCATCCCCGCTGGCACGGGCATGGAGTACTACCGCAACGTGCGCCTGGCTCCGGAGCTCGAACAGGCCGCGGCCAAGGTGCAGGAAGAAGTCTCCCAGGCCTATGCCGAGGCGGAACGTGCTCTCGAGCTGCTGCGCCAGGAAGGCGAAGCCGAGGAGATGGCAGCCGAGTAAATATTGTTTGCTTTTTACTAATCAATCGCGGGCCGGGAACGGCCCGCGATTTTCTTTACTCCTATAATCTTTCGCGAGGAGACGCGTCTTGTATTGCCCCGCCGCCGGTCGAACAATCCGTCGTGGTCGAACTCTTTCGTAGCGCTGATGCCAACGCCGCATCTGCCGGTCGCTGATACCGATGATCTTCGCCGCCTGCCGCCAGGTCATCTTCCTGACGAAAGCTCTTGAAATCACTTCTTGTACCTTGGTCGCCCGTCCATTGCGGCCTTCGAGTATGAGTCCATCCTTCCATCGTCCCTTATTCTCGCTGCCCGCTAAAGCGCACATTTCATGTGGTGTTACGACCGGACATATCATCTGCTACCGACAAAGAGTTAAAAACACCTTGACAAGTAGATTAGCGATCTATAAGGTACGGCCCCAATTAGTTCGTCGTGCCTTGGTTGTTCAACCGGAGGAGCATATCGATGAGTTGAAGGATACTTATGCGGTACTATGCGCGGGGACTGCTAGTCGCTCTTTCTGGACTGTCTGTTTATGGCTCTTCATTCATAGCAACTCTGGCTGGTGTGGGTGTTTGCCAGAGATGCGTGCGTATCGCGCGGATGACGCTTCGCATGGTTACGGGCGCCACGCCGCTTGCTCTCATGCTCCTTCTATGTGCAGCAGCGGCTCATGCCAATATCCCATTTTGCGGCCAAACTTGCAATGGCGGACCTCAGCCTACAAGCACCGGTGGCGACGCCATCCAGCAGTGGACCGCCGTTAACAACCAACGCGGAGTCGGCGGCGCAATGTATCACACGCTGCCCGCCGTGAAGTCAGTGAACATTCAAGGCAGCCAGAGTTACACCTACGTTGTTCCTCTGTTTGACATTCCTGGGCGCGGTCTGGGTATCCACTTAGCGTTGTACTATAACAGTCTGGTCTGGCCGTTTAATAGCGAAAATAATTCCATGGATTATGCCGCAGATTTCCAGACCAGCCCGGGATTCTATGTGGGCTATGGGTCGATAGCGTTCCCCACGGATCAAGCGGTTGGAATGTTCACTGAACCGACGGGCGCCCGGCATTTGCTTGTACGCACAAGCTCCAACGCTGACGCGATACAGTTCCGTACGACCGATTCAAGCTATATACAGGTCCAATATTCAACGAACGGCACCTTGGCCCTCGCGACTTTCAGAGATGGCACCCAGGCCTTTTATCAGCCCTTTACCGTCCTCGTAAATGGCAGAACGCAATATCGCCCTTATCAGATCAAAGACACTAACGGAAATTTCATCTCCATCACGTACAACGATCCGAACGATCTATTCATTAGCCAGATTACGGATACAGTTGGGCGGGCGATCCAATTCACCTACGATTCCACGGGCAAGATGTTGCAGAACGTGAACTTGCTCGACGGCGGCGGAAATGTCGTCCGGCAATACACCTTCAGCTGGGCGCAGAATCAAACGCTCACTTTCAACTTCACCAGAGCAGCGACAGCAGGCCTGGGCCTGACGCCGGGGTACTACACGAGCGGCCTAAACCAGAGCCCGAATCAGATTAACCTGCTGACTAAGGTGACGAGGCCGGATGGCACAAGCGTTGTTTTCGACTACGATTGGGGCATTGTGAAGAGCATCCAGGAGCAAAGCTCCAACGGCACCCCGCGCCTCACGACCAGTTATCTATTTCCGGCCGCCAGTGCCGGTGCATTGATCACGAATCCCACATATACCAAGCAGACGGTCAACGATGGCGTAAATACGAAGACCTGGACTTTTCAGGCGACTGTAAATTCCAATCAGCTGGTTACTTCGTTTGTGTCCACCGATCCATGCGGCAACACTATGACCACAACGTTTTCGTCAGCTGGAAACGCTGCTGATGGGTTGCCAATTGAGGAACAGATGGCGAGCCCGCAGACCCCGCCAAGTGGATGCCCGACGTCGACAGCTAAAACCTGGCGGACGGTGAACAAAACCTGGACTACCCTCGGCGATGGAAGCAACCCGAAGCTCCTAACGGTGTCGTCGGTGCTAGAGGATGGCACAACGCAATCCCAAGTGAAGTTCAAGTCTTACGATAATTTTGGCCAAGTTACCGATCAGCTGGAATACGATTTCGGGGCCAACGGGCCGGGCCCGTTGCTTCGCGAAGTGGTCACGACTTATGCAAACTTTAACAGCGGCATCGTCAATCGTCCGTCTCAAATGCTGATCAAGAATGGAGCCGGCACAACAGTCGCCCGCACGGATCTTAGTTACGACGACTACTCCACGGTTCCGCTCGCGACCCTCTCACAGAACCCTGTGGGGCACGACCCGGCATGGAATTCCTCTTTTTATAGTATTCGTGGCAATCTTACCAGCATGACTAGCTACACGACCGCAGCGGCAGGAACCGGTGGAATTACCTCTTCCTACAGTTACGACACAACCGGAAACCGGCTGACTTCTCAATCGGGTTGCTGCACGTTCTCCCAGAAGAACTTTTCCGCGACCACGAATTATGCATTTCCAGACTCGGTGCTGACCGGGCCATCCGGCAATTCGCTTTCCCTGACCACCGGCTACACCTACAATCTGCTAACCGGAACGGTAGCCACGAGCACGGACGCGAACAGCCAAAAGACAAGCTACGCCTACGACGTCGACGACCGTGTGATCACGACAACATTTCCGGACACCAATACCGTCACTCAGTCATATGATGATGCCAGCGCCAGCCCCTCAACTACTGTTTCCAACAGTTTCAATAGCCTGGTGCGGGTAACCACCGTAGCCGGCCCAACCACTACCGAACAAGTGAAGAACGGCTCCAGTCTGGTCAGCACCGCCGATGTCTTGGGCCGTACGATTTCCGTGAGCAATCCATTTGGGCCCAGCGACACTGCACTGTACACGACCTATACCTACGACCCATTGGGAAGAGTCCTCCAGGTCACCCCCCCGGGCGGCATGGGAAGTTACCAGAACAGTTACGGAATCGAGAGCACATCGATTGATACTACGGCTCACATGGTCCAGACCGTCACCTCCACCGACCCAGCCGGCATGCAGCGCAAGACGTACACGGACAGTCTGGGGTTGCGCCAAGTCGATGAGCCTGGGCTATCAGGTGGTCAGGCGGGATCGGGAGGGTCTGCCTCAATTACCTCACTTACGGGATCAGACCAGAGCGTCTCTGTACAGAATGGGGGCGGGGCTACTGCTGGAAC
>Ga0209648_10006421_pt1 | contig 10115 bp, 7 predicted proteins | sample GraSoi2013_115cm_FD_185830 | JGI IMG/M metagenome (GOLD analysis project Ga0209648, IMG submission 185830) | Grasslands soil microbial communities from the Angelo Coastal Reserve, California, USA - Sample 9_17_2013_115cm (SPAdes) (version 2) | ecosystem: Environmental > Terrestrial > Soil >...
TCACGCCTTGTTCTTTGGCTATGCGCTCGACGAACCGCCCGGCTCCTTCTGACGCGGTGGGTCCGGCGAGAATGGAATTTACAGTGACGCCGGTGCCCGCGACGGATTCCGCCATTCCGCGCGCGATTGCCACCTGGGCGGTCTTGGTCATTCCGTAGTGGATCATTTCCGCGGGAATGTGCTGTGCAGATTCGCTGGAAATGAAAATGACGCGCCCCCACTTTTTTTTCAGCATACCGGGAAGATAGTGGCGCGAAAGACGGACGCCGCTGAGCACATTCACTTCGAAGAAGCGCAGCCAATCAGAGTCCGGAATCTCGAGGAAAGGTTTCGTTTCGAAGATTCCCAAGTTGTTCACCAGAATGTCGGCCTCAGGGATTTGCTTCAAGAACAGCTCGACACCCGCGAGAGTGCCAAGGTCCGCGGCGACGCCTCGCAACTGCGCACCGGTGAAACGCTTGGCAATCTGTTCCATCGCTGAATTCACCCGGGCTTCGGTGCGTCCATTGATGACGACCTGTGCGCCCTCGGCAGCTAACGCGGCGGCGATGGCAAAGCCGATGCCGGCCGTCGAGCCGGACACGACAGCTGTTTTTTGCTTGAGGTCGAGGTTCATATTTTCCCTCTTTGCGAGGATAGCTTTTTATCGAGCAGTGGCAAGCATGGCGGCGCCTTCGATTTCCGCGATTTCTTCGGAGGTGAGCTTTAGTTCACCGGCGCGCATCACGCCTTCGGATTGCTTGGCGTTGCGAGCGCCGACGATGGCGCCAGTGATCGCCGGACGGCGCAATGTCCAGGCGATGGCAACTTCACCCGGGGTACGGCCGTGGCGTGCGCCGACCAGGCGAAGGCGCTCGACGAGTTCGAGATTTTTTGACAAGCGCGGCTCGCGGAATTCCGGATTACGGCTGCGAAAATCATCAGCCGGCAGTACAGCAGCGCGCTCGCGAGTCATCGCTCCAGTGAGCAAACCGGACGCCATGGGCGAGTAAGAAATCACGCCGATTCCACGCTTTTCGCAATAGGGAAGCGTTTCCGCTTCGATGCCGCGGCGGATCATGGAGTAGGGCGGCTGCAAAGAAGTAACCGGGGCGATTTTTTCGGCGCGCTGGATTTGCGCTGCGCTGAAATTCGAAACGCCGATCCAGCGGACCTTGCCTTCGGTTCTCAGTGCGGCAAGAGTTTGCCAGGCTTCTTCGATGCCAGGCTTGTCTTCGTCCGGGGGCCAGTGCATTTGATAGAGATCGATCGTTTCGATTTGTAAACGGCGGAGACTGTCCTCGCACTCGCGGCGAACGGATTCGGCGCTGAATTCTTTGTAAACCTTGCCTTTTTCGTTCCAGCGCAAAATGCACTTGGTAAAGACGTAGGGGCGCGTGCCGCGCCATTCTTTCAACGCGCGCGCGACGACTTCTTCGGAGTGGCCCAGGCCGTAAACAGCAGCGGTATCGATCCAGTTGACGCCCAATTCCAGCGCGCGGTGAATCGCGGCGATGGAATCGGCGTCGTCCTGCGGTCCCCAGGCGAATTCCCACCCGCCGCCGCCGAGGGCCCAGGCGCCAAAGCCGACGGGCGTGATTTTGAGATCGGAGTTTTCCAGTTTTCGCGTTTCCATTCGAAATCCTCTTGGTAAGACGCGCGGGGCAAACTTCCCCTCGCGACGAATACGATTATTTTGCCATCGTCAAGTTGGATGAGGATAGCGCGAAAAAGTTAGACACAATTCAGAAGAGGGAAAAAGAAGCGAGAAAACACTTAGTTGGCGAGGAAAGTAGCTCACTACTTTAATTGTCACGTTAATAAATACTGAAAGAGGGAATCAAAGGTATAGCTAACCACGATAGTCTCAACCGAATGTTTGCGACGAGGTGCGGATCGGTTGAGATCCTCGCTTCGCTCAGGATGACAAAGGCGGCCGGAATAGGCTTGAGAATACTCGGATAGCGGGGGTGATGGAACGCGTGGCTGAGGGTGCGGATGGAGGAAAAGCGGCGGCCCTTCGAAGCTCAGGGTAAACCGCCGCACTCCAAAAAACGAACGGCGCCCCGGTTAAGCGGGGCGCCGTTGACGAAAACAAAGCTAGGGAAGCGCGTTAAATAGTCTTGGAGGCTGTCGCACCAGCAGGCGCAGCGGACCGGGCAAACGCGTTCGAACCCGATTCCTTTTCCGGGGTCTTGTCGATCTCGATGGAACCTTTGAAGTAGGCGCCGTCTTCGATCATGATACGGGAAGTGGTCAGGTCACCGTTGACCGAACCATCCTTCTTGATTTCAATTCGATCTTTCGCGCGAAGGTTGCCCTTCACGTTGCCATACACCACGACCTCGCGGGCAATGATATCGGCGGTTACTTTTGCTGAGGGCCCGACAGTCAGTTTCCGTTCATCGAGGGTGATCAGTCCTTCGACCGATCCATCGATCAACAGATCTTCGTTGCCGGAGATCTCACCTTTCACATGCAGGCTGGCCCCGAGGCGCGCCGTGGCGCGGTCGGCGGTTGCACCCAATGGACGCATCGCATCTGTACTCATCGCGGGTTTATCCTCCCAAGTCGCCGAAGCAGGCTTCGACGGCTGATTCGTTGCTAAATTTTTGTACTCCGGTTGCCCTGCTTGCGGTGCATCCGGTTTCTTATTGCCCCACATCGTACCTCCAAAGGCACTTCCACCCCACGCAGGTTTCCGGCCGGGGTACTGCAAACTGTATTCCTCGGCAGAGTGCGCGGCAAACAAAGTGTGAGCGCGTCGTTCCAGACAGTAACTAGACTTTAGGACAGGTCGATGCAGAGCTGGGTGGGCAGTGCTGAAGGATTGTGAGGGAATATGGGCGGAATGTAAAGCGGAGTGTGGGGCGGGATTTGACTGGGAAGGAAAAGCTACGAAACCATCTGCACTTCGTATTGCTCCACTACCCAGCGACCGTCCTTCTTCCTAAGTCGATAAACTCCCCCGTCAGCACAAAGCCCACCACAGTACATTCCCCCGCGAACTTCAACTCGATCTAGAGACATCCAGCTGATGCAATCGACTGAAAGAGTCATCCCCTTTTCGTCAGTAGATCTGTCACGAAGCCAGCCGGGGAACGGTTCCTTCTTAAAATATGATCCTGATGCTTTTTTCACGGTCTTATTCAACTCAGCAAATCGTGCCATGAAAGTATCGCTGGGGTCTTTGCCATCGATACTTAAAAATATTGGGCCGTTGCCATTCAAATGTTCCATTCTGTATCGAAAAACAGACTCACGAATATCATTTTCTTGAATTGCACGGTCCGCCGGGCGCGAAAAGAAGTGTGGCCATGAGGTACAAGCACATCCTCCACATAATAGGCAGGTCAGGGCCACGATGGCTGAGAATCGTTGACCGCTTAACCCAGCGTGCGGCTTTCGGGAGTCGTGCACCACGATTCCTCCTATAAAGCTGGTGATGGCTCTAGCGAACTAGACGCCTTTGCTTCCATTATAGTTCCGTATGAAGCTAAGCGGTTGGTCTGTCGGGGACGGGCTGGGTGGCGACGAAATCGGCTTGGAAACGAGTGGCGTAGGAATCGAGGAGCTGCTGGATGCGTTCGGGGCTTTGGGATTTCAGGATGAAACCGGCGTGGTGATATTTCGTGACGCGGTAGATGATTTCGGGATCGGTGTAGGCGGACGTATCGGGATGTTCCTGGCGAGCGAGAGAAAGAATGACTCCGGCGTAGTCGCGGCGTAAGGGGGGAAGCTGGTAAGGCTGATTCCCTGCCCCGACTTCGAGGCGCGCCCACTCGCGCCAGAGGTTGATGCCCGTGGCGGTCTCGATGACGTTGGAGATGTAGGCGCCGCCGACGCGGGCGGCGACTTCGATGAAATAAAATTTGCCGTCGGCGTGGGAGCGCAGAAACTCCGCGTGGGTCACACCGCGCATGAGGCCGAGCCCCTGCAATAAATTACGATTGATTTCGAGGAGCGATTTGGTTTCTTCGGCTTCACGAGGAAGAGTGCGCGTGGTGAAAACGCCGCCTTGATGAGAAGTGTCGAGCGGCGGCGTGCCATAGGCGTGAGCTTCGGCGAAAGCGACGCTGCGATCGGAAACAACGCTGTCGACGTGAAAGACTTCCCCGGGAACGAATTGCTCGAGCAAGTAAAAGGATTGTTGATCGCCCAGCTGGTCGAGCCAGTGCCATAACTGGTCGGGGTAATGAATCTTCTTCATGCCAATGCCGGAGGCTTGCGAGCGGGGCTTGAGCAACCAGGGGTTGGGAACGCCGGACATGAATTCGCGAAGATGATCGTAATTGAGGACATGGACGAATTCGGGGACGAGGATGCCGGCTTCGCGGGCGCGGGCGCGCATGGCCAGCTTGTCGCGAAAATAGCGGACGGTCGTGAGGCCCATGCCGGGAATGCGGAGATGTTCGCGGAGAGCGGACACGTTCTCCATGTCGAATTCATCGAGCGCGACGATGCGATCGATGGAATGAGACCTGGCTATGTAACTTACGGAATAGATCAGGCTCTGCAGGGGGAGATCTTCGGGCATGGTGAAGACTTCGTCGATGCAGTCAAACGGCCAATCGGCATGGCGAAGCTTTTCGACGGTCAGAAGCAGGACGACGCAGCCCATGGATTTGCAGGTGCGGATGAATTCCTGGCCCTTTTCGTAGGAACTGACGCAGAGAATGGTGAGAGGCCGCTCGCCCAACATGTGACGCTCCCTGAAATAAAAGCGGTCTCGTAAACGCATTTGCCGAGATGCAAGATGTTCCTCAGGGGCTAAAGCCCAATGAAAATAAGCTCTTAATGTCGGAGCTAAAGCTCCGACCCCTGAAAAGCATTTATGAGACAGGCGCTAGAGAACTGGAGCGCGGATTATACAGCGGCCTCGCGCGCGGGATAAAGAAATTGGAGGAACGGGCCGACGCGCTGCGCCCAGGCGAGTTCGTTGTGCTCGGCGCCTTCGATGACCTCGAAATGTAAATCGTATCCGAGCTTCCAGCCTTTTTCGAGCAGCACGTCGCGAAACTTTTCGACCTGCGGCACAATGCGCGGACCTTCACGCGTGCCGACGTCCAGCCAGATGCGCGGCCGGGGGTCAATGATAGCCGCGCGCGCGAAGCGGTGAATCCCTTGCTGGTTCCACCACACCGACGGGGAGAGCGCCGCGATTTTCTCGAAAATGCGCGAATGCTTGAGGCCGAGGTAGAGGGAGACAAGGCCGCCGAGCGACGAACCGCCGATGCCGGTGTGTTGCGAGCCGGATAGCGTGCGGTATTCGCGATCGATGAAGGGCTTCACTTCTTCGATGAGAAATTTCGCATACCGGTCGGCGCGGCCGCCGCCGAGTTTGGGAACATGAGTTGGAGTGTATTCGCGAATGCGGGCTTTGGTGTTGTACATGCCGACGATGATGAGAGGGGCGACCGAGCCAGACTGAATGCAGTGATCCGCGGTCTGCCCCACATGCCAGTCTTGCCCGGGGATGAAGGATGTCGCGCCGTCGAAAAGATTCTGGCCGTCGTGAAGATAGAGGACGGGGAAATGGCGCCGGGACTGATCCACATATCCCGGCGGAGTGTAAACGATGAGGTCGCGCTGATTGCGGAGAAAGCGCGAGCGGAATTGTTCGTGTTTGCGGAGCTGTCCGGAACTCACGGCGCGATGGCCACCAGGAGATCTTTCGCTTCGACGTGCTGGCCGGAGGTTACGAGAATTTTCACGATGCGGCCGGAAATGGGCGCATAGATATTGGACTGCATTTTCATGGCTTCGAGAGTGAGAAGTTTGGCGCCGCGTTCCACCGCGTGATTCGTCTGCACGGCGATACCGCTGATGACGCCGGCAGTCGGAGCGGCTACGTGGCCCGGATCGGCGGGATCGGCTTTGGGATGCGCGCGCTCGACGACGCGCAGGGCGCGATCACGGACGTTCACTTCGCGGGGCTGGCCGTTCAGCTCAAAAAATAGCGTGCGCGTGCCGTCGGGATGCGGTTCGCTGATGGTAAGAAATTTGGTGATGAGGGACTTTCCGGATTCGATTTCGACGGTGATTTCTTCGCCGGACTTCAAGCCATAGAAAAACGCGGCCGTGGGCAAAACGCTGACGTCCGAATAGGTCTGGCGAAACTTGTCGTATTTGGTGAAAACGTCAGGATAGAGCAGATAGCTGAGCAAGTCGTCGCGACGAAGGGCATGACCGAGTTTTTTCTCGAGCGAGTTTTGCTCTTCCTCGAATTTCACTGGTTCCAGGTTTGCGCTTGGGCGGCCACGAAGAGGAGCATGGCCGCGTAGGATAATTTTCTGCAGCTTCTTTGGCCAGCCGCCGGGAGGAACGCCGAGGACACCGGAAAAAAGTTCGACGACGGAATTAGGGAAGGAGACATCGTGTTTTTCGTCGAGCTTGAGAATGTCAGACGGCTGCATCTCCTTGGCCATCAGAAAAAGAGTCATGTCGCCGACGACTTTGCTGGAAGGCGTGACTTTGACGATGTCGCCGAAGAGCTGGTTCACCTCGGCGTACATTTTTTCGGCTTCGCGCCAACGATGGCCGAGGCCCATGGCCGCGGCTTGCTCGCGCAGGTTGGTAAACTGACCGCCGGGAATTTCATGTTGATAGAGGCGCGCTGAGCCGGCCTTGGGGCCGGAGTCGAACGGAAGATAGTAGGTGCGAACGGTTTCCCAATAGTCGGAGCATTCGTTAAGCGTGTTGACATCGAGCTGCGTGTCGCGTGGCGTGTGGCGAAGCGCTTCGACGATGGAATTGAGATTAGGCTGGCTGGTGCCGCCGCTCATGGCGGCGATCGCGCCGTCCGCGATGTCGACACCGGCATCGGAAGCTTTGAGGACGGAGGCGGAGTTGATGCCGCTGGTGTCGTGAGTGTGAAAGTGGATCGGGATGCCGACTTCTTCGCGGAGCGTTTTCACCAATTGGAATGCCGCGTACGGCTTGCAGAGTCCGGCCATGTCTTTTATGGCGAGGAAGTGCGTGCCGATTTTTTCCAGTTGCTTGGCCATCGTGACGTAATACTTGAGCGAGTATTTCGGGCGGCCTTTGTCGAGAATGTCGCCGGTGTAGCAAATGGCAGCTTCGCAAACAGCGCCGGATTGGAGCGCGGCGTCGATCGAGACGCGCATGTTTTCGATGGAATTGAGCGAATCGAAGATGCGGAAGGTGTCAATGCCCTGAGCGTGCGCTTCGCGGATAAATTCGATGATGACGTTGTCGGGATAGGAGGCGTAGCCCACGGCGTTGGCGCCACGAAGGAGCATCTGGAAACAAATGTTGGGAATGCGAACGCGCAGCTCGCGCAAACGGTGCCAAGGGTCTTCGTGCAGGAAGCGCATGGCGGTGTCAAACGTTGCGCCACCCCACATTTCGAGACTGAAAAGATTGGGCAGGCGATGAGCGATGGCGGTCCCCGTGGCGAGCAGGTCGAACGTGCGGACGCGCGTGGCCATGAGCGACTGGTGGGCGTCGCGAAAAGTTGTGTCGGTAATCAGGAGGCGTTTTTCTTTTCTTGCCCAGGCGGCGAATTTCTTTGGCCCGAGCCTTTGCAGGAGCTGGCGCGAGCCCGCAGGCGGGTTGCCGACGGGCGCGGCCGGAATGACTGCGGCTTCGATTTCTTTCGGTAGTTGCTTGCCTTTCACTTCCGGATTGCCGTTTAAGATGACGTCGCCAATGTAAGAGAGCAGCTTGGTGGCGCGGTCGCCGCGGCTGGGAAAACGGAAAAGTTCTGGTGATTCGTCGAGAAAAGAGGTCGTGACTTCGCCGGCGCGAAACTTCGGGTGGTTCACGACATTTTCGACGAAGGGGATATTTGTTTTCACGCCGCGAATACGGAATTCGCGGAGGGCGCGGTCCATCCTCTGGCAAGCTTCGGGAAGATTGGCGCCCCAAGCGGTGACTTTGACGAGAAGCGAATCGTAATACGCGGCGAGCATCGCTCCGGCATAGGCAGTGCCACCATCGAGACGGATGCCGAATCCCGCAGGAGAACGATAGGTGGAGATTTTACCGTAGTCGGGAGCGAAGTTTTTCTCGGGATCCTCCGTGGTCACGCGACATTGGAGAGCGGCACCATTGAGCGGAACATTCTCCTGCCTCGGCAACGCCATCGGCGGATCATGGAGCTGGTGGCCTTGCGCAACGAGAATCTGGGAGCGCACAAGGTCAATGCCCGTGACCATTTCGGTGACGGTATGCTCGACTTGAATGCGCGGGTTGACCTCGATGAAAAACCACTTCCGCGAATCGACGTCGTAGAGAAACTCGACCGTGCCGGCGTTGCGATAGTTTGCTTTGCGCGCGAGCTGGACGGCAGCGGCGCAGAGTTCACCGCGGATCCCTGCCGGAAGATTGGCGGCGGGGGCGACTTCGACGACTTTTTGGTGGCGGCGTTGGACAGAGCAGTCACGCTCATAAAGATGCAGCAAGTTACCGTGATGGTCGGCAAGAATCTGGACTTCCAGATGCCGCGCGTGCTGCAAATATTTTTCAAGGAAAACGGAAGCATCGCCGAAGGCGGAACGCGCCTCACCCTGGGCTTCTTCGAGAAGTGCATCAAGCTGCGCAGCATCGTGAACCACGCGCATGCCGCGGCCGCCGCCGCCCATCGCCGCTTTTACAATGACGGGATAACCGATCTCCCGCGCAATTTTTTGCGCTTCCGCTGACGACTTGACCGGATTCTCGGTTCCGGGGAGAACCGGAACGCCCTCCGAAGCTGCCAGTCTACGCGCTGCTGTCTTGTCGCCCAGTAATTCGAGAAGGTTCGGCGGAGGACCAACGAAGGTGATACCGGACTTTTCGCAGGCGCGTGCCAGCGCAGGATTCTCGGAAAGAAAACCGTACCCCGGGTGGATGGCGTCGACGCCCTTCTCTTTGGCAAGCGCAACGATTCCGCCGATGTCCAGATAGGCTTCCACGGGGCCCTTGCCGGCGCCGACTTGATACGCTTCGTCAGCCTTGAAGCGATGCAGGGCAAGGCGGTCTTCCTGGGAATAAATGGCCACGGTGCGGAGGCCAAGCTCATTGGCGGCGCGGAAGATGCGTATGGCGATTTCACTGCGGTTGGCAGCAAGCAGTTTACGGATCGGTTTGCTTTTCTTCATCTCAGAGGCGATCAAGGCGTCGCGCGAAATTCTACATTGTTTCATGGTGGTGACGCGACTCAGTTGCAGTTTTTTCGATTTGCAGAACAAATTGTTTTTGTGAGTGGAAGGAGAATATGCCTGACGGAGCGTGGCACGGACCTATGTCATGGCTAGTCTTATCGAAACTAGCCCGCTACCGAGAGTTGGCAAGGCCGGAAGCGACCGTCGCAGACTTTAGCTGTTGCAGCTGTGTTTGCACCTTGGCCCAGGCTTTTGCGTTGCGCTTCGTCGCATACGGCGCATCGGGTTCGGCAAAAAAATGCAGAAGCTCCGCCTTGACTTCCGAAGTAGCGCCAGCGAATTTGTTTTCCGCCAGCTTATCCAGCAATTCCGCGTGGGCTTCGTCATTCAAACGGTATTTTCCGGGGCCGGTGTGATCGCCGACATCGAAATTGTCGTTGGGCAGATTTAGCCTTTCTTCGCGAAGCGCGGTTAGGAGTTCACGGTAGTGGTCAAGCGTGGCATTGAAACTGGCTTCAAACATCTGTTCAGTTTGTGGGGTAGGCGTCCTGAACTGGAGAATCTTGAGTGGACCAAACTTGGGAATCAGCTTAAAAAGAAATGCGAGAAAACGTTCTCCGGGACTGGGCTTGCGATAGTCCTTGCCCCATTCGCGCTCGTAATTAGCTCGGGATAGGTTAAACAAAAACTTTCTTTTGGTGGCGTCCGGAATATCGTCCTTGATCTCGTCCTTCTTGAGGTGCCAGGCGATGCGGGTCGCTTTGGGGATGAGTTTGCTGACGTCGCGACGGTAAGAGCTAAGAACTTTGTCTTCATTCACGAGCACATCTTTCAAGTCAAGGCCGTAGGTCTCACGAAAAGCCTGGTCGAGAACGGGACGGGAAACTTCAAAACCGATGAAATCGTGATAACTGTCGGGAGCGTAGCGTTCCCGTGCGATTTCGAGCACGTCAAAGCCAAATTCCGTTTTCACATGCGCCAGCCGGTTGTCCTCAAATGAAACGCTGTCGCCATATTTCTTGCGAAGGC
>Ga0209648_10006422_pt1 | contig 10115 bp, 11 predicted proteins | sample GraSoi2013_115cm_FD_185830 | JGI IMG/M metagenome (GOLD analysis project Ga0209648, IMG submission 185830) | Grasslands soil microbial communities from the Angelo Coastal Reserve, California, USA - Sample 9_17_2013_115cm (SPAdes) (version 2) | ecosystem: Environmental > Terrestrial > Soil >...
CGGTCATACGAAAATCATCCAGCGTTGACAGCAAGAACTCCCCTTCCGCGAACACTGCACGCGCGTGATCGAGCATGTGCCGGGCATCCTCTGGCCGCGCCGTGCGAATGGTGATCGTTGTGCCGTCCTTTAGCTGGGCCGTTGTGTCTGGAATGGCGGACATGGAAATGCTCCTTTGTAGTTGGCTTCACCTGCATCAACTATGAGAGAGAACTCGGCACTGCTTCAAGCCGTATTATATCATTAAGGCACGGTTCAAATACATGTGACAGTTCCTCAGCACCAGCAAAGTCCAGCCTTGTCATCCTGAGCGCAGCGAAGGATCTCCCTGCTAATCGCGACAGACCCTTCGCTTCGCTCAGGGTGACACGGGGTGACTGTTCAAACGGTTAAGGACTCTTCTTCATAAAGCCGGATGCTACGCGATGAGCGTCAGTTGGCCAGGTGGACAATGGCGTCTTCTCTTTGCCGCTGGGCGCTAGCGCGAGCAAGCTTCAGGTTCATTTCAGGTAAAGAAGGTATACTTATAGCAAAACGACACTGAGGCAGCAATTGCACTAGACTCTTCTCAAAGTGAGGGTGTAGAGCGAACTGAAACGCAAAGGAGTTCACCATGAGCAAGCTTACTCGCTTCATCAGTCTTCTAGGAATAGCGGTATTTGTGTTAAGTGCCTGTACAAATCAAGCACCATCGCCCCATCAGACGACGGTGTCCACACCGACTGCCACAGTGTTAGCACCACATTTGTTGAAGTTAGCGGGAACGGTCCCTGCAAGTTGCCCGATTACTCCTGTCTTTACCGGGCCTTCTGGAGGCAGTCCAAACCTGGACTTTCTTCCGTGGATAAAAGCTGAACCAACCTCATCTGGGATCGTGGCCTACCTGTTTTTTGTCCTCCCGGGATTCGCCACGACGCACACATATGGGCCTCTTCATACTGGTGGGGGATATCCCGATGGAAGCACCACCAAGATCCTCTGGTCCATTAACAATCCCAATGCGTCCGCGGCTCTTGAAATCACCGGGAAGAAGCTCTCAGCAGGTCATGAGACGTTTCAACAAACGTTTCCCATGGCATCGAGTCCTCGGGGTGATTACCCATCCATTGTCAATGTCCCTACTCCTGGATGCTGGCAGTTGCAGATCAAAAGCGGCACAGTTGCAGCTAGCGTCACTTTTTGGGTCGTTGGAAACTGATGTCCCACGGGATACACAACGAGATCGAAGCAAAGATGTAAATTGTTCCGGTCTAAGCTTCCCTGATCCATCATAAACTGTTGGTACAATCTACCTTCCGCGAGCCGGATGCTACGCGATGACCGTCAGTTGGCCAGGTGGGCAGTGGCGGCTGCTCTTTGCCGCTGGGCGCTAGCGCGAGCAAGCTGCATAATTTGATCAGGAGAAATCACCCACAACCACTTAGCTTTTGGCAGAAATAATTGGAGCTATAATATTGAAAGATGCCATAGTATACAGAAAGGCGTCAATTTTGCATATGCTGTATGTACAAGGAGACAGCTATGGATGAAGAAAGAGAGCAGGACGCTGATCGGCTTGAACAGTATCTCCGCGAGATCCAGCGTATCCCCCTGCTGACGCAGGAGGAAGAGGTGCAGCTTGTGCAACGCATGGCACAAGGCAAGGCTGAGCAGGGCAAGAGTACCGCCGATCCCCGCATTATCGAGGAGGGTGAGCAGGCTCAACGTCGTCTGACCGAGGCCAACTTACGCTTAGTGGTCAGTCTTGCAAAGAAATACCTGGATCGTGGGATGCCACTGATGGACTTGATTGAAGCGGGGAATGTTGGCCTTGAGCGTGCGGCTGACGAGTTTGACATGACGAAAGGATACCGCTTCAGTACGTATGCGACTTGGTGGATTCGCCAGGCGATTACGCGAGCAATTGCTCGTGAGTGATCAGTCCAATGAGCTTTCTTTCACGGAATAGAGCCGCTCAAGCTTGCGATGCGCCTCGCTCGGTGGCTGAACACTGGCATATAGCACTACCGGTTAATAAGCAGATGCCCAGTTCTTCTCCTCGACTTCCCAGTTGGAGCGTCCGGGCCTTTTGATCGCGATGTGGCACATAGCCGTATCGCGCGTGGCACCATGCCAGTGCCAGGTGCCCGCCGGGATCGTAACAACATCACCCGCCGCGACCAGCAGTTTCTCGGTCTCGGTTGCAACGATGCCCTGGCCCTCGATGATCTGTAAAATCTGGTCCTGTTCGTGTGTATGAGGTCTAGTACGCGCTCCGGCGCTAAAATATACTGCCAGCAATTCGACCTCATTACTCTCATTTGGCCCCACGAGCTGTAAGGTTTTCACCTCGCCGTCGAAGTAGCCCTTACGGGCGGAATCCGGCTGCGCCAATGAGCGGTCGATTCGTGTAAGTTTCATTGTTGTTCCTCCAAATAGATTAGGATAAACCTACTTCTTTTTCCTTCTCTTCTTCGTGATCCTCTTCCCTGAAAATTTTATTGGCTTGCCTGTAGTTTTCTGAGTAGAAGGCCGGATCTGAGACGTGTCCGGTGGTACGATAGTAATCTGGTCGGGCCTTAGAGGTGTACCGCGCCTCTCAAACAATTGAGCCAATGGATCCTGGATTTGAATTTCTTCACGTTCCTTCAAGCCGAGTTCAACGAGTACGTCATCCAGGCCAATCACAAATTCATCAACTCTGTCGGCGGCAAAAGCACGCTCGATGAGGGGGAGGGCTTCTACCGCTTTGAGATGCGACAGGCCGGAGATGAGAAAGCCATTGAGTTCATAATCGTTCTCTTCAAACGATTCAAGTTGTTTGCTGAGCGCGGCAATAACCTCGGAACGACTCTCTGGATGCCAGTTGCCAATCTCTTCCAGTCCGTGTGCGGCATAACCACGTGGGTACAATTCATGAGATGTATCAGCCAGGTATGCTGCAAGCGCAGGGATAGCTGCTGGACCAATCAAGCCGAAGACAAATCGCAACTCTTCTTGCATCCATTCGTCACCTACTTGAACTGTGAGTAACTGGATCAGCGGCTCAATTGCGGCCTCGGCATGCAGTTGTCCTAGTGCACGCACCGCGTGAATGGGTGCCCAGAATTCGGGTTCCTCTTCTTCTCCTTCTTTGGGTTCGATACCGCGTATTTCATGATCTGTTGCCATGCGAATCAGGTCTGGAATATACTCAGGGCCAAGACCGAGTTCAAGATAATTTGGCCATCTATCCGGTGCGAACGGTTGAGGTTCACCGAGAGTAAGTAGCTTATCTACTGGTGGTGTATACGGTGTAGTGCTCATGTTATTCTCCTTGTTTCACTTCTTCTCTCTGTTGCCATTTCCCTGATTCCCGCAGCATCCTCCTTGCTGCCACGGCCACGGGATCGACGCCCAGCCACGCCAGGCAGTCGCGGGTCATGCAGCCCTCGGGTGTGCCAAGCTCGTGGCCACGGTAGAAGCAGGGCATGCAGGGCAGGTCCAGCTTCACCACGACTGCTCGCTGCCCAGGTGTGCCGCCTGTGTAGGGTCCCCAGGCATCGGAGTTTGACAGGCCGAAGATGGCGACAGTAGGCGTGCCCACGGCGGTTGCCAGGTGCATCAGCCCGGCGTCGTTGCCAACGAAGAGATCGGCTTCTGCCAGAACTGCTGCTGCGACGCGGATGCTGCCCTTGCCTGCAAAACTGCGAACAGGCATGCCCGATTGCATCATACTCATAACGTGTTGATGTAGTTCGGCTTCCTCTGGGCCGCCCATCAAGAACAACTGGCCGCCTGCATCGTGGTAGAGCGTATCGGCCAGTTGGGCGAAGCGCTCTGGAGCCCACCGGCGCGCGCTGCTGTAGCCGCCGCTGCCGGGATGCATAGCGATGATCGGGCGTTTAATGCTGGCTGCTGGCTCATCCCCGTATACCAGTTGGCGGGCCTGCTGGCGTTCCTCAGCGTTGATCGGCACTGTCAAATGTTTATCGCCGGTGGTTGCACCAACGGCTTTTGCCACCGCCAGGCTATATTCGGCTTCGTGCATAGCCCCAAAGCCCTGGTCTTTAACACGAACATTGAGGAACCAGCCATGCCCGTTGTCTAAGCCGGCGCGCCATTTTGCTCCGGTGGCTCGCATTAAAAGCTGGTGCTTCAAGCGACCGAAGAAGAGGGTGAGGTGATGGAGCAGGAGTACGGCGTCGTAGTCGCCATCACGCAGGATGTGCCAGAGGGGCCTGAGGCGGAGCAGGTTACGTGGATTTTTGAGCAACTGCTGTGGGTAGTCAAAGAGGTATTTATCGAGCACAATGACGTGGTCGATGACCTCCCAACCATCGAGGAGGCCAGCCGAGGCGGGTGTGACAAGCAGGTCGAGGCGCGCCTGCGGGTAGGTTTCGCGCAGGGCACGCAGGGCGGGCGTGGCTAACAAGAGATCGCCGATTGTTGCCAGCTTTACGACAAGGATATGCGCATCCGGTGGAAGCGTGATTTGTTTTTTATGCATAGATGTTAGTATTTTTGTCCTGCTGACCATGTGTAGTGCAGGAATTTGCAAAATTCCTGAAAGCCGATACGACGATAGATAGCGATACTCATCTCCGTGGGGGAAAGGATCGCTATACGGTAGCCCTGTTTACGAGCTTCGCGCATCGTATGCAGGGTCATGGCTGCTCCTACCCCCCGGCGCCTTGCCTGTGGGATGGTAGCAATACCATAGATACCTGCTACACCTGCATGAAAAAGCAGAGAGGCAATAGCGACAGGCTCGCCATGCAGCCAGCCGATATAGTGATGCCAGGGCATACCCCTACCAAATCCCACGTTGGCATAGGTATCATAGTAGACTTGCGCGCCCCCTGCCGATGCGCCGAAACCTTTCATCTCGATGGAGCGCAGTATCTTCAACGTCTCCAGGTCCTCGATTTCTGTGATTGTAAGCTGCTGGTTTACCGGGATGTTCTCGTTCGCTGCCAGGAGGTCAACTGCCATGCCTGTAGTCTGACTTTGGTAGACAAAGCTGTGTGACTCTAGAAAGGTTGCTAGGTTGGCTGGCCGCATGGAGGGTCCAACCGACCAGCCTGGTGCCACGTGGCGTACCTGGAAGTAAGCGAGCATTTCATTGATTTTTGCATCGATATATGCTTTGTCGTCGCTGGCAAAACGCGTGTGCAGTACATCGTTGAAGCCGGGAGGCAGAGGCGTCAAAAGCCAGAGCAACTCTGGAGTTTTATGCAGTTCTCCCTGCGGCAGTCCACGGCCAAAACACGCCATCTCTTCAACGAAGCTGGCTATGATAGCCTCCTCTATAGCCAGTGTCGCCAGGTTTTGTAGGATCATTCTGGAACCTTCTTCTCTGCCGCGTGGTGGAGGCCATCCCTCAGTTTATCTTGTACGACCTCGAATACCTGCGCCGGCAGGATGTTTTTCATGCACTGCGTCGTAAAGAAACGACAGTCGGCAGTATCTCTTGCATTGTAGCACGGACTGCACCAGATAGCACTACGCAAGATCGTGGCCGTAGGGCTAACGGGGCCGGATAGGGCCGGGTCGGTGGGGCCGTGTATCGCGATGAGCGGCGTGCCAACGGCTGCCGCTATGTGCATCGGGCCGCTGTCGCCACTGATTACCAGGTCGGCTCGCTGCAGGAGCGCAACAAGCTGGGGCAGGCTCGTCTTGCCAGCCAGGTTGATGGCGTGCTCTTGCATGCGGCGTGTCACGCTCTCGATGAGCGGCAAATCGCCGGAGGCCCCTGTCAGGACTACCTGGGCATCTTGCTCGCGCATCAGTTTATCGATCAGCGTTGCCCAGTAGGGGATGGGCCAGCGCTTGGATTGCCCGTTATTAGAGCTGACGTGGCAGGCAATCAATGGCTTACCCGGCTGTAGACCTTCCTTGAGCAGCAGTTGTTCCAGTTGCTGGCTGGCCTGTGGATCGACGTACAAGCGTGGTACGCGGTCCGCCGGAGTGATAGTTGCGCCTGCCACCTGTGCCAGTTCCAGGCAATAATCCACCTCGTGTTTGTGGTCGTTTGGACTCCAGTGGCGCCCCGGCACGCTGTCGGTCATAAAACCAGGGTAACTTTCGCGTCCGAAACCAACGCGCCGTTTCGCGCCGCCCAGAACTGCTAGCAGGCCTGCCCAGTTGCCAAAGACACTGATCGCGATGTCGTAGTGACGCGCGCGCAGGCGACGCAGCAGGGTATACGCGTCTCGCCAGTTTTTAGGCTGGATCAAGGCTTTAGGACGACGCCAGGCGTTCGGGTCGTAGGTGATGATTTCAGCAAGGTCAGGATCGTTATGCACGACTTTAGAGCTTGCGGGCAGGGCCAGCAGGTCGATTTCAACTTCTGGATAGGTGCGTTTGAGGGCGCGTACAACGGTCATCGAGAGTACGAGATCGCCGATAAGATCAAGGCGAATCACCAGGATGCGCCGTGGATGGGCGCTCAGCGGCGTCAATGGGCGATGTTTCCTGCCCCGTCTTCCTAGCCAGAGCAGGACTCCAATCAGGCTCATGATGAGATAAATACACTTGCCCAGGATGCTCTTGCTGGTTCTTATGGCTTGCTTGCGCAGCCTTCCTCCCGGACCTGGTGCGAAAGGATAGCCGTAGTTGTCCAGTTTATGTTCATAGATATATGACATTGGCTTTTTTTCTTAGGCATGGTTCAAATGAACGTGACAGTTCCACATCAACAGCAAGGTCCAGCCCTGTCATGCTGAGCGCAGCGAAGCATCTCGCTGCCGCTCGCAACAGACCCTTCGCGGAGTTTACACTGAGCGAAGCGCATGTGCTCAGGGTGACACTGTGTGACTGTTCAAACGGTCAAGGATTATTCTTCACACTTGAACCATGCCTTACGTTGTAGTCTCCGATTCGTCACGTTGTTTTTTGTCCTATACCGGCATCTCGGTGTAAAAGTGGAGCGAGTTTGTCGACTGCTTCCAATACCTGCTGCTCGGTTATGAGCCGCACGCACGGGTGATCTGCCAGTTCTTGTGGCGAGAAATCGAGGCGTCCACAGGGAATGGCCGGGCATGTTGGGCAGCGCTGCCTGGATGCGAGCACGATATGCCGCTCGTGAATGCCCCAGGGGCCAAAAATGCGCGGGTCGGTCGGTCCAAACAACTGCACAGTGGGTATACCCTGCGCCACTGCCAGGTGGAGCGGCCCGCTATCGACGCTCAGAACAAGCAGCGCTCTGCCCAGCAGCGCTGCCAACTGGCCTACCGTGGCATCTGTTACCAGCACGGCGGGTGATTGCATGCCCCTGGCAATCTCTTCCAACATGGGCTGCTCGTTTTTACTGCCCGTAAGGATAATACGAACTGGAGCGGAAGTTGTCAATGATTCCGTGAGAGTATCAGCACATGTAGCCCATCCCCGCGTGCGCCAGAGTTTGACCGCTGCACCGGTGCCAGGATGGATTACGACGATTGAAGTACCTGCACCGGTGCCTTCCTGGGCGAGGCGGTCGGTGACCCATTGCTGTTCTGCGGGTGTCGGGATGAACTGGAGGGGATAGCGTTCCGGGGTATATGGTTCGGCGAGTGGTGGGTAGCCTGATGCCTGCAGGGCGGCGCTGGCGAGGCGCAGGTTGGAAATGGTGGCATGTTCGGGCTGCTGCAAGTGCTCAGCATGGGTCAGGAATGGCTTGCCGGGCTCGAGAGCATAACCTATGCGGCAGGGGATACGTGCCAGGTAGAGCAAGGCCGCGCCCCACCAGAAATCAGGGCGCAGGTTGATGGCGAGATCGTAATGGCCGCGCCGTAATTGCTTCGCGACGCTGAAGAGCAGGATGTACGGGGCCAGTGCTTTTTGCGGGGTCCGCAGGAAACCGGGGAATGGGCAGGTCAGCAGGCGGTCGATGCCGGGATGCCGGGCGACTATTTCACTTGACCACGGGCCTACCATCATGGTGATGTGGGCGTTGGGCGCGTTTTGTTTGAGCGCGTCAAAGATGGGCGTTGTCAGCACCAGGTCGCCGAGATGGTCAGGGCGCAGTAGTAGCATACGTAGACTGGTTGAAAAGGTTTTGTTTATCGACTTTGCTGCTGACCGGGTGCCGGGAGCGCCGAGCAGGCGTACTAGCAGTAGGATCAAGGTGCGGAGAAGACGTTTCAAAATGTAGCCTCTTTGGTGCTTCCTGACTTTTCGACGATAACCTCATTGTATCGCCTCATTATAGCAGAGTGCGTATCGCTGGTCTAACCCCCTGGGAGTGCCAATGCTAGAAATGCCATAACTTAAAATTGAAGTAGCTAGTAGTAAAGTCATCCATTTTCAGTACTACCTGCGTCAACAGGTCTTTCAGAAGAGGGAGCGCAAGGTAGATAAAAACAATGAGCGAGTAAGCTAGATAAGGAAGCTCCTGGATGGGAATGGATTCGTGCGCCACGAAAGGATGCCACAACACGCTGTATTCGAGCGTATAGTGACACACCAATTCTAAAGCATAGTAATTGGCCATGCATAGATTCAATCCTTGCTGGTCAAAGAGTGCGCCGTCGATGCCTACCCAGAGCGATAAACAGAATACTGCCGTGGTCAGGACGTTGACAAACAGCGAGCGACTGCGATAATGCAGGCGCAGGGCAAGCGCAAATGAAGCCGGGATCGATGCAAAGAGAAAAAACCTTGGTCCCCAGAACCACCCGCCGTACCATGCCCACCACGGTGAGTAGACAAGCACTAAGCCGACCAGGAAGCTGATCCATAACAGATACATGGAATACAGCTCGATCTTGAGACTTGATCTGATTCTGCGTATCAGGCCGCGCACTGGCAACAGCAGTCCCGGCGCGAAGAAGAAAAGGCCCTTGCCAAATGAGAACAGGATGGAAAGCAGGCCGAAGAAAAAGGGATAGCTAAAGCCTTGCTTCCCTGAATAGGGCATGACCGTGTGCGCTGGACGCACATAACTATCGTAGCCGCCGAGAGAAAAACTGCCACGACGAATCTTGTACTCGAGCAGTATCAACCCGCAGGCGGCGCCAAAGGCCAGGATATATCGCCAGCGCTTGTCGTCAAGAGCGCGTTTAAGCACGACACATCCAAGAGCAACGATGCTGGCCGGAGTATTGATAACTCCTAGTACGACGGTGCTCCATCCTGCCAGCGACCGTCCGGTCATGAACAGCACGATGCCCACGGCGACAAGGATGGCGGTAAACACTTCTCCGTAGTAGTCTAGCAGGTGATTGGCGAACATGGAAGCGACAATGAGGACGAGGAAAAATGTACGGATTAGCCCACGGTCCATGCGATTTCTCAGCAGGAAATAGAGCACAAGCAGTCCAATCGCGAAGACGAACAGGTTGTAGCGTGAGATCCACCACGCGGGCGTCATAAACAGCTTGCCAAGCAACCAGAATGGAATTGAAAATGCTGGCCCTACCATGGAGTAGGGCATATCTGAGAGCTTGCCGTGTTCGAGCAGCAGTGATATCGCCTGAAATCGCAGTATTCCATCTCCAAGGATATGATGTGGCAAGAAGAAACAGATAGCCAGCAGGCCTGCTACAATCAAGCCGGTCTCAAAGGCTGCACGCAAGGTGGTATTTGGGATAAGGGCCGCTCTCTCACCAGTAATGTCCTGGTCAGATTGCGCATCTGGATGATCCTGGTTTTGATCGGGGGTTGTAACATCAGTACTTGCCATTGTGCTCGCTGTTTTCCTCAGACTCATAGGATGGAGAAAGCTGATACGATTTCCGGCCAGGCGCTCCGTGTATGGTAGGGGCGACCCTTGCGGTCGCCCTGCACGCGGTCGCCCTGCATACGGTCGCCCTGCAAGCGCCCCCCCTTATTACAATTACGAATTACCGCTCCCGGTCGTCTCAGGCTTTTTTCTCGGCACCGAGAATGGTATTGATAGTTGTGCCACAGACGGAGCATTGACCCTTCAGGGCGGGTTTACCGTTTTTCATGGTTACCCTCTGGGGGTCTTTCATCTCGCGCTTGGTTTTACACTTGACGCAATAATACAGATCAGCCATGGTGAAGTTGCCTCCTTACGTCCTCTAATAAACAGCTACATTCCCCGCCTTGGGGTGTATCGCACGCGACAGATAGACTTCGTATCCCTGTGTTCGTAATTGCTCCTGTACCCTGTGAGCGCAAGCAAGTTCAGAGAACGGTGCAAAGAGTGT
>Ga0209648_10006423_pt1 | contig 10114 bp, 19 predicted proteins | sample GraSoi2013_115cm_FD_185830 | JGI IMG/M metagenome (GOLD analysis project Ga0209648, IMG submission 185830) | Grasslands soil microbial communities from the Angelo Coastal Reserve, California, USA - Sample 9_17_2013_115cm (SPAdes) (version 2) | ecosystem: Environmental > Terrestrial > Soil >...
GGCCAGTGCCGCTGCCCACCGAGAAGAACGTCTACTGCGTCATCCGCTCACCGCACAAGTACAAGGACTCGCGTGAGCACTTCGAGATGCGCACGCACAAGCGCCTGATCGACATCATCGACCCCACGCCTAAGACCGTCGACTCCCTGATGCGGCTCGACCTGCCCGCCGGAGTCGACATCGAGATCAAGCTCTGAGGGACGCACCGAGATGACCAAGCAGATCAAGGGGGTCCTGGGCACCAAGCTCGGCATGACCCAGGTCTTCGACGACGACGGGAGGATGGTTCCCGTCACGGTCGTGGCGGCCGGCCCCTGCGTCGTCACCACGGTGCGCACGCCGGACGCCGACGGCTACGCCGCGGTCCAGCTCGGCTACGGCGAGGTCGACCCGCGCCGGGTGAACAAGCCGGAGGCCGGTCACTTCGTCCGGGCGGGCGTCACGCCGCGCCGGTACCTGGTGGAACTGCGCACCGACGACGCCTCGGACTACACGCTCGGCCAGGAGGTCACCGCCGGGGCGTTCGAGGCGGGCGAGCTCATCGACGTGACGGCCAGGAGCAAGGGGAAGGGATTCGCCGGCGTCATGAAGCGGCACGGGTTCCGCGGCCTGAGCGCCTCGCACGGCACTCAGCGCAAGCACCGCGCGCCCGGGTCCATCGGCGGCTGCGCTACCCCGGGCCGGGTGTTCAAGGGCCTGCGGATGGCCGGCCGGATGGGCGGCGTCCGCACCACGGCTCCCAACCTGACCCTGCACCGCGTCGACGCCGACCGCGGGCTGCTGCTGATCAAGGGCGCGGTTCCCGGGCCTGCCGGCGGGCTGGTCCTGGTCCGCAGCGCCGTCAAGTCCCCGGCTCCAGCCGTGAGCCGGACTGAACGGTAGGAGACAGGGCCGATGACTGCAACAGTGAACGTCGTTTCTCCGTCCGGCTCGTCCGACGCGACCGTGGAGCTCCCGGCGGAGATCTTCAACGCCAAGGTGAACTTGCCGCTGATCCACCAGGTGGTCGTGGCGCAGCAGGCCGCGGCCCGGCAGGGCACGCACGCCACGAAGAACCGCGGCGCGGTCCGGGGCGGCGGCAAGAAGCCGTACCGCCAGAAGGGCACCGGCCGCGCCCGCCAGGGCTCGATCCGCGCTCCGCAGTTCAACGGCGGGGGCGTGGCACACGGTCCCGTGCCGAGATCCTACGAGCAGCGGACGCCCAAGAAGATGAAGGCTGCCGCGCTGCGCGGCGCGCTGTCCGACCGGGCCGCCCACAGCCGGGTGCACGTGGTGAGCGGCTTCACCGACGGCGACGAGCCGCGGACCAAGGACGCGCTCGCCGTGCTGGATTCGGTCACCGCCGCGGCCCCCTCGGCGGCGCCGGTGCTGGTCGTGGCCGCCGCCGACGACGTCCTGACCTGGAAGAGCCTACGTAACGTGCGAAGCGTCCACCTGATCGCCTCGGGCCAGCTCAACACGTACGACGTGCTGGTCAGCGACCACGTGGTCTTCACCCAGGCGGCGCTGGACGAGTTCGTAACCAGGTCCGGGTTCGCCGCTGCCGAGCCCGCCGCTGCCGCCGATTCCCCTGAACCCACCGATTCCCCTGAACCCACCGACCACCTCCCCAACCCCCTCCATTCTGAGGACGCGTCGTGAGCAAGATCGCCAATCCGCGGGACGTCCTGCTCAAGCCGGTCATCTCGGAGAAGAGCTACCGGCTGGCGGATGACGGCAAGTACACGTTCGTCGTCGCGCCCGGTTCCAACAAGACCCAGATCAGGCAGGCGGTCGAGGCCGTCTTCCGGGTCCGGGTGACCGGTGTCAACACGGTCAACAGGCCCGGCAAGCGGCGCAGGACGCGGTTCGGCTGGGGCAAGCGGCCGGACACCAAGCGCGCCATCGTCACCCTCGCCGAGGGAGAACGGATCGATATCTTCGGCGGCCCGGTCAGCTAGCCGGGCGATCCATAGGAGCTCGAATTACATGGCAATCCGCAAGTACAAGCCGACGACCCCGGGCAGGCGGGGCGCGAGCGGCGCTGACTTCTCCGAGGTCACCCGGGGTGAGCCGGAGAAGTCCCTGGTGCGCCCGCTGCACTCCCGTGGCGGCCGGAACGTGCACGGCCGCATCACCACCCGGCACCAGGGCGGGGGGCACAAGCGCGCGTACCGGCTGATCGACTTCCGGCGGGCGGACAAGGACGGCGTGCCCGCCAAGGTCGCGCACATCGAGTACGACCCGAACCGCACCGCCCGGATCGCGCTGCTGCACTACTCCGACGGGGAGAAGCGCTACATCATCGCCCCGGAGGGCCTGGGCCAGGGGGACCTGGTCGAGAACGGGCCGGGCGCGGACATCAAGCCCGGCAACTGCCTGCCGCTGCGTAACATCCCGACCGGCACCGTCGTGCACGCCATCGAGCTCCGGCCAGGCGGCGGAGCCAAGATCGCGCGCTCGGCCGGGTCGGGCGTGCAGTTGCTGGCCAAGGAGGGCAAGCTCGCGCAGCTGCGCATGCCGTCCGGCGAGATCAGGCGCGTGGACGCCACCTGCCGGGCCACCATCGGCGAGGTCGGCAACTCCGAGCAGGGCAATATCAAGATCGGCAAGGCGGGCCGGAACCGGTGGAAGGGGCGCCGCCCGTCGGTCCGCGGGGTCGCGATGAACCCGGTCGACCATCCCCTCGGCGGCGGCGAGGGCAAGAGCTCGGGCGGTCGGCACCCGGTCAGCCCGTGGGGGAAGCCCGAAGGGCGCACCCGCCGGGCCAACAAGCCCAGCGACCGGATGATCACCCGTCGGCGCGGCAAGAAGAAGCGGTAGGAGCACCCAGAAATGCCTCGTAGCCTGAAGAAGGGCCCTTTCGTGGACGACCACCTGATGAAGAAGGTGGACGTCCAGAACGACAGGGGCACCAAGAACGTGATTAAGACCTGGTCTCGTCGCTCCATGATCGTTCCTGCGATGCTGGGCCACACGATCGCCGTGCACGACGGCCGCAAGCACGTGCCGGTGTTCATCACCGAGTCGATGGTCGGGCACAAGCTCGGCGAGTTCGCGCCCACCCGTACCTTCCGCAGTCACGTGCGGGACGACCGGCGCAGCCGCCGGTAGTGGTGCTGGCAGCGCGCAGGCGTCGATAGATACCAGAACGAGAGAAGGAAGCGATGGAAGCGAGGGCAAAGGCGCGGTACGTGCGCGTCACGCCGCGTAAGGCCCGCCGGGTGGTGGACCTTATCCGCGGGATGCCTGCCAACGAGGCACAGGCGGCGCTGGCCTTCGCGCCGCAGTCGGCGAGTGACCCCGTCGGCAAGGTGCTGGCGAGCGCCATCGCCAACGCCGGGCAGGCGCGCCTGGACGAGGGCTCGCTCGTGGTGAGCCGGGCCTGGGTGGACGAGGGGCCGACGCTCAAGCGGTTCCGGCCCCGGGCGCAGGGCCGCGGCTACCGGATCAATAAGCGCACCAGCCACATCACGGTCATCGTTTCCGACGAGTCCCGTGCATCGAGCAGCAGGGAGAGGACCCGCTAGTGGGCCAGAAAGTGAACCCGCACGGGTTCCGGCTGGGCATCACCACCGACTTCAAGAGCCGGTGGTACGCCGACAAGCTGTACAAGGACTACGTTGCGGAAGACGTCGCGATACGCCGGATGCTGCAGCGAGGCATGGAGCGCGCTGGCATCTCGAAGGTGGAGATCGAGCGGACCAGGGACCGGGTGCGGGTCGACATTCACACCGCCCGCCCCGGCATCGTGATCGGCCGCCGCGGCGCGGAGGCCGACCGGATCCGCGGCGACCTGGAGAAGCTGACCAGCAAGCAGATCCAGCTGAACATCCTCGAGGTCAAGAACCCAGAGATTGATGCCCAGCTGGTCGCCCAGGGCGTGGCGGAGCAGCTGTCCAGCCGGGTCTCGTTCCGCCGCGCGATGCGCAAGGCGATGCAGACCGCGATGAAGGGCGGCGCCAAGGGGATCCGGGTGCAGTGCGCGGGCCGTCTGGGCGGCGCGGAGATGTCGCGGTCGGAGTTCTACCGCGAGGGACGAGTGCCGCTGCACACGCTCCGGGCCGACATTGACTACGGTTTCTACGAGGCCCGGACGACCTTCGGCCGGATCGGCGTGAAGGTGTGGATCTACCGCGGCGAGGCCGCGCAGACCCGGGCCGAGCGCGAGGCGGCCGCCGCGGCGCTGCGGGCCGGCCAGCGGCCGGGCCGTGACCGTGACCGTGACCGTGACCGGTCGCCGCAGCGCGGCCGGCGGCGTCCGGGCGCGCCCGACTGGACCGATCGCGGCGGGTCGGCCGGCCCGGACCGGGGCGACGACCGCGGCCAGGAAAGCCGCGACCAGGCGCCCGTGCTGCCAGCACCCGCGCCGGCAGGCGCGGGTGCTGCCGGCCCGGGCGCCGGCGCGGGCGAGGAGGGCTGAGACATGCTGATCCCGCGGAGGGTGAGGCACCGCAAGCAGCACCGGCCGGACCGGCACGGGGCCGCCAAGGGCGGGACTCGGGTGACGTTCGGCGAGTACGGCATCCAGGCCGTCGAGCACTCCTACGTGACCAACCGGCAGATCGAGGCCGCCCGTATCGCCATGACGCGGCACATCCGCCGCGGCGGGAAGGTGTGGATCACGATCTACCCGGACCGCCCGCTGACCAAGAAGCCGGCCGAGACCCGGATGGGCTCGGGCAAGGGGGCGCCCGAGTGGTGGGTCGCCAACGTGAAGCCGGGCCGGGTCATGTTCGAGCTGTCGGGCGTATCGGAGCCCATCGCCAGGGAGGCGCTACGCCGCGCGATGCACAAGCTGCCCATGAAGTGCAAATTCGTCAAGCGCGAAGTGGGTGAGGCGTGATGGCATGCACAAGCTGCCCATGCTGTGCTCACGAGGGGGCAAAATTCGTGAAGCGAGAGGTCGGTGAGGCGTGATGGCTAAGGGCCTGGTCGCCGCTGATCTGCGGGGCTCGACCGAGGAAGAACTCGACAGCAAGCTGGCGGAGGCCAAGATCGAGCTGTTCAACCTCCGCTTCCAGGCGGCCACTGGCCAGCTGGAAAGCCACGGACGGCTCCACGCCGTGCGCAAGGAGATTGCCCGCATCTACACGGTGAAGCGGGAGCGCGAGCTCGGGATCGTGAGCGCGGCGGAGGAGTTCGCGGAGGAGGCGGAAGAGGATGAGTGACGATAGCAGCGGCGGGCTCTCGCGCGGCTACCGCAAGGTCCGTGAGGGCCTCGTGGTCAGCGACAAGATGGACAAGACCGTCGTGGTCGTCGTCGAGGACCGGGTGAAGCACCCCAAGTACGGCAAGGTCATCCGGCGCACGAAGAAGTACAAGGCCCACGACGGTGCCAATGCCTGCGGCATCGGCGACCGGGTTCTCCTGATGGAGACCAGGCCGCTGTCCGCCACCAAGCGCTGGCGGGTGGCGGAGATCCTGGAGAAGGCGAAGTAAGCATGCGCGGGGGAACGAGCAGCCTCCGCGCGGACACCAGACCCGGCCCGCTTGCGGGCCACTGACAGACACAGCAGCAAACACAGCCCCGGCCCGCGTGCGGGCCACAGACACCAAGCCGGCCCGCGTACGGGCCGGGGTCGAAGCAGGAGTTGACGTGATCCAGCAGGAGTCGCGGCTCAAGGTCGCCGACAACACGGGTGCCAAGGAGATTCTGTGCATCCGCGTGCTCGGCGGCTCGGGCAGGCGATACGCGGGTATCGGCGATGTCATCGTGGCGACCGTCAAGGATGCCCTTCCCGGCGCCGGGGTGAAGAAGGGCGACGTGGTCAAGGCGGTCGTCGTGCGGACGCGCAAGGAGCGTCGCCGCGGGGACGGCTCCTACATCCGCTTCGACGAGAATGCGGCCGTGCTGATCAGGGATGGCGGGGATCCGCGCGGCACTCGCATCTTCGGGCCGGTCGGCCGCGAGTTGCGGGAAAAGCGGTTCATGCGGATCATCTCGCTCGCGCCGGAGGTGCTGTGATGACGAGGAAGCCCGCTGTGACGAAGAACGCAGGGACGGCGAAGCCGCCCGGAATGAAGATCAAGAAGGGCGACCGGGTGATCGTTGTCGCCGGCCGGGACAACGGCCGCGAGGGCACGGTCATCGCCGCCTACCCGGACAAGCAGCGGCTGCTGGTCCAGGGCGTCAACATGATCAAGAAGAACACCAAGGTCGATTACCAGGGTCGGCGCGGCGTGCGGAACCCAGGCAAGGAGGGCGGCATCATCCATCAGGAGGCGCCCATCCACGTCAGCAACGTGCAGCTGATCGACCCGGATACGAAGAAGCCCGCCCGCGCGGGCTACCGGCGCGACGACGACAACAAGAAGATCCGGATCTCGCGCCCGAGCGGTAAGGACATCTGATGGCTGCAGCACAGAAGGCGCCGCAGACAAGGCAGGCGCGCGGCGGGCGCGACGGCCGGCCCGCCGGCCCGAGCGAACGGCGTCAGGGCGCGGAGCGTGCCGGGCGCGACGGCCGGCCCGCCGGCCCGAGCGAACGGCAGAGCGGGGAGTCCGGGGGGCCTCCCGGGGCAAGCGCCTCCCCCCCGCCTCCGCCGAGGCTCAAGGAGCGTTACCGCGCCGAGATCGCTCCTGCGCTCCGCGAGGAGTTCGGCTACTCCAACGTCATGCAGATCCCCGGCCTGTCCAAGATCGTGGTGAACATGGGCGTCGGCGAGGCGGCCCGGGACGCCAAGCTGATCGACGGCGCGGTGAAGGACCTGACGATCATCACCGGGCAGAAGCCGGCCGTCGCCCGGGCGAGGAAGTCGGTGGCCCAGTTCAAGCTCAGGGAAGGCATGCCGATCGGCGCGCACGTCACGCTCCGCGGGACGCGGATGTGGGAGTTCTGCGACCGGCTGCTGTCCCTGGCCCTGCCCAGGATCCGTGACTTCCGCGGGCTGAGCGACAAGCAGTTCGACGGCCGGGGGAACTACACCTTCGGCCTCACCGAGCAGCTTATGTTCCACGAGATCGACCCGGACCAGGTGGACCGGCAGCGCGGCATGGACGTGACCGTCGTCACTACCGCGACCAACGACGCAGAAGGCCGCTCGCTGCTGCGGCGGCTCGGATTTCCGTTTAGGGAGGGCTGATCAGTGGCGAAGAAGAGCCTGATCGCCAAGGCGAAGCGCAAGCCGAAGTTCGCCGTGCGCGGGTACACCAGGTGCTCGCGCTGCGGCCGGCCGCGCGCGGTTTACCGCAGGTTCGGCCTGTGCCGCATCTGCTTCCGGATGATGGCGCACCGCGGAGAGCTTCCCGGCATCACCAAGTCCAGCTGGTAGGCCCCGATCAGTACACACGGGGGCAAGACGAAGACCCTGCAGGCGCTACCGCGCCTGGCACGATGACCGACCTGGGCGCGACCAGCGCCCACCGACCACGCCGAAGGTCCCCAGGGAAACCGCGGCGAGGAGGGCCTCCAGGCCATGACCATGACCGACCCGGTCGCAGACATGCTGACCCGTCTGCGCAACGCCAATTCGGCATACCACGACACCGTGACCATGCCGCACTCCAAGATCAAGGTGCACATCGCGGAGATCCTCCAGCAGGAGGGCTACATCGCGGGATGGAATGTTCAGGACGCCGAGGTCGGCAAGAACCTGGTGATAGCCCTCAAGTTCGGGCCGACCAGGGAGCGCTCGATTGCCGGGCTCAAGCGGGTCTCCAAGCCCGGCCTGCGGGTGTACGCGCGCAAGGACAACCTGCCGCGGGTGCTCGGCGGCCTCGGTGTCGCGATCATCTCGACGTCGTCCGGGCTGATGACCGACAAGCAGGCGAACAAGAAGCGCGTGGGCGGGGAAGTCCTCGCCTACGTCTGGTAGGGAAGCGGCATGAAGCCGCTCCGGCGTCTTATAGGGAACGAGTGATGTCACGAATCGGACGGACGCCCGTCGTCATCCCCAGCGGCGTGGACGTCACCATCAGCGGCCGCGATGTCACCGTGCGGGGTCCGCGCGGGGTCCTGAGCATGGAGGTGGCCGCGCCCATCGAGGTCTCGCAGGCGGACGGCGCCATCAGGGTGACCCGGCCGAGCGACGAAGGCGAGATCAGGGCGCTGCACGGCCTGTCGCGCTCGCTGATCGCCAACATGGTCACGGGCGTTACCGAGGGATACCGCAAGACGCTGGAGATCGTCGGGGTCGGGTACCGGGTACAGGCGAAGGGCCAGGGCCTGGAGTTCTCGCTCGGCTTCAGCCACCCGGTCCCGGTGACCGCGCCCGAGGGGATCACGCTGCGGGTCGAGTCGCCCACCAGGTTCGTGGTCGAGGGGATCGACAAGCAGCAGGTCGGCGAAGTCGCGGCCAACATACGCAAGCTCCGCAAGCCAGACCCCTACAAGGGCAAGGGCGTGCGGTACCAGGGCGAGCAGATCCGCCGCAAGGTCGGGAAGGCTGGGAAGTAGGAGATGTCTGGCACCAGGACCCGGGCGCACGGCCGCATCACCGGCCGCACGGCCGCGCGCGTCTCAGCGCGCGCACGGCGCCACCTCCGGGTAAGGAAGAAGGTCACCGGGAGCGCGGCCCGTCCGCGGCTGGTGGTTACCCGCTCGGCCCGGCACGTGTTCGCGCAGCTCGTCGACGACACCGTCGGCGGCACGCTGGTATCCGCGTCGACCCTGGATGCGTCGATCCGCGGCTCAGGAGGGGACAAGACGGCCCAGGCGAGGCAGGTCGGTGCGCTGCTCGCGGAGCGCGCATCGCAGGCCGGCATCACGGCAGCGGTCTTCGACCGCGGCGGGCATGCCTACCACGGCCGGGTGGCCGCGCTCGCGGACAGCGCCCGCGAAGGCGGGCTGGCCCTGTGAGGCAAATAGGCAGTTCCATGATCGTGGTGGATGGGGTGCGTATGCAGTTGCTCAGCCACCACGATCATGGAAAGCAGACACTCAGTAAGAAAAGGAAGATCTGATGGCAGCAACACCGCGGCGTGGCGCAGGAGGCGGCGGCGAACGGCGCGACCGCCGTGACGACCGCCGCGGCGGCCCGGCCGACCGGGGCACCGCCTACCTGGAGCGGGTGGTCGCCATCAACCGGGTGGCCAAGGTGGTCCAGGGCGGCCGGCGCTTCAGTTTCACCGCGCTCGTGGTCGTCGGCGACGGCAACGGCCTGGTCGGCGTCGGGTACGGGAAGGCCAAGGAGGTGCCCGCGGCGATCGCCAAGGGCGTCGAGGCGGCCAAGAAGGGCTTCTTCCGGGTGCCCAGGATCGCGGGCACGATCCCGCACACCGTGCAGGGCGAGGCTGCGGCGGGCGTGGTCTTGCTGAAGCCGGCCAGCCCGGGAACCGGCGTCATCGCCGGCGGGCCCGTCCGGGCCGTGCTCGAGTGCGCGGGTATCCATGACGTGCTGTCCCGCTCCCTGGGGTCATCGAACCCGATCAACGTGATCCACGCGACGGTGACGGCGCTGAAGAGCCTGAACCGTCCCGAGGAGATCGCGGCCCGGCGCGGCCTGCCGATCGAGCACGTGGCCCCCGCGGCCATGCTCAGGGCCCGCGCCGCTGCTGCGGCGACGGCTGCTGCCGGGGCCGGAGCCGGCGAGCGGGAGACACAATGAGCGAGCCCGAGGGGCGCGAGGCGCCCCGCAGGGGAGCGGGAGACACTGAATGACAGAGCTGAGGGTCACCCAGGTCAAGTCGCGGATCGGCGGCACGCAGGTGCAGCGGGACACGCTGCGCTCGCTGGGGCTGCGGCGGATCGGCGACGTGGTCGTGAAGGCGGACCGGCCGGAAATCCGGGGCATGGTCCGGGCGGTGCGCCACCTGGTCACCGTCGAGGAGGTCGATTGATATGGCAGAAGGCGACAACGTCCCGGGCGGGCGAGGGCTAAAGGTCCACCACCTGCGCCCGGCCCCCGGTGCGCGCACCGCCCGGACCAGGGTCGGCCGCGGCGAGGCAGGCAAGGGCAAGACGGCCGGCCGCGGCACCAAGGGAACCAGGGCGCGCGGCTCGGTCGCAGGCGGCTTCGAGGGCGGCCAGATGCCCCTGCACCGGCGGGTGCCCAAGCTCAAGGGGTTTTCGAACCTCCGCTTCAAGACCACGTATCAGGTGGTCAACGTCGAGCGCCTGGCCGCCCTGTACCCGGACGGCGGGGACGTGACCCCCGACGACCTCGCCGCTAAGGGCGCGGTCCGTCCGGGTGAG
>Ga0209648_10006425_pt1 | contig 10114 bp, 6 predicted proteins | sample GraSoi2013_115cm_FD_185830 | JGI IMG/M metagenome (GOLD analysis project Ga0209648, IMG submission 185830) | Grasslands soil microbial communities from the Angelo Coastal Reserve, California, USA - Sample 9_17_2013_115cm (SPAdes) (version 2) | ecosystem: Environmental > Terrestrial > Soil >...
CGGTTGCGCTCATGAAAAATACCGGCTGGGCCGCTCTGCCGGGCGTGTTTGAGAAGCCACCGGTTTCCACGCAGCAGATTCTCCACCCGGCGCTGTACCGGTCCGGCAAAGCTCCTGCCGTTGTCGCTCTGCCACGGCTGGAGAAATTGCTGGGCGACAACTGGTCGAAGCTCGACGAAAACGTCATGGGCGAATTTGGCTGGAAGGAAGTCTTGAAGCAATTCCTCGACAACGACCGGGCCAAGACTCTGGCCGCAGCCTGGGACGGCGACCGCTACGTCGTCTTCGAGCACAAACAATCGAAGAAGCTCATCCTGATCAGCCGGCTGCACCTGGATAGCGATGAACACGCGGTCCGTTTCTTCGGACAATATTCCGAAGCGCTGGAGAAGAAGTACGCGGAGCGCTCGAATTTGCTTCGGCGCCCGAACTTTTTTTCTTTTGATACGCCGGAAGGTAGCGTGTTCCTGGATTGTTTGGGAAACGAGTGCGTGACCATGGAAGGCACGACACGCAACATTTTCGACGGTTTTACCAAAGCGCTGAACTGGCCTTTGGCTCCGCAACCGCCGGAAAAACTTGGATCCGTTCCCGCGAGGACCACAATGATCTCCGCGCCTGGAGAAAACATTGTCGCGGTAAGAGATCTCCGTCTAAGTTTCCAGCTTCCTGCAAAGGCGGACGTTCTTACTCTGCACGCCGAACGGCAAGAAGCGTCAAATCGTCCGTTTGCTTCAAACCCTCCCGAAAGCTCAGCAGATCCTCGAGACATTTAGAGATCAGCCCCGCAGGCTCAATCCCTGTGTGCCGCGCTGCCAGCGTGCGGATTCGCTGAAGACCATACTCTGCACCCGCGCGATTCCGAGCCTCCGTCAAACCGTCGGTATACAGGAACAGAGTGTCATCATGAGCCAGTGTGAGCCGATGCACAGGGAAGCGGGTGTCACAGAACATCCCCAGGGGCACTCCCGTGGAATCCTCTGGGGTTGCTCCGTCACCATGGATGTGAAGCACGGGAAGGTGGCCGGCACTGACAAACTCCACCGAGCCATCGTGGGCAGCTCGTCCCACGACGAGAGTGGCAAATTGTCCCGCTAAAGTGCTCTCGCAGAAAATGCGGTTGGCGTCTTCCACCATACGATCGAGCGGAAGACCGGCTTCGGCGAGGCTGCGAAACGTTGCATGGAGGTGGCTCATGAGCATCGACGCGGCAACACCCTTGCCGGAAACATCCCCCAGCATAAAGAGCAGGCCGCCGCCTGTTTCGAAAAGATCGCAGTAGTCGCCGCTCACCATGCCGGCGGGTTGATAGTGGTAGCGCACATCCCAGCCATCTGGTGTCAGGCCGGGTTTCGGCAAGAGAGCGCGCTGGATGCGTGCGGTCAGCGAAAGATCACTCTCCAAGGCGCGCTGTTCGGCGGTCGTAAGATGGTCCAGACAGAACCGCACCAATGGATCGGCCAGCAGGCGCTCCGCTTCAATGGTGTCGTGGCACGTCTCGCAGAGCCCGAATGCTCCTTGATCGATACGGCTCAGCGCGGTGTCCACAGCCGTCAACAATTGAGAAAGAGATGCATCGGCGGCGGGCGAACGCAAAGCCTGGTGAAGGCGCTCGCGGCGTTGTTCCAGTTCGGTGCGCAGATAACTTCGTTCGGCAGCGATCATACTACCTCCTGCCACAGGTTGCTGTTTTGCAGCTGAGCTTTCCATCCGATTTCCTCCTTTGAATCGAGGAACACAGGAATTGGCTTAACGGGGACGGCATCTGCTCTAAGCTTGCGATTCGCCGCTGGAGCGAGAAAGCGCAAGCGGTCTTGCCAAGCCGTCGTTGATTCGCATTAGATGCTGCAAACGTGCAAGACGGTGCAGGAATTTTTGCTCCAGCCGCGACGTGAGGAGCGGATCGCTCGAATTGGCGCGCTGACGCCGCAGCGTGGCAACTGCCAACTTGGCAAATTGACCCGCTTTTGCCAGGTCTTTGGCGCGCCGTTCATAGTAAATGGCCAGTTGTTCGCAGGCGTGAATGCCGTTGTGCGGATCGGCAACAGTTTCCAGCCAGATCTCTACTGCGCGCCCATGTTCACCGCGGCGCTTGAACATAAGCGCAAGTTCGCGCCGCGCTTTCGGGCGGAATTCCTGCGGCAGACCCAATTCCAGCGCCTGCATACACGCGAAATGCGCGCGATCGTCCTCCCCCCGGCGCTGGAGAAATCGCGAGAGCCCGAACAGGTCGAGGCTTTCGATTTCGTTTGTGGTGCTGGATGCTTCCGAAAGCAGCGCGTTGATTTTGCCGAAGAGAGCAGCGAGCCCGCGCAAGTCCATTTGATTGTGGCGCACGACGCCGGCGAGCGGCGCGGCCGGCCCGCCACGCAGGTAGTCGAAATAAAATTGCGGTATGAGCGCCGAGGCCACATCGTTCTCGCGGTGCCAGCCGAGGCGCGGAGCGTCGAGGACGCGGCGTTCAAGTTCCACGAGGCGCACCGAACCGAGGCGAAGTTTCCAAAGCGCGCGTGCGGGATGCAGCAAATCAAGATGCGCCGCCAACTTTGGCACGGCGATGGAGCGCGTCATAGTGAAGCGATTTTCGAGCAGCGGCCAATCGAATGATTTTCCATTGAAGGTAACGAGCACCGGGCGCTCGGCGACACGCTGTGATAATTCCAGCAACAGCGAATGTTCTTCCGCGAAGTCGCGCATAAAGAATTGCTCGACCTGCAAACCGCCTGCATCCCACCACGCGAGACCAATCAGAAAGGCGTACGTGCCGGTGCCGCCAGCCAGGCCGGTGGTTTCGGTGTCAAGGAAGAGCCATTCTTCTGGATTTTGCAATGCGGCGCGCGTTTTGCGGGAGAGCGATTCGTCGCGCGTACGTGAGAGTAATTCGATGGTTGTGGAGGAAGGGTCCGCAAATTCCGGAGTGGAGAACCAGTTTCGAATGGCAAGATGTTCGCCAAAATGATTTGTGGCCACGCCCGCGCCGAGAAGGCGGCCGAGGGCATCTTCTTCGCCGGGCTTTCGAATCGCTGCGGGCCGCACTGGCGCTGGCCGGGAGGGCTTCAGCGCGGCGAGTCTTGAGAATTTGTCAGTTGCGGCAGACATCTACGCACACAACCTGTCGAGAATGGCGAGAGCGGCCTCTTTTGCGCGAGGGGCGAGGTCGCCCGCGGGGCCAACGCACGACGGGCAGCCTTGTTCGCAGGGGCACGCGGCGATCAGTTCGCGCGTCTTTTGCACCAGCGTTGCGTGCGTTCGAAAGAGGGGTTCAGAAAAGCCGATGCCGCCGGGGTAGGCGTCGAAGAGGTACAAGTTTGGTTCGAAGAATTCTTTCGGGTTGTGGGAGATCGCATCTTCCATGCGGGACGCGGTGAAATTTTCGATCGTGCCGTGTAGGAGCGCAGCATCCCGACAAGGTCGGGACAGGTGCTGCGCCCCTACGGCTGCGGAACCGGAATCAGGTGCGGGAGGCCGCTCGCCGATGGCGGTGCCGAGATCGCGGCGGTCGCACATGAGGAGAAGGGTGGCGACGGATTCGAGGGCGTGGAGAAGGCCGAACATTCCGCTTTGGCGCTCGCTTACCGTGAAGGAAAGTGATTCGAGCAGCGAGCGTTCGAGGGTGATCCAGTAAGCAGTTGTGTGCATTTCGTTTTCGGGAAGTTCGAGTTTTCCGTCACCGATATTTTCGTTGGTGAAGAATTTGATTTTCTTGAAGCCGACCACCTGCGAGCGGACAAGGACATCGCCGTGGGAGAAAGAGGAAGTAAGGGAGGTTGAGGAAGCAGAGGACGAAGAGGGCCTCGATGGAATTAAAGGGAGTTCCTTGTGCTTAACCACCGAAGATGCCGAATTGCGCTGCGTGGCGGCGATTTCAAGGACGCGGACCTGGGTGTAGCGGACGGCGTCAGTGTAGTAGTCGACGTCAACGCGCTTGACGTAGGCTTTGCGCTCCTTGAAGTCGAGATGTTCGACGTGGTGTTGCTGGCCGCCGTGAATGTAGATGGCTTTTTCGTGGAGGAACACCAGAGCGCTGGGGAAATCCACTTCGCCGATGACGGTGGGCGCGCCGGTGACGTCGACGATCACGAAATTGTCGCTGCTCACGGAACGCAGACTGATGGTATCAGCGGGATAAGCTTCGTGAGTCCAGTGATAATTCTCTCCCGCAAGATGCAGGTAGCCAGCCTCGGCGAGCCGCGCGCAAAGATCGGGGAGGTCAACATCACCGAAATTTTCACTGGGCGCGATGGGCAATTCGAACGCGGCGCATTTCAGGTGATTGATGAGGATTTCCAGATTGTCCGGCTGGATGAAGGCGTGTTCGGGAGTATTGCCGAAGAAATAGTCCGGATGGCGAACGATGAATTGATCGAGAGGCGACGAAGACGCCACCAGCACCGCGCAAGAGCTTCCGCTGCGGCGTCCGGCGCGGCCGGCGCGCTGCCAGGTGGCGGCGATGGTGCCGGGGTAACCGGCCATGACGACGGTGTCGAGCGAACCGACGTCAATGCCGAGCTCGAGAGCGCTGGTGGAAACCACTCCGCGAATTATTCCATCGCGGAGGCCGCGTTCGATTTCGCGGCGCTCGTTCGGCAGGTAGCCGCCGCGATAGCCGCGAATGGTTTCCGGTTTTCCCGGCAAGTGCGGATTCGCCTGTTGCAAATAGGTCAGGAGAATTTCAGTTTGCAGGCGCGAATTGGCGAAGACGATGGTTTGCAGATCGTGTTTCAGAAATTCCTGGGCCACGCGCGAGGATTCGTTGATGTAGCTGCGGCGGATGCCCAGAGCGCGATTCACAACGGGTGGATTGTAAAAGACGAAAGTTTTTTCCGCGGCCGGAGCGCCATTGGCACCGAGGACTTCAACTTCGGATTCAAGAAGTCGTTCAGCGAGATCGCCGGGGTTGGCGATGGTGGCGGAACAACAGATGAATTGGGGATCGCGGCCGTAAAAGCGGGCGATGCGGCGGAGGCGGCGGAGGACATTGCACAAGTGGCTGCCGAAGACGCCGCGGTAGGTATGCAGTTCATCGAGGACGATGTAGCGGAGGTTTTCGAAGAGGCGAGTCCAGCGCGTATGGTGCGGGAGGATGCCGGCGTGCAGCATGTCTGGATTGGTCAGAACGATGTGACCTTTTTCGCGAATGGATTTGCGAGCGTCGGCGGGCGTGTCGCCGTCGTAAGTGAAAACGCCGAAGCGGTCTTCCAGACGCCGGTTGAGGTCGTGGAGTTCGGCGAGTTGGTCTTGCGCGAGGGCCTTTGTGGGGAAGAGGTAGAGTGCGCGGGAGCCGGAATTTTCGAGGACCGCGTTCAAAACTGGCATGTTATAGCACAGCGTTTTTCCGGAGGCGGTGGGCGTCACGATGACGACATTTTTTCCGGCGTGGACCGCTTCCGCTGCGGAGGCCTGGTGGGTGTACAGGCGGCGGATGCCTTTGGCGGCGTAGGCGGAGGAGAGTTCGGGATGCACCCAGGCAGGGAAGTCCGCCCACTGGGGCTCGCGCGACGGAAAATGACGAATTGCGGTGAGGATTTCGCCTTTGTGGTCGCGAGCAGCAAGGGCGTCGAGGACTTCGTGGACGCGGGTGATTGCATGCGACGTTTCAGCTCTACGAACAGCTAGCGATTCGGGCATGAAAAGCCCCTTTCCGTTTATTCGCCTTTTATTCGCTCACGGTAGCACGGGGCGTTCTACGGCGCAAGACGGAAAATCGTGGGACTTAACACCCTGACCAGGTTGGGGCAGACGCCGTACACTGAGTCCGCGGAGGGAATAAGGAACAGCTTTCTATTCAGCGGCTTGGGCGGCGAGGGCTTCGATGACGGCGATATTGGGAAGCAGCTCGGGCGGGAGATGGTGGCGCGCCTGGAGGTAGGCGGGGGCATTGTAAGAGATCCAGACTTTGCCGGCGGCGTCCTCGGCGACAAGGATTTTGAGCGGGAGGTCGATAGCGAGGCTTGGCGAAGCCAGCATCAGCGGCGTGCCTGCTTTGGGGTTGCCAAAGATGAGCAGCTTGGTGCTTGGCATTTTCAGGCCGGCACTGGCGGCTTCACCGCTGTGGTCGACAATGTTGAAGAGCTTGACGCCTTTGGTTTGCAGGGTGGATTGCAGGCGCATGACGGTCTCGTCGACGGAATGATTACTGGCAGTGCGAAGAATGCCGTTTTCCGGAATCGTTGCCATGAAAGTCTCCTGAAATTTCGAAGAATTATTCTGTGCGATCGGGCGAACGGAAATCAGATATACGGCCATCGCCACGCCAAGAATGGCGAGGACTAGAGCGGCCGTAATGGCCAACGCCGAGGGCTGCGAGAGCAAGGCTTCTGACTGCTGAAGTTGCTGCAGCAGTCGGCGGTAACGGACAAGCGAGAGCAAACAAACTAGCACGCCAAGAAATATCAGCGCGGTGCCGAACCAGAGGGAGAGGCCGGACGATTGGGAAGGAAGATTCCGCTGATTGAGGTTGAACTCCCGCAGAAAAATTCCGAAGCGGGCGAGGACGAAGCCAAGGCCCATGAGAGCGAGGCCGGTGCGAATCCAGGCGAGAAAGGTTCGCTCGACGGCGAGAAAGTCCCGGGGAGTGGGTCTGGAGTCGTCAGGCATGGCCAAAGATAAAGTTTCAGCGAAGCCGCAGAATCAATATAGCACCGATGACGAAAAGGAGCGCTGAAGCCGCGAAGGCGGTGTGGACGTTGAAGGCGCTCCAGAGGAAGCCGACGAGGAGGCTGGAGGCAAAGTCGCCGACCGCATTGACAGCGGCGAGAGTGCCGAAGGCCATGCCATGTTGCTCCTTGGGGACGAGCTCGGCGGAGAGAGAATCCTCAAGGGGTTCTTCGGTGCCGATGTAGAGGCCCGCGAGGATGAAAATGACGGCCAGAAGCGGGAGGGAATGAGCACCCGTGCAAAGAAGGATGGCGGTGACGCCGGCGAGGCAGTAGCCGGCAGCGAGCACGCCCTTGCGATGTGGCAGGTGGTCGCCGAGCCAGCCGCTCGCGTAGGCGGATCCGGCGTAGAAGACGTTGTGGAGTGTATAGAGGCCGACGGCGATGCTGGCGGCGCGGGCGAGGCCGTGTGCAGGCGTAAGCATTCGCGTGGCGTAGAGAATCAGCAGGGAATGGGAAAAATCGCCAGCGCCGAAAATGCCGACGCCCACCAACAGGCGGCGGAACGAAGGCGGCAGGGCTTTGAGCCCAAGCAGAAAAGAGCGCGGAGGCTTCGGCGCAGTGGGGCGCTCGCGAACGAGAAGCCAAAAGGCCGCGACGGCAATCAGTCCCGGCAAAAGCGTCCAGAGAAAAACTTTGCGGAAAGAGTGGCCGGTGGCTTCGAGCAGCCAGAGCGCGGTGAGCGGGCCGGCGATGGCACCGACTGTGTCCATCAAGCGCTCGAAACCGAAGGCGCGACCGTAGGCGTTCGGCGGGACGTCGGCGGCGAGCAGCGCTTTCTTCGCAGGTGAGCGGACGCCGCGGCCAAGCCAGGCGGCGGCGCGGGCGAACAGCACATGATACGCGTGCGTCGCGAAGGCGAACGACGCCGTGGCAATTGCGGTGAAGGCGTAGCCAAAGACGGCGAGCGGCTTGCGGTGTTTCAGCCGATCGGTGAAGTGGCCTGAGGCAAGCTTTGCGAAGCTGGAGAGGCCATCGGCGATGCCTTCGATGGCGCCAAGCCAAACTGGGCCTGCGCCGATGGCGGCGAGGAAGGCGGGTAGGACGGCGGTGGCGGTTTCGTGGCTCCAGTCGCTGAAGAGGCTGGTGAGGCCGACGCCGAGGACAGTGCGGTTGAGCCAGGAAGTGCGTTGGGAAGATTCGGGCACGGCAAACGAGTTTACAGCGAACAGCCATAGGTTCTGAAACTAAGGAAGTTCTGGCTCTTGGAGTTGAGCGGGAACGAGCGGGCGATCGGGGGACGACATCCAGAGTTGCAACTTATCCATATCCCGCGAAACGGTGCGGGCAGCTCCAAGAAGAACGGCTGCCAATAGCACACTGCACAGGGGAATCACATACATGGCGCTATGCAGGCCGAGAGCGCGAAAGTGCTCATTCAGGCTGCTTGCCCCGGCTTCGGCCATGGCGAGGCGCGCAAAATGATCGCTGAGCTTTCCTGTCAGTACAGGGCCAAAGCTCCCGCCGAGCAAATACATGGCAAAAAAGTAGAGAGCCATGGCTGTTCCACGAAGGCTGGGCGGAACGATGTCCTGAATCGTGGCATAGACACAGGAAAAGTAGACGTAACCAAGCAGGCAGCCCATTCCCATCAGTGCTCCGAAGAGGATCGACTGGCCCTGGGCGACGTTGAGCGCCGAGTAGATGAATGATGCCCCTAGGAACAGCGACGCGGAGGCAAGCAAGAGGCGGCCATTGGAGCGAACTGCGGCAATGCGATCGGCAGCCCAGCCCCCCAGCAAGAGTCCGGGAATGCCGACGGCCCCATAAGCAATGGCAGCAAGCGTATTCGCCTCTTTCAGATTCAGAAAGTGATAGCGGCTAAGGTACGCGGGCAAAAAGGTCGGGATGGTGTACGAGTTGAAATTGAACAGGGCACCGGTGATGATGATCCAACGAAAGCTGGGAATTCTGAAGACCGCCAAGTAAGGCGAGCCCTCGGGCCGCCGCCCCGCTAGCGGTGAGCTTTCGGCAGCGCCGCGCGGCGGGTCGAACAGGCGCCTTGCGAGCACAGCGAGGAGCAAGCCGGGAACGCAGGCGATGTAAAATGCCATTCTCCATCCGTACCAAGCGGCGACGTGTCCACTCACAAAAGAGCCAAGGGAATTGCCGATCGGAAGCCCCAGCATGAAGAGTGAAAGGGCACGCGCACGCCGCGCAGCTGGATAGAGATCGCCTATGAGAGAGTTCGAGACCGGGGCGCAAGCTGCTTCTCCTACACCTACACCCAGGCGTGCGGCAAACAGCGAGCCATAACCCCACGCGATTCCCGAAGCGGCCGTGAGAAGGCTCCAAGCCGCAACTCCCAGACTGAGCAACTGAGGGCGCTTCCAGCGATCGGATAATCGTCCGAAGGGCACGCCAACCAAAGCGTAGAGGAGGGTGAAAGCGGTGGCTAGCCATCCGATCTGTGAGTCGCTTAAGGCCCATTGCTTGCGAATCGGTTCGGCGAGAGCGCCAAAGATTTGGCGATCGTAAAAGTTGAGAAGGTTGATGGCAAATAAAATGGCTAGCGTGTAATGAGCTCTATCCCTGGATTGATTCACACCAACCTCGTTGGCGGAGTGTACGTGAAAAGCGCCGAAGAATCTATGGCTGCCATCCACAGCGCACACGGCTGCGTTAGCATCCAGCTGCAAGTCGCGGCCCGCTATTTCTTGGCGGGGCAACAGAATTGCGCGGACTTTTTCGAGGGTGATGAGGCCGCCGTCGACCATTTCATCGAGGCGAAATCTTTCTTGACTTCCGCTTATTTTGTAGTACACTTATCGCTGTATAAAACTATATTTAGAGTGCGGGAGCTTGCTCCCGCTTTTCTTTTTCAGGGCAGCCATCTTCGCCCTTGCTAGCCCCAAACAACCAAAATCGCACCCTTTAGAATTAACGACTTACGGATTGCAATTTTTGTAAGTCTTTTCTTTTGATATTCATACAAATTGCCGGGGTGTAGGGGGCGAGCCTTCCTCTCGGTCCATGTACAGAAACTCAGTAGTGAAAACGGTAGCGCAGTTGGACAAAAATCTCGCGAGGATTCAGGAAGTGGGTGCCGCCGAAAGTAAAACTGTTGTCGAGCAGCACGCGGCGATTGGCGACGTTGAGACCCTGAACGTTCACGGAAAATTTCTCGCCAAAGCTCTTGCCGATGGAGAGGTCGAACGTTGTGTGCGGCTGAAGGTGGCCTGGCGGCGGACTCCCGTTGGTGAAGCCGGAGGCGTAATAAACGTCGGTCGAAGCGAAGGAATGGAAGGGGAGATCGTAGCGCGCGCCGAGGTGCAAGGTGTCGCGCTGGTCGTGATCGAGGAATTTGAAACCATCACCGAAGGAGAAGTTGGTCAAGCCGCCGTTGATGTCGCCGAAGGCGAGAGCGAGCTGGTTCGAATAGGTCAAGTAAACCTGGGCACGATTGCGTATGCGGGGAGAGCGGAGCGTAAGCTCCCAACCGTTGATGCGCGCGCCCT
>Ga0209648_10006427_pt1 | contig 10112 bp, 8 predicted proteins | sample GraSoi2013_115cm_FD_185830 | JGI IMG/M metagenome (GOLD analysis project Ga0209648, IMG submission 185830) | Grasslands soil microbial communities from the Angelo Coastal Reserve, California, USA - Sample 9_17_2013_115cm (SPAdes) (version 2) | ecosystem: Environmental > Terrestrial > Soil >...
AAGCTGGTGTATTACGGTCCAGGTCTTGGCGGAAAGACCGCCAACCTGCAGTGGATTTACGATCACACGGGACAAAACCAGAAAGGAAAAATGGTCTCCCTGGCCACGGAAACGGACCGCACGCTCTTCTTCGACTTTCTTCCCCTGGATTTGGGGACGGTGCGCGGTTTCAAGACGCGTTTTCATTTATATACGGTGCCTGGACAGGTGTTTTACGAAGCCAGCCGCAAATTGATCCTGAAGGGCGCGGACGGCGTGGTGTTCGTGGCGGATTCGCAGGAAGAACGGCTGGACGCGAATTTCGAGACGATGGAAAACCTGCAAGAACACTTGAAAGAGCACAACCTGAATTTTGCGACGATCCCCTACGTGCTGCAGTTGAACAAGCGCGACCTGCCCAACGCGATGCCCGTCCCGGAACTGACCAAGCAGCTACGGAAAAAAGGAGAGCCGGTGCTTGAGGGCATTGCGATTCAGGGACAGGGCGTGTTTGAAACGCTGAAGGAACTGGCCAAACTGGTGCTCGCCGAACTGAAAAAGGGCGGGTAGTTTTCTTCAGAAAAGTCCCTTTCGCCGTATCCATGGAAGCCAAATATGTCAAAGTTGAAATCGAGCGGACACGCGTGTTTACGCGAAGTTGGCGAGGGCGGCGGCTTCCGTGTCGAAGGTGGGGATGGCTTCGATCAGGCGGGTGACGGTGAGAGCGTCGCGAACGCGGCCGGGCCCGCAAACCAGCCGGAGGACTCCGCCTTCGCGCGCAAGCTTAATGGAGATGCGCACGAGTGTGGAAAGGCCGGAGCTGTCGATCTGGGGGATGGCCGTGAGCACGACGATGACCTTGCGCACGCCGCCGTCAATCAAGGATTGGAGGGCTTCGTGGAGCTGATCGCTGGGTTCGCCGATGGTGAGCCGGCCGTGAACGTCGATTACTGACACTCCCCCAGACTCGCGGACGTTGATCTCCATGGGTATGCGTTCGGTCATCGCTCGAAACCTTCGCGCTGAAATGGAATACGGCGGCTAGTCGTCTGGCCGAATGGCATTATACGCTGGAGGACGAATTACACAAAGGAAGACGTTCGCAGAAGCTTATAAGACGCACATTTCAAAGCGAGGGGATAGCGACGCATCAGAAAAACGAATAGGGGATATGAAAATTTCAAACTATGAGGCGGGGCGGGGGTGCGTATAATGCTGTGCGGCAAAGTGGCGGGTTCCGGCAGTCGAATCCAGAGCCAGCGGAGCGGACATATATATGAAGTGCGTGGGATGGAAGTGTAGATTCAGGCCTGTCCTGGTGCTTGGCATTGTCCTGCTCGCCGTTGCTCCGCTGTTCGCACAGCAAACGCCCGCTCCCACCGCAACGCAGTCCTCGACCATTCCTTTGACGCTTGCCGCTTCCCTCGCAACCCCTGAACCCGCAACGTCGGTCAACGAAAAACTGGCGCAACTGGACCAGCGCGTGACCGAAGCGAAGTCTTCCGCTGATAACGCGTGGATGCTGGTAAGCGCGGCGCTGGTGCTGATGATGACCGGGCCGGGACTGGCGCTGTTCTATGGCGGGCTGGTGCGGCGGAAAAACACTCTGGCGATCATGATGCAGAGCTTTGCGCTGATGGCGCTGATCACGGTGATGTGGGCGCTGGTGGGCTACAGCTTGTGCTTTGGCGGGAACGGGTCCGTCATCGGAGGATTCGAGCATGCGTTCTTGCGCGGTGTAGGAGCCGACCCGAACCCAGACTACTCCGGGACGATTCCCCAGATGACGTTCATGGTATACCAGCTGATGTTCGCTATCATCACGCCGGCGCTGATCACCGGGGCGACGGCCGAACGCATGAAGTTCAGCGGAACGGTACTCTTTTTGATGCTGTGGTTCCTGGTAGTGTACGCGCCGCTGGCGCACATGGTGTGGGGCAAAGGCGGGTTTCTGAACGCCTCTCTCGGCGGAAAATTCCCGACGCTGGATTTTGCGGGCGGGACCGTCGTGCACATTTCTTCGGGCGTTTCCGCGTTAGTCTGTGCGCTTTATCTCGGGAAGCGCACCGGCTATCCAAAGCAGCCGATGCCGCCGCACAGCCTGGTGCTGAGTTTCATCGGCGCGTGCTTGCTGTGGGTGGGATGGTTCGGATTCAACGCGGGCAGCGCGCTGGCTTCTAACTCGCTGGCGTCGAGTGCGTTTGTGGCCACGCACTTCGGAGCTGCCGCGGCGGCCCTGAGTTGGAGCGCAGCGGAATGGATCAGGAACGGACGCGCCAGCGCGCTGGGCGCGATTTCCGGCGCGGTGGCGGGACTCGTGGCCATTACACCGGCGGCGGGATTTGTGGCGCCGATGCCAGCGCTGGCTATCGGATTGATCGCCGGCGCGGTCTGCTACTGGATGGTGACAAAGGTAAAAGCCATGTTCGGATATGATGACGCGCTGGATGCCTTCGGTGTGCACGGCGCGGGCGGAACAATCGGGGCGCTACTCACGGGGGTGTTCGCTCAGCAAGTGATCAACCCCATCTTTGGGTCGGGCAAAGCGGTGGGCGGGCTCGACGGGCATTGGGGCCAGGTGGGCAACCAGCTGGTGGGCATTCTGATCGCATGGGTTTTTGCGCTGGTGGGAACGATCGTGCTGCTGAAGATCGTGGATTTGCTGACCGGCGTGCGGGTACCGGAAGAGCACGAGATCGAAGGCTTGGACATCACGCAACACGGTGAAGAAGCTTATAACCTGGAGTCGTAAAGGAAGCTGGCAGAGCGTCAGGCAGGGGGCGGAGCGGAAACATCCATGATGAAAATCGAGGCAATCATTCAGCCCTCGCGGTTTGAATCCGTGAAAGATGCGTTGCGCGAAATTGGCATTGAAGGAATGACGGTGACGGAAGCGCGCGGGCACGGGCGTCAAAAAGGACACACGGAGGTCTACCGTGGGCGCGAATACACGGTGGACCTGTTGCCGAAAATAAAACTGGAAATGGTGCTGCCAGACGCACTGGTGAACCGGGTGGTAGACACAATCATGAAGACGGCCAAGACAGGAAAGATTGGTGACGGTAAGATATTCCTATCGAGGGTTGAGGAAGCCATCAGGATCCGCAATGAGGAGCGCGGTGAAAACGCGCTCTAGCCATTCACGATTGACTGCCGGGCAGTCAACGCAATGAGCGCCAGGCGATCAACGTGACAACCGCCGCACGCCCCGGTTTAGGTCCGGGCATCCTACCCGCAAAGAACATGCAAGGCACTCCGACGCCTTTATCCGTGCTCGGCTCGCAGGCCGACGCCGAACGACAACGCATCCAGCAACAGTTTGAGGCGGGTGCGGGTGCGCGAGAGGTACTTCTCGCGCAGTGCGACCTAGCGGACCGCAACGTTGAGCGGATTTTCGCCGAGCTCCTGCGGGTCCACGACCGGGAGCCGGACGGGCTTTGCCTGCTCGCACTGGGCGGATACGGGCGGCGGATGCTCTTTCCCTACTCCGATCTCGACATTCTGTTCTTATTCGGAAGCGAAAGAGCAGAAGAGGAATCGCGGCCGCTCATCTCCGAATTTTCGCGGACGCTGTGGGACATCGGATTCCGAGTCAGCTCGGCAGGCCGCACTCTCGAAGAGTGCAAGCGCATCGAAGAGGACAACGCGGAATTCCACCTGGCGTTGCTGGACCGCAGATTCCTGTCGGGCGATTCCACGCTATTTGAAAAGCTGGATACGAAAATACTTCCTGCATCGGAAAGGCAGGCGCGGCCTTTCCTGCTGGCGCAAATTCACAAGCTGACTAAGGAACGGCTCACGCGCTACGGAAATACGATTTTTCATCTCGAGCCAAACGTCAAAGAATCGCCAGGCGGCATGCGGGATTATCAGGCCAGCATTTGGTTGCAGCAGCTCACGAACGGCAAAAAAGACGATCGAAACATCACCACCGCAGAAGAAGAGGTTTCCGCGGCGGCCGTCGATTTTCTCAGCGGCATCCGATGTTTTCTGCATTACAGCAACGGCCGGAACGATAACACGCTCACCTATGAGCTGCAGGCGGCGGCCGCAGAACGCGCCCTGGGCGTGGGAGACGGAGTTGCCCGAACGCCGGCAGAGTGGATGCGGCAATATTTCCGCCACGCCCGCACGCTCAACCGGCAATTGCTGCGCTATCTCGAGCAGAAGGCACCCGTTCCGTTGACTCTGAAGCAGCGCTTCTTCAACGCGGCGCGCGCGGCAAGACTTGAGCCGGGCGATAGCCGATGTTTTGCAGTACGCGACGGGCTGTTGGAAGTCGTGGACCAGCCGGCGCTTTCGGACCGCGCGATCACCTACTCGCTCTTTGCGGAGGCGGCCCGCACGGGGACTCCGCTGAGCCGCGAAGCAGAGCGCACGATCAGCTATATCCTGACGCACCCGGAACTTCCTTGCCGGAACGCGGAAATATGCTGGCCCACGCTGCGCGAAATTCTCGGCTCCGATTATCCCGGAGTGGCGCTGCGGCCGATGCAACGGCTGGGACTGCTGATGGAAATCCTGCCCGAATTCGGAATGATCGATTCGCTGGTGGTGCGCGATTTTTATCACCGCTATACCGTCGACGAGCATTCCCTGCGGACCATCGAACACTTGCAGGAATTGGCAGATCCGCCGGACGCGAGAGGGGCGCATTTTGCGCCGCTCTGGAAGACGGCCGAGCGGCGAGACCTGCTCATCTTGTCGCTGCTGCTGCACGATGTCGGCAAAGGAATGCCAGCGGAGAATCACATCGCGGGCAGCCTCACCGCGCTCGAAAGCGCCGCGCAGCGGCTGAAACTTTCTGCTGAAGAGAAAGAGGAAGTCTGCTTCCTTATCGAACATCACCTCGACATGTCCGCCACCGTGCAGCGCAGGGATATCTTCGACCCTGCAACCGTTTCGGCTTTTGCAGAGTCCGTCGCAACGCAGGAACGGCTTCAAAGATTGTGCCTGCTGACTTATGCGGACATTCACTCCGTGAATCCCGAAGCGCTGACGCCGTGGAAGGCGGAAATGCTGTGGCAGCTTTTCGTAGCCACTTCGAACCACTTCAGCCGGACGCTGGATCGCGACCGGTTGCACGCTCCGGATGAAGTCCCGCTCCTGCAGCGGGTAAGGGCGCTGGCGGGCGAGGCCACGCTGGAAGAGATCGAGAAGTTCCTCGAAGGATTTCCCCGCCGGTATCTCGCCGTGCATTCGGCGGCGGAGATCGCCGCGCACTTCCGCCTTTACCAGAAACTGAGCACGGAACCGGTGCAGACCGAATTAGCCGCGAACCGCCACGGGTTCACGCTGACGCTGCTCACGGCCGACCGCCCGGCGCTTTTCGCCACGATTTCGGGCGTGCTTGCCGGCTGGGGCATGAACATTAACAAAGCGGATGCTTTCGCGAATGCCGACGGCGTGGTGCTGGATACATTCCACTTCGCGGATATGCACCACACACTGGAGCTGAATCCGAGCGAAGTCGGGCGCTTCCGCAAGAGTCTTGTGGATGTCATAAACGGGAAGGCGCGACTGGAACCGCTGCTGAAAGGCCGCGAGAGTGCAAGCCGCGCGCGGACGCCGAAAGTCGCCGTGGAGAGAAGCATCAGCTTCGACGATGGGTCGTCGGCGCAGAGCACTTTGATGGAAATCGTCACGCAAGATCACGCCGGGCTGCTCTACGAAATCGGCTCGACGCTGGCGCGACTGGAATGCAACATCGAGGTCGCGCTGATTGATACCGAAGGCCAGAAGGCGATCGACGTGTTCTACCTTACGGAACAAGGGAAAAAGCTAACTTCACAAAAACAGGAATTGTTGAGGGAAGCGCTTCAAGGAACGCTCGGTTAGGTTCACCGAAGAGCCCCCAAAATTGTTTTGAACGAGAAACTTCGAGGAGCCCATCGCTCCAAAGGTGTAGCATCCATGGCGCCATTGCGAAGAAAATCGTAAGCAGTGCCATGAAACGCGTTGCTTCCCGAACGCGTGACGATGTTGATCTGCCCGCCTCCGGCGCCACCCATTTCCGCGGAGTAGCTGCCCGTCTGCACCTTGAATTCCTGCACTGCGTCCGGGGAAGGACTGAGGTTCATGGTGTTGAAAGTGGGGTCGGTGTTGGTCGTGCCGTCCAGAAGAAAATATTTGGCGTTGGGCCGGTTGCCGCCAATGCTCACGGCGGAACGCTGACCGGGACGCCAATAAAGGGGATTCATATCCCCGGCCTGGGCGCCGTGGCTCATATGCGCACCGGGAACCGTCAGCACCAGGTCGATGAGCATGCGGCCATTGAGCGGAAGATTGCTGACTGACGCGGGCTCGATCACTTCCCCAATGCTTGCGTCGATGGTGTGAAGAACATCGGCCGCGGTGGCATCTACCTGGACAGTGCTGGCGGTGGAGGCAAGCTTGAGGGAGAGGCCGAGGTCCAATTGCTGGCCGACTTCGAGACGCAGCGGATGCGTGAGTTGCGCAAATCCCTGTGATTCGACGACCAGTTCGTAGTCTCCGGGCAGGAGTCCTGTGATCTGGAAGATGCCCTGTGTGTTCGTGCTCACACGGCGCCCGGCATGAGTTTCCTTCGCGGTAAGCACCACAGCGGCTCCGGCAATAGGGCTGTGTTGTGGATCGGTGACCGCGCCGGTCACTGCGGCGTAATTGCTCTGGCCGAATGCGGATGGCACTGCACAGAGCAAGAAGAGAAGGATAGCTCTTCGCACGGCTTCACCCCACCTTGTAGGACGCTCTGAAACCTTTGAAAACGGACCTTCGTTACGCCCCGACCCCGAGCACCAAGAAAAACGCGATCCCTTCCTGGGATATCGGAGCGAATTCCAGCGATTACACAGAGAGCAACTAGGAGTTGCAATAATGGGAAAATACTAGAGGGGTCCGTGCTTTCAATCCGGCGGATTTGCGCCGTTCCGAAGGCTGAAATTGGTGGACGTGAGGGGATTCGAACCCCTGACCCCCTGCTTGCAAAGCAGGTGCTCTCCCAGCTGAGCTACACGCCCCCTACAACTATATGATTCTAATAGATTTTCGTGAGAATGGCCACCTATTGACTACCTACCGTCGAAGCAGGTGCTCTCACAAACTCAGCTATACGCTCTTGCCTTGCAACCATTATCCGCTCAACAATTTACAGCGACTATTTCTGCTGCTCAACTGTTGATTGTCGGTCCATTCGGTCCAAATATCCGGCGGTGCTAGAGAAATGAGGCGAGAAAGTGTGCTCCATGACGAGTCCGGGTTGGAATCCCACGAATCGCTCCGAGCTGAGATTTCCGGGGCGAATCAGGTTGCCAGCGAAACCAAACGAACGCCGTGGAATTGCCCTGGACGGCCATCCACTCCGGATACTCTCCTCCCGGCACGCCGTTGCCCGGACGAAGGTCCAACTCGGCCAAGACCATACGCCCTGCGATGTCCACCAGGCTGAGAACCGAGGGTCTGCGAGCCACCTTCAGCTTCTCGCTCTCAACTCCAGAGGAGCTACATTTTCACTGGACTAGTTTTCGGGGCCAGGTCATCTGCGGCAAGAAGGCCAGCGTAAGCAGCTACCAGTTTCGCGCTTTGAACTTTCCAATTCAATCCTTCCTCAGTCCGCTTACGGCCGGATTCACCGAGTTTCTTGCGGAGTTCTTCAGATTCCAGCAACTTCTCGATTTGATTGGCAAAATCTATGGGATCATTTGGACGGGCATACAGGGCACTGTCTCCCGCAACGCGACGGCCCTCCTCTAACTCATATAAGACAACTGGCCGCGAATAAGCCATGTATTCAAAGATTTTGATCATCGTTGATTTATTGTTCAAAGAGTTGAGCGGGTCCGGCGCGACGCACACATCGGCGGTGGACAGATAAGGGCCAACTTGCTCGTGGGGCAGTAAACCGGTAAATTCGACGAAATCATCGACGCCCGATTGAGTTGCCAAAGTCTTTAGAATTGGCAGTTCTGTTCCCGAGCCGATCAAGACGAATCGTGTGTCTTCGCGGCGTTTATGTTTAACAAGGTATTCGATCGACTCGACCAGCAGCCGAAGCCCGTCCTGGCGCTCCATGACACCCACGAACAAGACCATGTGCCGTTTTCCTCCCTTCAGTTCCGGCTTTGGTTGCCCACGACTGACTTCAGACAGATCAGCACAAGTCTGCACCACCAAAACGCTTTCCGGCTTCATGCCCCCGCGTTCAATGGCAATTTGCCGGTAAGACTCGTTTGTAGCGATGGATAGATCTGCGGCTCGAAAAGTCAAGCGTTCAGCTAAACGCACCATTTTGTAGATCAAACCACGCCGTCCGAACTTGGCTTCGTATAGCTCCGGGCTAAGGTCGTGGTGGTCGAACACGAACTGCACACCCAACAGTTTGAATGCCAGAGCAATCAGGAATATCGTGTCAGGCGAGTTGCATCCCTGTATGATACGGAATCGGCTCCGTGCGTATACCTTCCATGCCAAATAGAATTCCACTGCGAGCGCGAAAGCATACTCGAACACATAACCAACACGGCCCTGGGCTTCCCAAGTCCAGTGCCGATAGATATCAATTCCTTCTAGGGTCTCCGTATTGGCCTCGCAACCCGGTCCTTTCGGAGAGATGATGGAAACTCGATAACCTGCCGCAAGCAAAGCTTGCGCTTCTTGCCATACGCGCCGGTCGAATGGTACTGGCTGGTTTTCGACTATGATGCATACGCCAGGACGCGAATCTCGATTCATAAAGAAACCCCAAGAGAATGCCGTTCTCATTTGTATCGCCGAATACTTCGGCTGGACCTTGTGAAATACAGTTCGGGCACGGAAGTCTATCGGGCTGATATACGCTAAACGCTGCGCTCGCCCCGTCCTGAAGACTGCACGTCTAATCGGACGCCATTTAGCGAATCAAACGCGAAAGAATCGCGCTACCAGTGTTGACTGCGCGCACCATTTCGGTGCTCTGTGACGTCGCGTCGTTAGACAGTTGAACGCGAGGAACTGCCCAATTCGTATCGTATTGCCGGTGCGTTCATCCGCCTACAGAAACGGAATTACAGACTGGACGCTGGCGGAGAACGGTCAGGAAGTTGGTCTTTCTCAAAAACCGAGCGGCATAGTTCTGCAACAGGGAATACATTGTAGGATGGGCGGAGTGATTCGAGGGCCTCGCGAGCCCGTACGATCGCTACACAAGTCGCCCAGACGGCGGTTCCACCAGGGGAGTGTTGGTCGGGACAGGAGAGCACGATCGAATGACGCTGGTCCCCACCTTCTACGAGAAGTATTTCGGGATGCAGATCGTCCGTCATCGAAATGGCAAAGAAGAGCAGCAAGAACGCAGATCCCAGCGCGGCTGCGTGCCGAAGCGGACAGTAATGGTTGCCTCGTTGCTGACGCTCCGAGACCTTCCTCCACGTTAGTGTCGTGACCAAAACAATCGCAAGCCAGAAAAGATTAAGGAATTGCTCCATTGCTATGCGCTCTCGCCTCCCGGCAAATACCCCCAAGCCAGTATTATACTTCCTAAGCTTCATTCTTGCTTTCGTGTGTCTTACTAGGGACTGAATCGCTTCGCTTGGCCGCCGCTCTTGGTTTCGTCTTGGTTGTCAGTCCCATTTCGACCTGGCATATTTCAACTCGGAGCGGAGTATGCTGGAATGCTGAAAGTGGCCACCGATCGCCGGAGGCTACTATGCGACGTGTTGCCTAGTTCTTGATGTCAAACCGCCAGTCGTACAGGTGGACGGTAGGACGGAGTTCGCTGCGGAGTTCGAGGAAGCTTGTCAGCAACGAGAGGTGCGACTGTTCGTACTGCTCCCCGCGATCGCCGAAACTGAACGGCCACATGGAGCGCTCGCAGCGCACCCACAACGAAGAGTTCTGCGAGGTGATGGCCGCTTCCGACCAACTGCCGACGCTGAACCGCCAGCTCCTGGGGTGGGAACATACCTGCAACTGCGTGCGCCCCGATCAAGCCCTGGGCTACCTCACCCGGCTGGAATTCGTGAAGCGATGGAAACGATCCGTCCAAAATCAAAGGTGTCACTAATCTACTGGACGAGAACACCCCTTTTCCTCTAGGCCTAATTTCTGGTATCTTCGCTCACCACCGGACTTTTCCCCGCCCTGGAGATCGCCATGAATATCACCGTCACTATCAACGG